>Ga0316208_1000270_pt1 | contig 69755 bp, 60 predicted proteins | sample 3monopyrite_MG_FD_204944 | JGI IMG/M metagenome (GOLD analysis project Ga0316208, IMG submission 204944) | Microbial mat bacterial communities from mineral coupon in-situ incubated in ocean water Damariscotta River, Maine, United States -... | ecosystem: Environmental > Aquatic > Marine >... | reverse complement strand
AAGCAGAACACTTCACAACCTGTACCATGCCCTCTAATAGCCCAACCTCAAGTTAGCAGGTGACACACATGACAATTGAAACCTCAACAGACAACGATACTGCCACAATAAAAGTCATTGGTCGTTTTGATTTTTCTTCACAACATGACTTCCGTAATGCCTATCAAAGCCAGGGACAGGATGTAATCAGATTTATTGTTAATTTCAGCCAAACTGAATACATCGACAGCTCAGCCCTTGGCATGCTACTACTTTTGAGAGAGTTTGTAGAATCAAAAAATGGTAGTACTGAGCTTTCTCAACCAAGCCCTGAAATCAGAAAGATTCTAACCATGTCAAATTTCGATCAACTATTCACCATATCAGATTAATTCGAAACTCAATGACTATGAACCGAAGGCTCATAGGTTGCTCCGGGACTAAAAGTCCTCCTACTCAAGGATGATATTTCCTCGATCTGCATTTGATGGATCTCGGTGATGCTCTAGGTACTCCCGGACCACCTCATACGTGATATTTCCTCTGGATCACACTCCACATCCTATTGCCCAGAAATGCCCACTTCAATAGTGCTTTTTCAAACAAGAAGACTCATCCTGCAACCGGTTATCTTGCCATCGATAAAATTCGCTGACCAGAGGCATCAGCTTACATTCCCATAATCGCTCTTATAGTCAATAGAAGGCGATTGCGCACGTTACAAACAATCGGGCACGGATGGCTTTTTAGCAAAGCCTTTCATCATCAACAATCTTGTCTCAATTTTTCATGAATGCTGGCTAGCAGCCAGAGCTTTTTTCTGGACCTCAAAAACAATAATAATGTCGCCTGAAAATATCCATCACTATACTTATTCCAGCAGCATCACTAATCCGCTGGAAAATGTTTTTATATCACACACTTATTCATTTAGCCCGGGCGACAACATCCCTTTAAGATTGGCCAGATGCGCTTTTCCACGTTGTTGCCGCTCCTGCGGATCAATTTTTTGGCCTATGCCACGCCACTCCAGGTCTTCTTCAGGCAGCTCATCAAGAAAGCGACTGGCTTCTATTTCATGCAACTCACCAGCTCTTTTTCTCCGCGCACACAAACTGATAGTCAATGTTTTCTGTGCTCGAGTAATGCCAACATATGCCAATCGCCGCTCCTCTTCAATATTACCCTCATCAACACTAACGCGATGTGGCAATAACTCCTCTTCTACACCGACCAAAAAGACATGTGGAAATTCGAGACCCTTGGATGCATGCAAGGTCATTAATGAAACGCTATCACCCACATCATCACCGTCATTGCGATCAAGCATATCCATCAGGCTCATCTGATTAACCAGGTCTGCAAGGCTCTTTTCTTCAGTACTATTTTCATGCATGTTCTGCAGCCACAACACCAACTCCATGACGTTCTCCATGCGCTTCTCGGCCTGTTTAAGATCTTTGCTGCTATCATTTAGCCAGCCTTCGTAGTTGGTTTCACGAATAACATCCTTCACCGCAGTAATAGGATCACCACGTTCTGCTCTGTCACCCATTTCTACCAACCACTGGGTAAAACGACGGATACGAGTTAGCGCTTTTTCATTTAAGCGTTGCTCTAGCCCCAACTCAAAACTGGCGGCAAACAGACTTAGCTCACGCTCTGAAGCATAATGACCAAGTTTTTCCAGCGTTGCTGAACCAAGCTCACGCCGGGGTGTATTCACCACACGCAAAAAGGCAGCATCATCATCCGGATTTGCCAACAACCTCAAATAGGACATAAGATCCTTAATCTCAGAATGGCTGAAAAAAGATTTTCCGCCACTAATGTAGTAGGGCACCTGCTGCTCACGCAGAGATCGCTCAAACAATCGTGACTGATGGTTGCCGCGATAAAGAATGGCATAGTCGCTAAACTTGGTACGCTTATTAAACTTATGGCTGATTAATTCTGAAATGACCTGTTCAGCCTCGTGCTCATCATTTCTCAACGTTATGACCTTAATAGGATCACCGTATCCCAACTCACTCCAAAGATTCTTATCTTCAAATACATGGGAATTATTTTTGATTAGTGCATTTGCTGCCCTGAGAATCCGGCCGGTGGAACGATAATTCTGTTCCAACTTGATCACACTCAGGTTAGGATAATCTTTTTGTAGCAATAGCATATTTTCTGGCTCTGCACCTCGCCAGGCATAGATCGACTGATCATCATCGCCAACCACGGTCAACGCACCACGCACCCCAGTGAGATTCTTTATCAACTGGTACTGGCTAGCATTGGTGTCCTGATATTCATCCACTAACAGATAGCGAACCTTGTTCTGCCATCGTTCCAGTACCTCGGGATGATCCCTGAACAGACGGGCGGGAACCAAGATTAAATCATCAAAGTCGACGGCATTATAGGCCTTGAGCGCACGCTGATATTTTTCATATAACTGTGCTGCCGCCAACATTGTAGCGTCACCACCTGCGTCAGCTGGCGCCTCTAGCGGCATAATCTGGGCACTCTTCCAGCGCGATATCTGCTTTTGCATCTGCTCGATTACGCCGCCATCATCACCATAATCACGTCGCAGCAACTCTTTTATCAACGCCAGGCTATCCTGGGCATCGAAGATGGAAAAACCCGGCTTATAGCCCAGTACTTTGTATTCTTTGCGAATGATGTTCAGGCCCAAAGTGTGGAAGGTTGATACCTGCAGGCCCTTGGCTTTTTTGCCTTTCATCAGCTCACCAACACGCTGTTTCATCTCACGTGAAGCCTTGTTGGTAAAAGTGACCGCGGCGATATTGTGTGCGGCTATACCGCACTCTTCAATCAAATAGGCTATTTTTTGGGTGATTACCCGGGTTTTTCCACTGCCGGCCCCGGCCAGGACCAAGCAGGGACCATCAAGATGCCGCACCGCCTGCATCTGACGGGGATTGAGCTGCGCCATGAATTTACTACGACCTCTCTATGAGCTGCTAGAAATTTCTTACTGGTCTGCCGCAACTTTGATTCTGGTGTTTACACCAGCGTGGATTTAAACATACATGCTGTCTGGACGACCACCATCCAAATAATCAGTGACACTCACAGTGCCAACCTTATTCTTATCAACCATTTTGAACATAGTGCAACGTTCACATGCAATCATCTTTGGCTGACTACCGGCTGCGGCCTTACCTACAGGCCTGCCACGCAAATTAATGCAATTGCCAATACTCATAAAGGCTTTTTGCGGTTCACAATAAAAAATTCTGGTTTTATCCATTTTCATGCCCTTGCACCGACTAAAATCTATGATTGTTTTTCCAGCTAAGCCAAGCAGTTTGCGCGATTGCCTGCCAAAACCTGAATACAGGAAAAACAAATTGAAACTGGGAACAGCAGGATCCCAGTATAAGAAATGGTTCAATACTCTTGTTAGTTTGATTGCCAATCAGCTGGCGCCCCGCCTAACACAATTAGAACAAAGCCGCGAAGAATTTTACCATTTTCCCCGATTTCTCTCAACTTTACGGCTTTCTACTCAACAGTCACTGATTTTGCCAGGTTACGTGGTTGATCAACGTCAGTGCCTTTTAGTACCGCCACGTAATAGGAAAGTAACTGCAAAGGAATGGTATAAATAATAGGCGCGATAGCATCGTCTGTTGGCGCAACGGTTATCACGCGGACATTATCCTCTACTTTCATGTCTGCCTGCTCATCAGCAAAAACGATCAACTCGCCGCCACGCGCGCGGACTTCCTGAAGGTTTGATTTCAACTTTTCCAACAACTCATTATTTGGCGCTACCGAGATTACCGGCATCTCAGAATCAACCAGCGCCAGTGGGCCGTGCTTTAACTCACCAGCAGGGTAGGCCTCAGCGTGGATATATGAAATTTCTTTTAGTTTTAGCGCGCCCTCCATTGCAACTGGATACTGCGCTCCTCGACCAAGGAACAGCGCATTTTCTTTATTGGCAAAGAACTCTGCCAGTACTGCTATCTGATCATTGAGCAGTAATACGTCCTCAATTCGTTTTGGCAACCCTTTCAACTGCTCAATCAGGCCGATTTCCGCCTGTGCCGCCATGCCATTTCGCTTACCCAAAGCTATTACCAGCAACATCAAGGCAACTAACTGGGTAGTAAATGCCTTTGTCGATGCAACACCTATTTCCGGGCCAGCTCTTGTCAGTAGGGCCAAATCTGCTTCTCGCACCATCGAGCTTTCAGGCACATTACAGATTGCTAATGAATTACCAAATCCAATTCTTTTTGCTTCTTGAAGCGCCGCCAGTGTATCGGCTGTTTCACCAGATTGTGAAATGGCGACAACAAGTGAATTGCGCCTAGCGACTGCGTGGCGATAACGAAATTCGCTTGCAACTTCCACAGAACAAGGTACACCTGCGATAGACTCCATCCAGTATTTGGCAACAGCCCCTGCATGGTAACTCGTCCCGCAAGCAATAATATGAACACCCTTAACACCATCCAGAATCTCTTTTGCGCCTCGACCAAAAGACTCATCCAACACTGAACCGCCACTAATTCGACCTTCAAGCGTTTCAGCAATTGCTCGTGGTTGCTCAAAGATTTCTTTTAGCATGTAGTGTCGATACTTACCACGATCAGCGGCATCGGCACTTAGCTCGGAAATTTTTAACGGCCTATCAACAATCGATCCATTGCCATCATAGATAGTCAGACTGTCACGACTGATGTCCGCTATATCGCCATCTTCAAGAAAAATAAACCGTTGGGTAACGGGTAATAAGGCAGCCACATCCGATGCGATAAAATGCTCACCTATACCAACGCCGATGACAAGCGGGCTACCACGTCGAGCAGCTATTATTCTATGCTGCTCCTGGCTGCTGATCACACCAAGAGCAAAAGCACCGTGCAAATCATTCGTTGTTAATCTTACCGCCTCAAGCAGGCCTTTTCCTTGCTGCTGGTAGTCATAAATCTGGTGAACAATTACCTCTGTATCGGTTTCAGAAGTAAAAGCATGGCCATTTTCAATCTGTGACTTACGCAGTATTTCATGATTTTCGATGATGCCGTTATGGACAACCGCAACGCTTTTTCTGCAGATGTGTGGGTGAGCATTGGCTTGGCTAGGTTTTCCATGTGTCGCCCAGCGAGTGTGTGCTATTCCTGTTCGGCCCGCTACCGAATTATTTTTGATTGCACCTGCCAGCTCAGAGACCTTTCCTACGGTCCGGACTCGATTGATATTGTTACTATTGTCAATTAGCGCTATACCCGCAGAATCGTATCCACGATACTCAAGTCTTCTTAAACCTTCTATCAGGATCGGTACTACATCTCGTTCAGCAGCTGCGCCAATAATGCCACACATAATTCTGACTCCGTTATTCTTTCTTTTTCTGCGGTCGTCTCCAGCCACTCTTGGAGATTTGTTTTGACCGACTCAATGTGAGCGAACCTGGCTCTACATCCTTGGTAATTGTCGATCCAGCACCAATGGTTGCGCCCGCACCTATTTTAACTGGCGCTACCAACTGTGTGTCAGATCCAACAAAAACACCATCGCCAATTTCCGTCAGATGTTTGTTGGCACCGTCGTAGTTACAGGTAATTGTTCCTGCACCAATGTTTACATCCTTACCGACAATTGAATCACCAACATAACTCAGATGGTTAACCTTTGAGCCTGCACCAATCTGGGCATTTTTGGTCTCAACGAAGTTCCCTACACGACTTGACTCAGCCAACTCTGTTTGCGGTCTTATTCTGGCAAATGGACCGACGTTACAATTTAGGCCGATGACAGCGCTTTCTATTATTGTATTGGCCAGGATATTTGCACCCGCCTCTATCTTGCTATTGATAATCAGACAATTAGGACCAATGTTAACATTGTCGCCAATCTTTACCTGACCTTCAAAGATGACATTGATATCAATACTTACATCTCTACCGCAACTAACATTACCACGAACATCCAGACGCGCGGGGTCTCGCAAACCGACGCCAGCGTCCATTAGTTTATTCGCCATATCAAGCTGGTAGGCTCGCTCCAACTCTGCTAATTGGCGTTTATTATTTACACCCAATACTTCATGCTCATTTGCAGGCGAAACGGTGTTAATCTTTATTCCATCTGCAACTGCCATGGCAATAATATCCGTTAGATAATATTCGCCTTGTGAGTTATTGTTATCCAATTGCTCTAGCCATTGCGCCAGCTTCTCTCTAGATACTGCAAGTATACCGGTGTTAACTTCTTTGATCTGACGTTCTACTTGGCTGGCATCCTTGTGTTCGACTATTCGTGTAACTGCTGCTAATTCATCCCGAACAATTCTGCCGTAACCACTAGAATCCTCAAGTGATATTGTCAGCAAACCGAAACCACTCTGCTGGCCCAGTTCAATCAGGTTTTTGAGTGTATCTACCGTTATCAGCGGCACATCACCATAGAGCACTAAAACTTGACGCCCAACTGGAATATGAGAAATTGCCTGGGCAACCGCATGGCCTGTACCCAGCTGCTCCTGCTGCTCAATCCAATCAACGTCATAATGTGAAAGGGTAGTAGGGACTTGATCGCCACCATGTCCATAAACCACATGAATGTCGTCCGCACCTAAACTCTTTGCACTTGCGATTACATGCTCTAATAATGTCTTGCCCGCAAGTTCGTGTAGAACTTTTGGTAAGGCCGAGCGCATACGTGTCCCTTGTCCAGCCGCGAGAATCACAACACTTAAACCCATATGCCTACCCGATAAATGCTTTGTTGCAAAAAGAAAAAGGGAAAGACCAAAAAGCCTTTCCCTTTAATACTAACACTTCGACATTACGTCAGTTTAACGGCCAGTTTTTGACCGCAACTTAGTGATTGCTTGTAACTGAGCCATCGCTTCGGCCAGCTCGTGTTCAACCTGCGCAAGATCAACATCACCTTTCTGGTCACGCAAAGCCTGCTCAGCACGTTCTTTAGCCTGTTTTGCTGCGGCCTCATCAAGATCTTTGGCACGCACCGCAGTATCTGCAAGAACAGTGATGCAATGAGGTTGAACCTCCAACATTCCACCTGAAATGTAATAAAACTCATCTTCACCATCAGGACGTTCAACGCGAACTTCACCCGGCTTAAGCTTAGTTAGCAGTGGTTGATGGCGTGGCAGGATACCAAGATCCCCCATCGCACCTGACGCGTGCAGCATCTTTGCCGTGCCAGAGAAAATACTGGCCTCAGCACTAACGATGTCAACATGTACTGTCATAGACATAATACCCTCCTATCAGGGATTACTTCTCTTCCATCTTCTTGGCTTTTTCAAGCACTTCGTCGATGCCACCAACCATGTAGAACGCTTGTTCTGGGATATGATCGTATTCGCCCTCAACGATACCCTTAAATGCAATGATGGTATCTTTCAGTGAAACGTACTTGCCAGGCGAACCGGTAAATACCTCAGCAACGAAAAATGGCTGAGACAAGAAACGCTGAATCTTACGAGCACGTTGTACCAGCTGCTTGTCTTCTTCAGACAGCTCATCCATACCAAGAATGGCGATGATGTCTTTCAGTTCTTTATAACGCTGCAATGTTCCCTGAACGGCACGAGCCACATTGTAGTGCTCTTCACCAATAACCAATGGATCCAGCTGGCGAGATGATGAGTCAAGCGGATCAATCGCAGGATAAATACCCAGCTCAGCAATAGAACGAGACAGTACAACAGTCGCATCCAAGTGAGCAAAAGTAGTTGCTGGTGCTGGATCGGTCAAATCATCCGCAGGTACGTATACCGCTTGAATAGATGTGATAGAACCAGTCTTGGTTGAAGTGATACGCTCTTGCAGTACACCCATCTCTTCAGCCAGAGTAGGCTGATAACCTACTGCAGATGGCATACGACCCAGCAGCGCTGATACTTCAGTACCCGCAAGTGTGTAACGGTAGATGTTATCAACGAACAACAGTACGTCGCGACCTTCGTCACGGAAGTACTCGGCCATGGTCAAACCAGTCAACGCTACGCGCAGACGATTTCCTGGTGGCTCATTCATCTGACCGTACACCAACGATACTTTATCGATAACGTTTGAATCAGTCATTTCGTGATAGAAGTCATTACCCTCACGAGTACGCTCACCTACACCAGCAAACACTGAGTAACCGCTATGCTCAATCGCGATGTTACGAATCAATTCCATCATGTTAACGGTCTTACCAACACCAGCACCACCGAACAGACCAACCTTACCACCCTTAGCAAACGGGCAGACCAAATCGATTACTTTGATACCAGTTTCGAGCAGCTCATTTGAAGCCGACAGCTCTTCATAAGTAGGTGCCTTACGATGAATTTCCCAGTTAGCTTCTTCGCCAATTGGACCTTTTTCATCGATTGGGTTACCAAGTACATCCATGATACGACCTAGGGTTTTGGTACCCACTGGAACTGTAATCGGAGCACCAGTATTGTTTACGGCAATGCCGCGCTTAACACCGTCTGTAGTACCCATGGCAATCGTACGAACAATGCCATCACCCAGCTGCTGCTGAACTTCCAGAGTCAAACCAACTTCGTCGACCATCAGGGCATCATAGATATTTGGCATTGCTTCAGAAGGGAACTCAACGTCCACTACCGCACCAATGATTTGAACAACATTTCCTGAACTCATGATTCAGTTCCTCTTTGCACTATTATTCTTAAAAATTCCGCTAAACACGCAAGCTTAAACAGCAGCTGCACCACTGACGATCTCAGAAATTTCCTGAGTAATCGCAGCCTGACGGGCCTTGTTATAAACCAACTGCAAGTCATTAATGAGATCGCCGGCATTATCAGATGCCGCTTTCATGGCAACCATCCGCGCCGCTTGCTCACACGCAATGTTTTCAACAACGCCCTGGTAAACCTGAGATTCAACATAACGAACCAGCAAGTCAGTCAAGACATCCTTGGCTTCTGGCTCGTAAAGATAATCCCAATGGTGCTTCAGCTCATCATCAACTTCATCTGCTTGAACCGGCAGCAACTGATCGACACATGGATCTTGCGTCATGGTGTTCACAAACTTATTGTAAACAACATCAATACGATCAATTTCACCGTTATCAAACGCATCCAGCATGACCTTTACACTACCGATCAAGTCTTCGATTCCTGGCGCATCGCCAAGTTGACCAACCGAAGCACTGACATTACCAAGACGCTTGAGGAAGCTGATACCCTTTTGTCCAATTAGACATAGGTCAACTTCGACGCCTTTTTCACGCCATTCCTTGATCGATTTAACAGTGGCCTTAAACAGGTTAGTGTTCAAACCACCACAAAGACCACGATCACTGGAAACCACGATCAGACCAACGCGCTTGACCGTCTCCTTCTCTTGCAGATAAGGATGACGATACTCTGGATGCGCCTGAGAAAGATGGCCAATTACAGCGCGAATCTTTTCTGCATAAGGACGCGATGCTTGCATGCGGTCCTGTGCCTTGCGCATCTTACTCGCTGCCACCATTTCCATGGCCCGCGTGATCTTCTGAGTGTTTTGAATACTCTTGATCTTGGTCCGGATTTCTTTACCGACTGCCATAGCTCAGGCTCCTGTTACCAAGTGCTGTTAGCTTTAAACTTCGCCAGTGTTTCACGCATCTGACCAGCAATTTCATCGTTGTAATTAGCTGTATCGTTAATGGTTTTCACTAGATCCGCCGCGTTTGAATTGACGTAAGAGACCATGGCTGACTCAAAAGAAACAACCTTGTCCACGTCGACATCATCCAAGAAACCTTCGTTAGCAGCAAACAATGAGAATGCCATTTCAGCAATAGACATTGGTGAATACTGTTTCTGCTTCATCAGCTCTGTAACGCGTTGACCACGTTCGATCTGCTTACGAGTCGCTTCATCAAGGTCAGAAGCAAACTGAGCAAATGCTGCCAGTTCACGATACTGAGCCAAATCAAGACGTACACCACCACCCAGTTTCTTGATGATCTTGGTCTGAGCAGCACCACCAACACGAGATACCGACAAACCAGCATTGATCGCAGGACGGATACCAGCGTTGAACAAATCTGATTCCAAGAAGATCTGACCGTCAGTAATCGAGATTACATTGGTCGGCACGAATGCAGATACGTCACCACCTTGAGTTTCGATAATTGGGAAAGCAGTCAAAGAACCTGTTTTACCTTTTACTTCACCGTTGGTGAACTTCTCAACATAATCAGTGTTGACACGTGAAGCACGTTCCAACAATCTTGAATGTAGATAGAAAACATCACCGGGATAAGCTTCACGACCTGGAGGACGACGCAACAACAATGACACCTGACGGTAAGCCCAGGCTTGCTTGGTTAAATCATCATATACGATCAACGCATCTTCACCGCGGTCACGAAAATACTCACCCATGGCACAACCAGCGTATGGCGCGACGAACTGCAGCGCTGCAGAATCAGAAGCAGTCGCAGCAACAATGATAGTATTTGACAGCGCGCCGTGTTCTTCCAACTTACGCACTACACTTGCGATTGAAGAGGCCTTCTGGCCAATTGCAACATAGATACATTTTACGCCAGTGCCTTTTTGATTGATGATCGCATCAACCGCAACGGCAGTTTTACCTGTCTGACGGTCACCGATGATCAACTCACGCTGACCACGACCAACTGGCACCATGGCATCGATTGATTTCAAACCAGTTTGCACTGGCTCATCAACTGATTGACGTTCAATTACGCCTGGTGCAATCCGTTCAATCGGAGAGCTAGTTGAAGATTCAATTGGACCCTTACCATCGATTGGGTTACCCAGAGCGTCAACTACGCGGCCGAGCAAGCCTTCACCGGTAGGGACTTCCAAAATACGGCCAGTACACTTGACCTTATCACCTTCAGAAATGTGCTGGTATGGACCCAGAACAACCGCACCCACAGAATCACGTTCCAGATTGAGCGCCATACCATAGGTATTGCCTGGAAATTCAATCATCTCACCTGACATTACGTCTGCCAGGCCGTGGATACGAGCGATACCATCAGTCAGACTGACCACAGTACCTTCAGTTCGCGCTTCAGTGACAACTTCAAAGTTGTCGATGCGCTTTTTAATCAGTTCACTAATTTCAGCTGCATTAAGTTGCATATGCCTATCCTCTATAAGACTTTAGCGAGACAACGCTTGGCCAAGCTTGTTTAGCTGGCTCGTTATCGACCCGTCTATCACCAGATCCCCTGCACGAATAATTGCACCGCCAATCAGAGTCTCATCAATTGAACATTGAAGAGTGACCTCACGGCCCAAGCGCTTTTTCAAGCCACTTACAATATCGGCCTTCTGTGCATCGCTCAGCTTTACCGCTGAAACAACTTCAGCTTCAACTGTGCTTTCTTCCTCAGCGCGATAACTATCAAAAAGGCCCACAATTTCAGGTAAAACAGTCAGCCGATTATACTCAGCCAACAGTTTGAAGAAATTTCCAACCTCAGCACTAGCATGATCGCCGCATACATCAGTTAACAACGCGACAATCTTATCATCAGCAACACCCGGGCTGCCAATCATGGACGCTAGCGCAGGGTCAGATACAGCAGTTGCAGCAATGTGCAACGCTTCTGTGACCTTTGCCATTTGACCCTTTTCTTTTGCACTTTCAAAAATTGCTAGCGCATAGGGTCGTGCAATTGTAGTTTTTTCTGCCATAGTCAGGATTAAATCTGGGTAGCCAAATCTTTAATTAGTTTGTCGTGTGCTTTAGCGTCGACTTCACGGCCAATGATCTTGGCAGCAGCAGCGACAGAAATTTCAGCAACCTTGCCACGAATCTCTTCTTTAGCGCGGTTAACTTCTTGTTCAATTTCTGCATTTGCAGCAGCCACGATACGCTCACTTTCTTCACGCGCTTTGCTTTTTGCTTCTTCAACAATCTCTGAGCCACGCTTTTCAGCTTGGATCATGATTTCAGAAGCTTGTGCCTTTGCGTCTTTCAGTGCATCAGTCGCACGTTTCTCCGCCAGCTCCAGTTCTTTTTTGCCCTTTTCACCAGCAGCAAGACCGTCAGCAATTCGCTTTTGGCGATCTTCCAGCATAGCGCTTAAAGGGCCCCATAAGAACTTATTTACAAACCAGATCAACAGCACAAAGGCTACGATCTGAGCAAGTAGGGTCGCTGTAATATTCACTAGTTATATCCCCTTAGTTTCTATTAGCCGAGAGATATGTACCTTAGCCAATAGTGCTAATTGCAGCAGACAGCGCACCAACAAACGGGTTAGCGAACAGGAACCACATAGCGAAAGCTAGGATAATGAATGGGAAAGATTCCATCAGACCTGCAAAGATGAACATGTTAGTCATCAGGGCAGGACGCATTTCAGGCTGACGAGCAATACCTTCCAGTGTCTTCGCACAAATTAGACCCCAACCAATGGCTGAACCCATACCTGCCGCGGCCAAAATTACACCAACGCCAACAGCAGTGTAAGCATAGATCATTGCGACCATATCAGCTGTCATTTGTTACTCTCCTTATTTAAAGATAAAAATTAAAATTTAAAACTGCAGTACTAAAAAAATTTCCTCTGAACAAAGCCAGAATCAATGTTCCTCATCGGAGGTGTGCGCCATACCCAGATAGACGATAGTCAACACCATAAAGATAAACGCTTGCAGCGTAATTACCAACAAGTGGAAAATCAACCAACCTAGATCCAACAACACTTGCAGTGGCAGCCAGAATGCAGCAGCAAAACCGACCGCCATCGTGCCACCGATCAGGGCGATCAAGAGGAACACTAGCTCACCAGCAAACAGGTTACCGAACAGACGAAGTGCTAAGCTCAATGGCTTAGCCAGTTCTTCAATTGCTGTCATAACAATGTTTACCGGCACAAAAAATTTACCAAAAGGGTGGAACAAAAACATTTTAATGTAGCCGCTTAGACCTTTAACTTTAATACTGTAGAAGAGTATCAAGGCAAACACGGTCAATGACATCGCTAGCGTAGCATTCAAATCAGTTGTTGGAACGACCTTGAGATAATCAATACCGATCCATTTACCAATAACAGGCAACAAATCTACTGGAATCATATCCATAAAGTTCATCAACCAAACCCAGACAAAAATAGTCAGAGCAAGCGGTGCAATGATTGGATTGTGACCAGGAAAGGTATCTTTGACTTGCTGCGCTACAAACTCAACAATCGACTCGACTGCGTTCTGAAAGCCGGAAGGAGTGTCTGCCTGAAGATTACGGCCCAGACGCCAGCTAGCAAAAACAATCAACGCACCCAACAACACACTAAAGAAAATGGTATCAAGGTGAAACGCCCAAAAACCTGCGGCCTGATGTGTTACAGGATCACAATCACCGACACAGAGATTGGTCAAATGGTGTTGGATATATGCGACTGAGCCGCCACCTGAGTTATCTGCTGACAAGAAACTATCTCCCGAAATATTCTTATATATTCTCTATTTGCGACTGGCTGGGTGAGCACTTTTCTTCATCACCACTGCGTAAGCCAATTGCGCACCACCAAATCCAACCACTGTTGCTAAAGGCGTCATCCCCAACAATCCTAACCCCAGCCCAAACATCGCCAACACCACGACAAAACGTTGTACAGCGCCAGCATATAAAACAATCATGCCTCGTTTAGGGTCTTCCTGGGCGACTTCATTCGCTTTCAGCACTCCTCGCCGCAACAGCAACGAGACAGTTAAACTTATAAAGCCACCAAAGAACGCTGAACCTGCGGCCCAACCACCTTCAACAACTCCAAACACTACCGCTGTCAGTGCAGCTATTATTATTTGCAGCCCAGCTACTTTCTTTGCACTGGTTTGCACCTGACCTACGGCAACGTCCACTTACTTAAACCTATTTATCATTTCGCAGGCTCTTAATATTCCGCCTACAAAACCCAGGATGCCGAATATCAACATAAATACAGGTTTCGTATCTATTAAGTAATCCAGCCCAAATCCCAAGGCAAAACCAACTATAACCATCGCAGCTAGATGTGTTCCCACACCCGCTAAAAGCAAACCTGATCCCGTCGTTTTCATCATCGCCAGGATTTGCTCCCCGTTACGGCGCGTGAGTATAGCCCGCGCCTGTATGCCACCGCAACCCTTGGGACTGAACAAAATACGCCAAAAGACTAAATCAAAGTTAAGTCGTTAGTATTCTGACTTACCCATTTGAACCAAAATCCCATCCAATTCATCAAGACTATTATATTGAATAACAACCTTGCCATTACCTTTTGTGCCATGCTGAATCTTAACCTTGGCCGCCAACTTACCTGACAACTCTTCTTCGAGTTTACGCACATTCGGATCACCTGCAGCTGCTTTTACCACCGGCTTACTTTCTCCTTGCTGACGCTTGACCAGGCGTTCAGTCTCGCGCACTGACAAACCTTTTGCCACCACGAGACGGGCTGCCTCACGTTGAACATCACCCTGTAAGGCAAGCAGGGCGCGGGCATGCCCCATTTCCAGGTCACCGTGTTCAACCAGGGTACATACCTCATCCTCAAGTTCAAGCAGGCGCAATAAATTGGAAACAGCCGCCCGCGAACGGCCCACGGCATCAGCAGCCTGCTGATGCGTCAGCTCAAACTCCTTAATCAAACGATGCAAGGCTCGCGCCTCTTCCATGGAGTTTAGATCTTCGCGCTGAATATTCTCGATCAGCGCCATAGCCATGGCCGCCTGATCCGGCACATCTCTTATCACACAAGGAATTTCCTGCAGCCCTGCCATCTGCGAGGCCCGCCAGCGACGTTCGCCGGCAATGATTTCATAACGCTTGTCGTCAATTGGGCGCACCACAATCGGCTGCACCACGCCTTGCGCCTTGATCGAATCCGCCAACTCTTGCAGAGTTTCTGGATGCATATCAACACGTGGCTGATAGACACCGCGCTGCATCAGATCAACCGGCAAAACCTTGAGCAAGTCTTTGTCAGGCACCGCAACGGCCGCGCCATCATCGGTCGTTGCCGACGCCAGCTTTGAACCTGCCAACAACTCGTTCAAACCCCGCCCTAAACCACGTTTTTTTGCTGCCATATGCCTCAATAATTCTCTAATTCTGTTATTAAACTACAGCTTTTGCCAGCTCGCCACTTTGCTCCCTGCGGATAATCTCACCCGCCAGGGCCAAGTATGCCAGACTCCCCGCGCAAGCCTTGTCATATAGCATCACAGGCAGGCCGTGACTAGGCGCCTCCGCCAAACGGATGTTGCGGGGAATGACGGTGCGATAAACCTTGTTGGTAAAATGATGCATTAACTGCTCTGAAACATCATTGGCCAAGTTATTTCGAGCATCGTACATGGTGCGCAGTAGGCCTTCTATCTGAAGCGCGGGATTACTGGCCACACGAATCTGCTCGATGGTCTCAAGCAGGGCCGTCAAGCCCTCCAGAGCGTAGTACTCGCACTGCATCGGAATTAGCACCGACTGTGCTGCCACCAACGCATTAACTGTCAGCATATTCAGTGATGGCGGGCAATCAATCAGTATATAGTCATAATCCTGTCGAGTCTCAGCCAAGGCACACCGCAACTGCTCCTCACGGCTAGACATCCCCATCAAGCGCACCTCAGCAGCGGTAACATCAGCATTAGAGGGGATCAGGTCATAACCTGCTTGCTCGGCACGAACGATCACGTCACCTACCGGTAGCTCACCCAACAACACCTCGCAACAGCTGGCCTCGACAGCACTCTTGTCGATACCACTTCCCATGGTGGCGTTGCCCTGCGGATCCAAATCAATCAACATCACCCGCCGCTTGGTCGCTGCCAACGACGCTGCCAAATTGATACTGGTAGTAGTTTTACCGACGCCGCCTTTCTGATTGGTGACTGCAATAATCTTTGCCATGGGCCTGGATTCCTACTTCGGTTAATCTTCGATACGCGTCACAACTGCTAAATGCCGCTCTGCCCCCAAAAACGGCACATCCAACGGCTGCACTGCTTCCAGTTGATAGCCCTCCGGCAATTCTGCCAACTCTTGCTCAGGGTAAACACCCTTCATCGCCAGGAACTGCCCGCCGGGCGCAGCCAAGTGACCGGCCACCGCCAGCATATCGGCAATAGTGGCAAAGGCACGTGAAATTACGCTATCGAAACCCTGCTCCGAGCGAAACTTCTCCGCCCGCGTATCCACCACAGTCACATTCTTCAAGCCAAGCTCAATTACCGCCTGGTTGCGAAAGCTAGCCTTTTTGCTATTGCAATCCAGCAGGGTAAAGTGGCATTGTGGATTGGCTATCGCCAGAGGCATCCCCGGCAAACCGGCCCCACTACCAACATCAACAACGCGAGAGCCGTTAATGTAAGGCAACACAGAGAGGCTGTCGAGCAGATGACGCACCACCAGGTTGTCACTTTCTTTGCGTGAAATCAGGTTATAAACCTTATTCCATTTCTGCAGCAACGCAAGATAATCGAGCAACTGCTGCTGCGCCGCGTCCGCCAGGAGCAAATCCAGCTGCGCCAGCCCTTTAATTAACAAACACTTATCGCTCATTTATTGCCCTAAGCTTGCTTACGCGGCTTGCCGCTGCGTTTTTTCAGATAAACCAGCAACAATGAAACCGCTGCCGGTGTCACCCCTGGAATACGCGCCGCCTGACCAATGGTGACGGGGCGCTGATGAGCCAGCTTCTGCTTTACTTCGTTCGACAAACCTGAAACCGCTGCAAAATCGAAATCATCGGGCAGAACAGCGTCCTCATATTTGCGCTGACGCGCGATCTCATCCCGCTGCCTATCTATATAGCCAGAATACTTGGCCTGAATCTCTACCTGCTCGGCCACCTTGGGATCTGCCACGCCGGGGCCTACACCGTCAAGCGACACCAGCGACTGGTAATCCACCTGCGGCCGGCGCAGGGCATCCATAGCCCGCACCTCTTTGTTCAATTTACTCCCCAGCACCGCCTCAACTGCGACCTCATCGACATCGCCAGGTCGCAGCCAATTATCTCGCAATCGCTGCTGTTCACGCTCAACTGCCTCACGTTTAACGCAGAACAGGTTCCAGCGCTCATCATCCACCAGCCCCAGCTCACGTCCCTTTTCAGTCAAACGCAGATCGGCATTGTCCTCGCGCAGCAGCAGTCGAAACTCAGCCCGACTGGTGAACATGCGATAGGGCTCTTGGGTACCACAAGTGATCAGATCATCAATCAAGACACCAATGTAGGCCTCATCCCGACGTGGACACCAAGGCCCTTTCTCCTGCACCTGCAGAGCGGCGTTCATGCCCGCCATCAGGCCTTGGGCCGCCGCCTCTTCATATCCGGTAGTGCCGTTAATCTGGCCAGCAAAGAACAAACCACCCATGTGCCTGGTCTCGAGACTGGATTTCAGCCCACGTGGATCAAAATAATCATATTCAATCGCATAACCAGGACGGGTGATAAAAGCATTTTCAAAGCCCTTAATCGAACGTACCAAGTCATGCTGAATATCGAAGGGCAGGGAGGTGGAAATACCGTTGGGATAGACTTCGTGAGTAGTCAAGCCTTCGGGCTCAACAAAGAGCTGGTGCGAAGATTTATCGGCAAAACGCACGATCTTGTCCTCAATCGAGGGGCAGTAGCGCGGCCCAACCCCATCAATCACGCCGGTGTACATCGGCGACCTATCCATGCCACCTCGGATAATCTGGTGGGTCTGCGCATTTGTGTAGGCGATAAAACAACTGAGCTGGCGCGGGTGATCCTGCGGTTTGCCGTGGAAAGAAAAACTCGGCACCGGATCATCGCCGGGCTGCTCTTCCAACTGAGAAAAATCGATACTGCGACCGTCGATGCGTGGCGGCGTGCCGGTCTTGAGCCGGTCAACTCCAAACGGCAATTCGCGCAAACGTTGGGCGAGGGCATTGGCTGGCGGATCTCCGGCACGACCGCCCTGGTAATTTTCCAGGCCAATATGGATGCGACCACCAAGGAAGGTACCAACTGTCAGCACTACCGTCTTGGCACGAAACTTCAGACCCATCTGGGTCACCACGCCGGCAACGCGGTCGCCTTCGACGACCAGGTCATCGACCGACTGCTGAAACAGCTGCAGGTTGGGCTGGCTTTCCAGGGTCTCGCGCACTGCCGCCTTATACAATACCCGGTCAGCCTGGGCACGAGTGGCACGTACCGCCGGCCCTTTACTGGCATTAAGGATTCGGAACTGGATGCCTCCCCGATCAGCCGCGCGGGCCATAACACCGCCAAGGGCATCCACCTCTTTGACCAGATGGCCCTTGCCGATGCCGCCAATGGCCGGGTTACAACTCATCTGCCCCAGGGTTTCGATATTGTGACTCAACAGCAGGGTCTTAACGCCCATGCGTGCCGCTGCCAGGGCGGCCTCGGTTCCGGCATGGCCGCCACCAACTACAATGACATCGAATTGATCTTGATAGAACATGGGTCTAACCAACCAGCAAAGGAACCGGCTATTTTACTCCAGATCCGGCAACTGGCCAATTATTGTTCAAATGTGCCTGGCAAATATTTCAGCCCCAACCAAGCAGAGGAAATCTAATTTTGTTATCTTGACCCCTTAGCCAGGCAACACATCTACCTCACATGTACATATTGCGCAGTAATTACAGTAACAACGCCATTGCATTGATCCAGTGGGCCCACGAACAACAGCTGAAAGATGTCACGGTTGTCTATGTCGATACTGGCTGGGCCGCAGCAGGCTGGCTTGATCACGTCTCGCTGTGCGAAAGCTTTGTTCAGAGACTTGGCTTCAACATTAAACGCATCAATCCGGCAACGCCCTTTGCTGATGTCATGGAAATGAAGGGCGGTTTCCCCACACGTCAGCGGCAGTGGTGCGCCCTGCACCTCAAGGGCATCCCCTTTCTTAAATGGGTAGACGACGTCGATCCAGAGTCAAAAGCCACCGTACTGCTGCCAAAATCTATGGTTGAAACCAATTTTATAGATATCCCTGAATATATAGATAGCTGTGAATTTAACGGCGAACGGCGGGTCTGGCACCCCCTGTTTAAGCTTGATCAAACACAGCGGGACACATTACTGGCCCATGCTGGAATAGCCCCCCTGTCACACCTGAGCCAGGAATGCTCACCCTGTATCAACAGCACAGTAATGGCATTACGACAACTCACAGCCCGTGATATCGAAAAAACTGCCGAGCTGGAAGAAGAGCTGGAGACAACATTATTCCTACCCCAGGACTGTGGTGACGCCAGCGGCATATACGCCGTTGTCGAATGGGCCAACACAGCCAGACCGGACCAGCTCAATTATCAATACGGCTGCAGCGCCTCATTCGGCTGTGGCTCGTAAACCTCCATAGGCAGGCTCTTTTATCCGCCAAAAAACAAATTAAACACCAATATCGTTGATTATTAACCTTAGTTATTATAGCTTAATACCATTGTACCTTAGGCTAAGAAGCGAATTACAAGGCTGGCGGGGTTATCTATGGGCGGAGATCAGAAATTTCCTGGTCGGGAAATCAACGCATTTCTTGAGATTACTTCGAAACAACTCAAGCTACTGGATAAATATAAGGATGTATTAACCAGTGGCGCCGATAGTTTTGCCAGCGTCTTTTACAACTACCTGTTTCGCTTTCCGGCGACCTCCAAGGTTTTGCATCAGTACACCGACAACGGTGGCGATCTTGCTGAACTAAGCAAAAAACAAGTCGGCCACCTGTTCTCCCTGCTCACGGACCAGGATGATCCTAACTATCTAGACCGGCTACAACATATTGGCCTGGTTCACTACGACAAAAAAATTGACCCCGTCTGGATCATGGGCGCTTACCGTTTATATCAAAAGCATCTATCCGCAATCATCTCTCGATCCAAACAGATACTCGACGCTGAACGCAGCTCGTTAAACGACTGCCTTAATAAGCTGTTATTCCGCGATATGGGCATGATGCTGGAAGGTTACTGGCAAGCAGCCAAGCTCTCTATCGAAGCCGAAAAAAACAAGGTCGAACACCTGCAACGACAGATCTCAGACCTGCTAAAAAATATCCCTCAGGTCATTTGGTCCATCGATGTTGTCAATAACAAGCTCCTTTATGTCAGCCCCACTGTCGAAGAAATATCCCCTATCAGTATGGAACTACCTATTCCCTGTTTAGCCTGGACCATCGCAGATGATCGCTCCAATGTCGAAGCCGCCTGGGCATGCGCCATGGCGGGTGAGGCCATCACGGTTGAAAGCCGGGTCCACGCCCCAGGCAATACACGACGTTGGTTCAAGCGCACCTTTCACCCCTTTATTGGCAACGAAGGCAGCGTGATCCGGATTGACGGCATTATGGAAGAGATCACTGAGGCCAAGCTGGCCCACAACAAACTTGAACTGATGGCTACCACAGACGACCTCACCGGCCTGGCAAATCGCGCCCTCTGGCAAGACCGCATCAATCAAAATATTGCCATCGCCAAACGCGAGGCAGATAAACAAGTCGTGCTGATGCTGCTCGACCTGAATCACTTCAAGTACGTCAACGACACCCTCGGACATGCCGCTGGTGATGTGGTTTTATGCCAGGTTAGCCATCGCCTGGAAAACCTGCTGCGCGCAGGCGACACCCTGGCCCGACTCGGCGGCGATGAATTTGCCATCCTGCTGCCCTTGGTCGATAACGGTAAGTCAGCGGCGATAAAGGTCGCCAATAAAATTCAGACCTGCTTTAATAAACCATATTTTTTCGGCGGTAATGAGCTCTATCTCGGCGTTGCCATTGGCATCACTATTTACCCACGACATGGTGATGATGCCAACACCCTAGTGCGCTGCGCCGATATGGCCATGTACACCTCTAAACGCAACAATCAGCCTTACCAGTTCTACAAAAGTGGGCTGGATGAACCCTATCGCAAACAAATACACCTTGTCAGCAGCATCAAAAACGGCCTGAAACAAGACGAATTTGAACTCTATTATCAACCCAAAATACAGCTTGAAACAGGTAATACCAGCGGCCTTGAGGCCCTGATCCGTTGGCAACACCCAACGAACGGGCATCTATCCCCCGCAGAATTCATCCCGATCGCAGAACAAATGGGGCTGATGAAGGAACTCACCGAATGGGTCATCGCCACCGCACTCAAACAAAATCAGCGCTGGAGTCGCAATGGCATTCATACCCCCGTGGCAGTCAATGTCTCTGCCCGCTCATTTCAGGATCACAACTTTGTGCAGTCGATCAAAAATGCCCTGGAGATCAGCCAGACTTCACCAGAAAATCTTGAGCTCGAAATCACCGAAAACACCCTGATGTCGAATATTGATTCCGCCATCGACATCATCAAATCACTAAGCGATCTCGGTATCAGAATATCAATTGACGACTTTGGTACCGGTTATTCCTCATTGTCTTACCTCAAACGCCTGCCCATCGATGAACTCAAGATCGACCAATCTTTTGTCAAGAATATGGATACAGACAAGAACGATGCCGCCATCGTCATGTCGGTAATCGATCTCGGCCACAACCTGGGCTTCAAGGTTGTAGCCGAGGGCGTTGAACGCAAAGAACCGATGCAAATGCTCAGAGATCTCGGCTGTGACACCGCTCAGGGTTATCACATCAGCAGACCGATGCCTACCGCCGCCGTCGCTGGATGGCTGGCCGGGCCAGGCGCACTGGCCAATTACGTTTAACTCAGGGCACTCTGAATCGCAGCAAAGCTGGTTGCCACTTCCGCAACCTCAACCCGGGCATGCATCAGTCGACTGATGTGCGCAGTCGAAAAAATACCACAGACATGCTCGATCCTGGCATCCGCATCAGTCTCGACCACCAGCGCATGCTGCCGACCACTGTTGCGCAAAGTTTCAATCACATCGCCAATCCGGCCACGCTCAACATCAGCCAGATTGAGGGCCTCAAGTGAGGTGACCGGTGACATGATGTCCCGCACCAGGATGTCAGCATGGGTACAACCGACCTCGTGCATATATTTCACCGGTTTTTCACCCAGAATATCTGTCGCCGTGATAATGCCTATCATCTGCTGTTGGGTCTGGCTAATAAACAACATCCGCACCGCATAATTGATCATCCTTTCATTGGCATGGGTCAGTGTGGCAAACGGGTCTATCATCAGCGGCCGAATCTGGCTCAGGTCGGTCATGCCACAAATTGCCGGGCTCTCTTCAGTAATGACCGCAGCATTATTTTCTGGTGGGCTTAAAACAAAAACAGGCTGGTTAAGCTGATGATGGGGTAGGGTATGGTAGCTGGTCATGGAAACCTCCTTCCACTTGGACGGGAGTTCAACGGGAACAATATCACTCTAGCCCAGCGCGACAGCTTTTCAAGCAACCAGTTAAATTAATGGGACTTTATGGTGAAAATAAGGCCCCGAGACTAAATACTTGGCAAGCAAGAATGCTATTCTTTTACCACGGTCACAACAGCGTAAAACATTCACGGAGGAGCACACCATGTCCAAACGAATAAAAGTCGGCCTTATCCTACCCACCCTCATACTGCTACTGGCAGGCTGCTCGGGTAAAACCATGGTCGAGAGTGACCTGCGTATCAAGGGCGCGCCTGACTGGGTCAACGAAGGCACCCAGGCCCTCAATAACAAGGGCAGCCGCCTGTTTCATGGCGTCGGCTCGGCACCGACCATGGGCGATGAATCACTACAAACATCCACCGCTGACGACCGGGCCAGGGCAGAACTGGCAAGGGTATTGAGTTCCTACCTCAACGTTGCCTCAAGTGACTACAGCGCTGCGGCCAGCAGTGGTGGCGAATCAGTCAACGAACAATCCGTTTCACGAGAAATACAGAACCTGAGCCAGATCAATCTGACCGGCGCCCAGATCATCGGCCGCTGGCGCGACAAGCGTAACGGCAATATTTATTCCATCGCCGAGCTGGATATGAAACAGATGAAACAAACGCTGGAAAAGGCTAAGCAGATGAGCCCATCTCTGCGCGATTTCCTCAACCGCGAAAGCAATAATATCTTTGACCGTTTAGCAGGAGACAAACAATGAAGAATAAACTGACTGGCGTCATTACCCTGGCAAGTGTACTTGTTGTCGGCGGTGTATTGCAGGGCTGCTCAACCAGCGTTGAGCGCATGGCCGCAGAAGAAAGCGTCGACCTCAGCGGCGACTGGAACGACACCGACTCGCGGCTGGTCTCTGAAGAGATGATTGCCGATGTCCTGTCGCGGCCATGGATCAGCAGCTTTGTTAACGGACAGGGCAAGCAGCCTGCCGTTATCGTTGGCGAAATCCGCAATCTCAGTTATGAACACATCAACGTCAACACCTTCGTCGGCGACATGGAGCGCGAACTGATCAACTCCGGTAAGGTTGAGTTTGTCGCCTCCAGTAGCGAGCGTGGTGAAATTCGTGAAGAACGCCGCGATCAGGAGCTGCACTCCACCGAGGCCACACGTAACGCCATGGGCCGTGAAGTAGGCGCCGACTTTATGCTCAAGGGCAGTATCAATAGCATTCTCGATACCGAAGGCAAGACACAGGTGCGTTACTATCAGATCGACCTGACCCTGATCAGCATGGCGGACAACCGCAAAGTCTGGGTTGGACAAAAGAAGATCAAGAAACTGGTCAAAAAACCCGGCCTGCGCTGGTAGGCCAAACAGAAATAATCCTTTGCAACGGATAATTCCCCCAGTGGGTCTATTGATGCGACCGCTACTGTTGTCAGCCATGCTGATCAGCAGCGGTTGCGTCTCTATGGCCTATATTCAAGACCCGCTGGAACAATATCTGATTAGCCAGCAACCTGAACTGGCCTTAGCCGAACTTGAACAACAACAATATAAAACACGCGACCAGACACTCTACCACCTCAACAAGGCAGTACTGCTGCGCATGCAGAGAAAATTTGACGAAAGCAATGTCGAACTGGAAACCGCCAAACAAATAATCACCAAACTGGAAGCACTCAGCCTGAGAGAACAAGCCACGGCAATTACCGTCAATGACGCCATGCGTAGTTATCTACCGCCGCCATTTGAACGCGCCATGCTCTACAGCCTGAAAATAATCAACTACCTTGAGCTAAATGATATTAAAGGTGCCCGAATTGAAACCCTGCAACTGGATGTCTTTCTTAAACAGAATTTCGAAAAAAAAGAACCACCGTTTGCCCGCTATCTCAGTGGCCTGGTATTTGAGGCCAACAACGAATTAAGCGACGCCCTGATTTCTTATCGAAAAGCCTATCAAGCCTACAAAGCTGACAACCTGGATGTGCCACGGCAACTGCAGACAGACCTGTTACGTCTGACTGAGTACCAGGGCTTGGCAGATGAACACCAAGGCTACCTGAAAGAATTTAATCTCAAACGGTGGACCAAACAGGCAGAGCTCAAACCACAAGGTGAACTTGTCGTCATTGTCTTTAATGGTCTGGCACCGCGCAAACACGAAACAGCTATCAATGTACAAGACCCAAGCAGTGGCCAGCTGCATCGCATCGCCATACCCTTTTATGAAGAACGCAGCTCGCAGGTTGACCACTTCGAACTGCAAAACGGCATAGACAAAAATAGCAGCGAAGCCTTCGAACAGATTGATGAAAAGGCCTACGCCAATCTCACCGAGCAGATGCCCGGCATCATCACACGCGCGGTGGCGCGGGTTGCCGTCAAAAACAAGTTAAGCGACAATATGGCCGACAAAAACCCCCTGCTGGGTGTTGTCACCAATATTGCTACATTCATTAGTGAACAGGCCGATACCCGCGCCTGGTACAGCTTGCCGCAACAGATTCTGATCAGCCGCATGATATTGCAGCCAGGCAAGCACGAAATCGATATAACATTAAAAAACACTGCAAACGTCACTGTTGCCAAAAAATCGTCTAAGCTGGTTGCATTGCAACAGCAGAAACAGTTTTACAGTTGGCACTGGCCTGCATCCACAGCCACCAGCAGGAGAGATGAACATGCGCGCATCACGTACTCTACTACTATCCGTCATCATATTGATTAGTGCCTGCACTGGCACTGCAATAAAACAAGCTGACCGGCCCGGCTGGGTAGACGGACGGAGTAAACACTATCCCGCGCAACTCTATTTAACCGGGCAGGGCATGGCCGACAACCTGAATGACGCCAAGGACCGCGCCCGTGCCGACTTGGCCAAACAGTTTGAAGTCGCGATTAACGAGCGCAGCCTGCAACAACAGCAATACAACAAACAGCAGCAGGGCGAACAAAGCACTGAACAGTTACAACAAAGTGTTTCGCGCCAACTGTTCACCCAAACCACACGTACTATTCAGGGCATAGAGATCGCCGACAGCTGGCATGATCAAGCCAGCCACAAACACCATGCACTGGCAGTACTGTCACGCAACAAGGCAAGACAACACTTCAAACAACAGCTTGATACACTTGATGAACAAAGCGGCCAAAAACTAAAACAGGCCGAAGCAGAAACCGATTCATTGCGCAAAGCCGCACTGGTACAACAAGCCATCGACACTCAACTACAACGCCAAAGCACTCAGAGCGCATTGCAAGTAGTCGATGCCAGCGGCCGCGGCAAACCCGCCACCATCTCCCTGGCTGAATTAATACGCACGCGCGATCGTCTGCTTAACGACATCACCCTATTGCCTAAAACAAGGGGCGCGCTGGCACAAGTCTTACTGTCTATTCTTAGCGGCAATACCGCCAACGCCGGATTTAAAATTAGCACTGTAGGCCGAAGTGATTACACTCTGCTAGCCGAAACAAAACTTGACCCGCCTCTTGATCAAAAAAACTGGCACTGGTTGCGAGGCACGCTGGAAATAAGATTGATCGACAACAACAGCAATGACATCGGCGTTCAGCGCTGGCCGATAAAGGCCGCTTCAGTCACCGAAGAACAAGCCGAACAACGCTTGCTCAACGATATAAATTCTATTTTGAAAAACGAATTACGCACTGTAGTGCTTAGTTTCGGTGGCTCTGACTGATTAAATAATATTTCAGCCATTTTTAAGATGCTTGTGGAGACCGAATTTTTCGAGTCTATTTCTTTTGCAGCGTATTGACTATAGCATCAACAGCGCGTTCAAAGATTGGCAGGTTATCGATCAGCGATGCCTGGCCGGAGCGGAATTTGGAGGCAAGTTGGTTGAAACTAAAGTCTGCGGCCACCTTGAAGCGCCAGTTAATGAAGGTGCACTCCCCCAACATGTCGCTCTTCCAAGCCAACTTTATCTTTTGTGTTTTGCCCGAGCTATCGGTCAGGGCTATCCACTGACCGGCCTGAAGTTGCCGTGTCATGATCCAGAAAGTATCGTCAATCTCGGGAAATAGATTCTCATTCACGAATGCCGATGACAAAACAATCTCTTCAACATTTTCGTCAAATAGCTCAGAGGCCATCGCCTGTTTACGCGCATTGGTTTTTGTTTTGTCGGGATTAATATCACTCAACAAGTCGTCCAACAAATGATCGACATCACACATTTCAGAAAGACTCTGGCGCATGGCATCGAGTTCCTGCTCTATATTTTCACCTCTGCCCGGCTCTGGATTATTTATGTTTATATCCGTCTTGATCTTGACCGTTTTGAGCCCCGGCGTTTTTTCACCACGTAGCGCAGCAAGATGAAGCTTTTCAAGGTTGGCCAATAGTTCATCAACCTTTGCAGGGGGGTAGTAAACGCTGTCCAGTTCCTGGCGCAGTGTCTGAATCAATTGCGGGATAATTTTTCCTAGCCGTTGGCGGTCATTTTTACTGTTATTTGGAGCAGAAGACCAGACCAGAACATCGATAAAGCGCAGGTTTTCTTTCCAGTGTTCGCTGTTTTCACCATCGTTTAAATAGGTGTTGAGCATCACCTCCTTCCACGGCCCGTCGAGGATTTCAAACACCGTCTTTGGTAGTTCCCGATTGTTGATGGATACCGCCAAAACATCCGTAACCCAAGCGCGGCTCAATGCGTGTTGTTCACGCGCCTGGATACGTTGTTGGCTTTTTTCCTGTGTCTGTAAATTCTGTTCCGCTTCTGCCTGGATGAATCGCTCAAATTCGTCCAGAAGCTGGTTGAAAATCCCCGTATCATCAATGAAATCGGCGCAGATTTTATTGGTGACCGACTCAATTTTTTCGATCAGTTTACAGTTTTCGCATGTTATGTCATTGCCCAGCCCGACGGTGGATTTTGCCATCAGGTTTAACAATTTTTTCGCCGGGTGCTGTTTGGTTCCGAAAAACTCGCTGTCAACCAGGGCAATCTTGATCATCGGAATCTGAAGCCGCGACAGCAGAGCCTTGGCGATTGTGGGAAGATTTTCGTCGTCGAGAATGAAATCAAACAGCATGTCAACGATGTTAATGATGTCGTTATCCAGGGCGCTGACCTTTCCGGCACGCTTCAGGTCTGAAAGCTCTGTTTGCAAGGCTTCGCCTGAAGAGCTCAGATTAAGCTGTTGCAATCCCGACAGGATATTAATGACCTCGGTTAGGTGTACTGCTTCATGGCTGCCGCTGAGTTGCTGATTATTGAGCAGGCTTTGCAGAGTATTAAGTGGCGAAGCCTGTTGCCCCAATTCACGATAGCCTGCACCATTGTCTAGCGACGCCTGGGTCGGGCTGGAAATTTTATTATCTTCAAGCCAGGCAGCCTCATCAGTATGCGCCTGCTGGTGATAGTCACCCGATTGTTTTTGAATTCGCATCTTCAGTTTGGGCAGAATGCCCGCAGAAATAAACAAAACATTGGTTTCATCATACAAAGACTGAAGATTGGCGAGCACATGCTTGTCAAACAGCTTGTAGATAATCAGCTTTACCTTGACGTCGCTATTGAGTGACTTGACTGCCTCATCAAAGGCTAGACAGATTGGTTTTGGCCCAACCGGTATCTGGTCAATGTCTGGCTTGCTGTTGGTCAAGATGTCCTGAAAACGCTGTTCGATAGCGTATAGCTCACGCGGATAACGATTTTTGATCTTTGCCACCATGCCGCTGATCGCCAGTGACTCCTCCAGATCAATTTCTTCAACCAGGCTCATTTCATCTGAACCCAGTTCAGTCTCGGCTATGACTGGTTGGTCAGATGCAGGCGAGAACAGCAACTTGTCGAAGTTGGCATTGAGGTGATTGCGAAAGCTGGTCTCAAGGTTTTGACGCGTAAGGCGTAATTCACGCATCGCATCGAAATAGTTGTTCTGCTCCTGATCGCTATGTGCCTTGTCTGCCAACTCAAACAGGATGTCATCGGCATTGTCCAGCATTCTCTGCAGCAAGGCAGGCAGGTACTTGCTGACGATATTGCGACTCTCGTCAAGGAGATACTGGGTTCGAGCTATATTTTTATTAGCTCTTAGCGGGACTACTTTGCCTTGATGCATTGGCCTCTCTTTGTTTTACCTGCAGCAGGTTTAATAGACAAGAACCTGCGTACAGGTTAACGACAAAGGGCGGCGACGCCTTGAGGGCTGTGACTGAACAAAGACTAAGTTATTACCGGAACTGTGATCTGGATCAACAATCCGACCCTGGCGGACACGCCCCCCGCCTTTAGGCTGAGGCGATGGCAATCACAGACAAAATCTGCGAATCAAATTGCCTAGTAATTCAACACTTGAACTGATCCTGTCCAGAGAGAGGTATTCATCCGGCTGATGGGCCTGATCGATGTCACCGGGACCGAGGATAATGGTTTCGATACCCAACTCGGTCAAATAGGGCGCTTCGGTACAAAAGGCCACCGCATGGGCATGGTGATGGCAATACTGTTCGGCGGCCTTCACAATCTCTGAATCAGAACTTGTATGCAGCGCTGGCGTGCCCTGACTCAAGGATGACAACTGCCAACGAATGGCGCTGTGTTTGAACAAGGTATGCAGTCGATCACGGATCTCTTTTCGCAGCTCATTCAGATCCATGCCGGGCAGGGCGCGCAGATCAAAATGCAGTTCGCACTGCTCGCAAATGCGATTGGGATTATCGCCACCCTGGATGTACCCCAGGTTGAGGGTCGGCACCGGCACATTAAAACGTTCATCTTTATATTGGCGTTGTAACTGATCACGCCACAACAACAAATCGGCAATCACCAATTGCATCGCCTCCAGGGCATTCACCCCCAGGGTTGGGTTACTGGAATGACCACTGCTGCCAATCAGCCGAATTGACTCCATCATGATGCCCTTGTGGGCATTGACCGGTTTTAGCCCTGTTGGCTCGCCGATCACCGCATAACGAACATTGGGACAACCCTGTTCGACCAGTTGCAGGGCGCCTTCCATGGAGCTCTCCTCATCAGCGGTGGCGATGATAAATATCGGCTGTTGCAGTTGTTTGGCATCGAACTGACGGATTGCCTCTAGCGCCAGGGCAAAGTAGCTTTTCATGTCCGAGGTGCCAAGACCATATAAACGACCATCACGCTCGGTCAGCTGAAATGGGTCATGATGCCAACCGTGCTGATCATAGGGCACCGTGTCGGTATGGCCGGCAAACATCAGCCCCTGGCTGTCTTCGTTGACCTCACCAAAGCTGGCCAATAAATTGGCCTTGTCTGGCTGGTTTGGCAGGGTAGTGACTTCCACCCGGAAACCGGCATCATCCAGCCAGTTTGCCAACAGATCGATTACCGCTCGGTTGCTGATATCAAATTCGGGGCTGACACTGCTCATTGAAGGGGTGGCAATGAGCTGCTTCAGCATAGTGTTGACAGTGGGTGATTTGTAATCCATTCGCTTGCTTTGAACTCTGTCCTGACAAATCAATCAATTTGGGTATCAGGTTGTTCCCTGCAAGGTAATCCTTCTCACGAAGGCTGGCAATGAAAATCTATTTCAGGCAGATGGGCATCTGAAACATTCTCTCATCGAAATGAGTTAAAATTACAACGATACCCTAATGAAAATATCATATTTGCCAATAAACGTTAGCAGGAATAGTTTTTTGGGCACCATGATTTTAATGAAATCAATTAGCACCTTATGTCTTCGTCTGCTGTCTTTGCTGATCATCATCGGTTTAGGTTCTCAGTTGGCTGGCTGTAGTAAGAGCTCGACACCGGCAGCTGGTCAAGCCCCGACCCTACAAGCCCTTCAGATCAGCATCGAAAACGAAACCTTGATCAGTGGCCTCAAAACCCAGGCACATGCCGTAGCGCTCTACTCCGACAACAGCAGTCAGGATATCGGTGCCGAAGCACTCTGGTTTTCACTCGATTCGACGATCGTCAGCATCGATGCCAACGGCATAATTACCGCTTTGAAGCCCGGCGCAACTGTCGTGTCCGCGGTAGTAGAAGACAAAATCGCCACAGCCAATCTGGTAGTTGAAGAGGGCCAGTTGGTCTCTCTGCGCATCATCCCCGGCAATGTACAGGTTGCCCTGGGCATTCAAAAACAATTTAGCGCCGAAGGGACGTATACAAATGGCGAAACTACCCTTAGTCAAGACATCACCGAACTGGTGACCTGGAGCAGCAGTGATCCAAGCAAGATGGGCATTTCAGATGCGCCTGGCAGCAAGGGGCTGGCAACAACTATCGCCACTGGCACGACCGAGATCAACGCTACACTCAGCAACCTAACAGCCAGCGCCACGGCAACAATCACGGCAGCGAGCTTGGTGCGCATAGAGATCAGCGCGCCACAAACAACCGTGCCGGCCGCCACAAAGCTGCAGCTGCAGGCAACTGCAATTTTTTCAGATAACAGTAAGGTTGATCTAACCACTCAGGTGGACTGGGTTTCAAATAACAACAGCCTTGCCACAATCAATGGCAATGGCCTGGTATCGGCCTTGGCAGCGGGCAATGTTGAACTCTCGCTCAGCTACCAGGGACAGACTGCCTCCATCGCAATCACCATCAGCGACGCCAGCCTAGCCTACATTGAAATCAGCCCCAGCAATCCAAACCTGGCAGTTGACAACTCACTGCAACTCTATGCCACAGCCATCTATACAGACGACACCCATCTGGATGTGACTGAACTAACCACCTGGACATCCAGCAACGAAAATATCGCCACCATAGGTAATACCAGCTTGAATCAGGGCGAAATTAAGGCCATCGCCGCCGGCAATACCACCATCTCGGCCCATTTTAACAATCAAACTTATCAAACCAGCCTGACCGTCACCTCGGCCGTGTTGCAGAGCCTCGAGATTGAACCATCCAACCCAAGCATTGCCATCACCACCCAGCAGCAGTTCAACGCCACCGGCCATTATGATAACGGCTCAACCCAGGATCTAACAAGCCAGGTCATCTGGTCCAGCGGCAATCTCGACATCGCAGAGAAACAGGGGGATACCAGCTATTTCAAAGGCATCGCCAGCGGCACTAGCAAAATCATCGCCGTTTTCGGTAGCATCACCGCCTTTACTGAACTGACAGTTACGCCGGCCACGCTTAACAGCATCAGCCTGTCACCTGTGGATATCAGCATAGCCAAAGGCTTTTCTACCCGGCTTAACGCCACTGGCCATTTTTCCGATAGCAGTGCGCAAGACATCAGCCACAGTGTCGTCTGGCAGAGCAGTAATCAATCTGTGGCCAGTATCAGTAATGCAAATGATGATACCGGCGTGCTCAACAGTCTCGCTGCAGGCACCACCACTGTCAGTGCTTCATTTTCTGGCATCAGCAACAGCACGTCTGTCACCGTCAGCGAGACACCGCTGACCAGCATTTCTTTACAGCTGGCCAACAATCAAATGTATGTCGGCAGCCAGCAGGCGATCAAAGCAATGGCGTATTTCTCTGATAACTCCAGTCTCGACATCAGCACATTAGTAACTTGGTCCAGCTCAGATCGCAGCATTGCCAGCGTCAGTAATGCGGAAAATACTGCAGGAACTATCCAGGCAGTTAGCAGCGGCAATGTCACAGTCTCTGCTTCACTCGGTGGCATTGATGGCAGCGCTGGGTTAAGCATCATAGATGACCCTGATGCACCGATCTCACTCAGCATTATCACTTCACCGAATGTAATCCTTGATGATGCCACTGACAGCAGCACCATTACTGTCATTGTCCGCCCAGCCGACAGCAGCGGCAACGTCGCCGATAACACAACAATTAATCTTGTGATTACAGAGGGTGCGAACGTCAGCAATCAAACCATCAACACCAGCGCTGGCAGCGCTGGCTTTGTCTTCAATTCAAACTATACGGGTTTTATTAAAATCAATGCAACGATTGTCAATACCGACATCAGCAACAGCGCCTACATCTACACCACGCCCAATTTTGTTAGTATCGTACCCAACACAGCTTATAAATTTACCACGTATAACAATAACACCTTGTTAGCCGGCAGTTGGTTTTCTCAGGCAATACAAAATCTATCCAACCGTATCTTTACTATTAATTACTATCAGTTCAACAATGGCATTGTTAACAGACCTTATCCAGGTACGAATTTCAATAACGGTCAACTCAGTGCTGGTAGAACACAGGGCATTATTACAGTCATGGCTAATGATCAAATAGATAATGGCGTCAATACTGAATTAGGATTAACGGATGATTTAACGGGTCAACAGATCAACATTACGGAAACATTCACTCCCCCCTGATCAAGGACATAATTTTATGTCCAGGCATTCTCAATAGCCCTTTCAAGATTCTCACCTTGGGCAATGATCTCGGCCTTTTAATCAGCCGAGATATTTGTATTATTTTCCGGCCGGGTGAAGACCTGTAACCACAACCCATCAGGTAATCTCCTGTTGGCGAAAAATATTAACACCAGCCTTTGTTAACGCCTGCATCATCTCATCCAACTGCACGGCCGCACGTAGACCATCAAACAATTTAGTCGCACGTATTCCAAAATGGTGAGCAGTATAGCCATAGACACGATCCAGTGCTGAATGATTTGGCTTTCACCTTCGGCATCAGACTTATCGACAAACACCCGCTATACCTGGCCACTCTCAAGCATCTTGTAAACAGGGTAGGCTCTAGCCATCCGGAACTGATAATAGGCCTCGGATCCAAACTGGGTTAAAACATAATCGTGCTCTTGTTTCAGCAGAGCAGAAACCTGTTCGGAATCTTTATATTTCTGGCTGCCTCAGCAAATCGCCATGTGATCGAACACCACATCCCAACCATGACTTGGCGCAATCTCTAACAATTTCAAGTCAGCATGACTATACAAAAAAGACTCAGCATACTCAGAAACATTTTCTCGCGCCTCGGGAAAATCTATTTCAAACGGCAGGCTTTGCTTTGCACTCCTATATGCCGATAACAATTTAGAGACACAGTTAACGCCATCAAACCATTGCAGGCGCGGCGATGAATAGTGTCATATCAAATGCAAACACCCAGGCATCATGGCCATGCACATGGAGCCTCTGTTTTTGTTTGTCATCTGAATAAAAACCAGTTTCACCCTCAAGCGATTGCTTTACAAGTGCATTGGCAAAACGGGAATAAAAATCTGAAGACATGGAGCCTCCTACAACATCTGAGGCTACACGGAAATCACAACGAGTGTCTATAATCATATTATCGACCGAAAAGGAGGTAACGTTTATGAAGCGTCAGGTCTTACTCTTGGGTTCAGGCAAGATAGGCTCTCTCATTACCTGCATGTTGACAGCATCTGGTGATTATGACGTCCATATCGGCAGTCTCAATACCGATGCGACACACAAGCTATGTCAGGAGACCGGGCTGTGCGACGTCAACGCCTTTCTTCTTGATGCCCAGGATGAAGTCGCCCTCGCCGGAGCAATGCAAAAACATAAATTCGATGCCGTCATCTCCAGCCTTCCTTATTACTGCAATGCATTGGTAGCTGATCTGGCGGCACGTTATGGCCTCAACTATTTTGATTTGACTGAAGATGTGAAGGTCACTCGCCATGTGCACAAAGCCAGTGCTGGTAAACAGAATGTCTTCATGCCGCAGTGTGGCCTGGCACCCGGTTATATCAGCATTGCCGCCAATGATTTAATGCAGAATTTCGATGAACTCGATATGGTAAAAATGCGTGTCGGTGCTTTGCCAGTCAACCCCAGCAATGCCTTGAAATATTCGCTCACCTGGTCGACCGATGGCCTGATTAATGAGTACGGCAACACCTGTTACGGAATTGAAGAAAACGAAATGCGCACATTACAACCACTGGAAGGTTATGAAACCATTACCCTCGATGGCGTTCTCTATGAAGCCTTTAATACCTCCGGTGGCTTGGGCACTTTGGCCGAAAGTTATGATGGAAAAATCCGCAGCATGAACTATAAAACCATGCGTTATCCCGGTCACTGTAAAGACATAAAATTATTAATGAATGACTTGCGTCTCAATGATGATCGCAACACACTCAAGCGTATCCTTGAAAACGCCATTCCAAAAACACTACAAGATGTGGTGCTGATCTATGTCGCTGCAACCGGGCGTATCGATGGCGAGTTGTTGGAAGAAAATTATGTCAAAAAAGTCTATCCTCAGGATATCGTCGGAAAACGCTGGTCTTCAATTCAGGTCACAACTGCTACTGGCATATGCAGCGTCGTGGATATCGTATTGGATAACAGCGATAAATTCCACGGCTTCGTTACTCAAGAGAGCATAAGCCTCAACGAGGTCATTAATAATCGCTTCGGTAAATATTACGCGTAGGAGAACATGAATGGATGTATTAAAGGCCTTAAAATTAAAACAGGAAAATTCCTCTACCTATGGCGTCAGTGGCTGGACTGATACTGAGGCAAATAAACTGCTTGAGTCATTTGACCCCACCACCGAAGAATTGATCGCCAAGGTTCATACTTGTTCAATCGATGACTATGAAACGGTAACAAAGTCTAGCATCTCGGCACAAAGAGAATGGGCCAATGTTCCGGCACCAAAACGCGGTGAAGTAGTGCGCCGTATCGGCGACGCACTGCGCCAGCACAAAGATGCCCTTGGCAGCCTGGTAGCAATGGAAGTGGGAAAGATCAAGCAAGAAGCTGATGGTGAGGTGCAGGAGATGATCGACATTGCCGACTTTGCCGTCGGCCAATCACGCATGTTATATGGAAAAACCATGCACAGTGAACGTCCCAGGCATCGCATGTATGAGCAATGGCACCCGCTAGGTGTGATCGGTGTTATCAGTGCCTTTAACTTTCCCGTTGCCGTCTGGGCGTGGAACGCCTTTCTCGCCGCCATTGCCGGCAATACTGTAATCTGGAAGCCATCATCAAAAACGCCTTTATGCGCGATTGCTGTGCAACACATTTGCAACAGCGTGCTGGAAGAGATGGGCTATCCAGGCATCTTCTCCATGTTCGTTCCCGAAGACAGAGCCATTGCGAAACGTTTTGTTCGAGACAAGCGTGTCGCCCTTATATCATTCACCGGTTCCAGCAAAGTTGGCCACTATATCGCCCACACAGTAGCAAAAAGATTAGGCCGCTATCTGCTTGAGTGCAGTGGCAACAACGCCATCATTGTTGATGAAACTGCTGACCTGGATCTGGCCGTACCCGCCATCGTCTTTGGTGCCGTTGGTACCGCAGGTCAACGTTGTACCTCAACAAGAAGATTGATCGTGCATGAGTCAATTTATCATCAGCTAGTCCCGCGCCTGGTCAATGCTTATAAACAGGTTCGCATAGGCAGCCCGCTAGATAGCGACACACTCATGGGGCCACTGATAGATCGGTCCGCCATTAATGATTACCAGGCAGCCATTGCTCACATACAGGGTCGCGGCAGTAATATTCTTTTTGGTGGAAAAGTCATTAAAGGCAAGGGTCATTTTGTTCAGCCCACCATCATCGAGGTCAAAAAACAAAACACTGTCGTCAAACAAGAAACCTTCGCACCGATTTTATATGTGATGCGTTACCGAAATATTGAAGGTGCAATTTATATGCAAAATGATGTGCCGCAAGGTCTGTCATCTTCCATCTTCACCAGCTCGATAAAAAATGCGGAACTTTTTCTATCACAGCGCGGTTCAGATTGCGGCATTGCCAACGTCAACATCGGTACATCCGGTGCTGAAATCGGCGGTGCTTTTGGTGGCGAAAAAGAAACTGGCGGTGGGCGTGAAGCTGGTTCCGATTGTTGGAAAGCCTACATGCGCAGGCAAACAAATACCAGCAATTGGAGTAACGAGTTACCATTGGCGCAGGGGATAAATTTTGATCTTTAAAAGCGGCAATAAATTTTACCCGCCACATGGAGAGTGTGCAGCCACGCAGCTTATTTCTCATTTTCCATAAACGTATCTGTGGTAGATTGACGGCCATACCGAAAATTATAATTAAAAATTATTTATGACCAGCGACGTTACAAATCCGCCTGAAACAGAAATCACCTGTGAAAACTGCGAAGCCTGCTGTTGTCGTTTGCAAGTCATGCTCATTACCGAAACTAGCGTTCCCGAACGTTTTGTTGAGCGTGATGAGTTCGGCATGCAAAGCATGAGGCGGTTGCATGATGGTTGGTGTGCAGCCTTGAGCCGAGACACCATGGCTTGCACGATTTACGAACAACGGCCACTGATTTGTCGAGAGTTTAAGATGGGCGACTACGAGTGTATTGTCGAACGAATTGCCAACTTATAGACCTGATTAATTTTATTTAAAATCATCAGAAGCCATCATGCAATAGCTTATCTGACTCCACTACCATCAAGAACTTTTCCATATTTTTTGCTTCCGGGTGGGGTTCAAATCTGTGCCACTTTAGATCGCCTCTTTGCCAATACACTTTTCCAAAGAGCCTGACTTTTTACATATGTTGCCTTTGCCACTGGATGCTCTAATATTTATACACTTTGTATCTTTTAGCTTATAGCCAAGATCAAGTTCATTTCTAATGTGAGGCGGCTGCCTATTTTTTCTCTCTTTAATTTCAATATTATTGAATCTCATCTTATTGAGCAGACGATGGATTTTGCCAATACTAGCAGTCTGAGTATTGAGAAAATACGGAAAACCATGTTTCGAAAGCACCTCTCGTGCGACCGACACCCAAAAATACGTGGTCTCTGGCAATGCCTGTAAACCCAGTCCACCATTGAGCTTATAGAGGTTAAACCAATGTCATAGCGACTCAAGTAGTTCAGACTTCTGTTGCCTAACTATGCCGTCGCTGTTAACTGAAATTTTATAGTGATATTTGAGTTGTTGAAATCGGTAGCGCGCTAACTCGATTTACTTTCATATTGGTGGGGTACAGCTTTTCCCTGAAAGTACGTTTTTACAGACTGCTTATTGGAATCCTGATACATAAGGTCATTGATAAAGTCCTGCTATACCCAGCCGCTACCATCTATAGTATGTTTCTTATTGATTTAACCTGTTTCACTAAAACAAACCTATGAATTCCGAGACTGCTGAATTAGTAAATAACGCCGACTCCAATAATCTGCGCTTTAATCCCGTAGCCGTCGCCAACACCATGACCAATGTGCTGGCCTCTGCCGAGCAGGTGGTTTTGGGCAAGAACCAGCAACTGCGTCTGGCACTATCCTGCATGATGGCCAGGGGCCATTTGTTGGTTGAGGATCAACCAGGCATGGGCAAGACTACCCTGGCCCATGTGATAGCTCGGGTGATGGGGCTGGAATTTCAGCGAGTACAATTCACGTCGGATTTGCTGCCGTCTGACATTCTCGGTGCCTCGATTTTTGACAAGGATAACGGCAAGTTTACCTTTCATCCCGGGCCAATATTTTCCCAACTGGTACTGGCTGATGAGGTCAACCGCGCTACGCCTAAGTGCCAGAGTGCGCTGCTAGAGGCGATGGAGGAACAACAGGTGACGGTGGAGGGTAATACCTACGACCTGCCAAAACCATTTTTTGTCATCGCCACCCAAAACCCTGTCCACCAAATCGGCACCTTTCCTTTGCCGGAATCGCAGCTGGACCGGTTTTTGATGCGCCTGACCATGGGTTATCCGGACAAACAGGCCGAACGTGAACTGTTATCTGGAAGTGACCGACGTGAAATTGCGGCGAAACTCAGTGCTGCGCTGACTCCGCAACAGCTATTGGCGGTACAGGCCCAGGTGGCTCATATTCATGTCTCTGATGCCTTGCTCGATTATTTGCAGGCGTTGCTGGGTTTCAGTCGCCAGTCCACCGAGTTTAGTGTTGGTCTGTCACCCCGTGGCGGGTTGGCGCTTTTGCGTGCCGCTCAGGCCTGGGCCTTATTACATGGCCGCAGTCATGTTTTGCCGGAAGATCTGCAAATGGTTTTGCCAGCCGTGGCCGGGCACCGTTTGCAGGGCAGGGGTGAGGCCAGTGGCCAGGACCCGGATTCGCTGGCTAAACGGCTGCTGGAGGTGCCTATTCCTTAAATGGCCGTCCTATTTCAGTCCTGGCTCGATAGATTGCCTGCCAGGCTTCGGCCTCGTGGTGTTCGCTATCTTGCTGCCTCGGCAAACCAGTCTGCCATCCTCAGTAACAAACATATCTTTGTGCTGCCGACCAGGCAGGGGGCAATATTTTTTGCCATTCTTGTGCTGATGCTGCTGGGGGCCATGAATTACAGTAACAGCATGGCCTTTGTGCTGACCTTTTGGCTGGGCAGTGTCAGCCTGGTCTCACTGCTCTATACCTACCGCAATCTGGTCAAACTTGAAATCAAACTGGCCGGGGCCGAACCCTGTTTTGCCGGTGGCCATGCAATATTTAATCTGTTGCTGAATAATACTCAGTCCCGTCAGCGCTTTGATATTGCTGCTCAAAGTGTCACGGGCATCGCTTCAACTACCTCGGTGGGCAGTGAAGAACATACCCTGATCAGTCTGGCTGTGCCGGCACCCCGGCGCGGTCGCCTGCGACTGGGGCGGGTAACCCTATCCAGCTGTTATCCATTGGGACTATTTCGTGCCTGGGCCTATGTCGATATCGAGGCCGAAACCCTGGTCTATCCACGCCCGGCTGACCATGCGCCGTTGCCGCAAACTGGCCAGGGCAGCGGCGAGCGCATGGAAACCACTGAAGAGGGCAGCGATAATTTTCATGGTTTTCGCAGCTATCAGGCTGGCGATTCACCGCGGCACATCTATTGGAAGGCCCTGGCAAGAGGCCAGGGCCTGATGACCAAACAGTTCCAGCGGCATCAGTCGCCGGAATTGTGGTTTGACTGGACCGACACCCGAGGTGCCGATATTGAAACCCGCCTGAGTCAGTTATGCCGTTGGCTTTTGGATGGCGACAGTCAGCAACAACGCTTTGGCCTACGCCTGCCCGGCGTGGTGTTGGCGCCGGCCCAGGGTAAAGATCAGCTTGACCAATGCCTGGCGCAACTGGCCCTGTTCGGAGAGGCGGAATGAACAGGGCGCAAATCACGGTGCTCGATCAAGGCGCCATGGCCTGGCTGCTGGCTGGCTTGGGACTGACCATTTTGCCACACAGCCTCAATTTACCCATCTGGATCAGCACACTGGCACTGGCCATCGGCATCTGGCGCTGGCTGGCAGCACAGCGTAACTGGCCACTGCCCAACAACAAGCTAAAACTGCTGCTGACCATAGCCCTGGTTATCGCCATTTTTGCCAACTACGGCACCTTGGTGGGGCGCGATTCAGGCACCGCCCTGCTGGTGATGATGATGGGCCTGAAACTGGTGGAACTGCGCCAGCGTCGTGACGTCATGATGCTAATATTTCTGTCCTATTTCCTGCTGATTACCCACTTCATCTTTAGCCAGACCATCCCCATGGCGGTCTATGTGATGGGCTGCGCCTGGCTGCTGTTGAGTCTGCACATGCATCTGACCAGCAAGGAACTGCGGCCGATCAAGCATAGCCTGCGCACTGCCGGCGGACTGATGATGCTGGCGCTGCCATTGATGCTGGCGCTGTTTGTACTCTTCCCCCGTATCGAGGGCCCCATCTGGGGACTACCCAAAGATAGCTACGCCGGCATGACAGGGCTGGGTGACAGCATGAGTCCCGGGACAATCAGTAGCCTGAGCCAATCTGATGCGGTCGCCTTTCGGGTCAAATTTGATGGTCGGGTGCCAAGTCCAGATAAACGCTATTGGCGTGGGCCGGTGCTTTGGATGACTGATGGCCGTAACTGGAACGTCGGCCCGGAACTACGCCCAGCCGCCTGGCAGTCACCCATCTCGGCCGCAGCCGATTCGGCGATCAGCTACACGGTGACGCTGGAACCACATAATCAAAAATGGCTGTTTGCACTCGATCTTCCAGCAACAGGCAGTGAACATGGCCAAATCAGTTCAGATTTTCAGTTAATCGCGCCAAAAGAGGTACGTAAGCGCCTCAAATATCACATGACCTCTTATCTTGACTACAATACCGGTCAGTTGACGGACTTTGAACGCAGATTAGGACTATTTATACCCAAAAACCGCAATCCCCGTACCCAAGCACTGGGCCGTTCATTGCAGATACAAAGCCGTTCCGATGCTGAAGTAGTGCAAAAAGCGCTGGCCATGTTTCGCCAGCAGCCGTTTGTCTATTCTCTTAATCCTCCACTGCTGAACAGCAATGACCCCAGCGACCAGTTTCTATTTGAGACACGCACCGGTTTTTGTGAACACTTTGCCTCCAGCTTCACTATGCTTATGCGGGCTGCGGGCATCCCGGCGCGGGTGGTGACGGGGTATCAGGGCGCTGAATTAAACCCGGTGGATGATTATTATATTGTTCGCCAGCGCGATGCCCACGCCTGGACCGAGGTGTGGCTGCCGGATCAGGGCTGGCTGCGAGTCGACCCAACCGCAGCGGTGGCACCCGAGCGCATTGAACGCAGCATTGATATTTCGCAGATCTCAGCCGGTGCGGTGCAATTCAGCCTGCCTCACAGCGACATGCTTTCCAAGGCCTGGCAACAATTCAACCTCAATCTCGATGCCATCAACAACCGCTGGAATCAATTGGTGCTGGGCTATGGTCCAAACCAACAACGAGACTTCCTGCAAAATCTTGGCCTCGACATCAAGAACTGGCGCAAACTGTCCTGGGTGTTTTTAATTCTAATCGGTGGGCTGTTTCTTATCATTACCGCCTTTGTCTTAATCCCCAGGCATAAACAGGTCGACCCGGTGTTGAAGAACTACCAGCGCTTTTGTCGCAAATTAGCCAGGCGTGGTTTGCAAAAGGCTGAAAATGAAACTGCCAGCTCATTTGCTCAACGGGTTAAAGCTAGCCGACCGGATTTAAGCGAAAAAATTGACCATATCACCCAGCTGTATAGCCATTTGCGTTATGCTAGTTCAGGCAATCAAAAACAATTGCTGCACTTCAGGAAACAGGTAACCGAGTTCAAACCCTGATGACTTTAAAATATTTTGCCTATGGCTCCAATCTGCATTTCAAACGTTTTCAACAACGAGTAGCCTCTGCACGTTTCATCGACTTGGCTGTATTGCCCGGTTATCAACTCGCCTTTCATAAACATGGTGCCGATGAATCAGCTAAATGCAATATCATCCGCGCTGAGGCTGAAGTGCATGGGGTGGTCTATGAAATCGCCGCCACTGAAAAACCTATCTTAGACCAACTCGAATCGGGTTATGAATCATGTGAACTAGTGGTTAATACCAAAACGGGGCCATTAAAACCGTATGCCTATCTGGCAACTGATAAAAGTATTAATCACTCGCTATTGCCTTACCACTGGTACAAACTATATGTATTACATGGTGCACAACAACATGGGCTTAATGCAGATTATTGTTCAATAATAGGGTCACAAGTTTCGATTAATGATCCTGATGCCAAACGTCATGCCGATCATCTTTCGATGCTGGGTTTGAAGTAGATAAAATAAAAGGAAGCAGAGGTCTTTATGCCAAACGAAACAAGCCACCTACCAGTTGCAAGTGATGAAATGGAAAGCCATGTTCGTGAAGTCTTTCCGCTTGATACCCTCCCGGAAGAGTTCGCCGCCAAAGATGGCGCCGGCTGGATGAGCTTCACCTTTCACGAATTTCGATTCAAAGATCCGGAGCTAGATTGCTGGATCCATGCCGTCGGCAAGATCATCACCGACCCACAGGCCTTGGATGCAGCGCAGCGCAAATACCTAAATGATGCTGAACTAACCGAGACCAAAAAATATATCGCAGATGATGATGATCTGGAAGAGGATAACTAGTGTGCTCATGAACGCGGGGCAGCCTCACAATTATTTACCTATACAAAATGAACTGAAAATTCTGCCTAGCAAATCATCAGAACTAAATTCACCGGTGATTTCGTTCAAGGCATCTTGCCCCAGGCGCAGGTCTTCAGCCAACAGCTCGCCGGCTTGGCGCAGTTCCAGCTCCTGTTGCCCATGTAACACCAGTTTCAAAGCTCTTTGCAGGGCATCGACATGACGGCGACGAGCCATAAAGCTGCCTTCACCGGCAGCTTTATAACCAACACACTGTTTTAAATGTTGGGTTAACAGTTCCAGTCCTTCGCCGGTTTTAGCCGAGAGGGCAATCTCCTTACCCAGTGAACCATCTTTTACGCTGGCTTGCTGATAGCCGACATCAATCTTGTTACGCACCACGGTGATCGCAATGCCGTGTGGTAGTTTATCGATGATGGCTTGATCTACTGCAGTGATACCATCTGCATCATTTATCAACAATAGTATCCGATCGGCCTGTTCAAGTTCAGACCAGGCTCGTTGAATGCCGATCTGCTCAACAATGTCACTACTTTCACGCAGACCGGCGGTGTCAATAATATGTACCGGCAGACCGTCGATACTGATTTCCTGGCGCAAGGTATCACGGGTGGTACCGGCAATGTCAGTGACAATCGCCAGTTCCCGTTGTGCCAATTTGTTCAACAGGCTCGATTTTCCTGCATTCGGTTGGCCGGCGATAACCACATTCATGCCTTCACGTAGCAAACAGCCTTGTTGTGCCTCAGCAAGAATATTATTTAGATTATCAATAATAGTTTTGAGTTGATCGGTGATAGCACTGTCGGCAAGAAAGTTGATTTCTTCTTCGGGAAAGTCGATGGCGGCTTCTACATAAATACGCAGCTTAATCATTGCCTCGATCAGGCGATGAATACGTTGCGAAAATTCACCTTGCAGTGAACGCAGTGCCGAGCGGGCTGCTTCTACAGACGAACTATCAATCAGATCGGCAATGGCTTCAGCCTGGGCCAAGTCAAGTTTGTCGTTCAGGAATGCACGCTCTGAAAATTCACCTGGTTGCGCCAGCCGCACACCCAATTCAATCACCCGTGATAACAGCATATCCAGCACTACCGGTCCACCATGGCCTTGCAACTCGAGGACATCTTCACCGGTAAAAGAGTTTGGGGTTTGAAAGAACAAAGCAATACCTTGATCTAGAACGGTGTTATTTGAGTCTTTAAAGGAAAGATAACGGGCGTCGCGTGGGGCAGGGCATTCACCCAATATTAGCTCGGCAATCTGTTTTACCTTAGGGCCAGAGACACGCACAATGCCAACACCACCTCGACCGGCTGGTGTTGCAATAGCAGCGATGGTGTCATTTTTTATTTCCATGGGCTGAAATGAAAAGGACACCCGAAGGCGCCCTTTTTGTTATTTGCTTATGTTTGTACTTGTGGCTGCCGCCTTTTCAATTTTGGCAGTGATATACCATTGTTGCGCGACAGACAAAGCGCTATTGGCAAACCAATACAGCACCAGACCCGCCGGAAAAAAGGCGAAGAAGGCGGTAAAGATAATAGGTAATGCCATCATTACCTTGGCCTGAACTGGATCAGGTGGTGCTGGATTTAATTTCTGTTGAATATACATGCTGACACCCATCAACACTGGCAGCACATAGTATGGGTCTTTAATCGACAGATCTGTAATCCAGAAAATAAACGGTGCCTGGCGCAATTCAACTGATTCCAACAATACCCAGTAAAGCGCTATAAAGACGGGAATCTGCACCATCATCGGCAAACAACCACCGAGTGGATTAATCTTCTCTTTTTTATACAGCTCCATCATCGCCTTACTCATGCGCTGACGATCATCACCATAACGCTCTTTCAACTGCTGCATCTTCGGCGCAAACTTACGCATATTGGCCATGGAGCGATAACTAGCGGCAGACAGCGGATAGAAAAACAATTTAATGATCAGGGTGACCATCAATATCGCCCAACCCCAATTGCCAAATAAGGCATGAAACCAGCTCAACACCCAGAACATGGGTTTGGCAATAACACTCAATATGCCGTAGTCGACGGTCAAATCAAGGTTATCAGCTATTTTTTCCAAGACGGCCTGATCTTTCGGACCAACATAATATCGAGTTGTGAATGTGTCTGTCTGACCGGCATTCACTATCTTGCTAGGTGAAACCAAACCAAGCACAAATCGATCATCCCCGGTAGATTTGGTGTAAAAATGGTTGGTTTCGTCCTTGGGCGGAATGATGGCACCAAGAAAGTAGTGCTGGATTATTGCTGCCCAACCGCCATTAATGTCACGACTGAGATTCGACTCTGCCATATCATCAAAATCTATCTTTTCGTAATGCTCTTCTTCGCTGTAAATCACACCACCGGTATAGGTATAGATAAAGGCAGACTCGCCACTACCATCAGGACGACTACGCTGCAGCTGACGATACTGCCGACCCTGCCATTCTACAGTTGAGCCATTTTCAACTTTTTGTTCAATATCTATCACATGCTGGCCACGATAAAAGCTTATGATTTTAGTGACTTTTATGCCGCTGTCGTCCTCCCAGATCAACGGAATGCGTAGTTCATTCTGACCAGCCGGCAATTCATAGCTGGTCTTTTCCGCCGTAAAAATTGCGTAGTGATCCGGGGCATTATTATTAGAAAGCAGGCCACTCTGGGCCACGAACAGGTTTGGTAACGATTCCCTCATCAGCCGAAACGGCTCATCGGGCATGTCACTAGCGGTCGGATAGTTCAGCAGGTCAACCTGACGAATATCACCACCGCGGCTATCAATGATGACCTCCAGGGTGTCTGTCACCACATGGATACGTTGACTGGAAGTACTGGCTTCCATGCCTGCAACCGGGGCTTGAGGCGTATCTGCCTTGACACTTGCATCCAGCTGAGTTTGTTGAGCCAACGGCACGTCCAATGCGGGTGCAGCAGGCGCCGTCATTTCAACGCTGCTGCCATTGCTTGCCACAGGCTTAGGCGCATAGTCCTCCTGCCAGGCTTCCCAGCCCAAGAAGAGAATAAAAGAAAGAGCTAAAAAGAGTATAAGGCGCTGATTATCCATTATGATTATTCATATTTATTGAGTTGTTCTTAAGATTTTGGCACTTATGCCGCGGATGTTCTGGCACTTCATCGACACCGCCTGGGTGCCAAGGGTGGCAACACAAGATACGTTTAATCGTTAACCAACTACCTGCAAATACGCCATGACGCTTGAGTGCCGTCTCGGCATAACAGGAACAACTAGGGTAAAAACGACAATTATTACCCAGAAATGGGCTAAGCAAGGCACGGTATGCACGAACAAAGAGGATCAGGATTCTTTGCATCGTTCCAGTTCCATCCATTGCCTGTTAAGTAGTGTTAACAACTCCTGACCCGTCTTGGCTACCGCAAGGTGCTTGCCAATAACAACTATATCGAGCCCTGCTAGACTTTGTTGCGAGTGACGAAAACTCTCTCTAATCAATCGCTTAAGCCGATTCCGCTTGACTGCAGATTTAGCACATTTCTTGGAGATAATTAAACCAAGACGTGGATAAGGACGCTGATTGGGTCGAGCCAAGGCCGTGAAGCAGTAGTTGACTGAGCGGCACGGCTTGGCAAAAACAAAATCAAACTCGCCCGCTGTTTTTATTCTGAGATTTTCTGTAAACCCCTTATCACGGACATCCAAACGACTAAAGTCTCTTGAATTAGGCTGTTAGGCGCTTACGACCTTTGGCACGACGGGCCCTAATAATTTTACGACCATTCGCCGTTGCCATACGTGAACGAAACCCGTGGTTACGTTTACGCTTGATTACGCTAGGTTGAAATGTTCTTTTCATCGCTTACATCCATCTGGTTTATTGTGATCACTAAATATACCGCATAGGCCGTCGCCCGTAGGGCTGCGGTAAGGCGCGGAAGGATAGCTTTAATGGCCCTTTATTGTCAATTCAAATCTCAAAAAAGTAGATATTGGTAGCTGTGGATAACTTTACAAAAGGGGGGTAGACTTGCCTGTCCTCATTTTTAGCACAACCGCGAGGTATACGACAAAGATGTCACTTTGGCAACAATGTCTAGAACAGCTAGAAACCCAGCTCAATGCGCAGCAATTCAACACTTGGATTCGACCTCTGCAAGCAATTGAAGAGCATGACTCCCTGCGTTTGCTGGCACCAAACCGTTTTGTACTCGATTTTGTAAAACAAAAATTCTTTGATTCAATTCAAAAAAATGTTAGTCAGTTAAGTAACGGTGATGACCACCGAGTAATACTCGAAATTGGTTCTAAAGAGAAGGGCAGTGCATCCATATCAGCATCAACATCGGCCGCACCCCTAGTATCAAAAAAAAATATCGATAAATCAACAAGTTTCAGACGTCGTGACGACAAGAGCGCAATTCATTATGTTAGCAATCTTCGTGATGAGTTTACTTTCTCAACCTTTGTCGAAGGTAAATCCAACCAGATTGCCAAAGCTGCCTCTATTCAAATAGGTGAAAATCCCGGTGTTGCTTACAACCCACTATTTATCTACGGTGGAGTAGGTCTGGGTAAGACCCACCTGATGCATGCAGTTGGTAATCTAATTCTGGAAAAGAAGTCCGACGCCAAGATTATTTATATCCACTCGGAGCGTTTTGTCGGCGACATGGTCAAGGCATTGCAACATAATGCAATGGATGATTTCAAACGTTATTACCGTTCTGTTGATGCCTTACTTATTGATGATATACAGTTTTTTGCTGGTAAAGGTCGCTCACAAGAAGAGCTGTTTCATACCTTTAACACCTTAATGGAGGGTCAACAGCAGATCATCATCAGCTGTGATCGTTATCCTAAAGAAATAGAAGGGCTTGAAGAACGCCTTAAATCTCGATTTGGCTGGGGCCTAACAGTTGCCATTGAGCCCCCTGAACTCGAAACTCGAGTCGCAATCTTAATGAACAAAGCACAGCAAATGAAAATTGTATTACCCCATGAAGTTGCTTTCTTCATGGGCAAAAAGATTCGCTCCAATGTCCGTGAATTAGAAGGGGCTCTGCGTCGTGTTATCGCTAATGCCAGATTTATGGCCAGGCCAATCACGATGGACCTCGCCAAGGATGCTCTGCGTGATTTGTTTGCCGCACAGGATAAACTGGTTACCATTGATAATATTCAAAAAACTGTAGCTGAGTATTTTAAAATTCGTGTTGCCGATTTATTATCAAAAAAACGCTCACGCTCTATTGCCAGACCAAGGCAATTGGCAATGGCTTTGGCAAAAGAATTAACTAACCACAGTCTACCTGAAATAGGAGATGCTTTTGGCGGCCGTGATCACACTACGGTAATGCATGCTTGTAGAAAAATCAGTGAGTTACGTGATGCTGATATACGTGTAAACGAAGATTATCAAAACCTGTTAAGAACCCTAACAACTTAATGTTGTTAATCTGTGGATAAAATTTGCCTGTGGATAAGTAGGCTACTTATCCACAAGTTAACAGATAGAAAACGACTGTTTATACGCATGTAAAATTGTCTAATTGATTAATTAACATGTTGTTTAATAGATATTTTTTTTAGTTATTAATATTTTTATGGCACTATAATAACAACAATAATAAAAGATCTTATTTTATATATTTAATACTTAGGGATAGTCATGGAACTCGAAATTAAACGTGAACTGCTGTTAAAACCCTTACAACAAGTAATTGGGGTTGTAGAGCGTCGACAGACACTTCCTATTTTGGGCAATGTACTACTGAAGGCTGCCGGTAATCAGTTATCCATAACAGCAACAGATTTGGAAATAGAAATGATTAGTCAGGTTGCTATAGAAAATAACACCACGGGTGAAACAACCTTACCTGCACGTAAGTTTGTTGATATTTGCAAGGCTCTACCAAATGATGCCTTGCTTACCATCAAAATTAATGCCGAAAAAGCAACCATAAAGTCTGGAAAAAGTCGCTTTGTTTTATCTACTTTACCATCAACAGAATTTCCTAATATTGATAGTTTTGAATCGCTGTTTAAATTCGAAATGCCACAATTACAGTTAAAAAAATTAATTGACCAAACTCATTTTGCTATGGCTCAACAAGACGTTCGTTATTATCTGAATGGCTTGTTATTTGAGTTTTCTGAAAATTTGATCCGTGTAGTTGCCACTGATGGCCATCGTCTGGCTTTATGCGATCAAAAAATAGTTACTGGTATATCTGAATTACAACAAGTCATAATTCCGCGTAAAGCTGTAATGGAATTGTCTAGATTATTAGACAACACTGATGAGTTAGTGAAAATTGAGCTTGGTAGTAACCATATCCGTCTTTCAACAAGTGAGCTTAGTTTTATCACTAAATTGATTGATGGCCGCTTCCCTGATTATCAACGTGTTGTACCGCAAGGTGGTGATAAAATCGTCATAGCTAACCGAACCTCAATTCACCAAGCTCTAAGTCGAGCTTCCATTCTCTCAAATGAGAAATATCGCAGTGTCAGGTTTACGCTTTCTTCGGGCAGTCTTCAGGTGATGGCTAATAACCCAGAGCAGGAAGAGGCAGAAGAAGAAATCACCGTTGATTATGATGGCCCAAGCCTCGAAATAGGTTTTAATGCCAGTTACGTGCTTGAAGCACTTAATGCTTTAAATGATGAAAATGTTCAACTTGAACTAACTGATCAAAACAGCTGTTGTTTGATCAGATCACCAGAATCTGAAGAATCACGTTACGTAGTTATGCCAATGAGGCTTTAACACAGCTTTTAGCGTCTTCTTAAGTATCTTATTTAATTTTGGGATCTGACAATGAGTTTAAGCTTGTTGTCTATTCACAAATTACGCAACATACAATCGACCCAAATTGTACCCTCGCCAAGATTAAACCTGCTGCTCGGTGCAAACGGCAGCGGTAAGACCAGTGTTTTAGAAGCCATTTATCTACTAGGTAGGGGGAAATCTTTTCGATCTGCCTATAGTCGTCGAATTGTTAGTTATAATCACCCAACTCTTACAGTTTTTGGTAAAGCAATTACCAAGTCTGGTATGTCCAATACACTTGGCATTCAAATTAACGATGGTCAATTTCGCGCCAAACTCAATGGTAAATTTGAGCAGAAGAGCTCTACCCTAGCATCCGCCATGCCTTTACTCTTTATTTCTCCTGATGGAGACAAGTTAATAAAAGGTAGTCCCAGACAGCGTCGCCGTTTTATTGATTGGGGATTGTTTCACGTGGAACACGATTTTCTTTCTGTTTGGCAACGATATAACAGAGTCTTGCAACAGCGTAATGCGATCTTGAGGCAAAAATCAGCTGCAATGTTAGACAGTTGGGATGATCAGTTAATAGACGCAGCGCTTAAGCTTGATGAATTCAGGCGTGACTATGTCGAAAACTTGACTAGGTTGGCAGTGGATTTTATGCAGCAGTTGTTAGGTGTTGGGACGGTTGAATTCAATTATCAGCCCGGGTGGCGACGTGGTAAAGACTTCAAGGAAACACTAAAGGCAAATGTGGATAGTGATATACGGATGGGATTTACCCAAAAAGGACCTCACAGAGCAGATTTAGTGTTGCAGATAGATGGTAGATCTGCAGCTGAATATCTATCTGGTGGCCAGCAAAAACTCGCTGCTTGCTCTTTGCTGCTTGCCCAGGCAAGTGTGTTTAATCGGTATAAACAAGAAGCGTGTGTAATTCTGGTTGACGATCTGCCTTCTGAGTTGGATTTACAGCACCGTCGTTTATTTATGGATCTTTTGTATTCTATCGGAGGCCAGGTGTTTGTTACCGCTACAGATAGTAGTCTTCTACAATTATCGGCCTATACGGAAAAGAAAAAGTTTCACGTGGAACATGGTAGCGTTATAGAGGAAAAGCAAGACGACATTTAAGCAACAGGGTATAATATTTGTGTTGTTCGAGGATATGTTATTGCCACATTGTTTTCCAATAAAATCAGAGACTTTAGTCATTTATGAGTACTGAAGAACAGAACTACGATTCTACCAATATCCAGGTCCTGAAGGGTCTAGATGCAGTTCGCAAACGCCCTGGAATGTATATTGGTGATACAGACGATGGTACTGGACTACACCACATGGTATTTGAGGTGGTTGATAATTCCATTGATGAGGCATTGGCAGGCCACTGTTCCCAGATTGATGTCATTATCCACACCGATAGTTCTGTCTCAGTTGCTGATAATGGTCGCGGTATTCCGACAGACATTCATCACGAAGAGGGTCGCTCAGCAGCCGAGGTTATTATGACGGTACTGCATGCGGGTGGTAAGTTTGATGATAATTCCTACAAGGTTTCTGGTGGTCTGCATGGAGTAGGAGTATCGGTTGTTAATGCCCTGTCAGAAGAATTAACGCTGAGTATCTATCGTAATGGCCGCTATTACAGCCAAAATTACAGAATGGGTGATCCAACTGGCCCGCTTGAAGATAAAGCAGCCACAGATAAACGCGGCACATCGATACGTTTTAAACCGAGTAAAAAAACATTCACTGATGTCGTGTTTCACTACGACATTCTGGCCAAGCGCTTGCGTGAATTATCCTTCTTGAACTCCGGTGTTCGTATTCATCTACTTGATGAAAACTCCAATAGAGAAGATGTATTTGAATATGAAGGCGGAATTAAGGCCTTTGTTGAGCATCTGAACACCAATAAAACACCGCTTCATCCCTCAGTTTTCTACTTTAGTGTTGAAAAGGATGATATTACCGTCGAGTTGGCTATGCAGTGGAATGATTCATATCAGGAAAATATTTTTTGTTTTACCAATAACATCCCTCAGCGTGACGGCGGAAGCCACTTGGCTGGCATGCGCGCAGGCCTGACACGTACAATAAATCAATACATCGAGCGTGAAGGTATAGCGAAAAAGGCTAAAGTGGCAACCTCCGGTGATGATGCCCGCGAAGGCCTGACTGCTGTGCTTTCCGTCAAAGTGCCAGACCCCAAGTTTTCCTCCCAGACCAAGGACAAACTCGTCTCATCGGAAGTGAAACCAGTGGTTGAATCAACAATAACTGAAAAGTTGAATGAATTCCTGTTGGAAAATCCAACCGATGCCAAAAACATCACTAGTAAAGTTGTCGATGCAGCACGAGCCAGAGAGGCGGCGCGCAAGGCCCGTGAAATGACCCGTCGTAAAGGAGTGCTGGATATTGCAGGCTTGCCTGGAAAACTGGCTGACTGTCAGGAAAAAGATCCAGCCCAGTCCGAATTATTCCTGGTGGAGGGCGATTCTGCCGGCGGTTCTGCAAAACAGGGCAGGGATAGAAAGTTTCAAGCTATCCTGCCTCTCAAGGGCAAAATATTGAATGTAGAAAAGGCCCGTTTTGACAAGATGCTCTCATCTGTCGAGGTGGGTACTTTGATTACTGCATTGGGCTGCGGTATAGGTCGTGAAGAGTACAACCCAGACAAGCTGCGTTATCACCGTATTATCATCATGACGGATGCCGACGTTGATGGTTCTCATATTCGCACCTTGTTGCTGACCTTTTTCTACCGCCAAATGCCAGAGATGATAGAGCGCGGACATATCTATATTGCTCAACCACCGCTGTACAAGATCAAGAAAGGTAAACAAGAACGTTATGTAAAAGACGATGCCGAATTGAGTCGCTATCTGCTGGAAATGGCTTTGAATGGTGCGCAGTTGAAAGTAAGTGCAGAAGCGCCTGCGATTAGCGGAGAAGCGCTTGAAACACTGGCTAAAGGGTACGGTGCCGTAATGGCAACTATTGACCGTCTTTCTTCACGTTATAGCAGTCAGGCGCTGGAAAGGTTGATTTACATGCCCGCGGTAACAGAACTTGAGCTAAAAGATGCTAGTCAGCTTGAGTCGTGGACGCAAGAGCTGCAACAACGTCTGAACAGCATGGCCAAAAACAGTCGTGATGAGTATAAGGTCAGTCTGGAAAAAGACTCATTGACAGGTGAGCTAATCAGGTTGATTGTCACAGAGATTCGCCATGGTCTTGATAATGACAAGGATATTCCTAAGACATTTTTTACCTCAGGGGAGTACAAGGCCATGGTTGCACTTGGGCAGCAGCTCGATGGCTTGATTGGTGACGGTGCTGAAATCAAGCGTGGCGAAAGAACCCTGTCAATTAGTAGTTTTAAACAAGCTTTGAATTGGTTAATTGATGAGGCTAAACGTGGCCAGCATATTCAGCGCTATAAAGGCCTGGGCGAAATGAATCCTGAACAGCTGTGGGAAACCACCCTGAATTCACAAAGTAGGCGCTTGTTACAAGTATTGATTGAAGATGCTGTTGCCGCGGATCAGGTTTTTACTACCCTGATGGGTGACCAGGTAGAGCCAAGGCGGGCCTTCATCGAGAAGAATGCGCTGTCGGTAGCAAACCTGGACGTATAAAAATACAGTTAACTATAATATTGTGGCCTAATGGTTTTTTATATAAGACGCTTGCGCGTATATACGACTGCCAATCAAGCCAACCTCAGTGTTGGTGATGACCTTCACGGGGATGTTTTGCATCAGATGTGACATTTTTCCCTTGGCATTAAAGGCGGATATGAAGGCTCCATTCTGAAGTCGGTGCAGAATTTTGGGGGCGATACCTCCAGCAATATAGACACCATTCAAGGCTAGTGAAGATAGGGCAAAGTTACCCGCCTGGCCGGCGTAGGCCTGGACAAACAAATCCATAGCTTGACTGGCAATAGAATTTTTATTGCTATCCGCAGTCTCAGCAATTGCTGCTGCAGGATCAGCTGAGTGAATAATTGCCTGGCAACTATCTGTTTCAAGTTGTTGACCACGTAGTGCTAAAAATTCAAATATGTTCACCAGGCCAGGGCCAGAGACAACAAACTCAACAGAACAGCGGCCCTTTTGCTTTAATATGTAACGATTCAATTCAAGCTGTAGCTCATTGGCGGCAGCAAAATCAGTATGACCCGCTTCAGTTGGCGCAACCTTGTATTCGCTACCAGTCCAAACAAGCTGTGCCACACCAAGACCGGTACCCGCACCAATAATAAGCTGGTTGGCATAATCGACAGGTTTGCCATATTGAAGTGTAACGAGGTCATCATCACGAAGAGCAGAAACTCCGTAGCCAATAGCTTGAAAGTCATTGATCAGTGTGAGGCGCTGAACGCAAAATTTATTTTCTAAGTCAGCTGAAGACATCTGCCAGGGAAGATTGGTGATCGATGCCGTTTGTGTTGAGTTGTATGTAATAACCGGCCCGGCAACACCAAAGCACGCAGCATCAATAGTTTGATTGTCTGAAACTGTACCGAGAAACTCTTTTATTAATTGATCAAACTGTGGGTAGTTGCAACTGAGATAACGCTCTTGTTTAATAATGCGTGGATTAGTGGCATAAATATCGGTGAGCTGCAGTAGCGTTTTTGTACCACCAACGTCACCGCATAATATACGCATTATTTAAGCCACTTCGCAGCAGCCTCATCAAGATACCAGGTTACACCAGCTTGAGGTTGCAACATTTCCACTGGAAGAGGCTGTGTTACAGATGGGTACTTAAAAACCTGATCAACAATATCGGATTTACTTTCACCAGTGACTAATAACCAAACATTACTAGCACTGTTTATTACCGGTAAAGTGATACTAATTCTCCATGTGTTTTTGGATGCAACCCAAACAGCAGCCACAGGTTTATCGGTGACATTGAGAATATCAGTGCCAGGAAAGAGTGAAGCTACATGACCATCATCACCCAAGCCAAGAAGAATCAGGTCAAAGGCCGGTTGATTATAATTGTTTGTGGGTAAAAAGGCCTTAAGTACAGTGCTATATGCTTCTGCAGCTAAAGTGGGATCAAGCTCAGCCTGTATTCTGTGAATCCGCAAAGGATCAATATTAATGTGGCTGAAAAGATATTTAGTGGCCATCGCATAATTGCTATCAGCATGAGTTGGCGCAACAGAACGCTCATCACCAAAAAATATATGCGTTTTACCCCAGGGAATAGCGGTAGAAAACGGTGGGCTGGCAAGGATCTGAAAAAGTTTTTTTGGAGTTGAGCCACCAGCAAGGGCGATATTGAATTCACCATTTTCAGCTACACACTGGTGCGCGAGGCGTAGAAGGTCTTCGGCTGCATTCAAGCAAACAGCTTCAATATTTGGTTTTATTATTTTATATGTTTGCACGTAATCATCATAACTTTAATGTTGAAAAAGTAAAGATCAACGACAGGTTTGAAAGGCAAGCCGTGCCTGGGCTATAAACTGAGTAAAAGCACGATGCTGATCTGCACTAATAAGATGTTTGGATGGGCCCATATCGGCATAAACAAAACCGATAGGTTTTTGGCCCGATTTTAAAGGAGCGACAACAAAGCCGTTGGCAGATATTTGGCTGTGATATTTTTTCGGCAGAATATTTTGCCAGCGGTCATCATGGCAGTCTGCTACAAAAATATCTGTTCCTTCGATAATGACACGTGAAAAAATATCATTTTTAGCGTCGACAGGTAAGTTAAAATATTGTTTCATTAAATCCTTGTCGGAACCAATTGCAATACGCCCGGAATATGATTTTCTATCCATACCAAGCAGGCAAAGTACGACACGGGGAAAGCCAGCTGCAACATGCACGCCCTCGAGGGTTTTCACCAAAACAGTATTCAGCTTAGCTGAATCGATGATTAGAGAAGTGATCTCCTGAATAAACTGTAACTGTAATTCATGATCAACTGCCAACTCAATCGCATCTGAATTAGTGTTTTTAATATTCCCGGCATTGGTTATCGATGCGGAAGTGGTTGGGGGTTGGCCTGGAAAATGATTGGCGACAAAAAATGAAAATTGACTAGCTAGTTTGTCACGCCCTTCATCACCGGTTTCGGCGACAACAGGTTTAAGATTTTTAGCAGAAAGTCCATATGCCTTGCCAAGCTCACAAGACATTTTGAAGGATTCGGTTAAAGAGGCGTTAATAACATCCAGCTTAATTCCAGTTGCGGTTGATAGATCAACCATCATTTCACGCATATTAGTATCTTTTGGCGGGGCATCGGTGTAGAGGGAACCGACAAGCTTTGACGACAGGCTGCTAAGCACCTTATTCAAATCCAGTGTTTTGGTAATCTGTCCCTGGATTTTTACCGGCCCGTTATCCATGGTGGAGACGACCATAGAAGAAAAGTCCCAGTTGTGGGCAAGTTCCTTGCCAATACTGAGCAAGCTGGAACCCAGAACCTTGTGCTCATTTTCAGCACAAGCCTCAACCTCCTCTTTGTTGAGTTGTTCAACCTCAATGTATTTATCAGGTAAATAAGTGGCAACAGAAATTGCCCCTAATTCATGCAGTAAGGCACAGGTATAGGATTCTTCAGCATCTTTTATACCAATTTTTAATGCAAGATCACGAACAAAAGCAGCGGAAATAAATGCCTTAACCAGTAATCTGTACATATCAATGCCGGGATGCTCATTTTGGAAGCTCTCGATCATCTTCATTGTCAGACAAATATTTTTGACGGTATCAAAACCAAGTAGAATAATGGCTCTGGAAACCACTCCAATCTTGCCTGTTCCACGACTGTAATAAGGTGAATTGGCGAGCCGTAGTAGCTTAATGCTCAGGCTGGCATCTCTGAGCACCTCCTGAGAGAGAGACATGACATCAAACTCAGGATCAGAGCTGGCATTACAGATACGATTTACAGACGCGCTAAAAACAGGCAAATCGCCATGTTGCTCAATTTTTGAGCTAAGCAGTTCCAGCGTTTGTTGTTTGCTAACGGCCATCCATGATCCAGTTATTTTGATATGTAGCTAAATCTATCCCGGAAAATATAGCTATTTTTAAGCATCTTTCGTACTTAATAACATCGGCACTAAAGCTACCAGCTTGACCAGAGATAAGTGGCGGCATACCCTTGATGTTCAGTGATAAAACAGACGAGGTGGGGATATGGAAGCGTATATTTGGTTGATTTTGGCCAGCATGTTGGCTGTTGGTGTTTTGCTTGGTTTTTTTATGGGTAGGAATAAAGGCGACACCTCGGCACCAAGGGTCAAAGAGCTGGAAGAAAGCCTGGCCCAAGCCAGTCAGGAAATGCAGCAATATCGCGGTCAGGTAACGGGACATTTTGAGAAAACTGCCAGCTTATTCAATCAACTCACCAACGATTATCGTGAGGTATATGAACATCTGGCTAACAGTTCGGAACAACTATGCGGTGATCAAGTTGCAAAGCTCAAGGGTCTTACCGCTGAAACACAAATGTTAGAGGCGGAGGGTGGTGAGAAACTGGAAACCCCAATCACTGAAGCGGTTAGCGAAACAAAATCAGCTGTTGAAGAAGAAAATTCAGAGTTAGAAGCTACAAACGAGCAACTGGTGACTGAGTCCAAGGCAGAGGCTGATGTGTCACCTGCGGTGGCTGAGGCAACAACAATCGATGAAAGGGCCACTGAGGCCCGAACCATCCACTAAATTCGTTCGAGAACCAAAAAGCTATAATCAAACGCATTGGCCTCATCGGCATGGTGGTCAATGCGTTCCAATTCTTTCCATTGATCAAAATCGATTTCAGGAAACCAGGCATCACCAGCAATCTCGCTGTGAACCAGGGTCAGGTAGAGGCGATTTGCCTGTGGCAGGGTTTGTTCATAGAATGACGCGCCACCAATAATCATCACTTCTGGTTCCGTGCCGCACAGCTGAAAAGCGGCAGCAGCGCTTCCGACCACTTCACAACCATCAATTTTGAGTGCCCCATCACGGCTAATAACGATATTACGGCGTTTGGGTAACGGTCTGCCAATGGAATCATAGGTCTTACGCCCCATTAGTACCGGTTTGCCCATGGTCTGTTGTCGAAACCACTTCATATCGGCTGGCAGGTTCCAGGGTAATTGGTTGTTGACGCCAATCACCCGGTTATCAGTCATGGCGGCGATGATGGAGATCATCATATGGCAATGGGGGCCTTAATATGCGGGTGAGATTGGTAACCGAGCAGCTCAAAGTCTTCAAATTTGAAATCAAAAATGTTTTTTACCGCAGGATTGAGTTTCATCTGTGGCAACGGTAAGGGCTCTCGCGCCAGCAGGGTCTCGGTCTGTTCCAGGTGATTGAGATAGAGGTGGGCATCACCAAAGGTGTGAACAAAATCCCCCGGCTCAAGATCACAGACCTGGGCAATCATCATGGTAAACAGGGCGTATGAGGCAATATTAAATGGCACGCCCAGAAAGATATCGGCACTGCGCTGATATAGCTGGCAAGAGAGTTTGCCATCCACAACATAAAACTGGAAAAAGGCGTGGCAGGGTGCCAGTGCCATGCGGCCTTCGTCGACATTTGCCTGCGGACTGATGGATTCATTGGGCAGGTCGGACGGGTTCCAGGCGCTGACAATTAGGCGGCGTGAATCGGGCTTAGACTTGATTTGTTGAATAAGCTCGCTGATCTGGTCAATTTCGCGGCCATCGGGCGTCTTCCATGAGCGCCACTGGTGACCATAGACCGGGCCCAAATCACCGTTTTCGGTGGCCCATTCATCCCAGATGCTAACGCCATTGTCTTTCAGGTACTTGGTGTTGGTATCGCCCTTAATAAACCACAGCAGTTCATGAATGATGGAACGCAGATGGCACTTCTTGGTGGTCACCAGGGGAAAACCCTGGTTTAGATCAAAGCGCATCTGATAACCAAAAACGCTGACCGTGCCAGTACCGGTGCGGTCTTCCTTACGGTCACCTTTTTCATAAACGTGGCGCATTAGATCAAGATATTGTTGCATGGCTTGGTGTGCTCGTTTTTAATTAGTGTGTTTGTGCTTGGCGTCTATAGGCAAACAACATTAGAATCACCCCGGCGATGACCATGGGCAATGAAAGTAATTGTCCCTCGGTCAGCCAGCCAAGGGCAAGGTAACCGATGTGGGCATCAGGTTGACGGAAGAACTCGGCAACGATGCGGAAAATACCGTAACCGATCAGAAACAGTCCCGACACAGCCATAGTCGGTCTGGGTTTATTGGAATAAAACCACAAGATTAGGAACAGAAACAGGCCTTCCATGCCGGCTTGATATAGCTGCGATGGATGGCGTGGTAGTTCACCGGCGTAGGGAAAGACCATGCCCCAGGGGACGTCGGTGGTGCGGCCCCATAGTTCACCGTTAATAAAGTTACCGATGCGGCCGGCACCTAAACCGATCGGCACCAGTGGCGCAAGAAAGTCGGTAACGACAAAAAAACGCAGATTCAGTTTGCGGCTATAGAGCCACATCGCAACAGCCACGCCAATCAGGCCGCCATGGAAGGCCATCCCACCTTCCCAGACTTTAAGGATAGTTAGCGGATTTTCAAGGTAGTTGGCGAAATCATAGAACAGAATGTAGCCAACACGGCCACCCAGCACCGCACCCAGGGCGCCATAAAAAATCAGATCAGAGATCTGCTCCGTGGCTAAAGGTGAGCCAGGCAGCCTGGCGCGCAGATTTCCTAGCCACCAGGCTGCACCAAAGCCCACCAGGTACATAATTCCGTACCAGTGGATTTTCAGGGGGCCAAGTGAGAGTGCAACCGGATCAATATCAGGGTAAGTCAACATAGACGCTTAGTATATTACAGGGCGCCTCTAAAAATCCGCTAAAGCTGCGCTGCCGGAGTGAATTTTTAGAGGTGTCCTATAAAGTTGTTAGCTCGGCGTGAGCCGACAGAATAAGGCCTTGAGATAATCTGTTTCCGGAATGGCCGGGTGGATCGGGTGGTCCGGACCCTGGTGGCCTTGTTCCAGTAGTGCTAAGTTTCTATCCAGATGACGGCTGTTTTTCAGTAGTATCTCTTGTAAACGACTGCGCTCAAGGTGATGCGAGCATGAGGCCGATACCAGCAGGCCGTCACGGCGCAGCAACTGCATCGCCAACAGATTGATACGGCGGTAGGCCTCCAGGCCCGGTTTGGCATCCTTGCGGCGTTTGATAAAGGCCGGTGGGTCAAGCAGGATGACATCGAAACGTTGCTTGTCCTCGCGTAATGCCTTGAGTGCGGCAAAGGCATCGCCCTCAATGGTGGTGACCTTGTTGGCAACATTGTTGAGAGCGGCGTTGGTTTCAACTTGATCAAGCGCCGCAGCCGAGGAATCGATGCAGAATACTTCGCTGGCACCACTGACCGCCGCTGGAATACCCCAAGCGCCCATGTAACTGAACACATCCAACACCCGCAGGCCTTTGACGTAATGGCTGGCTCGTTCGCGGTTGAGGCGGTGGTCATAAAACCAGCCGGTCTTTTGTCCGCTCAGGGCCGGGGCCTGAAAGCGGCAACCGTTTTCGATGATGTCGATCATTTCAGGTGTTTCACCCAGGGCCGTTTCGACATAACTGGGCAGACCCTCATGCGTCCGCATCGATGTGTCGTTGCGCAGAATGATCGTCTTTGGTTTCAGCACCTCGTCCAGCGCGGCGATGATGGCCTCTTTGTGTACCTCCATGCCGGCGGTGCTGATTTGCACGCTTAGCACATCACCAAATCTATCAACCACCAGCCCGGGTAAGGCATCACCTTCACCGAATGCTAGGCGGTAATAGGGGGCCGGGAACAGTCGTTCGCGCAGATTCAGAGCCATCTTGAAGCGGTGAGCGAGCAGTGGTTGATCAAGTTGGCAGTTTTTTTCCCGACTGAACAGTCGGGCGCAAATCAGGGAATGCGGATTAATATAGGCGTTACCTATAAACTTTTCTGTTGAATCAATTACTTGAACCTGGTCGCCGGGGCTGAACTGATCCAGCGGCGTGGCCTTGGTATCAACTTCGTTGCTAAATACCCACAGATGACCGGCACGCAGGCGGCGTGCTTCATTTTTGCGCAGTTTCAATGTTGCAGGAGTATTCATAAGAATTTGATCTGCCAAGGTTTTGTGCCCGGCATTATAGCCTAGCTGAGGGGCGGCTAGCGATTTCGACTTTCTTTTGTAGGACGAAATCAGGATAATAGCCGCAATTAAGATTTTAGACCAAGATTTCATACTCTATATAAAGGAATACGATTATGCATAACGGAGTTTCAGTAACTCAGTTCATTATCGAAGAGCAGCGCCGTCTACCAGGCGCCACTGGTGATTTCACCTCACTGCTTAACGACGTGGTCAGCGCTTGCAAGGTGATCTCTAATTTGGTTAATAAGGGGTCACTGATTGGTGTTCTGGGAACAGCGGACAGTGAGAATATCCAGGGTGAAACCCAGAAAAAGCTCGACATCATCACCAACGAAGTCTTCATCAAGTCTAATGAGTGGGCTGGTCATCTGGCGGCCATGGCTTCAGAAGAAGAAGACGACATCTATCCAATCCCTGCGCAATACCCTAAAGGTAAGTACCTGATGTCTTTCGATCCGTTGGATGGTTCTTCCAACATCGACGTTAACATCTCCGTGGGCACTATCTTCTCAGTCACCAAATGTCCGGAAGATGTGAAAAATCCAACCAAGGAAGACTTCCTGATTCCTGGTACCGAGCAGATCTGTGCCGGTTATGCTTTATATGGTCCTTCAACCATGCTGGTTCTGACCACGGGTAATGGCGTAAATGGTTTTACCCTGGATCGTGACATCGGTGAGTTCATCCTGACGCATCCAAATATGACTATTCCAGCTGATACCCGTGAATTTGCAATCAACGCATCTAATCAACGTTTTTGGGAAGCGCCTGTGCAGCGTTATGTTGATGAATGTCTGCAAGGTAAAGAGGGCCCGCGTGGTGACAACTTCAACATGCGTTGGGTTGCCTCAATGGTTGCCGAAGTACATCGTATTTTGACTCGCGGCGGTATTTTCATGTATCCAAAAGATAATAAAGATCCAAGCAAGGCTGGCAAGCTGCGTCTGATGTACGAAGCCAACCCAATGTCTATGATTGTTGAGCAGGCCGGTGGCGTTTCACACACGGGCTATGAGCGCATTATGGAAATGCAGCCAAATGACATCCACCAGCGCGTGCCGGTTATTCTGGGCTCAAAAAATGAGGTCGAACTTTTAGTCGGTTACCACAAAGATTAAACAAGGTTTCAGCCCAGTAAGACAAAAACCCGGCATGTCTCAGGCATACCGGGTTTTTTATTTGGTTTGTCGCTGTGTTGACTGATTATGTGATTATGCATCAATGTTTATGGAATATTGGCCATTGCTGAAATATCGTGATTTTGTATTAAAATAATGTGCGAATATTTTTTGTGGCCTTTTTTGATAGGCTATATCCTAAAATAAGAATTAAGGAGACAGCATAATGCGAACGGCTAACAGGTCATTTGTTGTCTTGTCCTGGTTGCTATCCTCACAATCTTTCGCGGCTACCATTTCAACAAATGGCGAAGACCTATTGCCACTCTATTACCCTGAGGAAGACGTCGTTAGTATTTCTACCGGAACCTATAAGGCGATCCATCTTGCCCCCTCTGTGACAAGCGTAATACATGCAGATGAAATCAAGGCTAGTAGTGCCCGAACCCTGGATGAAGTGTTAGAAACGGTGGCTGGGCTGCATGTGTCCAAGTCATCAGCTCGCAACAGTAGTATTTTTTCTATACGCGGCATCAACACCGATAGCAATCCCCAGGTGCTGTTGTTGGTAAACGGCCTACCATTTAATGACCTGCTCAGCGGATCCAGGCCGCCGCTGTTTCGTCTGCCGGTGGAGAATATTTCACGTATTGAAGTGATTCGTGGCCCTGGTTCGGCCGTGTTTGGTGCCGATGCCTTCGCCGGTGTCATTAACGTCATCACCAAAGATGGCAGCGAAATAGATGGCAGCGCCATTGGCGGCCGTGCCGGTTCCTTTGATACCCAGGAGGGCTGGGCACAATATGGTGGCGATCATGCTGGCTGGGATGTGGCGGTGAGCATTGAATACAGTTCCAGTGTGGGTGACCGTGGCCGGGTCGTCAATTCAGACTACCAGACATTGTTGGATTTAGAGTTTGGCACGGCTGCCAGTTTGGCACCGGGGCCATTAGAAACCGGTTACAGCATGCTCAATAGTTCTATCAGTCTCAAGCGTGACCGGTGGTCGATCTGGTTTAACAGCTGGAATCTGGATGACGCGGGTATTGGCCCGGGCGTGGCGCAAGCCCTTGATTCAGTTGGCCGACAGGAGAATGATCAGTACAGCCTGGTGCTTGACTATAAAGATGGTGAGATTGCCAAGGACTGGCGGCTTGATTCGCGTCTGTCTTACCGTTTGTTTGATCAGCAAGTCACCTACCAAATATTGCCACCCACTACCGTAGTGCCGATTGGCGTAGACGGCAATATCTGTTTTCCGCCTGACTGTGCACCTGCAGGAATGGTCAATTTTAGCGATGGATTGTGGGGTAACCCTGGTGGCAAACAGACAGAAACCCGCCTTAAAGTGGCAGGGTTTTACGAAGGCTGGCGGAATCACCTTTTACGTCTGGCTGTCGGGGTTGATCGTGATGAGATCGTGGCAAGGGAGACAAAAAACTTTGGCCCCGGTGTTATAGATGGAGCGGTGAGTCCCATCGATGGCACGCTGACCGATGTCACGGGTACGTCGAATATCTTTCTCACGCCGCGATCCCGCACCGTGAATTATCTGTCGCTGCAGGACGAATGGCGTTTGGCCCGTGACTGGGAGCTGACCGCCGGGCTTCGCTATGATCGCTATTCTGATTTTGGCAATACCACCAATCCACGTCTGGCCTTGGTGTGGGAGATGGATTATTTTCTGACCAGCAAGCTGCTTTATGGCCGCGCCTTTCGTGCCCCCAGTATGACCGAGTTATTTTTTGAGAATAATCCTATCGTTATAGGTAACTCGAATCTTAAACCGGAAATCGTTGACATGATGGAGCTTGTTTTTGATTACCGCCCTAAGCCCCGCCATCAATTTACCCTGAGCCTGTTTTCATATAAGGCCGATAATTTGATCGAGTTTGTGAATGGTGTGGCTCAAAACAGTCATGCGCAATATGGTCATGGGTTCGAGGTGGAAACAAAATGGTACGCAACTGAAAAAATCCAGTTGAAAAGCAATTTTGCATTTCAGTATTCCATAGATGCTGACGATAATAGCGTAATAGCCAATGCGCCACGACGACAATTATTCTTGGCGGCAAACTGGCGTCCGGATCTTGAGTGGCTGTTTTACGGCCAGGCTAACTGGATCATGAATCGCAGTCGCTCAATTTCGGATCCACGCCCAGCCATAGCCGACTACGCAACCGTGGATGTATCACTCAGTTATCAACCCGCAAACTACGACTGGGAGGTGTCGGCCAGTGCCAAAAATATATTTGACCAGGATAGCCGCGACCCCAGTGATGGCCGTATAGCTGAAGATTACCCATTGGAAGGGCGCAGTTTCTATATAGAGGCCCGTTATAAGCTGAATTAAGCCAGTATATACACAGGCGTAATTGTTATCTTTATTGGATGGATAATGGTGTAAAATGGATCATCTGTCGAAATAATTTTTCACGAGGTGACGACACATTCGAAGAATGTCTAGCCCCCTGCATCAGTATTTTAAGAATCATACACCGTCAGCATGGATGAGCCGGTGAATTAAACCCCCAGTATCGATTTATCATCAAATATTTAATTTTCTAATAATTCAGATAGTTCGCTTTGTGTTAGCCCGTTGTTGTACATAGATATATTAAATATTGTTAATAAATTGTTTCTTTGTATTGTATTAAGTAATTTTAAAATGCCCCGATAAATGTTCATGGGCGGAGTGCTTAAATGAGATGTTTTTATGAGTTCGGCAGCATCAGCCGCTGAGCCGCAGGCAATAGACGTGGCGCAAGCATTCACATATGCTGATTTGATCGTTAGTTATCTGGTGCAGATCGATGTTGAATACATCTTTGGCATACCCGGTGGCGGTATTGAGCCACTCTACAATGCCCTTGCCCGGCATTTACGCCAACCGGCAGACCAGGCAATCCGACGTTTGGCAGTAAACAACCTGGTGCCAATGCGTCAGCGCGCTGCCAAGAGACACATCAAACCGGTAATTGCTCGCCACGAAGCCGGGGCTGCCTTTATGGCCGATGGCTACACCCGTGAAACCGGTCGCCTAGGTGTGTGTTGTGCAACCACGGGTCCGGGTGCTACAAATCTTATTACAGGCGTGGCCTCAGCCTACGCTGATCGCATCCCGATGTTGGTGATAACGCCGCAGACTGCGCTGCCATCTTTTGGTAAAGGCGGATTTCAAGAATCCTCTAGTGATGCAGTCGACATAGTTGGCATGTTCGAGCATTGTACTCAGTACAACGGTCTGGTATCACACCCGGATCAATTGGAAGGTAAGCTTTTCACGGCACTGTTGAACGCATTTCGCCGACCACGTGGCCCCGTTCATCTCAGTATACCCATGGATATATTAAACGCACCTGTCGAGGCTGAAACTTGCGGCTACCAAGTCGCACACCTGTTTAGGCAGTCGACATCAATGGATGTTACTACATGCCAGGTGCTGGAAAAAAAGCTGAGCAAAACCAAAAAACAGGTGATATTGTTGGGGGGCGGTTGCCGTCATGCCATTGAAATTATCATGCTCTACGCTGAATTAACCAGCACACCAATCGTAACAACACCTACAGGTAAGAGTTGGATTAATGCCCACCATCCACTTTACAGAGGCGTATTTGGTTTTGCCGGGCACCAAAGTGCTTATGAAACACTGGTAGACAAAAATGTAGATACAATTTTGGCGGCAGGAACAAGTATGGGAGAGATTTCTACTTGTGGCTGGAATAAACAATTAATGAGCAGCAAGCTTGTACATATTTCAGCCTCACCGGAAGATTTTGCTCGCACCCCGATGGCAGGTTTACATCTTGCGGGTGATTTGAGAACAATATTTGCGGCTTTACACAAAGCTGCCTTGTTAAACAGTTGTGATCGAGTGGCCGAACCGACCCACCCTGTAAAAGTTAATAATAAGCAAGATAGGGGAACGTATTTTCCATCTAATGTGAGTGTGAATGATCCTTGTACCACTAAGTTAGATTTCAGTCCTTTGAAACCACAGTGCCTAATGCAAGAGCTTGCCCAACGATTTCCCGAAGATACTCGTTTTTTGATCGATACAGGTAATGCCTTTTCATGGGCTACGCATTATTTATTTCTCAATAAAATTGGTATGCAAAGAAGTAGTTTTACTTTTGGCGCCATGGGTTGGGCTGTCGGTGCGGCAGTAGGAACCGCTTTGGGTAATCAGGAACATCCCGTTGTTTGTCTTACCGGTGATGGTAGTTATTTAATGAGCGGCCAGGAAATAACAGTCGCTGTTGCGGAACGCCTGCCGTTGATTTTTGTTGTATTGAATGACAGTGCGCTGGGCATGGTCAAGCATGGACAATGTCTTGGTGGTGCGGAGCCTATAGGCTATGAATTACCCCCTGTTGATTTTGCCATGGTAGCGAAAGGCATGGGGGCACAGGCGTTTACAATTCGATCGGTGAAAGAATTTCAGGCGCTGGATATTGGTCAGCTTTGCAATTCAGATAAGCCAACTTTACTGGATGTCCATATTGACCCGGATGAAGTACCACCAATTGGCATACGGGTAAAAACACTGAATGGTATATATAAGCCAACTTAGTTAGTGGTGTTTCAATATTATGTTGAACGGGCTATAAACTAAGATGTTTAAAGAATTCTACAAGGATGGTGGGGGCCGATCCAAAAAAGAGTATGAGCAAGCAGAGGTAATATGCAATATTCGAAAATAGCGTTAGCGACTATCCTCGTTATGGGATCCGGGCATTTGCTGGCAGAAGAGATGCGGGCAATGAATGAAGAAGACCTGATGTTGTTGTATGCGGACGAAGAAATGATCAGCATCGCCACAGGCACCAGCAAACCAATCCATCTGGCGCCATCGGTAGCCAGTGTGATCACCGCCAAAGATATCAAGGCCATGGGCGCCCGCACCCTGGATGAAGCACTGGAAACAGTGCCCGGCCTGCATGTTTCCAAATCCTCGAATCGAAACAACAGCATATATTCTTTTCGTGGGATACGTACGGATGGCAATCCTCAAGTGTTGTTGCTCGTCAACGGCATGCCATTTAATGATTTGATTACAGGGTCCAGGCCACCGCTGTTTCGTCTGCCCGTGGAGAATATTTCCCGTATTGAGGTAATCCGTGGGCCAGGTTCGGCCGTGTTTGGCGCCGATGCCTTTGCCGGGGTTATTAACGTCATTACCAAAGATGGCAATGAAATTGATGGTGGCATAATCGGTGGCCGTGCAGGTTCCTTTAATACCCGGGAGGGCTGGGCACAGTACGGTGGGGATATGGCTGGCTGGAACGTGGGTGTAAGTCTGGAATACAGTACCAGTAAAGGTGATCGGGAGAGGATTATAAATGCTGACCTGCAGACAGATCTCGACGGCATATTTGGCACCAGCGCCAGTCTAGCACCGGGCCCCTTGGAAACCGGCTACAATTTGTTAAACGGTTCCATTAGCCTCAAACAGGATCAATGGTCGATCTGGTTTAATAGCTGGAACCTGGATAATGCCGGCGTCGGCCCGGGCATAGCGCAGGCCCTGGATCCAGCGGGCAGCCAAATGGTAGATCAATACACATTAAAGGTTGATTACAGCAGTGATACATTAGTAGAGGATTGGCAGCTGGATTCGAGTTTTTCTTACCGAATTATGGATCAACAGGCCGCCTTTCAGATACTCCCGCCGGGTGCTGTGGTGCCCATTGGTGCAGATGGTAATTTGTTTACGCCGCCGGGCTGCGGTCTGCCGCCTTGCCTGGTTGCCTTTCCCGAGGGTGTTTGGGGCAACCCCGGTGGACAGTTAACCGATACACGTCTTGAGGTGGCTGGTGTGTATAAGGGTTGGCACGGTCAGCGTCTGCGGCTGGCCGCCGGTATTGATCGTGATGGCTCGAAGGCTGTAGAAAGAAAAAACTTTGGCCCTGGAGTCATCAATGGTTCAGAGGGTAGTGTAGACGGCAGCTTGACTGATGTCAGTGGCACGGCAAATATATTTGTTCAGAATCGTTCCCGTACGGTGGAATATTTGTCTCTGCAGGATGAATGGCAACTGGCCCGCGACTGGGAGCTAACAGCCGGGCTGCGCTATGATAGTTATTCCGATTTTGGCGAAACGAGTAATCCACGTCTGGCCCTGGTGTGGGCCACCGATTATAATCTCACCAGCAAGTTACTATACGGCCGCTCTTTTAGGGCTCCCAGTGTGAAGGAGTTATTTTTTGAGAATAACCCGGTCACCACAGGCAATCCGGATCTTAGCCCAGAAACCATAGACATGGTGGAGCTGGTATTTGATTACCGCCCTACCTTTGAGCTGCAAACCATACTGAATTTGTTTGTCTATCATGCCGATGATTTGATCGAGTTTGTAAACGGCGCAGCACAGAATAATCGCCAGCAAAATGGCCGTGGCCTGGAGTTTGAGGCCATTTGGGCGCCAGGCAAGGGCACGCGGATTAAAGGCAATGTTGCCTTGCAGTTTTCCTACAACAACAATGATGGATCAATCGCTAAGGACGCGCCCAGGCGACAGTTGTTTATCGCTGCCGACCAAAGGCTAATGGATCTCTGGTCACTTTATGGCCAGGCAAACTGGGTGAGTGGTCGTGCCCGGGCGCGGAGTGATAGCCGCCCAGCCATCAATGATTACACTACGGTTGATATGGCATTGCGCTATCAGTCGCAACAGCCCTGGCAAGTTGCCCTAAGTGCCAAGAATATTTTTGATCAAGATGCTAGAGAACCCAGCGACGGCACCATTCCGGGCGATTATCCGCTGGCAGGACGGGCTGTTTATCTAGAACTGCAATATAAACTCAATTAAGCAAATGCAGACACCTAAACCCTCCGCCCAGGTGCGTAAGCGAGATGATATCTACGCGCAGCGTGCCACTACCCGTCTCTGGCAAGAACTACCAGCGGCCGACAATGCCTATATCACCGCTCAAAGCCGCTGTCATGGCTATGACTTAATGGCATTAATGCAAAAGCGTAGTTTTGTCGAGGTGTTGTATTTGTTGTTTCGCGGTGAGCTGCCAACCCCTGAAGAGGCCGCCATGCTGGAAGCCTTAATGGTGGGTTTTATCAATCCTGGTCCGCGTCATCCGGCTACCCGTGCCGCCATGAATGCCGGCATAGGCAAGACCGCCCCGACCCTGATTTTACCAATTGCCTTAACGACGCTGAGTGGCAAGCATAATGCGGCTGGCAGCCTGGAAGAAGGTATGCGTTTTTTACGTAAACAGCGGCGACAGCCGGCGCAGGAGATTGCATTACAGATGTTGGCGGAGACAGCGCATCCTGCCGAAGGTGATTGTCATATCGCGCCGGGGTTTGGCAGCCTATACAATGGTGTAGACCTAATGAGTACACAGGTTGCCGCCCAGCTTTTGCCAATGCCAGGCGCCGGTGCAACACTCAAATGGGGCCAGCAATTTGCCCAGGCACTGGCGGATGCTGGTTTGGGCTGGCTGGCTACAGGGGTCGTCGCGGCGGTATTAACAGACCTGGGTTTTCAGCCCCGTGCCGCAGCCGGCCTATATCAGATTATCAGTGCCCCGGGCTTGTTTGCCCATGGCGTTGAGCAGGCCAACAAGCCCATGACGGGTATGCCTTTTATTGATGATGAGGACTACATCATTGAATATGAAAAATAACACCGATTTTTGGGATCAGCGCCGGGGCAAGATTTTCAGCAAGAAAGGCGGCTGGAAGATCGGCCAAGGGGTCTTCAACCATGGTTATTCCATGATGGACGACCTGGTCGGCGAAGTGTCCTATATGCAGGTTGTAATGCTTAATGCCACTGGTCGCTTGCCGGAAAGGCGGCTGGCAGATTGGATAGAAGCTGTTTACATTTGTCTCAGTTGGCCTGACCCTCGCATCTGGTGCAACCAAATTGGTGCATTGGGGGGTTCCATGCATGCATCGGCAGTTGCCTCAGTCGCTGCTGGCATTATGGCGCTGGATTCACGAGCGTACGGGACACGACCAATTATAGACGGGATAAAATTTATTACAGGCGCATTGCAGCAATATAATGCCGGGGCGACCCCTACTGATATTATCGCGAGACAAAATACAGCTAGAGGTGGCAAACCTCAAATCATGGGTTATTCCAGGCCAATTGCCAAAGGTGACGAGCGCATCGTTGCGATGGAACGAGTTACTGAAGCGCTTGGATTTGAAATTGGACCTCATATGAGACTGGCTTATCAGATCGAAGAGGTGTTCAGATCACACTACGATGAGAGTATGAACATAAATGGCTATGGTGCAGCATTTATGGCCGATCAAGATTATTCAGAAGAGGAAACCTATCGTTTATTATCAAGTATTGGTGCAAGTGGAATTACCGCATGTTACGTGGACCAGTGTGATTCAGTGCCTAATTCTTTCTTGCCCCTGCGTTGTGACGATATTCAATATGAAGGTAAGCCTAAGCGGGCTGTGCCAGAGAAAAACAGTTAATTATTAGAAAAGGATATTGCTATGAAAAATATTCTAATTAGTCGGCCCTTAAAAAAGGTTCGTCACGATAACATCCGGAAAACTGGGTCATCTTTATCAATATAGGATAGCCAACTCAGGTGCAAATTCTTCAATAGACTCATCTCGATGACCTGGCCGTTAGC
>Ga0316208_1000269_pt1 | contig 69772 bp, 75 predicted proteins | sample 3monopyrite_MG_FD_204944 | JGI IMG/M metagenome (GOLD analysis project Ga0316208, IMG submission 204944) | Microbial mat bacterial communities from mineral coupon in-situ incubated in ocean water Damariscotta River, Maine, United States -... | ecosystem: Environmental > Aquatic > Marine >... | reverse complement strand
TCCATAACATGAAATGCGATTCGCATCATCTTAGCATCTTGCGATATAATTTCTATGGATAAACTCACCGTTCCAGCCTCGGTATTTTTGAAGCTATTCTCAAGTAAATTCACCAAAATTTGATTGAGTCGTACGGGATCACCTGAGATACGAGCTGGCAAGTCGAGAGGTAATTCCAAGCTCATTTTTAAGGTTTTGGTGGCATGACGTAAATCAAATTGTTTTTCAAGACTGTTTAACAAAGCTGTCAAACCAAAGGCAACATTTTTCGTTTCAATAATCCCTTTTTCAACTTTTGAAATATCCAGCAAATCATTGATGAGCACTTTTAGATTTGCTCCTGTACGCTGCATTAAATTTAATATCTCCTTTTGCTCATAGCTTACTTTCGAACTTGATAAAATATCTAAAAACCCTAAAAGACTGTTGAGCGGGTTTCTTAATTCATGATTAAAATGAGCTATAAATTGATTTTTGAAAGCTTCTTTCGCTTCAAGTAAGTCTTTTTCAAAGGCTAGCTTATACCGGGCAATCGAAGTCTCGTTTTTTTCTTGGACCAAAGGGTGTGAATAACGATAGTGCTCGGTAAAGTCATAGAGTACTAAAAAAATCAAATCGTCTTTACGAACCAATTCTAAATCAATAATGATTTCGTTAGCATTGGGCGAAAGGTTAACGCAAGGAAAGGAAACATTTTCTGTAACAGTTTCAAATAGATGAACTAGGCCTTCAAAGAAAGGATTAATGATCTCAATTTTACTACCTTCATCTACTTGAAAGAGCGTATTGTCGCTAGCGAGAACTTTGCCGTCTAGAGTGCTTTTAATTACTTGTATTTTGGAATCAAATAATGCTGATTTTATTGCTGAAATATCCATAATTATATCATTCTTGCTGCGATTTCACTAAATATTTCATCTACATTATCTCCTTGCTTCGCACTTGTAAAGGAGCAGTTTTTGAAGGTGTCGTCTGCAAAGTTTGTTTCTTTTTCTTCAGATGATATAAGGTCTACTTTATTTCCTACAACAATAAACGGGGTGTCGGGATGATGCTTCTCTAGATATGCTTTTTCTTCACCTAGATTTTCAAAAGTCTCGGGTCGGGATACGTCAAAGACATAAATAAATCCATGAGTACCTATTAGATAGGAAGAGCGGGCTTTTTCAATGGCAGTATTACCCTCAATATCCCAGATAATAAGAGTGATAGATTCACCGTTAAAATCCAATTCCTTTTTTTTCACGTGAACACCTACTGTAACTAAATAGTCCTCACTAAAAATGCTGTCTACATACCTGCGTATTAAGCTGGTTTTTCCTACACCAAAGTGTCCTAATAAGACTATTTTTTTTGTGTATGCCATAAAGGGGTTATTTTTTCGAAAATTATCACTTTTTTTCTTAATCGATGTCCATTCCTTCTTTAATTTGCAAAGCTTTGTGATGCAAATTTCCAAAACGAGCTTCTACTGTTTCTAATAGAGTTGCTTGTTCGTTGGTTAGGGTCGTGTTTTTAAGGGTGTCTAGTGCTAGAGCAATAGTTTCTAATTCGTCTAAAACCTGGGAATCTAAACGATTGTTCATATACTCCAAATATGCTTTTTTATGATCTCTTGTGTTGTTTTGATGTTTTTGAAGAAGTGAGCTATTATGGAATTGAACATTTTCCTGTATTTTCTTATAGTGTGCAGAATAATCAAAAAAGAGAATGGCTAGAAAATTACGTTCTCTCTTAATCGTTATGTCGCATACAAAACTATAATCTTCAAAATCCAAGGTTATACAAGGGAAAACCAAATAATTCCTTCCACCTTCCTGCAACTCTTCTCGCAAACTTTCAAAAAACGGATGAAGTTCGTATAAATTTTCACCTGTAAAAATTGTAAATAAGGTATCAGTGCTACGCTTGATGGTTCCGTCAGGAAGCGCATTAATCTCTTGAACTTTACGGGTAAAGAAAGTATGATTCATCGTATTCATAGTTACAATTAAGTAGATTGAGATTCAAAAAAATCTTTCAATATGATATCGGCTTCTTCTTTCTGAATAGCACCTATACGAGGTTGGAGTTGTTCAGAAAGTTCGAGCAAACGATCTTCTAATTTATCTTCAAACGATTGTGTATACGCTCCAGATACAACCACAACTATGTAAAAATTGTGAAAGTTTTGAATATGTAAAGTATACAATTCGTATTCGATGGATTCTAGGTTTTGTCTACTACCGGAAAACGCATCTTCAACGAAACTTTTAATTGCCGTCATCATTCCCGAAATCATATCCTTGTCTACCGTAGAAGTAAGGCTGTAATTTCCTAGCAAAATTCCAGAGCCTTTTTCAATTACTAATACTTCGTCGATATGAGCCATATCTATTTCGCTCAATATTAAGTCGCTTTCTTTAACACCCGTTATGGTGGATGTAGCTTTTCGCTTTAGCCAAGAAAAGGAGAAGGTATTATTTACCTTGCTATTGATACTTTCCGAAAGAAGTTTGATTTCATTTTGTACAAAGCGTTTAATCATTTTACCCATGATTGGGTAAAGTGCTTCCACCACCTGATCTTTGGAGTTTTCAATTTCTTCTTTTAGTGTTTTAGTAATAGTTGGTCCAAGTGTAGAAGGAATCTCTTGAATGAATTCATCAATTTTAGTGTCAATAAGGGGATCCACCTTTTTCGACAATTGCTCTCTTTTTTCTAGGGTGTCAGAAATGGTATCAATACGCTGGTTGATGGCACGGGCAACTTCCCTGTCGTCAATTAACAGGATCTCCCTGAGGAGCTTTAATTTGTCCTTTTCATCAACCATAAGTAGTTCGTTTTGAAAAAGAGATTAGCTACGTATTTTTTCGCCCATTTTTACAAGAAGGTTTCCAAGTTCCTTTCGGTCCATTTTTTCTTCAGTCAAGGCGTCGGTCTTTGCCTGAACGCTGTCTTCCAAATCTGTGATTCGTATGTTTACATCCGTGCTTAAAGCGTCAATGGATTGCATAATTTCTGCACGAACCTCATCAATATAATCTTGAAGGATGTCTTTTTTACGTTCAATCTCCTTCTTAAGCGTATTAAATTCACTATCGTATTGCTGAATATTCTCTCCGAATATCAGATTTTTAATCGCTTAAATTTTAGACGAAGAGTCTAATGATGGAGTTTCTTCTTGTTTTGTTTTTTTTGCCATTGGTACTTTTTTTAGCTAATCGAGGAATTTTAAGCTTTTCAAAAGTACAAAAAAACGAGAAATAATGCGCTATTCGGCGTTTTGCATAAAAGTTTCGGCTTTTTCAACCATTTTTTTACTACCGCAGAAAAACGGAACGCGTTGATGGAGTTCGGTAGGTACAATGTCCATGATACGCCTGTGACCATCACTTGCTTTCGCTCCAGATTGTTCGGCAATAAACGCCATTGGATTGCATTCGTACAGCAAGCGAAGTTTTCCATTTGGATCTTTCGCTGTACTTGGGTAGATATAAATACCTCCTTTAATCATATTTCTATGGTAATCACTCACTAAACTTCCAATGTAACGTGAAGTATAAGGACGGTTATCTTCTTCCTCTTGGCAATATTTAATGTAGTCTTTCACTCCTTGTGGGAAGTGCACGTAATTTCCTTCGTTAACCGAATAAATGGAACCCGTTTCCGGGAATTGCATATTAGGATGAGAAAGATAATAGGTTCCAATGGCGGGGTTTAGGGTAAAACCATTTACTCCATGCCCAGTAGTGTAAACTATCATGGTTGAGGTACCATAGATGATATATCCTGCTGCTACTTGATTCTTGCCAGGTTGCAGAAAATCCTCTAAAGTAACTGGAGTACCTGCTGGAGTAACTCTTCGGTAAACCGAAAAAATGGTACCCACCGAAACATTAACGTCAATATTGGAAGAACCATCCAATGGATCGATTAAAACAACATATTTGTTGTCATTTTTTTCGTTTCTACCTTTTATTGTAATAAAGTCATCTTCTTCCTCGCTAGCGATTCCGCAAACGATTTCGCGATTGGTCAAAGTTTTAATAAATGCATCGTTGGCGAAAACATCCAATTTTTGTTGATCTTCTCCTTGGATATTCGTGTCTCCTGCTGCTCCCAAAATATCAACGAGCCCTGCCTTATTTACCTCATGATTAACAACTTTGGCTGCCAATCTAATCGAATTGATAAGTCGCGAAAGCTCACCCGAAGAATACTTAAATTCTTCTTGATTTCCGATGATAAATTCTCCTAGAGTGGTGTTTTTTTGCGCCATGGTAAGTAGGTTGTGATGAATTTGGGTCAAATATCGGGATTTTTAGGAAATTTGAACCGATATTTACAGTCGAAAACACCTGTGCAATGGACATTTTAATTCGCAAAGCAGAAAAGAGGGATATGGCTCGTGTATTAGAGCTCATAACAGAACTCGCTGTATATGAAAATGAACCCGATGCGGTACAAATATCGGTGGATGATTTGATCACTGGCGGATTTGGGCCTACGCCTCAGTTTACGTGCTTTGTGGCATCGGTAAACGATAAAATTGTTGGAATGGCATTGGTGTATTTTAGATTTTCCACATGGGCAGGTAACACGGTACATCTAGAAGACCTTATAGTGACTCAAGAAATGAGAGGTAAGGGAGTAGGAAATTTGCTTTACAGTCGGGTGATGCAGTTTGCCAAAGATCAAGGTGTGAAAAGAGTAAATTGGATGGTGTTAGGCTGGAACAAAGGAGCAATTAAATTTTATGAGCGCACTGGAGCCAATGTAATGGAAGAGTGGTGGCAAGTGGAAATGGACGCCGATGGAATCGATCAATTTTTAAAAAATCAATAAACTTATTCTGCAATCGCAGTATTTTAATTAGTATCCCGAAAGGGTCGCACTTATGAAAGTATTTAAATTTGGAGGAGCTTCTGTAAAAGATGCCGAAGGTGTAAAAAATTTAGTGTCTGTCTTGCAAACAACAGGCGAGAAAGATTTAGTGGTTATTGTTTCAGCTATGGGGAAAATGACCAATGCCCTTGAGGAATTGGTAACACATTATTTTTCTAATTCGAATGAACTAGAGGCGAGTAAAAATAAAATCTTGCATTTTCATACCTCGATTTTAGATGGCTTATTTGAAAACGAATCACACCCAATTTATAAAACCCTTCGTGAACGATTTCAAAAACTGTCGGCGTTCTTAGAAGGGAATAAGTCCATGAATCACGCTTTTGTCTACGATCAGGTGGTATCTTATGGAGAGCTTATTTCTACCAGCATTGTTTCTGCTTACTTAAACGAAGTTGGAATCCAAAATACATGGTTGGATGTGCGTCAATGTATTAAAACAAACGATTACTATCGAGATGCCAAAGTTGATTGGGAAGAAACGCAGGATCGTATTTCGACCGCTGTTTCGGATAAAGGAATTACGGTAACTCAAGGATTTTTGGGTGCCGAAACTCAAAATAATTTTACCACTACACTTGGTCGAGAAGGGAGTGACTATACGGCCGCTATTTTTGCTTATTGTCTAAATGCTACGAATGTTACTATTTGGAAAGATGTGCCAGGCGTATTAAATGCAGATCCAAGGCATTTTACCAATACACAATTGTTGCACCATATTTCATATCGAGAAGCTATCGAACTTGCATTTTACGGGGCATCGGTAATTCACCCAAAAACGCTTCAACCGCTTCAACGTAAAGAAATACCACTTTTTGTAAAATCATTCGTAAATCCTGAGGGCGCGGGAACCTGTGTTGGTAAAGGCGTTGCCTTAGACCCTATGACGTCTTGCTTCATTTTAAGAAAGAACCAAGTTCTCATTTCGTTGTCTTCGCTAGACTTCAGCTTTATGATGGAAGACAATATTAGTGAAGTGTTTAATTTACTGCATCACTATAAAATGAAAGTCGAGCTCATTCAAAATTCAGCGATTAGTTTTTCGGTATGTATCGAAAATAAATACAATAATTTAGAGCCGCTCTTGACTAAACTTAGGGAAAAATTTAAAGTAACCTGTTACTATGGAGTTACCTTATATACCATTAGACATTCTAATCCTATGGAGATTAAATCTTTAGTAGAAGAAAAAGAGGTGTTGCTTAAACAGGAAAGTAGTGAAACGGTACAATTGGTGGTGAATGAGTAGGATAGTAATTTCATTGGGTTTCGCTATATTTGTGCGTGTTCGACAAGAATAGACGAACTCTAACCAATCTAACTTTTTATGGGATTAGTAAATGCGAAAGAAGTTGCTAAGGCAATAAAGGTCGATAGATTTGGCTTTTTAGGCACTTCTTTGGGTTGGTTATTAATGAAGATCTTGAAGATTTCTACCATGAACAAGATCTATAATAAACACAAGCATTTAAGCGATGTTGAATTTATGAACGGACTGTTGGACGAGTTCGAAATAAAGTTTGAAATTCCTGAAGAAGACTTAAGACGAATCCCTAAAAAAGGCCCTTTCATTACAATTTCTAATCACCCTTTAGGTGGTATTGACGGAATTTTGCTTTTGAAGCTTCTTCTTGAACATCGTTCCGATTTTAAAATAATAGCAAACTTTTTACTACATCGCATAGAACCGCTAAAGCCTTATGTAATGCCAGTAAATCCTTTTGAAGGACATAAGGATGCAAAAAGCAGCATACTAGGTTTCAAAAACGCGATTAAACATCTAAGAGACGACATGCCGCTGGGAATATTTCCTGCTGGTGAAGTTTCTACCTATCGCGACGGGAAATTAGTAGTCGATAAGCCTTGGGAAGTGGCAGCCATGAAGTTGGTAAAGAAGGCCGAAGTCCCTGTTGTTCCTATTTACTTTCACGCTAAAAATAGCAAGTTGTTTTATCGTTTAGCCAAATTGAGTGACACCTTGCGAACAGCCAAGTTACCGTCGGAATTACTCACTCAAAAAGAGCGTATCATAAAGGTGCGAATAGGGAACCCAATATCAGTTAAGGATCAAGCAGAATACGAATCATTGGAGGATTTTACCGAATTCCTACGGAAGAAAACGTACATGCTGGCCAACCCTTTTGAAAAGAAAACGCTTTTGGATACGATTCCGAAGACGATTAAAATACCAAAAACTCCAAAAAAGATCGCGGGTCCTGTTTCTACCGAAGCCATGGAAAGCGAAATTGAAGTATTAATTGAGGAAGACAAGCGTTTATTAGTAAGCAAAAATTACGAAGTTTACTTAGCACCCGCAACCGATATCCCGAATGTGCTGCAAGAAATTGGAAGATTACGTGAAATAACCTTTCGAGAAGTAGGAGAAGGGACTAATCAAGCTACCGACTTAGATCATTATGACGGTTATTATCATCATATGTTTTTGTGGGATAGTGAAGCCAAAAAACTCGCCGGAGCTTATAGAATGGGCCTAGGGGCTAAAATATTTGAAAAACACGGTATTGACGGATTTTATCTGCAGAGCTTGTTTCGTTTCGATGAGGAACTGCACGGTATGATGCAGCAATCCATTGAAATGGGTAGGGCCTTTATTATAAAGGAGTATCAACAACGTCCTATGCCTTTGTTTTTGTTGTGGAAAGGAATCGTACATACCACGCTTCGTTTCCCACAACATCGCTTCTTAATAGGCGGAGTAAGTATTAGCAATCAATTTTCTGAATTTTCAAAGAGTTTGATGATCGAGTTCATGAAAAGTAACTATTACGACCCGTATGTGGCTCAATACATTCATCCTAAGAAAGAATATAAAGTCAAATTGAAAGATGCAGATAAAGATTTTATTTTTGATGAAACGGCAGCCGATCTCAATAAATTCGACAAGCTGATCGATGAGGTTGAACCTGGAAGTTTACGTCTCCCGGTACTCATTAAAAAATACATAAAACAAAATGCGAAAGTGGTTGCGTTTAATGTTGATCCTATGTTTAACAATGCAGTAGATGGGTTGATGTATATCCGTATTGCAGATCTTCCAGAAAGTACGGTAAAACCTGTGATGGAAGAATTTCAGGCCGAACTAGAGAAGAAATACCTTTCTAAAAACGAAGAAGAGTAAATACATCTTTCATTGGATCTTCTTGAGTTTATTTAGTCTACCCGAGCCCCATACCATTTAGCCATCACATTTTCGGCTGGCTTAAATCGCGGAGAGAAGTTTAGACTTTTTTCGGCTCCTTCTGCAGTACTTCGCGTCTGCCATTGCCATATATACATGCCCGCAAACCAGTCTTTCATCCATAATTTCTGAAATAGCGCTTCGTAAGCCAATGCTTGTGTTTGGTTAGATTTTTTTTGATATAATAGAGAAAAGAAGGAGTTCCATTCCCATGGCCGGATGGTACTAGAGGCTTCGCTTCTATATCCTATTTCAGTAAAAAGAATGGGTTTTTTATGGACTTTGTTTAGCTTTTCAAGCGTTTCGATATGCGTATCCCACCCCTTTTTAATAGTTTCTAAATTTGGGTTTTTACTATTAGTTAAAGGAAAATAAGCCTGAATACCTATATAATCCAATTGATCCCAAAAGGGAAAATCCATAAGATTCGTATCCCAGTTAGCGGCATATGTTAGTTTGCCTTTGTAAACGGATTTTATTTCAGAAATAAGAGATTTCCATTTTTCAGGTTGTATCTCAACCGAAGTCTTTAACTCGGTTCCAATGCAAAACAAACCTACCTTAGCTTCTTCTGCCATTTTCGCGTAGTGTAAAATCGTAATTCGGTAAGAATCAAACCAATTATCCCAATCTGCAGCAGATTCGAGACTAATGTTAGAACGCCACCCACTGTTCATCCAGAGATGTGGTTTTAATTGTACCTGAATTCCTCGTTCATGTAATTGTTTAATGCTTCGCAAAAAAACAGAATCTTGTCTTGACCATTTTTCATAGCTATCACGAAGTCGGATACGTGAAGTTTGCTCATCTTCTTGATAGAAAAAAGGAACTACGGCTACCCATTCAATATTACTTTTTACAATACTTGTAATGCTTTCTTGGTTATCCTTCCGCCATCCAAACACACTCATTCCTCGGTGTTTCCCATCAATTTCAAATAGGTTATTCGATTTACCTGTCGTGTTCTCTATACTTGAATCCCAATTAAAATTAAAATCTTCATTAGAGTTAGAATAGGTGACAGCTTTAAAGCTGACGATTAAAATACTGAGCGGAAGAAGGACAAAAAAGCCGAATCTCTTTACAAAGACGATGCCTCCTCTTTTTTTGAAAGTTAAAACAAAGTATCGAATTAAAAAGAACAAAACGAGAACAACACCATACAGCAGATGCAGGCCTTTTAAGAATGAGGATTTGGGAGCTAAGTCTGCAAAAGTTGCTAGTCCATCTTTAATCGAATTCCCGTTACTAAGCATTACAATAAGGATCAATAGAAACATACTGAGCCACGTAAATAGATACGTAAAAAGTATAATTTTAATATGTTTTTTTGGAATCCTCATCCTGCTAACCAACTAGTGCAAAATAGCGCTCATAAGTTACATACTTAGAGCCCTTAATATAAATTATTACTTAAGAATGTGTTGACATTTAACATTTTATAACATTTGTTTTTCCAGTTGATAGATCTGATTACTTATTTTTAATAAATCAAACCTAGCCTATGAAAAATATAATTCTATCCGTACTTCTATTGGGAGCAGTAGTTAGCTGTAAAAATGAACAAAAGAAGGAACCCGAAGTTGCTTCAGAAAAAGTTGAAACAACCAAAGCTCTAACGGCCGATTTTGTTTCAGAAACCTTAGAGCTCACGCATTGCGAGTCTGCAGTTTTCAACCCTAAAAATGACCGTATTTATGCCTCCCTTATTGGAAATAGCGAAGATGGTGATGGTTCGGTAGCGCTTCTCTCAATGGCGGGAGAAGTTCTTAACGCTGAATTTGTTACAGGTCTTAATGACCCCAAGGGTATTGCAATCACTAACGGTCGCCTTTATGTGACCGATGTAACCGTTCTCGTTGAAGCCGACTTAGATACAGGTGAAATTTTAAAAAGACATACTACAGATGGCACTCAGTTTCTTAATGATGTTGCGGTAGCACCTAACGGTGCCCTATATGTAAGCGATACTTTTGGTTCTGTAATTTATGAGCTTTTTGCCGATGGTAATTTTAGCCAATGGTTAGCAGATGCCCAATTGGATAACCCGAATGGGGTGTTAGTTCAAGGAACAACCATGTACGTTGCCTCATGGGGAGGATCTGAAGAAGGAGGAGCAGTTTCTAAAATAGACATGACTACAAAAACGATTACAAGCGTTACTGAAAAAATAGGCAGATTAGATGGAATTCGGCCTTACGATGAAGATCATTTAGTTATTTCCGACTGGCGAAGTGGGAAAGTTCATTTGGTGAATACCAATAAAGGAACCTTAACCGAATTGACTCAGGTAGGGCAAAGTGTTGGAGATATTGCTTATGTAAAAGATAAAGATCTTTTGCTTTTACCAATGAACACGCAAAGTCGTTTATTGTTTTATAGTTTAAAGTAAATTCTTCGTGTACAGCAGGTACATACATCCAATGATGAAGAAGGGAGCTCCAATACTGAGAGATACCGTAGTCCAGCGATATAGGCCCCAAAACCCTATTATTTTTACTTCGTCGGTATTGTTCGTATTATATATTACAGGTACTTGATCACCCATTTTATACGATGCTGGCCTCGACCTAACATTGCTAATAAAACGCACTTTATCTCCCGTGTTCGCGGGAAATTCAAATACAGGTTGATACAGAGTATTACCTTTGTCATTGGTAGATTCGAGCAAATCGATTACCGTAGCAGTAGTTTTAGTACCACTTGAAATTAATTTATTGGTAAGTTGATATTGTCGCGCCGCCACGTAAAAAAGGACCATACCAATTATAAAAAATCCCATATATAGATAATACCACATAACTATTCTTTTGGCGTGTGATTTACAACCGTTAAGTATTGCGTCCATGGACCAATTTCATCCTTGTATTGTTTCGCAAGTACACGAGCAATTTGTACAATATGACCTAGATCATGTACTACCCAAGCCGATAACATTTGTTTTAATTCAATTTTTCCTAAGGAAGGATGAATAGCAGGTTTAGTAAGATGATCCTCGGTAAGATTTTTGGCTCTCAGGTTCTTTAGATTCTCTTTTCTGAGTAAAGCGAAGGTTGCAAGTAATTGCTCAATTGATTTTCCTTTACTCGCCTTCAATTGTGCAAATCTATCGTAGGGATCGAAGGTTTTAATTGGGCCCTCTGCTAAAACTTTTTCTAATCGTGGCATCCAATCGGTTTGTTCTCCATGCACTAAATGACCCACTACATCATAAGCGCTCCATGAATCCTCTCCTTCATTTGCGTTAGTCCATTGCGTAGAAAGTCCATCTAACATTGATTGCAATGTTACAGGGGTTTTCTCCAAAAGGGAAATAGCTTCTTGTATATTAAATGTCATGCGTCGTTCATTATGTTTTAATTTTCAAACAAGAAATAAGCTTTAGATCAAAATAATCGCTTACGATTAGGCTCTTATTTGTTCGAAGGGCGATGTGCTTAACTGGATTGGTTCTTTTTCGAATTCATATGCAAAAAGAACGGAGCAATCCATAACGTTTGCCATATTGTCTAACTTACTTAGACAGTCCACTGCGGCAAAGAGTCCCTTAAATAATATGTTTTTATCCTGAGATAGGAAAGGCCTGCTTCCATTATGTCGAAGAGGCAAACTATAGCCACACCCTTTTAAAAATTCGGCTTCTATTTGAAGTAATTCAAGAGGAGTGTACCCATTAAATCTTCTTCCCATTAATTGATGTACTCGTCCAACATAATTAAGCTCAGTTGAGCCATGCTCATCAGATAAATGTCGCCAAGCGTCTGAATTATTCAAAATATTACCTACGGCACATTGCTTGCAACATTCGGGATGCAAGCTATTTGAATGAAATGCATAATACAAGTTCTGGACAGCGTTTTCGAAACGTGCAGATGTTTTCATAAGGCATGCTTTAGTGCCTTTAATATACTGAAATATTAATTCTTATACAATGCTTTTCCGTCGGCTTCATATTTATCACCAGCATTCCAAAATGGTGTTTTTGAGTCGTTTGCAATGCTTCTTCCGGCCATCACATAAGCGCTAAAGAACTTCAATAAGTAATCATAATCCATCGAATCTGCTTCATCTCCAGGACGGTGATAGTATTTAGTAACGTCGCCATTAAAAGCCGTAAAACCTAAGGAAAATGTAGGTGCCGGAATTCCTTTTTTGGCAAAATTCACGTTATCGCTACGGTCAAATAAACCTTGTTCCTTAGCCGGATCTTCGATGGCTTTCAGTCCGAACACCGCTACCGCATCAACAATATTTTTTTCAGCAGATGTTCTTGTTAAACCAACAATTGTAGCCAACGATTTGTCATTGTAGCCAGCATTATCACTATTAAAGCAATAGACCATTTGTTTGAGCGGCAGCACTGGATTTTCCACATAGTATTTACTGCCTAAAAGGCCTTTTTCTTCTCCCGTGAAAAGAATGAATAGTGCCGATCGTTTTGTTGGATATTTGGCTAAATTTTCTGCCATTGCTAGAACAGTGGTTGTGCCAACGGCATTATCTCTAGCACCATTATAAATGGTGTCACCGGTTTCATCTGGAGTTCCAATACCAACATGATCGTAATGAGCAGAATAAATAATGAACTCATTTTTAAGAGTTGGATCTGTTCCTTCTACTACTCCAATCACATTTTGAGATTCTACTTTTTCTTCAACCGTTGCGGTCATTGCTAGTTTCATTTTCACGGTAGTCTTACCATTCAAACTAGAAGCAGTGGCACCTTTTTTATCCAATAACCATAGATAAGGAAATGAATCTTGGGCCTCTTTCTCATTAGAGGCAATCTTGAGAGAGGAACCGTTAAAATTATGTTCGATGAATCCCCACATCTGATCTTCCGCTTGTAATAGTTCAATGATTCCAATAGCTCCATTCGCTAAGGCAAGCTCTTTTTTCTTAGCTCTCAATCCAAAAGCAGCTCTTGCGTCATTCGTTTCAGCGCTACCAGCTTTAACCACGACAACTTTCCCTTTGGCAGATATTTTGGAATAATCATCCTCCATTCCATATCCCAGATATAATGCATCATCGGTACTGCTAATTGGGGAAGCGTTAATTACAGCATAATCGGTCATGTTCTCACCATTCAGTTCTACTGAAACTTGCTTTGGAGGAGTCGTTTTTACCAAGGCAACTTTTTGGTAGAAATCACCTGTTAACGGATTAGGTTTTACACCATAACTGCGCAAAGTGTTTGCTAAGTAAGACGCGGCAATTTTGTTTTCTGGAGTACCTGTTTCCCTACCTTTTAATAAATCGTCTGCCAGAAAGTAAATATGGCCTTCGATTTTCGCTTTGGTAACAGTTTCTTCAACTTTTTGTTTCTCTTTTTGTGAAAATAAAGAGAGACTACAACATAGGGAAAGGGTAACTAAAACGAACTTTTTCATTCTTTAATATTGTTTAGATTGCTTAAAAATAAAGTATTCCCCTTTAGTTTCTTTGAAAAGGCAGTTAATTTTTTAAAGTCATTGACTTGGAAGGTAAATTCTTATCAGGATTCACTGCTTTAAACTTACTTCTTTGGTATTTTTATATTGAGAAACTCAAAAACCTCTCTGCATGAAATTAATACTACGATTCGCATTTCTCAGTTGCTTTCTTTTTTGTTCTTTTGGCGTAAATGGTCAAGTGATTTATGGCTATGTGTACGATGGGTCCAAAGAGGTTGCGTTACCAGGAGCCACAGTATACATTAACGGCACTACCATTGGAACCATAACCAATTTGGATGGGCGTTTTACGATTAAAACAGATCGGGTGATCGAGGCTAGTTTAGTGGTAAGTTATATTGGATATAAAACAGTTCCTGTAAATAATCCATTTCGAGATGAAATACTCGAAGTTATATTGCAAAAACAAACAGACGAGTTAGGTGAAGCTGTCGTAAAAACAGGTAGAGAGTATTGGTCTCGAAAAAAAATGCTTCGAGAATTTAAAAAACAATTTTTAGGAAATAATCGGGCAGGCCAGCTCTGCATGATTTTAAATGAAGATGATATCGATTTAGAGTTTCAACCAGAAAATGAGACGCTTTTAGCTAGTTGCGATGTACCTATTCAAATTAGAAATAATTTATTAGGTTATAATATTCAATATACATTAAATGCGTTCGAGGCTAAATACGATTCTCCTCAACGAAGAAATCCTTATTGTCGATTTGTTTACTACGAAGGAACCAGTTATTACCAAGACATAACGTCTAATCAAGAAATACTGGCGCGATTTGAACGAAGCAGGAACGACGAATATAAAGGTTCGACGTCTCACTTCTTTAAAACTTTAATTAAAGGAGATTTAAAAGATGAAGGGTTCAAGTTATACAATGGAATTTTACCCATAGAAACCAAACGAGTTTTTACGATTCAAAATTTTGAAGACAAAGCTGTCGTAGATATTAAGAAGAATTTTTTCCTAGATTATAAAGGAAATGAACGCTCGCTTGTTACAAAACGTAATGATAAAACTACTTTTTTGGTGTATCCCAATGGTAACTTTACACCTGCAAGAGACCTCAGGTTTGATGGAGCACTTGCGTTAGAACGAATAGGAAGTACCTTGCCTTTGGATTATGAACCAGAAGAGGATTGAGATAATCTGCGACCACTTCAGAACGAGGCGAATTTAAATTATCTTACCTTTTATTTTCTTGGAGACTTTCCTAATGAAACTAAATTATTTGATTATCGATTCGTGGATCTAATAATGGAATAATAAAATTAAAGCAATAGTAATAAGTGCAGGTAAGGCTTGGACTACGAATATCTTTTTGCTTGCGGTAAGCGCACCATATATTCCTGCAATGGCTACGCAACTTAAAAAGAAAAGAGAGATATAAAACTTCCATTCTAAGTTCCCAATAAAGAAGGTCCAAATTAACCCAGCCGCGAGAAAACCATTATACAAACCTTGATTAGCCGCCATAGCCTTAGTGGGTTCAAAGAGGTCTTTTGGGAAATTTCTGAAAACCTTTCGACCAAGAGTGGTCCACGCAAACATTTCAAAATACATGATGTATAGATGTAGAAACGCGATGATGCCGATAAGAATTTGAGTAAGTAACTCCATATGAGTTTTAAAGATGGTCCTCTATAAAGCTACAATATTTTTTCTAGTTTGTTAAAACTGGAAGTAAATAAACTGCTCCCCGCTACCTTGGGCGAGACAAATGAAGAAAAATAAACATGCCCAGAAAACGCCTAATACCCATGATGGTAGTTTTTCACTTACCGCTTTCATCGATGTATTACGCATGAGCCAATGACACATAAATAATCCAAGGATTACAATTCCAACTTTCCCTATTTCGGCAAAACCGAGAATTTTTTCTCCATCAGGATGAAGATAGAACATTGAGGAAATCATTCTTTTTGCCGAATCAAAATCGTTTGCTCTAAAAAAGACCCAGGTAATATTAACCAATGTGTAGGTAAGAAGTGCCAATAAAACTCCGTTCCACACATTTATTTTAATTGGAATTAATTTTTTCAACAAGCGCTCTACCACTAAATAAGTCCCATGCAAAGCTCCCCATATCACAAAAGTCCATGCAGCGCCATGCCATAATCCACCTAATAACATTGTGAGTGTTAAGGCAACATACATTCTTGTAATACCATGTCTATTTCCACCTAATGGGATGTATAAATAATCTCGAAGCCAACTTGATAACGAGATATGCCATCGTCTCCATAGATCAGAAAATCCGACAGCGGCATATGGATATTTGAAGTTGTCAGGTAAAATAATCCCTAGCATTAATGCAATACCTATTGCACATGTGGAGTAGCCTGCAAAATCAAAAAAGATCTGACCAGAAAATGCAAGTGTACCCATCCAAGCATCCAACCCATGCAAAACTTTAGCGCTATCAAAAACCTTATCTGAGGTACTGGATAATAAGGCGTCGGCCAGTACAACTTTTTGGAATATACCTATTGTGAGTAAAAACAAGCCCCATATAAATTGATTTAAAGTGGCTTTTTTGGGCTCATAAAATTGAGTGATGAGATCTTTTGCCCTTACAATTGGTCCAGCTACCAGTTGCGGAAAGAAAGTAACATAAAGCGCAAAGTCTAAAAATGTTTTGGCTCGTTCCTGTTTTCCCTTGTACATATCTATGGTATAAGACATGGTTTGAAAGGTGTAAAAGGAAATCCCCATAGGGAGGATAATATCCATTGGTTTTGCTTGAAAATCCCAACCAATGGTATTGACCAGATTAGTAAAATTTTCAAGAAGAAAATTTCCGTATTTAAAAAATGCTAAGAATCCTAAATTAACTACCATACTTAGTAGCAGCCACATTTTGCGTTTGGAAGGACTTGTTAAAGTAGCTAGTTTTTTACCTGCGGTCCAATCGACCACTGTCGATATCCATAGTAAAACTACTAGAGGAGGATTCCACATTCCGTAGAAAACATAACTCGCTAAAAGGAGCATTCTTTTTTTCCCAGACCAGTTAAGGATTTTGGAATAATACAGACCAAGTACGATGATCAGAAAAACCACAAAACTAAGCGAGTTGAATAGCATAATTAATTAGTGTTTCTAGTTTTTATCTGTTTGTCTGCAAGTAAAATCTTGACTATTTCTTTGGTAAAAATTTCAGCATCTGGAGTGAAAAGATGAGATTCTTCGGGACAGGTAAAATGTTTTAATGAATCATAGTCTTCAAAATGATACCCCGGTTCATTTATTTGTTCTAAGAACGAATCCCAAAAATCGGCACGCGGAATATCGTTACGTTCCCTTTCACGATTTCCACCACTGGAAGGAGAGCGAAGAAAAATAACATTTCCACCTCGTTCTTTAAATTTTGCAATCAGTGGTTTATAATAAGAAACAACAGGTTCTAAAACAGGACCAGGCCTTCTGTCCCAACCATATCCCCAAACCTTTATAATTCCGTTTGCGAATGCAGTGTCTGTTTTCGTTTTTTCAAACATGGTAACGTTTCTATCTCCATCGACAAAACCAAAATTATTAAATGGAGGTCTTCCTTCAGGAAGTCTATTGCCAACAGAAATGTTGCCAACTAATGTCTTCAAATCAATGTCATCTGCCCATTCTTCTTCCGAGGCATTCAAAAAAGCAAAAGAACGTTCTAATGGAATCGATAATAAATGATTGGTACGTTGCGCATAGGTTCGGTCATAGAAATGTTTAAGTCTTTTAGTTGGGCGATCCCACATAAAACCTTTTCCAGGTTCACTAAAGAACAAAACTGGAGCAACCCCAATTAGAACGGTACCAGAAAAATTGGTGTTATTGACGATTTCCTCAAAGATTGGAGTAGGTGTTGTTCCGTCAGATGCCAACATAAGTGGTCTTATACCTGTTGATTCCTCCCATTCATTTAATTGAACATTAAAATGAACTCTAGATGACCCTAATAATATAACATCGTCCGATGCTAAATCATCTACCTTATCTCTTTGTATTGCCCACAAAGCTTTGTTGTCATCCAATTCGGAAACATAACCTTTGGAGCGCACATAGAGCTCCCATATGGTTACGAAAGTGAATCCTAAGATGACCGCGGTCCAAAGGCTTTTTTTAAGATTCATAGAGAAATTCTTGAAATCCAAATTTCATACTGCGAAGAGAATACATAGAAAAGAACTACATATTCATTTTGGTTAGTTGTTAGTTGTCAGCAATATATGAAAATTAACTCATTGAATAATAAGTATATATACGTAGAGTTTTGTAGGATTAATCCCCTCTTTTAGCAGATTACTGTAAAATATAGGTCAACTTCGATTTTATAAATGTGCCGCCACAAAAGAAGTACAGTATTCTTTAATTTCATCTCGAGCCTTTGCAAATGCAGCTTCTGATTCAATTTGGCTGCCCTCAAATTTAGATGGGTCATAAAAATTGTGGTGCAAACGCATGGCATTAGGTGCGGGGATAAAAGGACAATTTTCATAAGCATGATCGCAAACCGTTATGATAAAATCCCACTCTATTCCTTGATACTCATCTACATGATTGGAAGTATGCCCCGTAATATCTATTCCGTCTTTTTTCATGGTAGCAGCAGCACCAGGATTTATCCCATGCGTTTCTATGCCTGCACTATAAATTGTTGCTTTATCGCCTGTCATCTGCTCAAGATATCCATGAGCCATCTGACTTCTACAACTGTTTCCGGTACAGAGTACCAATATGTTTTTCATATATCCTATTTTTTTACTTCTTCGTTCAAGTAATACATTATCGAACCATACACCGCCTCGTTCAGCTATTTTTTCTCGAGTTCCAATAACTCTAAATCCACATTGTTTATGTAATTCAATGCTCACTTCATTTTGCGGGAATATACCAGCTTGTAATGTCCAAAATCCAGCTTTTTCGCTTTCCGATATAAGGTGCAGTAAAAGCGCCTTGCCAACTCCTTTTCCTCTAGCTTTTTCGGCAACATAAACGGTATTTTCTGCCACACCACTATACACCGAACGTTTTGATACGCCACTTAATGCACACCAACCAATAATTTCATTATCAATTAAAGCAACAAATCGACACTCCTGTAAAAATTTGTCGTTCCAAATTTCCCAATCTGGTACTTGCGTTTCAAAAGTTGCAATACCGGTAGCAATGCCTTCAGTATAAATTTTTGAAACGGCAGGGAAATGAATCTCTCTTAAAGCGGTAATCTTCATATTAACAACAGCCGCTACCCGGAGCGCAGCTATTTTGATTGCTTTCAGAAACTGCTTCCGGGATGCCACATTCCTCTTTCGCCTTGCAGTCTGTTTTTTGAACAGCTAATTTAAACACCAAATTTGAACCGTTTATTTCGTAATCGTTAACAAATAGCTGGGCCGTATGAAACAGCGAATTGCTGTATTCAAATTTTACTTCAGCATTTAGATCGTATGGCTTCATGGTACCCACCTTTTTAAGAATACCCATGGCTTTGTACGTGCTCATAAATTCGGTTTTTCCTAATTCTGTAGGACTCTCCCATAACTGAATAATGGTTTCATTCCAAGAATCTGTACCTGCGCCGCAGTCGACCGAGTCAATTTTAAGATGTTTTACCTCCGTAATATGATAGTTTGCCCCTACCAACTGGTTGGGAGCATACTCAAACAAGAGGGATTTATCGCTGTGCTGGTTCAATAAGTCGAATAATTCTTTAGTTTTCATGATAAAAATATATTGAGGTTTTTAAATCGATTGTGCTGCGATAACCTCTATTTTTTGAAGAAGTTCTCGCATATGTTTTTCATTCGTAAAAGGATTCATAAAAGTTGTTCGAAGCCAATAGTTGCTTTTTAAATTCGTGGCGACAATGTAGAATTCGCCTTCTTCCAATAGTTCTTTTCGAATTTTTTGATTGGTACTATTTTTATTTTCTTCGGAAACTCCTTTGATATAACGAAAGCATACAATATTGGATTCTGGTTGAAGGGCAAGTTCAAAAGCTGGATGAGAATCAATAATTTTTCCGAAGGTATAAGCAGCGTTATAGAGCGTAGTAACAAAATCGTCAAAAAATTGTGCTCCATGTGCATTCAGTATTGCCATAATGCGCAAACACATCATACTTTTGGTGCATTCAAAAGTACGTTTCCCATAATTATACCATTCTGGATCTTCGCTATCTGCCCATAAATAACTAGCTTCCTGCTGAAAAGTAGTATAACTATCGCTCGCATTTTTAAACAATACGGCAGTGGTTATAGCTGCAGCTCCCATCATTTTATGTCCATCTATAATAATAGAATCTGCTCGCTCTATCCCTTGTACTAATGTTTTGTATTTGTTAGAAAAAATAGCGGCACCGCCATGAGCACCATCAACATGAAACCATAGGTTATGCGACTTGGCAAATGAAGCCAATTGATCAAGATTGTCGTAAGTTCCTGTTGCCGTGCTTGGGGCACTCCCTATAAGGGCAATTACTTGATATCCATTTTTTGTCGCTCGCTCATATTGCTCTGTTAATTGTGTTGAATCAAGAGCAAAGTTGGAGTTTACGGGTACTTTTATTATTCCATCTTCGCCTAATCCCATTATTCGAGCAGCTCGATCTACACAGTAATGTGCTTGTTCACTCACCATGATGGCTAGTTTTTGTGTATGCCCCTCTTTCCACACATTCGTTGTTGCTTTTGCTTTGCGAGCGGCTAGAAGTGCGGTTAGATTAGCTAATGTCCCTCCAGAAGTAAGAAAGCCATCGCCGTGTATCCAGTCCAAAGTGCGGTTAAAGAATTCAATGACCAAGCGTTCTATTGCAGATGAAGCTGCACCCATTTCATATACGGCCATTCCGTTATTGAGTTGAGCACTGAGCAACGTAGCTAGTGCCGAGACTGGCACCGTTGGAGCTACCTGATGACCTATATATTTTGGTTGATGGGTATGAATACTTCTAGCCAATACGGTTTTAAAAAATGCTTCCGTACTGGGCTGTTCGTCTAAATATTTTTTCCAAAATTCATACTCCTTACTTGGTTCATTCCATTCGATGGTCTTTTTAGTTGCTCCCAAAGTGGTAGTAAGAAGGTGTTCACTTAATATTTGAATTAAATGATCACCATGCTCTTTAAAAAGCAATCCGTCATAGGCAGTATGTAGAAGGGCCGTACTCATCTAGCAGCATTTTTGCTCGGTAGTCTCAAAGAAATCGGTAAAGAGCGTTTTTAGTTTACCGAGACGTTCTTTATGTATGGTGTAATATTGGCTCTTTCCTTCAAATTTACTTTTTAACAACCCTGCCTTTTTAATTACTTGTAAATGCTGCGAAGTAGTAGGTTGGGAGAGTCTGATATGTTCAGAAATATCCTTACACAAGCAACCTTGACAGTCTCCTATATAATTTAGTATTGAAATTCGTGCCGGATGAGAGAGTACCTTGGCGAGATCGGCCAGTTGGTTTACTTGAATACTGTGTAAATGTCTTTTTGAAACGCCCATAGTCTTTATTTTAATAATGCAATATTACGATATTATCTTGTAAAATAAAAGCCTCTAACGTTAATTTACGTCAAAGGCCTTTACTCTTTTATTAGAACCAAGGCTTTTTACCTACCTGATAGGTTTGGTAAAACTCTTCGTCACTTTTCGTTAAATAGATTATTCCTTCAATTAAACCAATGATACCGCCAATTCCGCATGTAACAAAAGTAATAATGATTTGAATAATTCCTTCTTTACTATATCCTAAAATAAACTTGTGAATTCCCAAAGAACCGATCACAATGGCTAGAATACCAGCAATAATTTTCTTGTTTTCGCCATTGTTCGTGGCTTGATTCCATCCTTCTTTAAGATCGTTAGCTGCTTCCTTAGCATCTTCAGAGAATTCTTTTGCCGTTTCCTTTACGCTCTCAGCTGCTTCGTTTGCTTTGTCTTTTAGGTCGTCACCTAAATTTTGATTTTCTTCAGACATTTTTCAGTGGTTTTTTTAGTGAATGTTAAAAGTAATAAAATTATTTATAAAAACGCACTATCTACTGGTTCCCAGAGTTCTAATTTGTTGCCTTCTGGATCGAGAATCCATCCAAACTTACCATAGTCGTATTCTTCCATCTCACCTACTATAGTAACTCCCTCTTTTTCAAGTACTTTGAGTAATTCGACTAAATTTTCAACTCGAAAATTCATCATAAATTGTTTTTCACTTGGTTGGAAATAAGTGGTGTTGCCAGCAAATGGACTCCATTGCGTAGAACATTTATTGCCATTTTCGTCTCGCCACCAAAAGGTCCATCCGTATTGGTCTGTTGGAATTCCTAAGTGTTCTTTGTACCATTGTTTTTGGGCATCCGGATCTTCACACTTAAAGAAAAATCCACCTAGTCCTGTTACTCTATTTTTCATATGCTTAGTTGCGCATTGAAAATCTTGTACGATTACTGCGACTTTTTAGAATTAAAAGTTGTTCAATTACACGTGTTGATCGATCAAAATAGGATTTCCATCAGGATCTACAACCACACAACTGGCAGGCCCAGAGGTAGTCTCGTCTGCTTCCGTTATTAAAGTCATGCCCTGGTTTTTTAGATGCTTCTGAATTTTGCGAACATCGTCAAACGGATCGACCTTGTTAGCACCCTGGTCCCAACCAGGATTAAATGTTAGAATGTTGTTGTCAAACATTCCTTGAAAAAGACCCACCAATGCATCGCCATTTTTCATGATGAGGTAATTTTTTTCAAGATCTCCTGCAAATTTTTCAAATCCTAAGGACTCATAAAACGCTTTGGATTTGTGTATATCTTTTACATTCAAACTAATGGAAAAGGCTCCTAATTTCATGTTGGTATGGTGTTTTGTTATTTCTTTTTAATATTGGTTTCGTAGATGTCTATCCATTCTTCTACGCTCATTTTACCGCAAAGTTCTGTAATAAGATCATATGGGATATCTTCTACTTTTTTGAATCGTACACAACTTTTACCCATGTCTAATTTGTATTTACAATGCTTTGGATACTCGGTAACGAACCAATCATACAGTTCCTTTTTAGCGTAAATTCCGCTGTGATACAAGGCGACAAAATTTTTCTGAGAGGCGATATTGATAAATGGTAATGGATCCTTCGGATTGCAATGATATCCATCGGGATAAACAGAGTGAGGAACATAAAATCCTATCATTTTGTAGGAAAGTCCTTCTTCGAATCCTGATGGTAAATTGGCAGCAACGATATCACGTAGCTTAGTAACAGGCCCCTGTCTATCTTCGGGTAATTGCGAAATATAATCTTGAACGTCTTTGGCTTGGTATTGCATGGCTGTTTTATTTTCGTTGTAAGATGAGTGCTGAAATTAATGAAATTATAAATCCTATCACAAAAACAGTGGATGACATTAACAAGAAGCTCATCGTTTTGTTGCTAAAAAGCTCTTTCTGAGCTCTCATTTCTTCCAATTTAGCTTCTAGCTCTTCACCCGAGAGTGATGCTTTTGCTTCGGCGACATAATAATCGTAGTATTCTGTGGCAAATTCTGGATTGAGGTATCCATAGATAATATCAACTAGACCAAAGGCTAATGAGGCAAATAGACTTATTAATATTCCAATAATCAAAGCCTTTTTTAGAGATACTTTACCGTCATTTTCCTTGTCTCTAAAATGTTTTATCCCAAAGAATACAAATGATAAAGAAACTAAAATTGTGGTATAACCTATGATCTCTTGTCCTGAATATCCAAGGTCGAGAGCAGTACCTAATAGCCATCCGATGACAAAAAGGATGCAAATAGTAATGGCAGAATAAATACCATATCTGTAAATTGTTGTTTTCATAATCGATTGAATTAAATTGTTTGGTCAAAAGTAGTTTTGAGTTCCGAATAAGAGCTCATACTAAAGTACCAAAATCCTCCTACTTTAGTACAAATAGTGCGTTTAAAGGATAATTTGTTCTTCTTTGGCCCTTTGTATAGCTTGTGTGCGTCGTTTCGCATCTAACTTCACAAAGAGGTTGGAAACATGTGTTTTCACCGTGCTTTCAGAAACAAATAGTTTGGAAGCAATTTCCTTATTCGACAGACCTTCCGAAATTTCCACTAAGATTTCATACTCGCGTTTGCTAATTCCTAATTGGGCGATTTTTGCAGTGTTAATTTCTCCTGAATTAGGAGTGATTTGGGTTTTTCGAAGACTTCGTTGATTTAAATAAATTCCGATAATAAAGAACACGATAGCAATGCCAGCAAGAACGAACTCATTTTTTAGATTTCTCGAAGTCATTGCATATTTACTCAATTGAAATAAGGCGAGTAACGCAACGATTAAAGTTCCAAAAATGAGGATGGTCTTTTTCATGTCATTATTCTAGGGGGAAGGCTGCCGTAATTTTGTCGAAGATAGTTTGTGCTAATTTTTCTTTACTCTCAACGGTCCAGCCAGCAACATGGGGTGAAAGAATTACCTGATCCATTTGGATCAACTTTTTAAACTCAGACGGCATTTTTTCTGAGAAAAGGGATTCAAAACTCAACTTTTCATACTCCAACACATCCAATCCAGCACCTAATATGTCGCCATTTTCTAAGGCAGATACGAGGTCTTTGGTCACTACACTTTTACCACGAGCCGTATTCAGAAACCAAAATGGCTTTTTGAAGCCTTTAATAAACTGGGTGTTTATCATTTTGTCCGTTAACGGCGTCCATGGCGTGTGCAAACTAACTACATCTACCATTTCTTGGAGTGTTTTTAAGGATACTTGCGTAGCATTTTTATTACCAACACCCTCTTTAATATCATAACAAAACACTGTGCAGTTAAAACCTTTAAGCTTTTTAGCAAAGGCCTTACCCATATTACCATATCCAATAATACCAATGGTCTTGCCTTCAATTTCTAGTCCGCGATGGGCTTCTCTTTGCCATTGCCCTGATTTTACGCTTGTACTTGCCTGTTGCAACTTATTAAATAGCGAGAGAAGCATCCCAAGTGTGTGTTCACCAACTGCATTTTTGTTTCCTTCGGGAGCTGCAAAGAGTTGAATATTTTTTTGTTCGGCATAAGGAATATCAATACTTTCAAGTCCGGCGCCTACTCTTGCGATGAATTTTAATTGCTTAGCTGCATCTAAGAACGTCTTGTCTATTTTGAAGCGACTTCGAATAACAATGCCTTCATATTGAGGGATAAGAGCCTCAATTTCCTCTTTGGAATCTGAATAATTTTGAGAATTTGTAAAGCCGGCAGCAGCGAGTTGCTCAATTAGTAAAGGATGATTTTGATCAAGATGTAAAATTCGCATCCCTAAAATTATGAATTCAAAATGAAGGAGTTGTTATGTTTAAATTAAATTTTTGGGTATTCGGTCTGGGTTTTTTCGTGAATTACCGTTCCTGTGTGTTTAGTGTTTAGTTTTTCGAATAGTAATAAATGAACCTCTTCATCACCTCGACTCTTTGGGCAATGCTCTACACCTTTGGGCACAACAATTATTTCGCCTTGGTTTACAATTTCTACCTTATCTCTGAAATGCATTTCTAAAGTTCCTTTTTGAACATAAAATAGTTCGTCTTCTTCGTCGTGTTTATGCCAAACAAATTCACCTTGAATCTTAGCTAAAATGACTTGCATATCATCGACAACAGCTATCTGATGTGGATGCCATTGCTTACTAAATTTGCCAAACTTTTCTTTAATATTAATGGGATGCATAACTTCTTATTTTAAAAACAAAATACGAATTTCTTCAGGAATTCGCGTAGGCTTTAACGTATTACCGTCGAGCAAGCACCATAAGGTTTTGGCTTCGACGAGAAGTTGTCCGTCTGAGACTCTCTTAATCTCGAACCTGCGTTCACTTTTAACTCCTTCGGCAAGCGAGACCCAAGTTCTTATCTCAAGGTCATCTCCTTCAAAAGCAGACGCTCGATAATCTATTTCGTGGCGAAGCACATACCAGACATATCTTTCTTTAATTTCTTTGGGAGCATTTCGTTGCCAATGTTTTTCGGCAGCTTGGAGGCACCATTCCAAATAGGCGAGGTTATTTACGTGCTGTCTTTCGTCGATGGCTGTTGCCGTTACCTGAAATCTATCTATAAATATTTCGGCTTCCATTAAAAGCCGAGCATTAATTTAGAAATGTAAAAAAACAGGAAAATTCCGAAGATATCATTACTCGTGGTAATGAAAGGTCCTGTTGCGATAGCTGGGTCAATTCCGCGTTTGTCTAAGATAATAGGAACGAAGGTTCCAACTAATGCTGCTACAATAATAACGCAGAGCATAGATAAAGCAATGGTAATGCTTACTATTTGGTCCATTTTTGTAATGTATCCAAATAATATAACTAATAGTCCTAGGGCGAGGCCATTGATAAGTGCTAAACCAACTTCTTTCAATAATCGATTAAACAAACTTCCTTTAATGATATCGTTCGCTAAACCTTGTACGATAATGGCACTCGATTGAACCCCTACATTTCCGGCCATGGCTGCAATAAGTGGGGTAAAGAAAAACAATTCGATGTAACTGTTGATGGCTTCGTCAAAACCTTTCATAATATATACACTACCTAAGCCACCAAAAAGCCCTAGTACAAGCCATGGTAATCGGGCGCGGGTAAGCAAGAATATGTTATCATCTGCTTCAACATCCTGCGAAATACCCGCTGCCAGTTGATAATCTTTTTCGGCTTCATCGATAATGAAATCTACGATATCGTCGATGGTAATACGTCCCATTAGGGTGCCTTGCTCATCAACCACGGGAATGGCTTCTAAGTCATATTTTTGCATAATTCGAGCCACCTCTTCATTTTCGGTATGCACGGTTACATAGTCTACTTTTGGGATGAATACTTGGCTAATTTTTGTCTTTTCGTCTGCAGTTAAAAGATCTTTTAAAGAAAGGCGTCCAATAAGCTTACCTTCTTTATTGGTCACGTAGATAGAATGAACTCGAGTTACATTTTCTGCCTGTCGCCGCATTTCTCTTACGCAACCTGCTACAGTCCATGTTTCTTTCACTTGTACTAATTCTTTCGCCATCAACGCACCGGCCGTATCATCGTCATACTTCAACAGTTCAACAATATCTGCTGCGTGTTCTTCGTCCTCTATTTTTTGGATTACAGCTTGTTGGATTTCTTCGTCAAGCTCAGCGATGACATCGGCGGCATCATCGGTATCCATTTCTTCTAACTCTTCGGCGATTTCCTTTGGAGAAAGACGATCTAAAATTTTCTCACGCACATCTTCGTCAACTTCCATTAAGGCTTCAGAAGTAATATCGCTTTCCAAGGACTGAATTAGGAAGGTGGCTTCGTCACTTTTTAATTCTTCGATGATTTCAGCAATATCGGCAAAGTGATAATCCCGCAGCATTTCTTTTAAGGCAAGACCGTCCTTTCGGGCAATGAGTTGCTCGATTTGAAATAGGAATTCAGTCGTGAGTTGAAATGGCATCGTCCTGTATTTTTTGAGTAAGGTTGATAAATGCTGAAACCGATAGTTGCTCGGGACGTTGGGCAAATATAGTATCTTCTTTTAGTTTATCGGAAAGTTGAAGTGTTTTTAAACTATTGCGAAGGGTTTTGCGGCGTTGTCCGAAGGCCGTTTTCACAACTCGAAAGAGTAATTTTTCATCACAATCTAAATGGTAATTTTCTTTTCTGCGTAAACGCAAAACTCCGCTATCTACCTTAGGCGGAGGATTGAAAACCCCTGGTTTTACAGTGAATAAATACTCTGCATGATAAAATGCCTGCGTTAGAACCGATAAAATTCCATAAGCTTTGCTTCCTTCTGTTTCACAAATTCGTTGAGCTACCTCTTTTTGGAACATTCCAGTAAACTCAGGAATTTGATCTCTCCATTCTAATGCCTTAAAAACAATTTGCGAGGAAATATTGTATGGAAAGTTCCCAGTAATCGCGAAAGAAGCGTCTCCAAATAAGTTCCGAAGATCGTACTTTAAGAAATCGGCTTCTAGGATATTTAGTTGATCTACAGGATAATTTTCTTTCAAGTAAGCAATCGAATCTGAATCCAAATCCATAGCTACAACTTGAACGGGCTTTTCGATAATATACTTAGTTAAAACACCCATTCCAGGACCAATTTCTAATACGTTAGTATAATTACTTAGCGTAAGGGTGTCTGCTATTTTTTTAGCGATGGACTCATCGTGTAAAAAATGTTGACCTAGATGTTTTTTGGCGCGAACGGGTTGGCTCATAATATTCTCAAAGGTAGGAAATGTGAATGGGATAGTTTTTAGGAAATAACAGAAAAATAGAAGTGATTTTAAGTCAGTTTAGGGTAAAAATGACAACGTTTTAATTGTAAGAATTAACTTTCAACGACACTTCGTCGGGAAAAAAGATCCGTTTGGCTAATTGTTGTTTCAATTTTAGAATTATTGCCTTTCCGCTGCTATGTTTGTAACTGTATTTGTAGCGAAGTTTAAAATAATATTCCCCCTTTTTAATGAAAAATTTCATCGTGTTTTTTGCGATCGTATTATGTAGTTTTTGTACGTATTCGCAAGCAACTTCCGAAATTGCAGAAGCTAGCCTTGGGGCCGAAGTTAATCTTCAGGTGTCCAAAGGCTCTAAGTTTGTGTCCTTTCCAACGGGAATAAATTCGAAGTATGCTGATTATGGAATTGGGTTTTTTATGGATAAATTTATCACTTTTTCGGCTAGAAAAATTGGTGGATTTGCGAAAAAAGATCCAAGAACATTAGAACCTTTTACCAAACTTTACTGTAGCGATATTAAAGAAGACTGGGACTTAACGCGTCCACTCTTATTTTCGAGTATTTTAAATAAAAATGAAAATTTAGGGAGTTTGACATTTTCTCTGGATGGTCAAACGTTGTTTTTTGCGAAGAGTAGTGAAGAGGAATCGGATCGATTCGAATTGTATAGTGCGGAATTGAATCCAGAGCGTCAAGGTGAATGGATAAATATTACTCCAGTGTCTTTTAATGGAGAAAACTATTCGATAGAAACACCTCACTTGCGTAAGGATGGTAAGCGCCTGTATTTCTCAGCGAATATGCCAGACGGCATTGGTGGGTTCGACATTTATTACGTAGATGTAAATGAAGATGGCACGCTAAAAAACAATGTGGTGCTTCTGCCAGGCGATCTAAATACTGAAGCTGATGAGAAGTATCCATATACTTCGTTAGACGATAAATTTTTGTACTTCTCTTCGAATGGACATCAAGCATTTGGTGGATACGACGTTTTTAAAAGTCGAGTTTCAGTAGAAGGGTATAAGTTGATCATCAATTTAGGTTCTTCTATCAATACTGAGAAGGACGAAATAGGTTTTATTCCGGCAACCGAAACCATAGCCTATATTACTTCGAACCGAGAGGGTGGCTACGGTAATTACGATGTTTATAAGGTAACTGAATTCTCCATCGAACAACAAGTTTCAGGAAAAACCTTAGACTTGGAAACGGGTATTCCGTTGGCCAACGTAGCTGTGAGTCTTATTGACACAGAAGGAGAAGAAGTTGCAACTGTGATGAGTAACGAAGTAGGTGAGTACACTTTTCCAATTAACTCGTTTGAGTATTATACAGTATTGGCGAGTAAGGATGGATTTTTAAAAGGGGTGACTATTTTTAACTCCGATAACTCAACTCCTAATTTTGAGGTTGATGTTACGTTAAAAGCAAAGGCGGCTGAGATTGTAGAAACGGCCGAAAAAGCTTATATCAAAATAGACAATATTCAATTTGATTATGATAGTGATCGTATAAAAGAAGTATCGACTATTACTTTGAATACAGTAGTACAAACCTTGTCTCAAAACCCAGAAATAAAGGTTTCTCTTAACGCGCATACCGACACACAAGGTAGCGCTGGATATAATTTAAAGTTATCTGACCGTAGAGCCGCTTCGGCAATGAAATACTTGATCGAAAAGGGAGTAAGCCCTAATCGTTTAATGTCTAAAGGGTATGGAGAAACGCAGCCGTTAGTCGATTGTGCGAGTTGTAGTGAACAACAGCATGAAGCAAATAGACGTATTGAATTTATTATTATAGAGTAAGAACAGACGAATAATTCAACCAATAAAAAAACCATTGGAGATCTACCATTCTTAGATACCCAGTGGTTTTTTAGTTTTCAATCAATTCTATTGTTCGTGTACGATGGCGAGCTCGGTTCTAAAGGCAACAAACTTGCCTTCAAATGGTTTGCTTTGAGCGCGAAGTTCTTCCGAATTTTCGGCATAATAACGCTCAAGAGTAGCTTTGCTATCGGTTCTGTATTGTACAGAATAAGTGATGCCACCCAGTTCTTCTTCCACCTGTACTTGCGTCATAAGAGCCTTTGAAAATTTACCCGTTGCAAGCATGGCTGGGATGTGATCATTTTTCATCCAATGCAACCAAGCATCATGAATAGAAGGATCTATATTAATAGTAACATTGTAAATATACATATTGAAGTGAAAGAGGATTAGTTGATAGCATCTCCGCGTAATCTTCGAAAGCGTTTTCTAGCTTCGACAAAATAGATACTATCGGCAAAATTAAAAATTAACTGTTCGTAGTATTGTTTTGCCTGTTCGGGTTGAGCCAATTTGGTTTCGTATAATTTTCCCAAGCGAAAATGTGCATCGTCCGCCAAGATATCTTCATTATAGAATTCGATAATTTTTAAATAGTTGGCAGCCGCTTTTTCGAACTGATTCGTAAGTTCAAACAAACCAGCTTGTTTTAATAAAACTTCATCTTCTATTTTCTCTCCTTTATGTAAGAGTAAAATTTGTTCTAAGTCTTGAATGGCTGCACTGTTTTTTTGTTGCAGTGCCAGTAAATCGGCTTTTGCAAATTTCTTTAGTGCCGTTTGAGTAGAATCTTCTAAAGAATTATCTCGAATCATCAAGCTTAGTTCCATAGCATCATTGGCTATTAATTGGGAAGCCGACTTCTTTAACACATCTAACTGGATTTGCGCCCATTCGAAATCTCCTTTATAGTAACTAGTTTTAGCCACTTTAAAACGCGCTTGCTGGGCCAAGGTGTTATTTCTAATCTTGTTCTGAATTTGAGAATAATAGATAAGTGCTTGATTAAACTTCTCATCAAATACCAAGATATCTGCCAATTCCATTTTTACACGTGCTGCTTGATACGTTGTGAGTTTTTTCTTGGATAACGTCTTTAAATTACTAATGGCTTCCTCCTTTTTTTCTGCTTGAAAGGCAAGGAAATGATTATAATCAATTTGTAAAAGATGCGTTTGAGCACCACGGCCATATTCGTTTAATAGATTTTCAAACTGCTGTGTTATATCTGGGAAATCTTTTTTCTCTGCTGTCGCTAGAGCGATCTTTAATAAATATTGATATCCTTGTAATTTGCTGTCTGCGCTAGGTGCTTTGTCTATAATATATTCTACGATAGGGGTGGCGTTGGTATAGTCTTCCTCGGCCATCGTAATTAATGCCAAATCGACGAGACTAGTCAAGTCGCCTTCTCCTCTTTTAAAAATAGCTTTTTCCTGCGTAAAGGCTCTCTTAAAATCCTTTTGTTGGATAAATAACCAACTTAGAGTTTCGTTGTAAAGTACATTTGGATTGTTTTGAAGACGCCGTAACAAGATTTTGCGCAATATGGTATTCGATTCATTCGTAGCTTCTTCAGTAACATACATACTGAAATTTCGCTGGGCAACAGCGCGATACGCCGGGTTGGTTTCCATGAGATCCAAATACTTCTCGAACATTTTATCAAGCTTGCCTTGTTCTCCATAAATTCGAGCCAATTGCGAGTTAAAATTGCGTTCGGGAACCAGCTCCATGGCCCGTTCATAGCAAATTGCAGCTTCGTCTAATAGACTATAGTCTTCGAAAGCTTTACCAATGTTGTAGGCGTATTCGGGACGTGTATCAATATAAGATATGGCCTTATTATAGCTTATCGTTGCCAGGCTGTCATTTTCTTGATACGAATAATTCCTTCCTAAATCAACATAGAGTTGAGGTAGTATACGACGCGGATTACTGAGACGTTTTTGCAGTAATTTTTCAGCTTCACCAAAGTTTTCCAATTGCTGATGCGTTTCTACCAAATCTAACAAGTAATCTAACCGGTTTGGATTCTTTCTATGAAGCTTATCGTAGATACTCAATGCTTTTTCATAATCACCTTGCTCAAAGTAGTTCTTAGCCAACAACTCATTTTGAGTATACATGACGAAGGAAGAACAAAGGAAAACAAGCAACAGTAGGTAGCGCATTGGGTAAAGATAGGAAATAGATTTCTTAAATAAATCTCAAAAATTGCGCCGTTTTTGCGTGCCTTTAATTGATCATATCAAAACCACAGTATGGCACGAGTACATCAGGAATTTTAATCCCATCTGGGGTTTGATAATTTTCCAATATCCCAGCTAAAACACGTGGTAATGCAAGCGCACTACCATTGAGTGTATGAACCAAATTGTTTTTGCCATCTGTATCTTTAAACCGCAATTTCAAACGGTTGGCTTGAAAGGTTTCAAAATTAGAGACAGAAGAAATTTCTAACCAGCGATCTTGAGCTGTAGAAAATACTTCGAAGTCATATGTAAGCGTAGCCGTAAATCCAAGGTCACCTCCACACAAGCGAAGGATACGATACGGTAATTGTAGGTCACGCAATATGTCTTTTACATGTTCTACCATGCCATCTAAGGCTTTATAGCTATTATCTGGGTGTTCAATTCGAACAATCTCTACCTTATCAAATTGATGTAAACGATTGAGTCCTCGAACATGCGCACCATAACTACCTGCTTCTCTTCTAAAACAAGGGGTATATCCGGTACAGGTAATAGGGAGGTCGTTGTGCATTAACAAATCTCCTCTAAACATATTGGTTACAGGCACTTCGGCTGTGGGGATTAAATATAAGTCGTCTGCACCAACATGGTACATTTGCCCTTCCTTATCTGGAAGCTGTCCTGTTCCAAAACCAGAAGCTTCGTTCACTAAATGCGGGACTTGATATTCGGTGTAACCAGCTGCCGTATTTTTATCTAAGAAATAGCTAATTAACGCTCGTTGTAAGCGAGCTCCCTTTCCTTTATAGACTGGAAACCCAGCTCCAGTTACCTTTACTCCTAATTCAAAGTCGATTAAATCGTATTTTTTGGCCAATTCCCAATGTGGAAGGGCATTATCGGCAAGTGTTGGGATGTCTCCTTCACTAAATACTTCCTCATTATCATTTTCGTCTGTACCCGCCGGAACCAATTCATTTGGAACATTAGGTAATGTATACAACAGCTCCTGCAATTCTTCTGCAGCGGCAGTTAAACGTTCCTGAAGTTCTTTACTTTGCTCTTTTAGTTGTGTGGTCTTCTCTTTTAAAAGATTGGCTTTTTGAGCTTCTCCATTTTTAAAAAGCATCCCAATTTCTTTAGAGAATGTATTGGATTGAGATAGTACATCGTCTAACTGTGCCTGAGTGGCACGGCGCGTTTCATCTGCCTTGAGAACCTGTTCCAAACTTGCTTTGGCATCGATTCCTCGTTTTGAAAGTGCCTCAACGTAGGCATCTTTATGTTCACGAATGTTTTGTACTTGTAGCATCTCTTAAAAATTTGAAGAGGCAAAGTTACGCAGACCCGTATCTATTTCAAAGTTTGCTAGCAGTTAATTGGTAACGGTTTATTTTGCCGGAGTGTTTGCAGCCTTTTCCTTTTTTTGCGGCTGGTATTCTTCAGGCGAAGGCAAGAGCCAATCTGAATGTGAAAGAGGTTTCCATGGTACACTGGTTAAATCTACTTTCGGATCAATAAATTGAAAATAGTCTCCGCCATTAACCTTTACTTTACTTTCAACATAAACACCTACATCTCTACCTTTTTCCGCCTCTAGTTTTTTTATTCGTTGAGCCAATTGCCAAATCATATCTGGTTTGGTGCGAATACTGCGTTGTTGTTTTTTTGACAAGAGAGTTCGATGCTTGAACATTTCCATTTCACCAGTAGCTTTATCCTTTATTTTGAATGTGAGTCGTCCACCTTTGGTGCGCAGCATCATGCGCCAACTAAGACGATGTCCTTCTTCGGTCCACAATACATCATCTTCGATTATCCAATGACGCAATGGAAGAGCGATTTGAACTGCAAAAAAGATAGAGAACGCAGTAATTAAAATGGGTTTGTATTTTGGGATGTGTACTTCCGCTTTTGTATACAATTCTTTTTTAGGTAAAAATCGTTTCTGAAGTAATTCAGAAGAGAAAAAGAAAAAGGCAAACGCCATCGACATATATGGGAAAATGCCTATTTGAAAGACTATTGAATTAAATAAATGGAAGAAAACTGAAATGGCAAAACCAAGCAAGCGGGTTCGACGCATCAACAATAGAGGTACGATAAGTAAATCGAACAATATCCCGAAATATCCCATCGCGTGATGCACCCAGTTAAGCTGTAAAAATCCGCCAATTCCCCAGTAATTTTTCTTTCCTGCCATAAAGAGACGAGTGACTGTTCCATCTAGCCAATCGGGATACATTTTAGCAATCGAGGCATAGGTATAAACGACCCAAACCAAACCAATAACCATTAGATAGGTCCATCGAGGAACTGAAGACGATTTAATCGCAGGATTCCGCCAAGCGTCCAGAGAAAACCATCTATGAGCCGGAAGAAAAACCATTAACCAGCATAGGAGCATCATTAGGTAATAATGATTGTTGTAAGAGGTTTTTTGCATAAGATACACGCATGTCCACATGAGCGCGTAGCTAAACATTGCGAATCGGTATTTGTACCCGAGCATCACAAGTACACCAAAGGTTCCCATTAGAGCAAAATAGAAATACATCCCATTGCCAGGAAGTGGTTGTAAAAATTCGAACCCAATAAAATTAAAAGTGAATTCTGGTTCCACCATTGTGCGACGTACCCATCCCGTAGCAATGGCACCAAAGCCTTCTACTGCGATTAGCAGTCCAAAAACGATGCGCCAGAGTGTAAGTCCGGTGTTGTCAATATGTGTAAATAACCACTTATTCATTTTCATTTATGTAGCTACGTGCGTAAGCTTCATCATTAGCAATGGCTAATTTTAGTTGTTCTAATGAATCAAAACTTTCTTCCTCTCTAATATATTGTACAAATTGTAACTCCAATTGGCAATTGTATAAATCTCCATCAAAATCTAAAAAATAGGTTTCGATGGTCTTTTGAGTACCTCCAACGGTTGGATTTGTGCCAATATTAGTGATTCCAAAGTACTTTTTATGGGCTATGAATGTCTGTACTATATAAACACCATTTTTTGGAATCTGTTTGTAGTCTTCTGAGATATGTAAGTTCGCAGTGGGGAAATTCAATTGGGGACCACCAATTCCTTTGCCTCGAATAACGGTTCCATTGAGCATGTAATAATATCCAAGATACTCGTTGGCAGTGGTAATATCTCCTGCTGCCAATGCATTTCTAATTTTCGTTGAGCTTATCGCAATTTCGTTTAACTGTTGCACTCCAATTTCTTCAACGTCAAAATCATAGGTGGTTCCGAATTCATGTAAATCTTCGATAGTAGCGGTACGATTACGCCCAAAACGATGATCGTAACCAATAATAATTTTTTTCGCGTTCAATCCATTGACCAAAATATCTCGCACATATTCTAATGCTGTAAGTCGCGAAAATTCTTTTGTAAACGGATGAATTATCAAGTGATCCAGACCAGTTTGATCTAGAAGTACTTCTTTTTCTGAAATGGTATTGATGAGTTTAATATCACTGTCGGTTTGAAGCACCATACGCGGATGCGGAAAGAAAGTAAGTACCACTGATTCTAACTCTTCTTGCTTTGCTGTCTTCAAAACCTTTTCTAGGAGTACTTTATGCCCTAAATGGACGCCGTCAAAAGTACCTATGGTCACTACCGAAGGTTGTTTGTTTGTATAGGCTGCTACCGAATGATGTACCTTCACTTATTTTCCGTTATAGGTGTTCATAGTAATATTTATACCAGCCAATGCGAATGATTCTATGGCTTGTGCGGCTACTTTATATCGTTCGGTTAAAGCAGTAGTTTCCTCAGAAGTCCATTCGCCCAGAACATAATCTACTTGTCGTCCCTTAGAAAATGCATCGCTAATTCCAAATCGGAATCGATTGTATTTGGTTGTATTTAAAACCGCTTGAATATCCTTTAAACCATTGTGACCCCCATCACTTCCCTTAGTCTTTATGCGTAATGTTCCAAAAGGCAAGTTGAGGTCGTCTGTAATAACAAGCAGGTTTTCTAACGGAATATTCTCTTTCTCTAACCAATATTTTACCGCTTTGCCGCTTAGGTTCATAAACGTACTAGGTTTAAGTAGAATAAAAGTTCGCCCCTTCTTTTTGTGGATTGTTCGATCTCCTAGTTTAACGGTTTCCCAGCTTAGATCGTTTTCTGATACCAAATGATCCAATATTCTAAAACCAATATTGTGTCGGGTGTTTTCATATTTAGGACCAATGTTTCCTAAACCTACGATCAAAAATTTTTTCATGGGATCTTCTTCGGTACCGTTGTTTTTTTCTGAACTAAATAAGTTTCTGAAAAATGAGAGCATTCATAGAAATTTTAGTAAAAATAAAAAAAGCATCCCATAGTTGGGATGCTTTTTTGTTATGATTCTGTTTGGAAGGGTTATTCCGCAGCAGCTTCTGCCGCTGGTGCAGCTTCTCCACCTTCTGCTCCTTCTTCTCCTTCTTCTTCCTCTTCATCTGCTATTGCCGTACGAGATGTACGTACTTGACAGATAACAGTGTTGTCAGTGTGTAAGAATGTGTAAGCGTCATTTTGAACAGCAGTCACATACATTTTCGCTCCAATTTTCATCTCAGTAATATCTGCTTCGATGTAATCTGGTAAGTTAGCAGGAATAGCTTTTACACGTAGTTTTCTAGAAACGATACGTAAAACACCACCATTTCTAACACCACGAGAATTCCCTACAATACGCACAGGAATTTCCATCATTACTGGTTTGTCGTCGAAAATTTGGTAAAAATCGATGTGAAGGATACGATCGGTAACAGGGTGGAATTGAATATCCTGAAGGATACATTCAACCTTAGCACCATCTTCCAGTGCAATTACAACTGTGTGTACGTCTGGAGTGTACACCAAGTCTTTAAATGCAATTTCTTCTGCCGAAAAGTGAATAGGTGTTTCTCCTCCGTATACTACGCAGGGAACCTTTCCAGCATTACGTAAGGCTTTAGTAGCTACTTTACCTACGCTTTCTCTTTGAGATCCGTTAATTGTAATTGATTTCATTTTTTCAATTTATGTTTATAAATACTTAGGTTGATTCCTAAGCGGCTGCAAATATAGGTATTTTTTAGGATTACCTTACCTATGTCTACTATTAATTTATAAGCACAATGAATTGATAAATGAATTCTTATAAAAACCTTACATCAAGAATTTAGAGGCAATACTTTCGTTGTTGTTCACTCGCAACATTACATCGGCAAATAGGTTTGCACATGTGAGAACGCGTAGCTTCGGACTCTCTTGTTTTAAGGGAATAGAATCTGTGACAATAAGCTCTTCTAATTGAGAATTTTCGAGACGTTCATAAGCAGTACCAGAGAGAATAGGGTGCGTACAGATGGCACGAACACTCAACGCTCCACGCTCCATCATTAAATCGGCTGCTTTGGTAAGTGTTCCAGCGGTGTCTACCATGTCGTCTACTAATACTACGTTTTTACCTTCAACATCTCCAATAAGTTCCATATGTGAGATAACATTGGCCTTAGCTCTTTGTTTGTAACAGATCACTACATCGCTTTCCATGGCTTTAGAGTAAGCATAGGCGCGTTTACTTCCTCCCATATCTGGTGAGGCAATGGTAAGATTATCTAGATTTAATTTTTTCAAATAAGGTAAGAATATAGTAGAGGCAAATAAATGATCCACCGGCTTTTCAAAAAACCCTTGAATTTGATCTGCGTGCAGATCCATGGTAATAATTCGAGTTGCACCTGCAGTTTCGAGCATTTTCGCTACAAGTTTTGCAGCAATTGGCACTCTTGGCTTGTCTTTTCTGTCTTGACGTGCCCAACCAAAATAAGGAAGCACCGCAGTGATGTGACGTGCAGAAGCTCTTTTGGCCGCATCTAGCATCAACAACATTTCCATTAAATGATCACTATTAGGATGCGTAGAACCAATAATAAAAACTCGGCTTCCGCGAACCGATTCTTCAAAAGAAGGTTGAAATTCACCATCACTATAGGTCGATGTGATTACATTCCCTAGAGAAACACCAAAGGCATTGGCAATATCATTGGCAAGGGACTCACTTTGTTTACAGGCAAAAATCTTTGGTTCTGGTATGGGTACGGACATGGTGTTGTTTTTAGTGTTGTGCAAATGTAAAAAATACAAGGCATTGAATCTTCAAAATTTGAAGAAAGAAATTGCACTTCTATTACAAATATTTGTGTATTTTTGCCGTCCCAATATGCCTTGGTGGCGGAACTGGTAGACGCGCTGGATTCAAAATCCAAATTTGAAATCGCGCGAAATTAAAGGCCGAAGTGGTGGAATTGGTAGACACGATGGATTCAAAATCCATTGCTGATAAGGCGTGCGGGTTCGATTCCCGCCTTCGGTACGAAAAAAGCTAAGATGAAAATCTTGGCTTTTTTTATGCTTAGGTACAACATAGGTACAACATTTCCCCTTTTTTCAAGATGAATTTTTGTTTGATACTATATGCTTTCATTTGAAATCAAACACTATTTCTTTCATTAAGCATTAATAAATTTTACTAATCACAACCTTACTTTCTTCGTTAGGGGAGTTTATTATCATACAATATACCCGCAATTTAAACTCGTAAAATACTTCCATCAAAAGACTACGGCATAAAGCCAACGCTTTTTCCCTTGCATATTTATTCCGTTTCCTTTTGAGCCAAGATTTTATCTTCCGTTTGGTTTCTGCTCAAATATTGTTTAATCAAAAATTTGAGTATTATGACAACAAAAGCGAGTACCACAAAGAAGCGCAGTAGAGCAAAAGCAACTGCCAAAAAAGAAGTAAACGGAAAGAAATCATCCGTACTTCAAATTCAGAACTTACCACTGGACGACATCAAGCCTGACCCAGAACAACCAAGAAAGACTTTCAACAAAGATGCATTACAGCAACTTTCTGAGAGTATCGAAGAGCACGGTGTATTGCAGCCAATCACGGTAAGGCATCTAAATGGCCATTATGTCATCGTGATGGGCGAACGCCGATATCGTGCAAGCAAGCTGGCAGGAAAAAAGACCATACCCAGTATTGTGAGGACTTATGAGAACAATGATGTCCTTGAAGTTCAAATCATCGAGAACCTGCAAAGACAGGATGTAGAACCTACCGAGGAAGCTGAAGCGATTGCTTACCTAAGCGAGAAGTATGCGCCAACAGAAATTGCAAAGCGATTGGGCAGAACGGATAACTTTATCAGACAACGCTTGAAATTGGCAGGTTTGATTGAAGGTTTCAAGCACTTTGTCCGTAATGGGGAAATGACGATTTCGTTAGGTGTAGGTGTAGCACTTTTTCAACCAGAGGAACAACAGATGATGTTGGAAACGATGGGCGAAGATTTCAGTGCTCATCAGATAAACAGAATGATTAAAGACCAGACCTATGACTTGGAAAAAGCATCTTTCGATGTAGCTGATAAGAAATTAGTGCCGAAAGCAGGCTCTTGTATTGAATGTCCATTTAATGCGGCCAATCAAGGTAATCTGTTTGGCGAGGGTAAAATGGTCTGTACAAAATCTGCTTGTTTTGAAACTAAGAAAAGTAAATCGTTCTTGAACTTGATTGAAAAGGCTAAGAAGCAAAACATCCTACTAATTCCTGAAATACGACGGTATTGGGCAGATGACGAAAACAATCAGCTGGTTATTTCACAGTTGGAAAAAAGTGGCTTGAAGGTCTATCTGCTGGATGATGTTGAAATCATTGAAAATCCAATTAAGCCTACAATAGAAGCCATCAAAATAGAATATCAACATTACGATTATTCTGAGGACGAACTCAAGGCAGAATTGGAAGAAGCGATACAGAGCTTCAATGAAGAACTGGAACAGTTTATTATTGCAAAGGAAAAAGGATTTGTAAATGGTATCGTTTTTCATCCTGAGACTTACCAAAACAAGGAAGTTTTTGTCAAGGTAAGCGAGAAATCAAAAGATAAATCGAGTGAGTATTCAGCACCATTGGCCAACAGAAAAATGGCAGATTGCACACCTGAAGAACAAATCATTAAAATCAATGAAAGGGAAATCCGCAAGAAGCACATTGAGAACAACAAACAGTTCGAAGAAGTGGTTCAAATGATTTGTGAAACAAAATACATTAATACGAAGAAGACACTTTCAACAGACGAAATGGTGGCATTCTCAATATCGCTTTTTGAAAATAATGTGGACTATATGAGCCAACAAAAGTATTTTTCAAAGTTCTTAAGCGACACGTCCAAGATGACCAAAGTTGAAATGGTTGAGAATTTCAAGAAGAATTTCAAAAGGGAAATCTTTCACAAGCTGATACGCTATATGCTCACAAAGCAAGTGCATTTTGGCGAGAGCAATCACGTGAATAACCTGACAAACATTTCATTCTACAGTGCGATGCAGGGATATTACAAATCCAAGATTGACGGCATTGAGAAGGAATATGCTGAAAAACGAGACAAGCGTGAAGCACGTTTGAAAGAGCGCATCACAGTTCTTGAAAAGAAAATTCAGGAACTAAACGATTAGCTTTTGTTGTTTGAAGAAGGGTCGGCATTCGTGCTGGCCCTTTTTCTTTTTTATGATTATGCCTAAAAAATGTATTTACAAGTAAGAGGTTGTCAATCAATAGTTAGCGCAAAGATAAACTCGTAAAATACACCCATCAAAAGACTACGGCATAAAGCCATTGCTGCACCCTATGCTTATTTATTCCGTTTCCTTTTGAGCTGAGATTTTAGCTTCCGTTTGGGTACTGCTCAAATATTGTTTAATCAAAATATATCATTATGAAACGAGTATCTGAAAAATCCAAAATTTCGCCACAAGAGGCTGAAATACATTATCAATCGAGTAAAGAAAATTATAACATCGAAGGTGCGGAAAGCCACTTGGCTTATTACAGAGAAAAGTATCCACTGTACTATGCGCAGTTATTACAAAATGTCTAATTTAAAATTCAAAAGCTATGTATTTACAAAATTTGCAACAGGATGAAATCTTCGTTCCATCAGAAATGAAATCCTTAAAAACTTTGACACAGATGGAATCCAGACGAGGACTTGAAAATGTTATCATCTCAAATGGCAAAATCGTCAATGTGGTATCGAACAGCTACGGACACATTCCGAATCAACTGTTCTTCACGAAAGCTGAAGAAATGTTGACCGATGCACAACTGAACTTCCACAAGCGCACCATCAACAAAAATGACAGGTCGTTCATTACAGATTTCATTATTGACGATAAGAGTCAGTTTTCTGTAAAAAATAAAGAGGATTTGATACTGCCGATGCTTCGGTTTAAAAACTCTTATGACGGTAGTGAAAAGACCTCTGGTCACTTCGGGTTTTACCGAAAAGTATGTTCCAACGGTTTGCACGTTTCTCAGGCAGAAATTGAGTTTTCTATCAAGCACAGTAAGAACAACACTCACCTCATTATGCCGAGGCTGAACAATCTGTTCGATAAATTTCTGGATAATGAGTTTTACACCATTACCAAGAAATTCGATAAGATGAAGGAATTTAAAATCATCGACACTCAGGAATTTGTGAAAGCTATTCTTGACAGAACTAAACTTTTCAGATACGAGTGTAGTGATAAGAATAGTGACCCTTCGAAAAAGTCTCGTGAGGTCATTGAGATTTTGAACTACGAAGCCTTGTTGCTCAATGAAGAACCAAATCTGTGGTTAGGTTACAATGCATTCAATTCTGTACTTCATAATGTATTGAAGAAAAGCTTCGGCCAACAAGAACGGTTGGATAAAAAGCTGTTTGATGAAGTTTATGCTATGGCATAAATTAAATAAAGGTTTGTCCAGTACCCTAAACTGGATGACTAAATATATGATAAGCATTTACTTCCAATCCCACTCAGCACATTCCCCTTCATTTCGCGAAAAGCTGCATTCAGGTAAAAGAGCTTCACTACAAAGGTCTTGGACACAATCCCCAATTTCAGCTTTCCATTCCGTTAACCCTTTCCGTCCCGATAGCTATCGGGACTGCGAAGGAACACTGCATTCCAGAGCCAAAATTGTGAATTAAGTCCGCCTTAAATTCAACTAAAAAGAAAAATCTATAGTTCCAAGTAAAACAATAGGATAACCTTATTTTTGTTATGGTATAAAAATTGTTATTCAAATTAAAAAATAGCTAAGTGAACATCAAAATATGAGATTAATTATAATTTTTTCAATGCTACTATGTGCTTTCAATTTGAATGCACAAAACGCCAAATCGATAACAAACGAAATAGATGAATATCTGAATTCAGCTCATAAGGCTTACAAGTTTAATGGTGTTGCATTGGTCTATCACAAAAATGAACCTCTATTGAACAAAGGCTACGGCTACAGTCAAATCGAGGAAAAGATACCAAATACTACTGAAACAAAATTTCCGATTCTTTCAATTACCAAAACCATTACGGCGTCCATCATTCTAAAATTACAGGACGAAAAGAAACTGTCGGTAAAAGATAAACTGAATAAATATTTTCCAGAATATCCGAATGGCTCAAAAATTTCAATACATCATTTGATTACGCATTCAAGTGGAATATACAATTATACAGCCGATGTTGGGATTGAAGACTCAACATTGGTAAACAATCCTATTTCTAAAGATTTTGTCGTAAATTATTTTAAAGACAAACCATTGGATTTTAGACCAGGCAAATACTACAGTTACAATAATTCGGGATATTTCCTTCTTGGTCTCATAATTGAGAAAGTAACCGGTAAACTGTATGAGACTATTGTCAGAGAATATCTATTCGAACCATTTAAAATGTCAAACTCTGGTTTTGACTTTAACGGATTGCCAAAAAATGAAAAGGCTCAAGGTTATCAGTTTTGGAATAAAAATGAAGCAATACCTTATAAACACTATGACTCGACTTTTGCATATTCTGCTGGCTCTATTTATAGCACAACAAGTGATTTATTGCAGTGGGCAAAAGTAGTTTCAAATAAGCAATTTTTAAATCCAAAAACTTGGGAATTGGCGTTTAAACCAAAAATTAGAAATTATGGATATGGATGGGAAATTAGCAAATATTTTGACAAAAAGTACATAAAGCATTCTGGAGGTTATCCAGGCTTTATGTCCGAGCTAATTTACTATCCGAATGATGAACTAATCATTATTCTGTTGAATAATTATGGCACGTATGAACAAAACGTCTGGTCTATTGGTATGGGAATAACTTCAATAGTTTTGGGAATGCCCTATGATAAATGGACAATCAGGAATGACAACAAAATAGAGGTCAGCAAAATGCAAAAACACGTTGGACAATACAAAAGCGGAAAAAACCGACTTGAAATCAAATTAGTTGATGACAACTTATTTTTGGCTTTACCAAATTCACCTGATATGAGATTGCTTCCTGAAAATGAAAATCAGTATTTTTTGGACAATTTCAATACAAGATTTGATTTTAATAATGGAAAGTTAATTCTTCACGAACACGGACAGAACTTGGAGTACATAAAACAAAACTAACCGCAAAACATCAACCAATCTTAGCCGATAGATTTTGTGAGTCAGCCCATTCCCCTACATTCCGCTGTTCTACACTTCGGGAAAAGAGCTTCACTAAAACAGTCTTGGAAACAATCCCCAATTTTAGCTTTCCATTCCGTTAACCCTTTCCGCTATGCTGGAAAGGAACACTTCATTCCTGAGCCAAAATTATGAATCAAGTCCGCTTTTTCATCGGAAAGCCATCACTTCGGTTTTCTTAACAGGATTTTCGGCGCGGTCTTCTTGAGCCCTCACTCGAAAATCCTTAAAAACCGAACCGCTGTCTTGCAGATTTTAAGGGGTTTATAATGGATAAAGCCTTTGTTGTTTTTCGGGTCGTCGAAAAACAGGCACGACATAACCAATTCTAATTTAACCACAGCTACTTATTTCGCTTAACTATCGGTACGCTCAAACACAACTGCGTTTAAAAGAATTGCTAATGCCCTTATGGAACTTGTCAAGACTATACGAGTTTTAGTGAAAAATAAGGCTTCTACTTCCTTGAAATTCCAAGGAATTTACTACGTCGCAAACACACCTGATTTTACCCTAAAAGTCTTGACAAAACCCACTCTATCCATTGTGCGATGCACGAAAGAAAAGAACAAACACCCCTTAAAATTTAATCTGTTTTAAATCAATAGGGGAAATATAAATCACTTAAATATTTTATTATGAGTACTATTAAAAATCACGTACAGTTAATCGGAAACGTTGGACAAGAGCCAACCATTACGAACCTTGAAAGCGGAAAGAAAGTAGCCCGTTTTTCATTAGCCACAAATGAGTATTACAAAGACAGCAAAGGCGAAAAGCAAACAGATACGAATTGGCATACAATTGTAGCCTGGGGCAAGACTGCCGAAATAGTAGAGAAGTATGTTGCTAAGGGAAAAGAAGTTGGAATATCGGGTAAACTAAAAACCCGAAGCTACACAACCGATGATAATGAACAACGCTATGTTACGGAAGTAGTAGCGGATGAAATCCTTTTACTTGGAAGTAAAGGCGATAACTAAATCTAAAATTAAAGAGGGCGTAACCGTCGAAAGATGCGCCCTCTTTTTTCATTATTCACACATTAATTATATGCACAATGAAAGCACAAGTTAACGAAATAAAAATAAGTTATGAGGGAGGTATCAAATCCAAAGATTGGGTACAGGTTTCATCCTCTGCACAAGCTGCGGAAGTCCTTTTTCAAAATTGGGATAAACGTACTATGGAATTACAAGAATCATTTAAAATTGTACTCTTGAATAACAGCAATAAAGTGAAAGGTATCTGCCAAATTTCACAAGGTGGAATTGCAGGAACTTTAGTAGATATGCGTATCCTATTTGCAACTGTTTTAAAGTCACTTTCAGTAGGTTTGATATTAGCACATAATCATCCGAGTGGTAAGTTAGAACCAAGTGAAGCAGATATAAAATTGACAAACAAAATCAAAAAAGCCGCATCTATTTTTGACATCCGATTGTTAGACCATTTGATTTTTGCGCCCGATGGCGATTACTATAGTTTTTCTGATAACGGAATTTTGTAAAACAAATAGCTATGGTATATCTCAATTTTACAGACCTGAGCGAAGAGACTCAAAACCGACTTTTAGAAAATTCTAAAAAGGATGTGGAACGAAAATTTGGGGATGCTATCCGCAAATACGTAAAGGAAAATTATATCTGTTTTGAAACGGTAATTGAGGAAGAAGCACTTCGGAATTTGTATTCCTACACATACATATTCAATATATAATTTTTTCATTTTTTTGAATCTTACACCTCTGAATTTTTAGAGGTGTTTTTGTATGTAATTCATATCCAATTCAAGAAAAAAATGTATCTTTACAATGCTGAAATTCAGCATACAAATTAAAGTAAGGTTATCCAATTTTTGACTTTCGCCGATACCCTTACACATCGAAAAATAACATATCGGAAAATTATTTTCTCTGAAAGAGGCAATCGGCTTTTTAGCCGGATTGTATGGATTTTTGTCCCGCGAGCGGGACGAAAAGGAATAGCAAGAGGGTAACGGGCAGAGCCACGTTACATATTCCTTTTCGCGTATAAATCATTGATTTTCAATTACTTGAAAATAAGCGGTTTATATAAGTTTCTTCGATTTGCGTCAAATGCCCTCAAAGAGCCAGTAAACAAGGATGGATTTACGTCAAATACAAAAAAAAGCGAAAGAAAATGGATTCATTCATCACCATCAGGTTTAAAAGGAAAACCGCCAAACGTTTTCAAGAATTTTCAAAGACACACTTCAAGACACATACCGAAACGATGGAAGCTATTCTTGACTTTTTCTTCTATAACGAGATATCGCCAAAAGAAAAATTAGGTCCGACAGGACGAACCATCGAAACCAAATTACTTAAAAGAATCAATGCAGTCATCGCTATAATGCGCGATGTAGAAAAGACACAAACCAAACCCATGGTCGCTATGTTGGAATCACTTTTTCAGATGGAAGAACCGAAAAAGAAACCGTTGATTTTGGAAAAGAAATTTGTGGAAGAAAAAAAGGAAGTACGCTTTCGCGAAAAGCAAAATCTTAATAACGACCTCTAAAATTTTAGCTATGTATATAACAATAACACCTCAAAAAATGGGAGGCAATTATTCTAAAAGTTCGGCTGATTTTGTGGGTTATCTGGAGAAGGAAAACCAAGGACTGGAACAACAAGATACGGAGCATTTTTTTAATCAAAATGGCGACGAGATTTCAGCAGAGGAAGTGGTCAGGGAGATTGATGGTAATACCGCAAAACTCGAAAAGCACGAACCACGGTTTTATTCTATTACCGTAAGCCCTTCAAGATACGAATTGAAACGACTGCAGAACCATAGTCAAGATTTGCAAAAATACACCCGTGAGCTAATGAAGGATTATGTGGCTTCATTTAATCGTGAAATCAATGGACGACCAATAACCATAAACGACATAAAATACTATGCTAAAATTGAACACCAAAGAGCCTTTAAAGGAACGGACAAACAGGTGCAGGAAAACCAGCCTTTTGCCACAAAAATACTTCAACTAAAAACTGAAGTCCGAAATGTGCAAGATGGGCGAGCAGAAGGGAACGTGAAAAGATTGGAAAAAGAAATTAGGAAACTCGAAAGAGAAGCACCACACCAACAGAACGGAAAACGAATCGTACAAGGAATGCCAAAAGCAGGAAATCAAAGTCATATCCACATAATTGTGAGCCGTAAGGATGCTTCCAATAAATTTAGCTTGTCCCCAGGAAGTAAATACAAAGCTTCGGACGTTGAATTAAATGGTAAAACGGTAAAACGAGGATTTGATAGAGATGGATTTTTTACGAAAGCGGAAAAGACTTTTGACAAGACGTTTGGCTATAAAAGGAACTTCGCCGAAACCTATAAGGCAAGAAAGGATTTCATAAAGAACCCGAAAATTTATTTTGCATCACTAATGAAACTTCCCACCAACGAAAAAGCATTAGCGTTCAAAATAATGGGGAAAAGTGGCATCCCGATGATGCCGAGTATTCCAGTCACTCAAGCACAATTGGCAATGAAAATATTTAATAGGCTACGACGTGGTGCGGAAGTAGCCATCAAATCAAGTTCCATCGGAATCTAATATAGAATTATGCAACTCGACAATCTTTTAACCGTACTTTTTATTATTGGTTTGGCCAGTACTGTTTTTTATGCGATGTTTCGGGTAAGCAGATATGCCTTTCTGTTGAATATCATAATGCTTTCACTTTTTGTGTTCTTCGTTGCTAAAGAAAATGAAGTGATACCGATATTACTTTATCTAGTGTGTCCGTTATTATTGATTAATACAGGATTGTATGTTTTTCTGCATAAGACTGAAAGCGCACAAAATGGAAATAGTAAATACCAAGTCAATTTTGTTACGAATAAAGGAAACTTCAAATTAGACAATATTAAACGTGGCGCATCCGTCATCGGATCCGCCGGAAGCGGAAAGACCGAAAGTGTGGTCTATGGATTCCTGAAACATTTCCAAAAAGAAGGTTTTAGCGGAATTATTCACGATTACAAAGATTTTGAACTGACCGAAATGGCTTATCCACTCTTTAAGGATGGCGATATCCCTTTTAAGGTCATTTCCTTCGATAAAATCATCCACAGGGTAAATCCTATTGCGCCAAGCTATTTAGAGAACGAGGAAAGCGTAAATGAGGTTTCAAGGGTATTAATTGAAAACCTTTTGGAACAAAGGGAATCAGGAACAACCGGAACAACTAAATTTTTCAATGATGCTGCGGAAGGCTTGATTGGTGGGTTGATTTGGAAATTGAAAACTACCTATCCACAATTCTGCACATTGCCACATTTAATAGCTGTTTATCAATATCTGGACACAGACAGCCTTATCCAGTTCTTGGAAACCAACACCACATCAAGAGCAATGGCAGATGCTTTTATTAGTGGAAAGGATTCAGATAGGCAGACAGCTGGTGTGAAAAGTACCTTGGCAAATGCACTCAAACGGATTAGTACGCAACGTATTTTTATGACTTTGTCTGCGGATGAAGTGCCTTTAAATATTAATAGTGAAGATAATCCTACTATAATTTCCGTAGTAAACAATCCAAAATTTGAGACATCTTATTCACCTGTAATCGCTACCATTATTCACACCATTACCAAGCAAATGAGTCTACGAAATTCAAAACCTTCATTTTTGTTGATGGAAGAAGCGCCAACCATCCGATTATTGAATATGCATCGGATTCCTGCAACCTTGCGTAGTTATGACATTGCTACCATTTACGTTATGCAAGATAAAATACAGAACGATATGATGTATGGCGATAAGGCGAGCAAAGCGATATTGAGCAATCTGTCCTATCAATTTTTTGGCAAAGTTAACGACCCAGATACCGCTAAATATTACGAACGCTTTTTTGAAATTATAAAGAACCCAACAAAAAGTATTAGCCGAGGGCATAATTTGGATTTTGATACACGAATTACAACCGGAGAAAAGGAAATTCCGAAGATAAGAGCCGATGTGTTTTTTCGGTTAAAGCAAGGCGAGTTCATTACTTATGCGGATGGTAAGGATAAAAAGGTGCGGTTTAAATTAGCTAATATTCAAAGAGAGCTGCCGAAGGAATCGAAGCAGTTTTCTCAAACTGATTTAGAAGAAAATTTTGAACAGGTTTATGATGAAGCGAAATCTATTTTTGAGTAAGTAAATGAACTCGTTTATGAAGAGTGCTTCTGTTATCTCATAAAGATTTTAGGATTTTCTATCTTTGTTGTTATAGTTGGGTATAGTTAATAACTATATCCAATTGTTGTGTAGAATTTGAAAAACTAAATCAATAATAATTATGAAAAATTTTAGACCATTAATATTAACAATTGCGCTAATTCTCATTAGTACTTTTATTTCTGCTCAAGAACTAACTGCTGATTTAAGTTATTTCCCAAAAATAGAATACAATGCTAAAATTGTAGCAAGTTATACTGACGCCAATAACAATGCTTTTGAGAAAATAGTCATAGATGGATTCGATTCTAAAGTTCCATTTTATCATATTAAATCTAAAGACAAAAATGAGAATAAATTTATCATTCTTCTTCACGGTCTAACTGCTAGCAAAGATGATTGGGTTAAGCCTACAGGTAGTTTTGCAAAACTAAAAGACTCTCTGTTGACACTTGGATATACTGTTCTTATACCAGATGCTAAATATCACGGAGAAAGAAGCTATCAAGGAAATTTTGCTTCACCTCTAACATTTTTTTCAACTCAAGATGTTCAAAAAATATATAATTTATACACATCCTCTGTAAAAGACATCTGAATTATAATGGACTATATAGAAAGCAAATCAACCTCAAAAACACAAATTTTTGATGTCATAGGCTATAGTATGGGAGGACAGATGGCTATTCTTTTGAATTCGGTTGATGACAGATTAAATCGTGTAGTTGCCTGTGTAGCACCTTTGGATGCTCAAAAAGGTGCTAAAAGGTTAGGAATGAATGAAGATAACGCAAAAAATATGGAGGTAATAGCACCGAAAAACTATGTAATACTGCAAAAAGCACCTATTACTTTACTTATGGCAACAAAAGATGGCTGGTACACTAAAGAAGAAGCTCAAGATTTTTTTGATAAAATAACCCTAAAAGATAAATCATTGAAATTCTATGAATCTGGACATTACTTACCGGATGAATTTATTGATGACGTGATTGAATCCTTAAATAAAAAATAGAAAACTCTACACAATGGCTATAAGTAATTGCTGGTTCTCGCCTACTTCTGAAAATCCTTGCGGATTTTCAGTTTGGTGTGTACTTGCAGAGTTAAGTGCTAAAACACGCAACTACTCATAGCCGAGACCGTTGTACGCAAGCTAAAGAAACATTGGAACATACAATTAACATAAGCGAAAAATTTAAAATTCTGAAAATTGGAAAACTACCATTTTACCTAATAATTGTGGTTTTTGTTTTTTTATTAGCTGTCCTTCAAGATTATATTTACAGTAGAATACAACAAACAAGTTTTTATCTATCGGAATCTTCACTCTACAATACGTTTTGGATATTTTTCATTCCTTTTACCTTTTTTATAAACCGATTGATAAAAATTATTAATCCCAATAATAAATTGAGCAGATTTCCTCTTAATTTAGGAATTGGAATAGTTTTTAGTTTTATACATATATTACTGTTTGCGTCTTTATTTGTATTTGTTAGCAGTTTTATTTTTAGTCCTACACATTGGTTTACTAATATTTTTAATGCTGCCTTTTCAAATCAATTCTTTATAGCCTTATTGTGGTACGCTATTTTCCCTGCAATTTATTTTGCAAAACGTAAAACAACTGATTTAGCCAATTCTTATTCCGATATAATTAAATTAAAAGTTGGTTCAAATATTATAACTGTACCAACATCAACAATTCAGCTTATCTCTACCGACAAACCCTATTCTGTTGTTTATTCAGACGACAGAAGAATTCTAGACAATAAAAGTCTAAAGGAATTTGAAACTGAACTCGACCCAGCTATTTTTTTAAGAGTGCATCGCTCAACAATTATAAACACCACATACCTTAAGGAACTTAAATCAAGAAGTAATGGCGATTATGACGCAACACTTAAAAACGGTCAAGCTATACGATTAAGCAGACATTTCAGAAATAATTGGAAGCAACTAATCCAGTAAGCTATTAATTCACACCACACAGACAATTGATGGTAAAATATGAGGTTAACATCCAAATCAAAGTATATATTTATTGAAAAACCTTATAAATGCTACAAATTTTTAAATCAGGAATTCTACTGTTAGCTTGTTTAAACTTATCAAGTTGCAACAGCCAAACTACTAATAATCTGACAAATAGTTTGAGTGATGATTTTGACAAATCGATGCCCTTTTACTATAAAATGCCCAAAGACTTAACATCAAATGATAAAAGTCCTGCTTTTAACCAAAAAGGACAGAAAATTTTGCTAACAGGAACTGTGTATCAGATAGACGGAAAAACACCAGCCTCTAATGTAATTCTATACTATTACCAAACGAACATCAACGGAATATATGCTACAATAGAAAATGAAGAAAGAAATATGCCAAAAAACAAGTTAGGACAAACTCACGGATACATCAGAGGTTGGTTAAAAACAGATAAACAAGGCAAATATTCAATTTACACCATAAAACCTGGAACTTATCCAAGCAGAGATGAACCTGCACACGTTCACATTACCGTTAAAGAGAAGAACATGGAAGAACCTTACTATATTGACGATTTTGTGTTTGACAATGATAGACTCTTAACCACTCAACGCAGAAAAAAAATGGAAAACCGTGGAGGAAGTGGCATAATACGATTTGTTCAAAAAGATGATTTATGGGTTGGCGAACGCAATATTATTTTGGGCTTAAATATTCCTGACTATCCAATACAAAAAACGAACAAAGCAAGTTCAGGCAAGAACATTGGAGAGGATATTATTTCCTTTACGCCATTTCACGCCTATGGAACAGACAAAGGAACAAAAACCTGTCCGATTTGCAAATACGGTTGGTATCACGGAATTTTATATTTTGTAGGCAACAATCCCAATTGGAAAGAAGTAAAAGAATGGCTCATTTTTTTGGACAGCGAAAGCCAAAAAAGAGAGAAATATTTAAAAGTATATTTTGTTTATGGTAACGAAACAAATTATAATAAAGAAAACAGATTGCAGGAATTAGAAAAAATTGGAAATGAACTCGGGCTAAAAAAAATTGCCTTGACTTTTGTGCCTTCTTTTAAAGACAAAACTTCAGAGGTGTATTTGAATAAAATTGACCCAAATGTGGAAAACACTTTTCTAATTTATAAACGGAGTAATATTATTGACAAATACATTGAACTTAAACCAAATCAACAGAATTTCAAAAAAATATCAGAACGACTTGATAATACAGCTAACGAATATTTCAAACTTCCAAGACCAAAACAGGAATAAACCAGCGCACAACAACGTATAATTAATTACTACGAAATTTCCTCGCAGGAAATTCACTTGAATTAATTACTTTTGAGTACGTCGGAAAATCTCAACTGATTTCCCGTAACTAACGATACACGAACCGTTGTAAATCATTAGAATATGAAACCTATTAAATTAATTTCATTCATAATCTTGTTGGGCATTTTAGCTTGTTCTGAATATAACACAAAAGTTTCCAACAGGGTCAATGATGACATAAAAGTCGAAATAAACCCAAAGTCTAACATTGTATCTCTCAATTCAGCTATTGATTCTTCAAGCATACTTTTAATAATTGAACGTGGAGCATTTCATTTTGATAAATTTATACTGAAAGACACCCTAATAACCTTTTATCCATCCTCAGAAAGTTTTGATATAGAAACTGATAACTACAACCAAATTTCTGAACAAAGTATTAGTAAACAAACAAGAAATAAATTTGTAAAAAAAATAATTGAAGATGGTTTTTTTAAATTAAAGGATTCATATTCAAGCAATACAAGTTGTAATAGTCATTTAACAGTTACTTTTAAGTTTAACAATCAATCAAAAAAAATAGTTTCAGAAGATTTTGAAAGAGAATGTCCAGAACTTTTGAAATTTATAGAACAAGAAGTAATTCGAATGCATAGTAAACATTTAAAGCGGATTTTATTACCTGGTTAAATAACGATTTACAACAAACATACGAGCCCAACCGTTGTAGAGCGTGAGGGTACGTTAAAGGCACATAGTTTACACTTTTTTAGGTTGTAATTTGAGATAAAAATCAAATTACTATGCCTTGGAAAGAAGCAACAACCTAAAGAAGTTTGGGCAGTAAAAATGGCAGATAGAATTTGTAATCTGTATACTGAACCTTTTTATTGGTCAAATGAAAAGAAGAAAGCCTATTTGAAAGAGACTAAAGTAGTTCATGACGAACTGAAAGATGGCTGTTCATATTTAGCGGACAGACTAGTAGATAAGATAACAACATACAACTCTTTTATAGATGAATGATTTAACAGTGAAGTTATTTGAGGAAATACGAAAGGATATAAAAATTCGAATTTACGCTAGGATAACTGAAAATAATGAATTGATGGTTGAAGGTGTTGATTCTGGGGAATTAGTTGAAAAACTTAAAGGTGATTGGGATTATGAATATTGTTTAACGGTCAAAAAATCGAATAAAGACCTACTAATTCAAAAATTAAGAGATGATAATATTCAAATTATCGATGATAAAGAGTTGTTAAATTGGATAAAAGCCAACTATTCAGGAAACAATGCTTTCAGTTCTTTTCAGTCATTTTTGACATCTGAAAATATTGATTTTAAAATGTATACTTGGATATAAAAAGGATTGATATGAAAGAAAAAAATACGCTTTTAATAGTAATTACACTAATATTACTTTATTCCTGTAGAACAGGAAAAAAGCATCAAGAGTTTGAAGATAAAAGTGTACAAAATAATGAAGCAGTAATTAAGGCTAAAAATATTGATTGTAATTACTCTGAAAAAGGAATAGGAAAAAATAGCAGTAGCAACTCTAAGGTTAAATTAATTGGCCTCTTTGAAAATTTAAATAATAATGGAGAACACACATATGGATACACATTAATGATTTGGAAATTAGAGAATGAACTATTCGGTTTTTTAAACATCTATGAAGGAAGTATCGAGCCAAATAGAAGTGGCCCTATAATTTTAAGCAAAATAAAAAACGATAGTTTAGATTTTAAAGTATGGACGAAGGAAAGTAAAAACATTAAAGATTGGCAACAATCCGATGTAAATGTTTTCTCTTTCAGAGGAACAAAGTCTGGAAATAAAATAATTGGCAGTTTCTCTATGTTTGATTGCTCAAAAGGAGAAATGCATCGAAACTATGATGAAAAAGTCGAATTGACTTCTTCTGATATTTGGGAATTAAAAAGCTTTAAAAACATTAAAGAATGGAAAGAAGAATTTAGCGCCAAACTTGATTATCAAGGTAGATAACAGATTCAAGTACACTATCAAAACAGGCACACGACTAAAAAAACTATAAGATTAGGAGAATTTTAAACGTAAAGAAATGAAAAAACATATTTACTTAATATTTATATCAACACTACTATTTGGTTGTGGAACTAAATCTGATAGACTTCAATTTTCTGAATTTGAAATTAAAGACGGAAATGGTGTTGCGGGAATAGCAGTAAACAAATTAGGAAACGTTACAATTAATGAGAAAGTCATTGGTGAGATTAACGAAGACGGAACCCTAAATGACAAGGATGGAAAATTGCTTGCTAAGTTAACTGACGGTAATATTCTACAAGACAAGAATGGCAATTCTCTTATAAAAATAGATGCGCACGGAAAAATGGACAATGGTTCTGGAATGTTTATAGAATGGTCCAAAAGTGGCGAATTAATGAGAGGAAACGAAAATACGGGAATGCGTATAATTCCCGTAGAAGAAAAATCATTTCAAGCGGCCTCGATAGTTTTGTATCTCTACTTAAATTTTGAATAATTAACCTAGGCATTTCACAACGCCTATAAATAATTGCGTTTTTAACTTAGTATTGGGTTCTGTTGGATTTTTTTAGATTAGGCAAATTCGTGTACTAAAGGCATTTGTAAAAGTCAACATTAATAGGGATACAACCAAAACCGTTATATCATGAAAAAAATAGTGCAACTATCATTAATCCTGTTCTTGATAGGAAGTTGTTCCGATAAAAAAAATAAAAGCACTTCTGTAGCAAGCAATAAAATTAAAATAGACTTCCCCTTAGATAGCTTATTGTCATTTGATTCTGAAAAAGAATTAAAAGAGGTATTTGGAAAGGATGTGCAACGGTCTAAAGGATATTATCCTGAGGGTATGGGTGAATATACTAATACTTTGCTTTTTCCAAACTCAAAAAATGAAGTAGAGTTCGTTTGGGAAGACGATACGTTAAACTTTAACAAATTATTTTCCATAAGAGTATTCGGGAAAAATACGGATTGGAAAACTAAAGAAGGTATCACCATTGGAACCGACATTAATCAGCTTGAAGCTTTTAATAAAAAACCGTTTACATTTTACGGACTTGAATGGGACTATTCCGGAGATATACAATGGAATGATGGTCACCTTGACGAACGCAGAATTTATGGAAGTATAGATTATCCTGGTGAAGTAATGCCCAACGAGTTTGAAGGCTTAATAGGTGACCATACAATTGAGAGTTCATCCAAAATTGCCAAAAAGGCAAAATTGATTCTTAGTGAAATAGTAATGTTAAGAGATTAATTAAAGTCGAAAACACGAAATAAAAATCATTGCACCGAAATACTGATTTGAGACTTGTATTCAATTGGAAAAGAATAAAAAATACAATTGCTACAATGTAAGATAAAAGTAGGGCTAAAGGCCAAAACAAACAAATATTGCTTACCACAAGCCCTACTATTGATATACTAAACAGCTATCTATCTTTAAGGAAATCCCAAAGATTCGGGCATATGTATTTTTGAGGTTAGAACAGGGAGAATTCATAACTTACGCAGATGGGAAAGATAAAAAGGTGCAGTTTAAATTAGCTAATATTCAAAGAGAGTTGCCGAAGGAATCAAAGCAGTTTTCTCAAGTTGATTTAGCGGCAAATTTTGAGAAGGTTTATGATGATATCAAGTCGATTTTCAGATAAAATTAAGGTGGTGTAATAGGTGATGTAATAGGTGGTGTAATGTTGGTCTATGGGTACTATTTCGCATTAAGGAATATACAGCGGCTTATATGATAATTTTCCTATCGAAACTGGTTTAACTATTTGAAAAACTTTTACATTATCATAATTGCCTTTGACAGTACTTATTAGAGCTTCGGTAAAGTCTCGTTCTGCATCATAACCGATAAGTACGTTTCGTAAAGAAGAAGGCTTAAAGCTAACTCTGCCTGTTTTGTCTTTGAGTAGTCGCAGTTCTTTTTCATAAGACCATTTTTTCGTTTTTTTATAAAACAAGTCAATGATATTATTAGGTTGGGAAACTGCACTGTATTCTCTTTTTTTTATTTTAGAGACATAAAACATCGGAAGGATATTATGGAAGAATTTAGGGTCATCACTACTATCAAAATGAAGACAAACACCCTTGTTATTTTCTGCGTAGATGTCCCACAGCTTTTTGTTCATCGGGTACATTGTAAAACAAGCAATACCAAAGCTTGATATAAAAGGTTTTATTTTAGTTGAAGCAAATTCTTGAAGCCTTTCTGCATCCATATTCTTATCAACATATGCTTTGGTTTCTGGGTCAAGAATGTTTTTAGCAATTGTATTGTAAAGTAACTTTTGCTCTTCAGGCTTAGTAGAAAGTTTAACAAACTCTGGATTAGAATCTAATTCATCATTAAGTGAGTCCCTATCTGAAAACCAAATATAATTTTCTTTAAGCTCGCTTAAAGTATTTTCATTGGGTGGACGGAATCGAAATGCAAAAGGCCGTCCCATTTGTATGGCTAATTTGTGGTCTTGATTAAAAATATTCAGCATAAACCTGAAATTACACAATATGTTGCATATTATCAACAAAAATAGTAAATTTGTGGTAAATATGCAACAAAATGAATTCTAAGAAAACAGTTCTGTTACCAAAATATCAGAAAGTATTTGAGCATTTGGGCGAGAATATAAAGCTAGCACGAAAGCGAAGAAAGCTCACGGCTGAGCAGGTTTCCGAACGTGCCGGTATTAACCGGACTACATTATATAGGATAGAAAAAGGCGACCCTAAGGTTGCTATAGGCTCTTATTTTAATGTATTTAGAGTTCTCAACTTGGAAGATGATTTTAAAAAGCTGGCAGTAGATGATGAATTTGGCAGAAAACTTCAAGACCTTGATTTATTATAAGAAAGATGGCAAAAGGAAAATTTGACATATATGTTTTTGCTGATTGGGTGGGTCTCAAAGAACCAACACTAATAGGAATGTTATCGGCACATTTTGCCAAGGGAAAAAAAGCATTCAGTTTTGAGTATGATAAAGATTGGTTAAAAACCGATGCGCAACGATTGTTAGACCCAGATATCGATTTTTATTCTGGACCGCAATATCCAACCAACAAAGAGAATTTCGGAATCTTTTTAGATAGTATGCCAGACACTTGGGGTAAGACTTTAATGAAACGTAGGGCTGCCCAAGATGCTCGTGCAAAGAATGAAAAGGCTCGCACTCTCTATGAAATAGATTATCTACTCGGGGTTTATGATGAAAGCAGAATGGGTGCTTTGCGTTTTAAAACTGACTTGGACGGCCCTTTCTTGGATAATGATGCACAAACCCCAACACCACCTTGGTCGTCATTGGGCGATTTACAGGAAGCCGCTAAACAATTGGAGAGTGATGACCAAAGTGAAGCTATAAGAAAATGGATTGCGGTATTGATTGCACCTGGGTCATCATTAGGCGGTGCGAGACCCAAGGCAAATATTTTTGACACCAAAAAGAACCTTTGGATAGCCAAGTTTCCGTCAAAAACAGATACAGTTGATAAAGCTGCTTGGGAGTTTTTAGCCTATCAATTAGCTACTGCAGCGGGTATAGAAATGGCAGATTCCAAAATAGAGAAGATTAGCGGTCAGTATCACACTTTCCTGACTAAACGATTTGATAGAGACAATGGAAAACGCATTCACTTTGCTTCTGCTATGACGATGACTGGAAATACAGAAGATATTATAAAAGAATCTGTACCAAGTTATCTCGAAATTGTAGAGTTTATAGAAATTTATGGTGCAGATGTTGAAGCTAATTTACATCAGCTTTGGCGTCGTATTGTATTCAATATTGCTATTTCCAATACCGATGACCATCTGCGAAATCACGGATTTATATTAACTGATAAGGGTTGGATTTTGTCGCCTGCCTATGATTTGAATCCATCCATAGAAAAAGATGGTTTGTCGCTAAATATCGATATGGACGATAATGCTTTAAACTTTGATTTGGCTAAAAGTGTTGGGCAATATTTTCGTTTAAGTGAAACTGAAATGAACACAATATTATCAGAAGTAATTACAGTTGTCAAAGATTGGAAAACAGTTGCAAATAGAATCGGTATAAAAAAATCGGAAATAGAATTAATGTCTAATGCTTTTAATACAGACCCAATCATATAGTAACTCTAAATAAAATTTATAAGCAGATATACTTAAGGAATGATACAATCAATTGAAGAAGGCAGAAAAGAAGACGGTAATCGTTCTATTGCCGACAAAATAAAAAAGAGACTACACAATCTAGACAAAACAGTAGAGAATAATCAGGGTAGATGGGCTTGGGAACTCTTGCAAAATGCCAAAGACAGCATTGCCGATTATCCAGACAGAAAAATATCAGTTCAAATAGAACTTGATGAAAATCAAGTTGTCTTCAGACATAATGGTATTCATTTTACTGAGAAAGATATTAGAGGGCTAATCAATCAAATATCGTCTAAAGAAGTTGAGGAAGGCGAGGAAACTACGAGAACTGGTCGTTTTGGCACAGGATTTTTAACCACTCATTTATTATCTAAAGTAATAGATATAGAAGGAATTGTTGAAACCAATGACCTTGAACTGTATCGTTTTCAGTTTCCTCTCGACAGGGAAGGAAGTTCAATATCTCAATTAGTTCCAAAAATTGAAAATGCTTGGCAAGAGTTCCACAATTCAACTACTCAAATTCAAGATAATTACGAACTGAATTGCTATAATACATCATTCAAATATCACTTAAATACACCAGAGCAAAAGAAAATTGCGCGAGCTGGAACGGAAGAATTTATGTTGCTGATTCCATTTGTGCTAACATTCATTCCAAATATTGAAAAAGTTGAGATTATCGATAATGTTGAAAATGAAACCTTATCGTTTAGTAATCAGGAATCAAATATTGATGAATCTGTTTTTACAATAGAAAAGGATTGTAACGGAGCAATTTCTCAAATCTATATTTTAAATATCTCAAATGAGAAGGTAACTATTGCTACAGAAGTTGAAAAAAAGGAAGATGTTTTCATCATAAAAAGCCACAAGAATGTTCCCAAATTATTTTGTGACTTTCCACTAATAGGTACAGAGTCCTTTCATTTTCCTGTCATTGTAAATAGTTTTTACTTCAATCCCCAAATAGAAAGAGATGGAATTTGGCTTAAAGGAAGTGAAGATCCAGAGGTAATGGAAAACAAGTCATTATTAGAGGAAGCTTTAGACCTTTATAAAACATTAATGGATAAGGTATCATCTCAGAATTTCAACCATCTATTTAATATGGTAAATTCTAAAATGCCCGAAACCAACGAAAAATATTTTGATGAATATTGGTATTCAGAAAATATTCAGGATCCTTTAAGAACATTTTTGTTACAAAAACCAATGATAGAACTCGAAAGTAATTCTAAAGAAAAAAAGCTTCCTAAAGATGTATGGTTTCCATCAAGAAGTTATTCAAAAGAAGTACAGAAAAACTTGTGGAAATACACCTACGATTTATATGATGAAGCTGTTTGTAAAGAAAGTCATTTACAAGATTGGGTTCAAATATATTGGTCTGATTGGAATAAAATTGACTATGAGGAACTAGCAAAGGATATCGAAAAGCAAGAGAGCATTCAAAAACTGAGCGAAACCCTTGACAGGGATGAAACTGAAACTTTTGTATGGTATAATGAAGTATGCAAATTTTTGCTAGAGGTAGAAACCAATATCATTTACTTGCAAAATAGAAAAATACTACCCAATAGGAAAGGGATTTTTAAACTAAAAATGAACGTATTTATTGATAAGATTGAAGATGATGAGTTGATTTCTATTTTAAAGCTTTTAGGTAGTGATTGGGAAAATCTACTTTTGCATCCGAAAGTCGGTTTTGGTAGTTATCAAGTTAAAGAAAAGAAAGATATAGCAAGTGAGATTTCTGATTATCTGAAAAATCCATCACTAAAAGATGAAAATGTGATTTCAGCTATTAGCTTATTGTCGGGATGGTTCGAAACTAATCACAAAGAGGCTAAAGAAATTATGCCAGAATTGTATCGAAAAAAGGCGTAACTTTTTATGAATACAATCTCAGATAAAGAGAGTCTTTATAAAGTAATGCGCAGCAAAACGAATTTAGAGCAATTGTCCAAAGTAGCTAAGGCTTTGGAAGATGACCCTAATTTATTGCAAACATTCAATCAAGCAGAACAACTATCAACTCTTTTAAGAGATTATAATGTAAATAGCCTAGAAGAACTAAAAATAGTTTTAGAAAGTTCTAATACTAGCCATCCAAAGGCAGAAATTACTCAAGAAGATTTAGCTGGATTAGGTGTAACTTCTATGGACGAACTGGAAGAAGCGCTTAAGGATAAGGATCTAGCAGCTTTATTTAATCATACCTCTAGACCAAATGCCAATATGTTTTTATATGCCCAACAATTGATAGAACGATCAAAACAAAATATCATTGAGCATTTGAAAAGCCACCCAAATTACGATTGTACAGACATTGATGAATTGGCAACAACGGTTTTAGGCGGTATTAAAAAGAATGGCGTTGATGTTCATATTGTAATGAGACCCTCAGATAATGGACAGGTAATAGTTTTTTATTCTTCAGAGAAAGACACCCTCGATTATGCAAATGCAGAGCTGTGGATTGATAATGGTAAGGACATTCCAAGACATTTAACTTTGGGTACCATTCTTAAAACAACAGGTATTAATAAAATCCCAGTTTAATTATGGATTGGAAAGAAGAGATAAAAAAAATAGTTGGTCAACCGGAGAGCCAGACCTTAGAATACAAGGCAGTATTACCACCTTCTAGAAATGTAGCGCAAATATTATGTTCTTTTGCTAATACAGAAGGTGGGTATTTAATTTTAGGTGTTACGGATGATTCAAAGATTAATGGTTTAAGCGAGGATTTTCACGCCAACACAATTACTCATAAAGCTTTAGATTTATTAACCCCTAAGCCAAATATTGAATATCAATATGTAAACATCGAAAACAAAAAATTATATGCTATAAAAGTTGATAAATCTGATTCGATTATTTCAGTTGAGGGCAAAGTTTACATCCGGAAAGGAAGTAGAACAAACCTTGAAGACCCTATTACTGTTAATTTTAATGTGGGTGGTTACGAAAAAATAAAGCTCATCAATTCTCATTTAGAAGAGCTCAAGAGCGATGCTACATATGCTAAAATCAGTTTTATAGAGCACTATCAAAGTATTTTAAAGATTGTGGATGATTTAGGAGATATTTTATATCCTGAAAATCCTGAAAACCCAACAACCAATCAAGAAGGTAAAATTCTTAGCAGGATTTTGTTTTCTTCAGTTGTAGATAACTTTGAGACCTATCTTTCAGATTTATTATATGAAATTTTTCTAGCCTACCCTGAAACCTTGAAGTCTCAACAAACTGTTACAATTGAAGAAGTGCTTAATTGTTCTGACTTACAGGACTTTGTGAAATTTTGGGCAAAACAGAAAATAAGTAAACTTCAAAAAGGGAGTGTAAGAGGCTTCATAAAAGACACCAAACAAATTAGTGATTTGCAGGTTTTGAATAAAGATGAGCAAGATAAAATTGAAAAAATCTTACAGATTAGACATTTATACGCCCATCGAAACGGCATAGTGGATGAGAAGTTTCTTCAGTTTTTTACAGGCGAATTTACAATTGGTTCTGAACACCGAATGGCTATTAAGAAAATATTCGAAAAATTAGATTACCTGACTGATGTGGTAAATAGAATAGATCTTAGTGCTATAAATAAATACAAATTATCACGAAGTAGTTAAAATACTAAAAAGACGCTTTTTCCTTAGGATCTCTAACCGTAACTTTCCAAACACCATCTTGCTTAACCAATTTGAAAATGCCTGGTGTTTTGTCATAAGAGGTCGAGTATTTTATCCAAGCAACATCGCCTTCAGTAACTTCATCGATAAGTTTAAAATTAGATTCTGAACCTTTAGGTTTAGCAAACATTTTTTGAAGGTTGGAAAATGTGGCAAAACCTTCTGGTGTTGTATGCTTTTTAAGCGTGGCTTCTTTGCCTTGATAAAAACTTTCTGCAACGATTTCTGCTACCGATGAAGGATCTGAATTCGTAGTTCCCGCACAAGAAATAAATAAGGCAACAAGTGAGTAAATGGCTATTTTTTTCATGATATTATTAATTTGGGTTATTGATATATTTATGTGATACTTTCATTTCAATATTTCGTTCGCCATCTTTCTCATTTAATTCAAAAACTACCCTTCTGTCATTAGATAACGAAAATTTAGGCATAACATATATAAATCTTACCGTTTCATTTACCACAATTTTAGAAGGCAGATGATGTTTAAAAATAGGCTCTATGTACAAACGTTGTAAAGATTTCTTTTTTCCTTTTTGTCGCGTTTCAATGGAAAGGTTCAGGAAATTCAAATCATAATCCAAAGTAGAATTATTCCTAATTTGAATAACGAAGTAGAGCTCTTCTTTATCAAAAACAATATTTTCAAGCCTCATGATAACACCGCTATTTCGCCTTGTATATCTTCCTAGATATTGTCTTCTACCGAGAAGATAAGAGGAGAATTTTTGATAGTAATACGTACTGTTATCAATCTTTTTTTCAAAAGTTTCAGTCTGAATTGAGTCTTTAACTTTTGGTTTTTCATTCCCAATACTACTTGTCATCGGGATAAAATAATTGAGCTTTGAAAGCTGCGCTTTGTACCTTACAATATACGAAAAAATTGCGCCATTTCTGTTGATTACCAGTAGATTACTTTCTTTTCCTTGTTTAGCTTGCAGTAAACCGAAATATTGTTCTTTGTCTCGATTGTACGTAAATACGAAATTTTCTGAGCCTGTTATGCCTTGACGTATTGGCTCAGGAAAAAAGAGCGCCACGTTTTTGGTGTCATTAGCATAAATGGTGTCAAGTGAGCTTGTTGTTTGAGCATTCATATAGGCTGAAACAATAATTAGAGTCAAAATGTTGATATACTTTTTCATAAGAGTGCGTTTTTAAATACCCATTATGGGTTATAATTTTGGTTTTAGAATAAGTTTATAATTGTTCAATACGGTAACCTTTACATTTCGATTACTGCGCCTAAATACTTTTGTAATTCCACCTACTTGCGGAACTGTCGGGATATTGATATCGCCAATAACATCGTCCAGAACTTCACTCGTTGCTTCAGCTCTAAAGTTGTTTTCTACATAAATACCTTCGCTACCGTCTTGTAAATCGAAAGCTTTGAGTTTTGTGGGATGATGATTAATATTCTCAATTTCAATTAATGCGCGATTAGGTTGAAAGCTTATGAACCCGAATAAAAATGTATTCTTTGGCATTTGTTTACCGTTAATTGTTGCAGCTTTAGTAAGGCGCATTCTCAGTCTAGTATTAGCCTTTACAATTTGGTCGCCATCAACAACCACGTAAATGGTTGCGTCTGTATTGCCGATAATTGAAAGCTCATTGGGTTTTGGTGCAGCCGCAAAAAACAGTTGATGTTCCAAGCCCAATTCTTTGGCTTGAATCTTTAGTTCTCTTTGATTTCGGATGAATCAATTTCTACAGGTTGCTTCTTTTTAACTTTCTTCTGTCCGAAGTTTTGATATTTTTTATCAGAGTATTGAATTTTACCTGCATTATAAATACTATCTACAATACGTTTCCTTTCACGTTCTGGAAGGTCTGGATCGTAATAACCCATAGAATCAATTAATTTTTCATCATAGATGCTAGGTGCATTGTTTTCACGCACTTCCCTTAAATCATTAAGAGCATCTAACTTAGAATCATACTCTTTTTGATTTTCTTCCAAATCTGGTATCAAGGTTTGTTCAAGGTTGTCATTCTCGCTTTCGTCATCGCCCATGACCATCACGGAATAGGAAATCAGGAATAGGAAAACAATTGCCAATACTGCTATAAATACGATTTTATTCTTTTCTACTTTCATCGCTTAGTTTTTTTAAAGTGTTTTCGAAATAATTTGTAATTAAAAGACCATGTGGATTGTTAGGGAAGTTTCGATCTACCATAATTAAGTTTCCTGTGGAAACCAATTCATAGGTATCTATTATAGAACCTCTATTGATTTCAAAAATGGTTGTGGTAGTAAAACTATACGAGCCATTGTTTTCTGTTATCTGCGACTCGATGCTTAGTACTTTTTGGACTAAAGAATATTGCAATAATCGATTATAGACACCATCAGCTTTTTTCTGGCGATATAGATTATCAACAGAACTATTACCTAACCAAAGCGCCTTTTTCAGGTTCTTTTCATAATTGCTTGCATCGATATTATAGAAGTAATTGTGAAACAGTTCTAAATGCGCCAAAGCTTCAACTTTAAAATTTTCTTTTTGATTAACGAGCTTCAGCGGAATGATGCTACCATCTGTATTAATAGCGAATGCACTATTCATTGCATTTTTGTTCGTATTAAATGCCATCCAAACTGAAAAAGTACTAGATAGCAATGCGCAAACGACTACTGCCAAAACAATAAATCGATTCAGTTTTAGTACGTTGTAAATATTTTTGTATGGTGTTTTCATTATGAGTTGAATTAGCTGGTAAACAATCTTAGTGTAAAGGATGTGGCGCGTTTATATAATTTGAATTTTAGGAATACGATAAAGCCTACCGAACCCAATTGCACAACAGGTGCAAAGAATCCTTGGCCAAAATCGGTACCAAATAAGTTGGTCCAGAAGTTGGTATTTATTTCAGTATATATGGCATTTACAAATACATTGACCAGAAAAAATGCTGGCACTAGCATATAGACAGCTGCATATAGTTTGAAAAATGTGTAGGCTAGAGAACGGAACTTTTCGAATACAGCCAGACTTATAACCAATGGAAAAAATGCTTGCATAATTCCTAAAAGAAAGAAACGTTCTGCTAAAAATAGCGGGTAAATAAACAGGTCAAGAATCCATAAAATGGTACTCAGCATAAAAGCTAATATCTTGAATCCATAAAGTGGTGTTACTAAAGCTTCATAAAGTAAAGTCATTGCCATACTTGCTGCATCTAATAAACCGACTTCTTCTTCAAGCGGTAAATCCTGTAATTGCAATGGTAATAACGCAGGTGCAGTCCCTCGATATTGTCCTTCAATAGCAACTAAAATACTATCGAAAAACCCTAACACCTGCGTTGAAAATATTACCAAAAGCACCACAGCAAAATTCTTTGCGAGTTCACCAGGACTCAATCCCCAAGAATAGCCATCTTTATCCGCAATACCTTCGTTATACTTTTTTAGGATATTGACAAGAAAAAACAATACGGCAAGCGTTTTCATTCCGGCAATGGTATATTGCGAAAAACTGCTGTTCTGTATGGTTTGAAATACCGTATCGATATATTCTAGCCCAATTCCTAAGATGATGGTTGCGGACATTTCTAATAGTTTGTTTCGCGATTATTGAATTTGTCTTGCATTTTTCTAAAAGAAATAATGTCTCTGTATCGTTTTGTTTTTGTAGTGATATTGGAAACCATTTCCTTGGATTCCTGTTCTTTTTTTTTAAGAACTTCTGCACGTTCGGCATCGGTCATTTTAAGATTGTCGCTGGATAAAATTTCGCCCATAAATTCAACGGTGTCCAAAGAATTTTGGACTATTGCATCGAATGATTCTGCAATTCGTGTAACTTCTTCAGGTTTTATATAAGGCGAGTTCAAAATGTCTTGTAAATCATTTTGCATAACCTGAATAAGACGTTGATTGTTTTGTGCAATTTCCTCAACCGCTCTGAGTTGCTGTACCACACTAGAAACTTTTTCTATGGCTTCTTTGGCATCTTTTAGAAATTTTACAGACTTAATCATTTGAGATGTCTGTTTACCAGATTCTACAAGTTGTTTTACCAAGCTGATAAAATTGGTGTTATCATAAACTGGCATTCCCTGAGCAGAAGCGCTGTTAGGTAATAAAAAGGCAACCGATAGGATTAGCCCGAACAAGATTGTTTTGATTTTTGTTTTCATAATATTATGTTTTAGATGTGAATTGAATTATTGCTTTTTCCATATCGTTATGCTCATCGTAGAGCTTCATTATTTCTTCATTTTCCAGCCCGTCGGTTAAGTATGCTGCATACACTTCTTTTGGAACTTCAAGACGAAAAATGTTGCTTTCCTTTCCAATTTTGATAAACATTTCGGTGTACTTGCGTGGTCCAGATAGATTGTTTTTAATGGATTTTAATTGGTTCAGGTCGTGGCTGGATAAATTGAGCCTTTTGACCAATTCGTCATAACCCTTTTCATTATTCAAGCTATAAATGACTTGTGTGTTTTCTAGAATACTAGCGGAAGTCGAATTGTTCGGAAGTTGATTTATGGATTGAAGAATGATGCCGATAGCACCATTTTGTTTTCGGATGGCTTGATAGTAGAATTCTACACTTTCCAGTACGTTTTCAAACTTCAGCTGCTTTGCAAATTCATCAAATAGGATGATGCCTTTTTCAGCACGATTTTTCCAAATCGTTCTTTGGATAGCTGACTTTATCAGCTTCAGCATTACGGATAGGATTTCCTTATTATCTTTTACTTCATCCAGTTCAAAAACAATCAATCGTTTGTCCTCAATTTTATAGGTCTGGTCTTCGCTGACTTCAAAAAGGAAGCTATATAGACCATCACCGACATATTCGGACATTACGTGCAAGAAGCTTGTGACATTGAAGTAGTCGGGATGGATTTTTAGTGTGTTCAGAAGGTCTTTTTGATTTATTTCAATGAATTGATAGAAACCATCCAACGAGTGATTTTCAGAAGTGCTATCGTAATAATGACGCAATATCTTTTTGACCGAAACCGATTGTGCTTTTGTAACCTTTAAATCTGAAGCAAACAGTTCAAACAAGAAAACAGACAAGTCTTCCAAACGCTCAGGTGTTAGGTCATTTGTATTACTTATGTAAAAAGGATTGATACCCAAGTTCTTTCCACTCTCGTAACGAAGCACCGTATATTTTTCTGGATAGAGTTTAGCAAATTTGGTGTAAGAGCCACCCAAATCGATGATGACCAGACGGACACCACTTTCAAAATATTGGCGTAGAATATTATTCGCTAAAAACGACTTGCCCTCACCAGTTGGTGCAAAAATGGCAAAGTTTCGTGCCTTTATACGTTTTTTACGTTCGTCCCAAACATCTTTTAAGACAGGAATGTTATGCTCACGGTCATTAAATATGATTCCGGTAGTATCTGAATTGTAATTGGTGTTATTAATGAACAGGCAAAGTGCGTGTTTCAAATCCGTTACATACAAATCATTATTTGAAAAATTGGATGAAAAACAGCAGTAACTGTTTAGTATATAATTCTTCCGTTCCTCGCCTCTTGGATAATATGGAATGATATCCAGTTCCTTGAATTCAGTCTTTATTTTAGAAGCAATTCTATCTAGCTCTCGGGCTTCCCGAGCCCAATAAATGATGTTTAAATGTCCTCGAATAATACGAGCATTATCATCGGCATTGATTTGGTCGAGGATGTGTTGAACTTTACCAAGAACTACTTTGTTCTGTGAACCAAAGTTGGAACTTTTATTGAGTTCTTCAACTTTTTTATCTAACATCTTACGCCACTTCTGTTTGTCATCCAAATACAAAATCTGGTTAACGATGTGGTTTTCGTTAAGCGTAAGCCCTAAGCCATCAATAAACCCTTGATGAAAAACAAAATCGTCAGAAGTGAATTTCTCATTGGTTTTGCTACTCTGTACACTTTCGCCAAAGCACAGTTCGCTATTGACGGCCAGGGCATCAAAATGGTTTTCGCCAATATTGACGCTTTTCTTTTCAAGTAAAATATCGGTATCAAATCCATCATTAAAGCCATTGAAGTAACTTTTTGTGAGTTGCTGTATGTCTTTAGCTTTAAGCGAAACAAACTTCATCTTTCGGCTATTGTTTATAAAAGAAACCGAATCACTAACTGAACCGATGAAGCTCTTTACATTATCATCTAATTGTTGAATAATCCCTTTGGAAACTTTACGAAAAGGGTTGACATATTTTGAATTATTTAAAACATTGTTCTTTGTAAGCGTGAAGAACAAAAAACAGCGATGTTCCATATAGTCGCGCCCTTTGAAGTGGTCGTGGGTCGCTTTTTCTAAAAACGTTGTATTCGGAAGCGCTTCTGAAGAATACGTTTTTTTAAGGTAGATATCCTGTTTTTGCACTACTGTGCCAATGGGTAACGATTTTAAAGCCTGAAACCAAGCGCTGTGTATGTCCTCAAAGTCTTTTTCTGATAGGGAATATATTTCTGGAAGCGTTCCTTCATAACATAAGACCACATTGCCATTGTTGGCAAATATGATATTATCTTGAATATCTGCGATAGGTTGATATGCCGAAAGGTTAATCTTGTTCATAATGGAAGCCAGAATTTCTTTTGTTACTTATGATTTTTGGGAAGACTTTTGCTGTTTGAAAAAGTTGTGGATTATTGGACATTCTAGTTAGAGCGATGTATAAGACTGCATTAAAAACCATAACACCTATTATAATTAAGAAACTGAATGAAAAAATGATGATTAATAATGAAGCAAGTACCGAGACCATCATTAATGCAAATAGGGAAATAGGCAGCCCAAAAATGACTGCCCGTTTTCTGATGTTTTTATAGACCTCGAAGCGTTTCATTTATACTACGATTCCTATTAAGTATGTGAAGATGCCGACTACTGCGCCAGCAATCAATACAAAAACTAGTACTCTAGTAATTCCTTTTTTAAGGTCTGCGTTTTCCCCAAAAAAATGCCCTGCATTAAACAGGAAGCCAACTAGAAAAATGACACCAAGTAGAATCGGAAAGATGGTACGTATGGTATCGCCCACATCGTTAACGGAATCTTCAATTCCCCCAATTTGAGCAAAAAGTGATGTTGAGAGCAACGATAAAAAAGTTGCTAAGTATATTGATTTTTTCATAATAAAACTGTTTAGATTTTTCATTCATTTTCTCTTTATTAAATTTACATATATTTGTATATAAATAACTGAAAATCAAATATTTGTGAATAAAATATTATTTGATTTCATTTGAATTTAATTGCTATTATTTGGCATCAAATTCTATGAATTTTTGAAGTGAAGTTGTTGATAACCAGAAAATTGAAAATGAAAAAAGTGCTCAAAAACGTCAGTTTTGTCCTTTTGCTTCTAAAAATGTGTATCGTTTTTGGGCAAGAAACGAGTGCTCAAAAACGAATATTAATTGATGTTGGACATGGTGGAAAAGATTCTGGTGCTATTGGAATAAATGGCATCCAAGAAAAGGATATTGTACTCAATATTGCAAATACCATTCCGAAGCTAAATAATGAATTAGATAAGCCTTTGGATATTTATTTGACTAGGTATAACGATACACTTATTTCTTTATCGGATAGAGCGAAATTGGCTAAAGCTCTAAAAGCTGATTTGTTCGTGTCGCTGCATTGCAATCATTCGGATAATCCGAATGCTAGGGGTGTTGAAGTTTACGTGACAAATGCAGAATCCAAATATTCAGATGATTCTACTTGGTTTGCTTTTCAAGTGCAAGCCGTACTCAATAAAGAATTGGGATATGAAAGTAGAGGTGTCAAGTTCGCGAATTTTCAGGTACTTCGAGAAACGGTTGATGTTTGCACTTCTGTGCTTATAGAATTAGGGTTTTTGAGTAATAAAGATGAAGGCAAGTATATTTCAAATTCTAACAATATCCAATTGATTGCCACAGCCATTTTGTTATCTATACAAAACTAATACTATTATGAAAGACCTATGTTTAGAATTAACAAAGAGTTTAAAAGCGATTGTAATCCAATTTATTTCTGAAGTGATTTTCTTATA
>Ga0316208_1000268_pt1 | contig 69839 bp, 53 predicted proteins | sample 3monopyrite_MG_FD_204944 | JGI IMG/M metagenome (GOLD analysis project Ga0316208, IMG submission 204944) | Microbial mat bacterial communities from mineral coupon in-situ incubated in ocean water Damariscotta River, Maine, United States -... | ecosystem: Environmental > Aquatic > Marine >... | reverse complement strand
GATACTGGTATTAGCACTCCGGCTATTTTGGTAGAAGCCAAAGTGGCGGTTACTCCCATGAACGGATTTACGCGTTTCGCCGGAACTATGGAAATAGGCGGAATCAATCATAAGATTAACCCTAAACGAGTCAATACTATTGCCGATGCGGCCGAAAATTATTACAAAAATTTATCAATATTAAAAGAGGAGAAAAGCAAAGCTGCTTGCGGTTTACGACCATGTTCACCAGACGGATTGCCATTTATTGGTAAATCCAATAAGTGTAAAAATTTGACCATTGCGGCAGGCCATGCTATGATGGGTTGGAGTTTAGGTCCAGCGACAGGGAAATTGGTTTCAGAAATTATTTCAGAACAAAAAACGTCTATGCATATAGATGCTTTTCATCCGGATAGAACCTTTAAATAATTTGATTAATTTGGTTGCAAAACGAATGCTTCTGGGAAATTTCGTTTCACCTCTAGTAATGCACGATCTGCATCAATTCTTGACGCGAAGTTGCCCACCCAAACTTTGTAATTAGGTGTTTCATATTCTATAGAGGATGGCCAAGAACCATATTTGTTTCTATAGTTAGCACGAATACGTTGCGCGCGATTTAATTCACCATAATACAACTGAATTGTATACTTGTCGGAGAGTTTATTTTCTTTCTCTAACTTCTTCTTCAGCATCAATAATTCGGGAATTTTTTCATCTTGTTTAATGGTAACAGTCCCTTCTTGAGCTTGCATATTACCCATGAATAAAGCAGCTAATAAACTGAATATAAATAGGTTAAATAATTTCTTAGACTTCATGTTATGGGTTTGATGGTACAAATGTATAGCTTATTAACTTTTTAGGAAGGAATTTTATTATTTAGAATTGTTATAAATTGCCATTTAACAGTTTATTTGGATTTCTAAAATCGATTCTAAGCCGTACTTTTGCACAGTTATTTTAGGCGTGTTATGTCTATGTGTAAGCATAACTAAAAGCATGCCAAAGGTATGGACAATAATTTAACCCAAAGTATGAAAAAGGTGAGTTACCGAAATCTACCCTCTCAATTGTCACTTCTGTTGTTGGCGCTAATGCTAACTGTTTCTGCGGCTACTTTTGCAACAACAACCTCTACTGTTTTTACTCAAACCATTGATACCGCTGCTGGAGAAAAGCTCTTTAAAGCCAACTGTGCATCTTGTCACAAGCTAGGAAAAAAGGCTACAGGTCCTGCATTGCGAGGAGTTGGTGATAAATATGAGAAAGAATGGTTGTACGAGTGGATCGCGAACAGTACAGCAATGATTAATTCTGGTGATGCGAGAGCTGTTGCTATCTCTGAAGAATACAACGGTTCGATTATGACCGCCTTTCCTCAGTTAAGCACAGCTGATGTTGATAACATTATTGCTTATACCTATACACAGCCCAAAACGGTTGCTTTGCCACCACCAACAACCGGTGATAACGCTAATACGGGAGGTGTTTCCAATAATATTATATTAGGAGCTCTTGCGCTAGTATTTTTGTTATTAGTGGTGATGCTTTTCTTAGTAACTAATACGTTGAAGCGTATTGCTGAAGCAAATGGAGTGGCTTATCCTGAAAAGGCACAAAAAGCACCGATCTGGAAAGCCTTTGTAGAAAATCAATTTTTGATATTTTTTACCTGTATATTACTGTTGTTAGGATCGGCTTACTTTGCATATGGTTACTTCATGCAAGTAGGAGTAGATCAAGGATATGCTCCAGTACAACCTATCCATTATTCACACAGAATACATGCAGGAGTTAATGAAATCGACTGTAAATATTGCCACAGTTCGGCACGTAAGAGTAAGCACTCTGGAATTCCTTCTCTTAATGTGTGTATGAATTGTCACAAAAGTATTTCGGAAGTGGCAGAACTTACTCAAGCCGAAGGTATCTCAGAACATGGAGTAGATTATAACGCCGAAATTCAGAAGCTATACAAAGCAGTTGGATGGAGCGAAGATACCCAATCTTACACAGGTGAAACTGAAGCGGTGGAATGGGTTCGTATACACAACTTGCCAGACTTCGCATATTTTAACCACTCTCAGCACGTAACTGTTGCGGGCGTTGAATGTCAAAAATGTCACGGACCTGTTGAAGAAATGGAAGTGTTAGAGCAATACGCTCCTTTAACAATGGGATGGTGTATTAATTGTCACCGTGAAACCAATGTAGATGTGGCGGGTAACGAGTACTACACAAAAATACACGAAGAGCTTTCTAAGAAGTACGGAGTGGATAAGTTGACAGCAGCACAGATGGGCGGACTGGAATGTGGAAAATGTCACTACTAAAAAATTAATTGAATACAATTATTAGCATATAACAATATGGCATCAAACAAGAAATACTGGAAAAGTGTTGAAGAGCTAAACGAAAATAGCTCTATTGTTGAGACGCTACAACAAAACGAATTTGTAGAGCCTATACCTACCGATGAATTTCTTGGAGACAAGGAAACATTGGAGACTTCCTCAACCACACGTCGCGATTTCTTAAAATATGTTGGATTTACCACTGCAGCTGCTTCTTTGGCTGCTTGTGAGGGTCCTGTAATTAAATCCATTCCTTATGTAGTGGCTCCAGACGAAATTGTACCTGGAGTTGCTAATTACTACGCTACTACAGTAGCAGATGGTTTCGATTTCGCCAATGTATTGGTAAAAACTCGAGAAGGACGTCCTATTAAAATAGAACGTAATGACCTTGCAGTAAATGGTAGCGTAAATGCACGTACACAGGCTTCGGTTTTATCGATGTACGATTTAAAGCGTTTGCGTGGTCCACAAATCAAGGGTGAGACTGTAGATTGGGATGCATTCGATTCAGCAGTGGCTGAAAAGATGACTGCCATGGCTGGGAAAGATGTTGTGTTGTTGACGCAAACTTTTGCAAGTCCGTCGACTTCAAAATTGATTCAAGATTTTACATCAAAATTTTCAAATGTACGCCACGTAGTTTACGATACAGTAAATGCTTCTCAAGCAGTAGATGCTTTCCAAGCCAAGTTTGGAATGAGAGCGTTGCCAGATTACGATTTCAGTAAAGCTGAAGTGATCGTTTCTGTTGGAGCAGACTTCTTAGGAGATTGGCAAGGTGGTGGATATGATAGTGGATATGCGAAAGGACGTGTTCCTCATGACGGAAAGATGTCTAAGCATTTTCAATTTGAGGCAAATATGAGTTTGTCTGGCGCTAATTCCGATGTGCGCGTGCCAGCGACACCTTCAGAACAAGTAGCTATTGTAAAAGCGTTGACCGGTGGAAGTATGTCCGGTTTATCTGAAAGAGCTGCCGCTGCTGTAACAGCTGCCAAAAAACACCTAACCAGAGCGGGAAGTAAGGGTGTTGTTTTAACAGGCCTTAACGATTTAGAGCTACAGAAGCGTGTATTAGACTATAATGCTACTAGTGAAGTGATGGATACTGCCAAGCCGCGTATGACGGTTACAGGGAGTGCAAGTCAAGTAGCCAAAGTAATGAACGATGTTATTGGTGGAAGCGTAAAGGGACTCATCACTGTTGGTGTAGATCCTGTTTATTCATTCCCAGATGCGCGTTTTGCAGAAGCATATTCGAACCTAGAATTAAAAATGGCTTTTAGTATGCATCCAGACGCAACTGCCGAAGCGGCCGAATTTGTAGCGGCAACTCCTCACTATTTAGAGTCTTGGGGAGATGCACAATTTAAAATGGGAAGCTTCAGTTTAACACAGCCTACCATTTGTCCATTGTTCGATACACGTCAATTCCAAGAATGTCTATTAAAGTGGACAGGAAATGGTGCAAAATACATGGACTATATTAAGGAGTACTGGAACTCAACAATTTTAGATGGTGCTTCATTTAATAAAGCATTACAAGACGGAGTTTTTGTGAGTGATGTTGAAGTGGTTGAAGAAACACAAGATGCCGAAGGTGCACTTGAATCTGCAACTGCTCATGGAGCCTTATCAAGTACACTTCAGAATAACGGATTACAACTTACCTTATATACAAAGACGTCTATGGGAGACGGCCAGCAAGCAAATAATCCTTGGTTGCAAGAAATGCCAGATCCTATCACACGTACCTCATGGGATAATTACGTAACAGTTTCTGCTGCCGATGCAGCCGAACTTGGTCTCGAAAACTTCAACGTTGCAAACGGTGGATTAAACGGGAGTTATGTAAATGTAAAAATGGACGATGTAACCATCGAAAAAGTTCCTGTATTAATTCAGCCAGGTCAAGCGAAAGGTTCTGTTGGTCTTGCTTTAGGATATGGAAGGACAGCTGCGGTGCAAGAAGAAATGCAAACAGGTGTAAACGCCTACCCATTGTATAAGAATTTTGGAGCGGTACAAAATGTTAGTCTCGAAAAGGTTGTCGGAGTACATGAATTTGCTTGTGTACAATTACACAATACCATGATGGGACGTGATATCATTAAGGAAACAACCTTAGAGATATTTAATACCAAGAATGTTCACGACTGGAACCCAATTCCAGAAGTTTCTAAGGATCATCAAGAAATACCTGTAACATCTCCAGATGCAGATTTATGGGATAGCTTCGATCGTTCCATTGGACATCACTTTAATTTGTCTATTGACTTGAACGCTTGTACAGGTTGTGGAGCATGTGTTATTGCCTGTCATGCCGAGAACAATGTTCCGGTTGTAGGAAAGAGTGAAATGCGTCGTAGCCGTGATATGCATTGGTTACGTATAGATAGATACTATTCTTCTGAAGAATCATTCGAAGGAGATTTAGATAAAAAAGAAAATATTTCAGGACTAGGAAGTTCGTTGTCTGAATTTGGTGAGATGGAAAATCCATCGGCCAACCCACAGGTGGCCTTCCAGCCAGTAATGTGTCAGCACTGTAACCACGCTCCATGTGAGACGGTTTGTCCAGTAGCTGCAACTTCACATGGACGTCAAGGTCAAAATCATATGGCCTATAACCGTTGTGTGGGTACGCGTTACTGTGCAAACAACTGTCCTTATAAAGTACGTCGATTCAACTGGTTCTTATATGCTGAAAATAGCGAATTTGACTACCACATGAATAACGATTTAGGACGTATGGTATTAAATCCAGATGTAGTAGTTCGTTCCCGAGGAGTCATGGAGAAATGTTCTATGTGTATTCAGAAAACACAAAAGACCATTTTAGATGCGAAGCGTGATGGAAGACCTGTTAAGGATGGAGAATTCCAAACAGCTTGTTCTTCTGCATGTAATACAGGAGCAATGGCCTTTGGAGATGTAAATGATCACCATAGTGAAATTTACAAGTTGAAAAACGATAAACGTATGTATCACTTATTGGAAGCTGTAGGTACCAAGCCTAATGTGGTTTACCAAACGAAAGTGAGAAATACAACAGAAGCTTAATAATCTAACTAAGAAACAGTATATAAAGATATGGCGTCGCATTACGAAGCACCTATTAGAAGACCCTTAGTTACAGGAAATAAAACATACCACGATGTTACTGTGGATGTGGCTGCCCCTGTAGAAGGAAAAGCCAATAAACACTGGTGGATTGTTTTTTCCATAGCCTTAATTGCCTTTTTATGGGGATTGGGATGTATCATTTATACCATCTCTACAGGAATTGGGGTTTGGGGATTAAACCGAACCGTTAACTGGGCCTGGGATATCACCAACTTCGTTTGGTGGGTAGGTATTGGTCACGCAGGAACCTTAATTTCGGCGGTACTACTATTATTCCGTCAAAAATGGCGTATGGCTATTAACCGTTCTGCGGAAGCCATGACCATTTTCTCTGTAATTCAAGCAGGATTGTTTCCAATTATCCACATGGGTCGTCCATGGTTGGCGTATTGGGTATTGCCTATTCCAAACCAATTTGGTTCGTTGTGGGTAAACTTTAATTCACCACTACTTTGGGATGTATTCGCAATTTCGACTTATCTCTCCGTTTCATTAGTATTCTGGTGGACTGGATTGCTTCCTGACTTTGCAATGATTAGAGATAGAGCCATTACACCATTTACGAAACGTGTCTATAGTATTCTTTCCTTTGGATGGAGTGGACGAGCTAAAGACTGGCAGCGTTTTGAAGAAGTATCACTTGTTTTGGCAGGTTTGGCAACTCCGCTGGTACTTTCGGTACACACCATTGTATCATTTGACTTCGCAACGTCGGTAATACCGGGATGGCATACCACCATTTTCCCACCTTATTTCGTTGCAGGAGCGATTTTCTCTGGATTCGCGATGGTAAATACCTTATTAATTATCATGCGTAAGGTGTCGAACCTAGAAAATTATATCACCATTCAGCATATCGAACTTATGAACATTGTAATCATGATTACAGGTTCTATAGTTGGAGTAGCTTATATTACCGAGTTATTTATTGCTTGGTATTCTGGAGTGGAATACGAACAATATGCATTCTTAAACCGTGCTACCGGACCTTATTGGTGGGCCTATTGGGCAATGATGACCTGTAACGTATTCTCGCCACAATTTATGTGGTTCCCTAAGTTGAGACGTAGTATTATGTTTTCATTCTTTATTTCGATTGTAGTAAACATCGGGATGTGGTTTGAACGATTTGTAATTATTGTAACATCTCTGCACAGAGATTACTTACCATCTTCTTGGACGATGTTCTCTCCAACGTGGGTTGATATTGGAATCTTTATCGGAACCATTGGTTTCTTCTTTGTTCTTTTCTTGTTGTATTCAAGAACGTTCCCTGTAATTGCTCAGGCAGAAGTGAAATCAATCTTAAAAGGATCTGGAGACCGATATAAAAACCTGAGAGCCGAGCATGGTGATGATGTAAAGCATTACGAAATGCCGGAAGGTACAGCAAACTTATCCGATTCAAGTGCCGCTGAAGCACATGTGGAAGAAGATTCGTCTTCATCTGCTGCTAGTTTGTTAAGTACGATTGGTTCTTTCGATCCAAATACGCAAACGGCAGACGATTTAAAGAAAATTAGTGGAGTTGGTCCTAAAATGGAACAAAAACTTCATGAACTTGGAATTTTTACCTTCGAGCAAGTAAGTAAAATGACCGATACAGAATATGATTTATTAGACAGCATTACCGGAGAATTCCCAGGGCGCGCTAAGCGTGATGACTGGGCTGGACAGGCTGGAAAACTTAAAAACAGTTAATTGTATGGCATCGAAAGTAATTCACGCTATTTACAACGACGATGATATCTTACTGAACGCAGTAAAAAAGGTTCGAGGTGAGCACTATCATATTGAAGAAGTATACACTCCTTTCCCAGTCCACGGACTAGAGAAGGCGATGGGATTAGCCGATACGCGTATCGCTATCTGTGCCTTTCTTTATGGATTGGTAGGATTAAGTGTTGCTATCACTATGATGAATTTCATCATGATCCAAGATTGGCCACAAGACATTGGTGGTAAGCCTAGTTTTAGTTATCTAGAAAATATGCCAGCCTTTGTGCCGATTATGTTCGAAATGACCGTGTTTTTTGCTGCTCACTTAATGGTAATTACCTTCTACATGAGAAGTAAGTTATGGCCATTCAAAAAAGCAGAAAATCCTGATGTAAGAACCACAGATGATCACTTTTTAATGGCTGTTGATGCTGGAAATCACTCGGTAGAAGAGGTGTCTAGCTTACTGCAAAGTACAGGAGCTATTGAAATTAGTTTAATTGAAAAAGACGACGACCACTAATGAAAAGTATTCTAACTATAGCAATTGCTTTTGTAGCTTCGATGAGCTTGGTTTCTTGTTTTGATAACGGAAAACCAAACTACCAGTACATGCCCAATATGTATGAGCCGGTAGGATACGAAACCTACGGTAATTACGAGGTGTTTCCAGGAGAAATGGAAGCCATGTTGCCAGCCGAAGGATCTATTCCAAGAGGATGGATGCCTTACGACTATCCCGATACAAACGAAGGTCGTGAGTTAGCGAAAGCCGAACTGACCAATCCATTGCCAGTAACTGAAGAGAATCTAGCTTCTGGAAAAGAGCTTTACGATATCTATTGTGGAGTTTGTCATGGAGTAAAAGGAGACGGTCAAGGGATTTTGATGATAAACGAAAAGATCTTAGGTGTACCTAGTTATGATGTTGAAGGACGAGTAATTAATGATGGAGGTATCTACCATACAATGATGTACGGTCTTAATACTATGGGTTCGTATGCATCTCAAACGAATGAAGAAGAGCGCTGGCAAATTACCATGCACGTCATGAATTTGAAAAATGCCCTCGAAGGGAAACCATTACTCGAGGTTGTTGAGGAGATGCAGGTAGAAGAAATGAACGAAGAAGATGATCACGCGAATGAGTCTCATCACGAAGGAGAAGCGAATGATGAAAGTCATTCAGAAGAAGGAGAACACTAAATTTTAAAGAACAAGAGAATAGTTTAAGATATGTACACGCTACCCAGTAAGTTAAAATTATTTGCGATTATTTTTATGGTGGTTGGTGCCATAGGAGTTATTTCTGGATTCCTTTCTACGCCAAGTACAACAGCCGAGGTCAAAGAAATGATGGCTGCTCATGGCGATGGTCATGGAGGTGATGCCGATCACGGTGGAGACCATGCGGCAGAAGCAACTCATGGTGAGACCAATTCTCATGGCGAAGGTCATGGCGAAAGCGCAAATGCACACGATAGTGAAGAAGCACATTTAGAACATACATTACATCAAATGCAAAACAGACCTTGGTCTGCTATCTATATTGCATCCTTCTTTTTCTTTATGATTGCATTAGGTGCCTTAGCATTTTATGCAATACAGTATGCAGCTCAAGCAGGTTGGTCACCAGTACTGTTTCGAGTAATGGAAGGAATTACCGCCTACTTACCATGGGCATCCGTAATTATCTTAGTATTATTATTACTTTCAGCATTCCATGTAAATCACATTTTCCATTGGATGGATCCTGAGTTGGTTGATCCAAATAGTGATCATTACGATAAATTAATTGCAGGAAAAAGTGGATTCTTAAACGTACCGTTTTTCTTGGCACGTGCTATCTTCTTCTTGTTAGGATGGAATCTTTACCGCTGGATTTCTAGAAAACTTTCGAAAGACTTAGATGATGCGAATCCTCAAGAAGGAGGACGAATTTTCAAAAAATTATTTAAGTTCTCTGCTGGATTCTTAGTATTCTTTATAGTTACCGAATCCATCATGTCATGGGATTGGATCATGAGTTTCGATCCGCACTGGTTCTCTACCCTATTTGGATGGTATGTATTTGCCGGTATGATGGTTTGTGCTATCACGGTAATTGCATTGGTTACCATCGTATTAAAAGGACAAGGATATTTAGAGTTTGTAAACGACAGTCATATTCATGACTTGGCTAAGTTCATGTTTGGATTCAGTATTTTTTGGACCTACTTATGGTTCTCTCAATTCATGCTTATCTGGTATTCAAACATTCCAGAGGAGGTAACTTACTTTGTAACTCGTATTCAAGATTATAACTTACCATTCTTCGGAATGATTGCCATGAACTTTATTTTCCCATTGCTTATTCTTATGAATAGTGATTACAAGCGTGTAAATTGGTTTGTAGTAATGGCAGGGGTCGTAATTTTAGCGGGTCACTATATTGATGTGTTCAACATGGTGATGCCAGCTACGGTAGGAACTTCTTGGTTTATAGGTTTGCCAGAAATTGGTGCACTAATGTTCTTCTTTGGTCTCTTTGTATATGTAGTTTTCACTGCACTTACCAAAGCTCCATTATTGACGAAGAACAATCCGTATGTCAAGGAAAGTAAGAAATTTCATTATTAATAATAGTTTTAGAAGTATATAACGATGACCGCATTTTTAGTAGTTTTAGTAATCATTCTTTTTGGAGTTGCTATTTGGCAGATGGGCAAGATATTCGAATTGTCTAAAACAAAAGAAGACAACACTTCCGAAGTCGCTTCAGATAAAGATAACAACATAAATGGATGGCTAATGTTAGGCTTTACCATTTTCACCTATGCACTTCTAGCTATCTGTTTTTGGAAGTGGGGAAATGTAGTACTCCCCGAAGCAGCTTCAGAACACGGTAGTGAAATTGACACCTTAATGTTTGTTTCCATGGCACTAATTTTTGTCGTAGGATTCTTTACGTTGTGGTTACTAGGATATTTCTCTTTTAAATTTAGAGGAGAGAAAGGAAAACAAGCTACTTTCTTTGCTGATAATGATAAATTAGAATTCATTTGGACCATTATTCCAGTAATCGTGTTAGCAGGATTAATTATCTACGGATTATTTACCTGGACCGATATCATGAATGTGGAAGAAGATGAGGATACACTTATTGTTGAACTTTATGCGTACCAGTTCGATTGGAGAGCTCGCTATGCAGGTGATGATAACACTTTAGGAGAAGCGAATGTTCGTTTAATTGAAGGAGTAAATCAGTTAGGTGTTGATGCATCAGATCCTAATGCACAAGATGATGTAGTAGTCAATGAATTGCACTTGCCGGTAGGTAGAAAAGTGCTTTTCAAAATGCGTTCACAAGACGTATTGCACTCGGCATATATGCCTCATTTCCGTGCACAGATGAACTGTGTTCCAGGTATGGTAACTCAGTTTGCTTTTACTCCTATTACAACTACCGAAGACATGCGATTAAATGATGAACTCGCTGCCAAGGTGAAACGTATTAACAATATTCGAAGAGAAAATAGTCAAGCCTTAGTAGCGAAAGGAGAAGATCCACTGGAGCCTTACACCTTCGATTATATGTTGCTTTGTAACAAGATTTGTGGAAACAACCATTACAATATGCAAATGAAAATAGTGGTGGAGACTGAAGAAGAATTCAACGCTTGGATGGCTGAACAAGCCAAATTAGGAGATGTGTTAAACCCAAAAGAAATTGCTAAAAATTAATTAAGATATGTCAGCACACGCACACGCAACAGACGCAGTAGATCATCACGATGATCACGGACATCATCATAAAGAAACGTTTGTTACAAAATACATCTTTAGTCAGGATCACAAGATGATCTCTAAACAATACCTTATCACAGGTTTGTTTATGGGTATTATCGGTATTGCCATGTCTATTTTGTTCAGAATGCAATTGGCTTGGCCAGATCACCAGTTCACTATTTTTGAGGTACTTCTCGGGAAATGGGGCGAAGATGGAATTATGGATCCTAGTGTTTATTTAGCTCTGGTAACGATTCATGGAACCATTATGGTTTTCTTTGTATTGACGGCAGGACTTAGTGGTACGTTTAGTAACTTATTAATTCCACTTCAAATTGGAGCTCGTGATATGGCTTCTGGATTCCTGAACATGATATCTTACTGGTTGTTCTTTATATCCAGTGTAATCATGGTTCTATCGTTATTTGTTGAAGCGGGTCCTGCATCTGCAGGTTGGACGGTATATCCTCCCTTAAGTGCATTACCACAAGCGATTCCTGGATCGGGTGCAGGTATGACACTTTGGTTGGCGTCTATGGCAATTTTCATTGCATCGTCGTTATTGGGATCTTTAAATTATATTGTAACCGTATTAAATTTACGTACCAAAGGAATGTCTATGACTAGACTTCCATTAACAGTATGGGCATTTTTCGTAACAGCTATTATTGGGGTAGTATCGTTCCCAGTATTATTCTCTGCGGCATTGATGCTTATCATGGATCGTAGTTTTGGAACTTCGTTCTTCCTATCGGATATCTACATTGCGGGAGAGGTATTGCATAACCAAGGAGGATCTCCTGTTTTATTTGAACACCTTTTCTGGTTCTTAGGACACCCAGAAGTATATATTGTAATTCTGCCTGCCATGGGAATGGTTTCAGAAATTATGGCAACCAATGCACGAAAACCGATTTTCGGATATCGAGCGATGGTAGCTTCTATTTTGGCAATTGCGTTTTTATCAACTATTGTTTGGGGACACCATATGTTTATCTCTGGAATGAATCCATTCTTGGGGTCGGTATTTACATTTACCACACTATTGATCGCAATTCCTTCTGCAGTAAAATCTTTTAACTGGATTACTACAATTTGGCGTGGAAATCTCCAGATGAACCCAGCCATGCTATTCTCCATTGGTTTTGTTTCTACCTTTATTACAGGTGGATTAACAGGAATTATTTTGGGAGATAGTGCACTGGATATTAACGTTCATGATACTTACTTCGTAGTAGCTCACTTCCACTTAGTGATGGGAATTAGTGCGTTGTATGGTCTATTTGCGGGAGTATATCATTGGTTCCCTAAAATGTTTGAAGGTAGGATGTTGAATAAAAATCTTGGTTATGTTCATTTCTGGGTAACAGTCATTGGAGCGTATGGAGTATTCTTCCCAATGCACTTTATTGGAATGGCAGGATTACCAAGACGTTACTATACGAATACAGAATTTCCTTATTTCGACGATTTAACCGATGTGAACGTAGTGATTACAATTTTTGCTATCATCACTGCCGCAGTTCAGATTGTGTTCTTATACAACTTCATTCACTCTATGTTCCATGGAAAGAAAGGACCTAAAAATCCTTGGAAGTCCAATACTTTAGAATGGACTGCAGAAGTAAAACACATTCACGGAAACTGGGATGGACCAATTCCTCATGTATACCGTTGGGCTTACGATTACAGTAAGTTGAACAAAGATGAGTCTGATTATGTGATACCTGGTCAAGATTATGCTCCACAGCATATTCCGTTGCAAGAAAATGAAGAAGAAATGCATCACTAAAAGATGTGTTCATGAAATAGAAGAACCCTTCAGATAAATATCTGAAGGGTTTTTTAGTACATTTACTTTGCAACCAACCAATTATGTCTTTACTAACGAAACTTATTAAACACTTTCCTGATGCCGTAACAGGGAGGCAACAAGACTTTACCACTGGCAGTATTCGAAAGGCTATTTATCTACTTTCGGTACCTATGGTACTGGAAATGATGATGGAATCAATTTTCGCCTTGGTCGATGCTTATTTTGTGTCTAGCCTTGGGGCCAATGCGATAGCTACCGTAGGTCTTACAGAATCAGTATTGACCTTAGTATATGCTGTTGCCATAGGTTTAAGTATGGGAGTTACTGCTATTGTAGCGAGAAGGACGGGTGAAAAGGATATGGTAGGAGCTTCTCAAACGGCTGTTCAGGCCATTTTGCTTGGTATTTTATTGGCTGCTCTAATAAGTGCAATTGGTGTGCTATTTCCAAAGGAAATTCTAACACTCATGGGGGGTGAACCCGACCTGGTAAATAGCGGCTTTCGATATACTCAAATTTTGCTAGGAGGTAATGTAACAATTATGTTACTGTTTCTCATTAATGCCATTTTTAGAGGTGCTGGTGATGCTGCCGTTGCAATGCGGGTTCTTATTTTAAGTAATCTATTGAACATTGTTTTAGACCCTATATTTATCTTCGGATTGGGTCCTATCCCTGCCTACGGTGTAAAAGGTGCAGCGATAGCAACCACTATAGGAAGAGGAAGCGCTGTGCTCTTTCAATTACTTATTCTTTTTTATGGCTGGAGTAGAATTAAAGTGGGCTTCCAAGATATCAAGCTACGAGCTAGTATCATGTGGAACTTGGTAAAAGTATCTTTAGGAGGCATAGGACAGTTCATTATTGGAACTTCAAGTTGGGTTTTTTTAATGCGAATTATGGCCGAATTTGGAAGCGAAGTTCTGGCGGGTTATACCATTGCCATACGTGTATTGTTATTTACGCTGATGCCGTGTTGGGGAATGAGTAATGCAGCCGCAACCTTGGTTGGTCAAAATTTAGGAGCAGGGAATCCCACTCGTGCCGAATCTTCGGTCTGGAAAAGTGGAAAGTACAATGCATGGTTTATGGTTATCGTGTCTCTCCTATATTTGTTTTTCGCCGAAGCGATTATGAGCTTTTTTACGGAAGATGCGACGGTCATAAAATATGGAGCTTTGAGTTTAAGAGTGATTGCTGCTGGTTACGTGTTTTATGCCTACGGAATGGTAATTATTCAATCTTTTAACGGAGCAGGAGATACTAAAACGCCTACGATAATCAATTTCTTCTGTTTCTGGATTTTCCAATTACCTTTTGCTTATCTCGCGGCTATTTATTTTGATCTGGGTCCGTTTGGAGTGCTTTTAGCCATTACTTTAGCCGAAATGCTCATTGCTCTAGTAGCTATTGTTTGGTTTAAAAAAGGGACTTGGAAAAAGACGAAAGTGTAAGAACTACGTAAAAGTACGTATTGTAAAACGACCTCTTCTCAATTAGATTTGTATAACATTCATAATACTTCAATAGGGATGAGGAGCCTTATTGAAATAAAAGCCACATTTTTTATGTGGCTTTTTTTATAGATACAGCCAATAAGTTACTTTCAAATTAATACTTCGAAAGCGAGGTGCGAAAGTGTCCTCAGTAAAATAATTATCGTTATAAACAAGAAACAAATCGGAGAGGGGTGCAAAACGCCACTGCAATCTAGAATTGATTCCGAATGTATTGCTCTGCGAACTAAACTGAACCAACGTATTCCAAAAAATAGATTTGCTAAATGTGATTTCGGCTCTCGGACTAATAAGCCAAATCGAATTATCCGAAAAGGGATCGGGTAAATTGATGTTATCGTAGCGTACCTGCATCCCGAAGATAAAAGTAGGTTGTAGCCTAAGATTTACATCTCCTTGCATGGTCACAATGTTTCCGTTAAAAAACTCGCCATAAGACGGATTTATACTCCAGAAAAATGACTTTCGCGTATCACTTCGGTAACTTCCAGATATCCTATTGTATAAGTAAGAGCTGTTTGCAGGTAAATCGAGGCCATCATCAGATCGTGAAGGATCAAACCCATCGAATAAATATGTGTAGGTGTTACTGTAATTAGCTTCTAAATTTCCAGTGTTTTTTAACTCGGCTTGCCAACGAGCACCAAAAGTTCTGTCGGCGAGGCGTAGACTTAATTCGGGGCGCCAAACGAAAAAGGAACGAAGCCCAAAGGTATGTCGATTGATAAATCCATTTTTCGGAAAAATGAGGCGTTCTGCTCTGGTGAAATTGCGCAAAATGTCTTTTCTAGGTATAAAACCTAAGTCCGAATTAAAATTTTCTCCAACGTAGACATTGCTGCTTAGTAGGCGCCAATTGTTTTTATTGTATTCCAATCGCAAACCGCTGGAAAATTCTTTGTCCGATGTGTCAGGCGAAAAAGACTTATGAATATAAAACTTACCGTTCCAACTGTTATCTGTATTGGCTAAGTTGTAATCCAAACCAACAACACGATTGTATTCTTCTTCGGCAGGAATAAAAGCTTCGTCGCTTGTATTTTGACGATTGATAAAAACAACGCCAATATTCGATCTGCTAAAGACCTTATGCTGCAGTGCAACTACCGTATTGTTATTACCTCCTATTTCATTCTCGGCATCATCCAAGGTCTGCATATTGAGGAAACCTACTCTGAAATCATTATTGATTTTACCACTTAACCGTGCCCCGGCGATGATGTCATTTTGTATGGTATTGCCAGCAGTATCCTGGGCAATTCCAATACGTCGTGAGAAAAAAGGATTGGCCGCCCTTGAATCTCCAAAGTCGGCAAATAAATCGTTGTTTTCTATAAAGAACTGACGTCGCTCTGGTAAATTGACTTCAAAACGTGTTAAGTTGGTGATTAAATTATCTACTTCAACTTGAGAAAAATCGGGATTTACGGTAAGATCTAAATTCAAACTATTTCCAATGGTGAATTTGGCATCTCCACCAACCTTGAAATCGGTGATATCATCATTTATATCGTAATCTCTTCCAATTAGTCCGTTCACGTAGGGTATAATGGATATCGGGCTTTTCGAGTTTCCTAATGGCTTTTCAAAAACCATATCACCCATGTATGCAAGATTAAAAATGAATTGATTTTGAGGGATATTTATCCACGTAGTGCGCTCATTGTCTTGGGTATCGAACATATAGCTATTGAAACGCCAACGTGTCTCGCCTTCCTTATACTTAAATGCCGAAAGCGGTATGGCCCACTCACAAATGTAGTACCCATCGTATTGTTTGGTTTCGCCACGCCACTTGGTGTCCCAACTGGTTGTAAACCCTCTAAGTTCTCTACCTCCTCCAGACACTAACGCTTCTCGACGTACACCCGAAGGGTTACTCCCAAATAAAAAGGCATTGTTTCCATCGTTAAAAGTGTCGAACATCAAGGTGATGTTATCACTTCCTCCAGCTCTAAAATCTCGCTTTAGAGATGGTACAATATAATCGTTGCCAATTGCGTAAACTTTAATTCCTACATAGAGTGTTTTATCGTCAAAAAGAAATCGAATCTCGGTCTGATTTCTAGCTTGAACACTATCGGTAGGGAAATATTGCCAAAATTCGCTTGCCGGTGTCGCTTGATTCCAAGCAGATTCGGTTAGTTCAGCATCCAAAGTTATAGGTTCCGAAATATATTTAACCATGACCTCTTTTGTCTGGGCAAAAAGTAGTGTGGTGAAAAGAAAAAAGAGAAGCGTAGTGTTTTGTTTCATTTAGTAAGCTGACGGTCGTGCTAAAATACATATTGTGCAGATGAGCTTATTTCATTTTAAGAACCTTTTAACCATTTTTTAGCTACCTGAGGCGCTTTATTGTTTCGTATATTTGTTTTATGAATGAACATCTCGATCCTTCTAGCGACCATTTATCTCCACAGGAAATTGACTTAGAAAAGAAATTACGTCCGTTGTCTTTTGATGATTTTACAGGACAGGATCAGGCTTTAGAGAATTTGCAAGTGTTTGTTCAAGCAGCTAATTTACGAGGTGAGGCATTAGACCACACCTTGTTCCATGGTCCACCAGGACTAGGAAAAACGACATTAGCGCACATTCTAGCGAATGAATTAGATGTAGGAATTCGAGTTACTTCGGGCCCCGTATTAGATAAACCAGGAGATCTGGCGGGCCTACTTACAAATCTCGACGAGCGAGATGTGTTGTTCATCGACGAGATTCATCGATTGAGTCCAATTGTGGAAGAGTATTTATACTCTGCCATGGAGGATTACAAAATCGATATTATGATAGAAAGTGGCCCCAATGCTAGAACGGTTCAAATCAACCTGGCGCCTTTTACTTTGGTGGGAGCAACTACGCGTTCAGGATTGTTAACGGCTCCTATGCGCGCCCGTTTTGGAATTGCATCCCGATTACAATACTATTCCACAGAATTGTTAACCACTATAGTCCAGAGAAGTGCTGGGATATTGAATGTTCCAATAACGATGGAAGCGGCTATTGAAGTTGCTGGAAGAAGTAGAGGGACCCCTCGAATCGCCAATGCACTACTGCGTCGTGTTCGAGATTTTGCGCAGATAAAAGGAGATGGAAATATAGACATTGCAATCGCTAAGTATGCCTTAGAGCAATTGCATGTAGATGCCCATGGTTTGGATGAAATGGACAACAAAATTTTGACGACCATTATCGATAAATTTAAAGGAGGCCCCGTAGGAATTACAACGCTTGCTACGGCAGTTTCTGAAAGTGGAGAAACGATTGAAGAAGTGTATGAGCCATTTTTAATTCAGCAAGGATTTATTGTCCGTACGCCCAGAGGACGTGAAGTAACCGAAGCGGCCTACAAGCATCTTGGAAGGTTAAAAGGGCCAAGTCAAGGCGGCTTGTTTTAAAGCGAACATGTATCCTCGAGGGCAGTCGGGGGATTAATGAAATAAATTTTATTTAACAAGATCTCGAATAAGTTCGATCTGACGATTTATGTCTCGAAAAGAAAAATATATCTACCCACCCAAACTTCCACTACTTAAGTTTTTTTGGAATGCCGAAGCTATTCGTAAAAACCCGATTCCGTTTCATCGTCGTTTTTTTGAAAAATATGGAGATACGTTTTCGGTGCGATTAGGAAGGAAGAAGCATCTAATGCTTTCTCGAGATAAAGATTTGGTCGAGTATATTCTGCGGAAGAATCACAAAAACTATTACAAGTCTAAGATTCAAACTAATTATTTGTCAAAATATTTAGGCAATGGTTTGCTTACATCCAATGGTGATTTCTGGCTAAAACAGCGCCGACTAATTCAACCCGCTTTTCACAAACGAAAAATTGAACAATTGGTTGGTTTAATGGAACAAACCATTGATCAAGAGTTGCAAACGTTACCTCAAGAACAGACGGTAGATGTTTTTTCGATTATGAATCGGTTGGCTTTTAAAGTAGTTGCCAAATCGTTGTTTAATGTTTCGGCTTCCGAAGAAACGTTATTGCGATTGCAATACATTATTCAAGAGGTACAGGAATTTTTGGTAAAAGAAGTTCGTTTACCACACAAAGGATGGTGGTTCAAGCTAAGTGGACAAGTTCAAAAACATCTTCGGCTTTCTGAAGAGAGTCGAGGAATTCTTCAGCAAATTATTGAAGATAGAAAGCAATCGAATGAAACTCATGACGATTTGTTGGACATGCTTCTTGCTACTCGATATGAAGATACTGGTGAGCCTATGTCTACCGATCAGCTCATCGATGAAATTACAATCTTGTTTGTAGCGGGACATGAAACTACAGCCAATGCGCTTAGCTTCACCTCCTGGTTGTTAGCAAAACATCCCGAAATTCAAGATAAAGTTTTTCATGAAGTACAAACTGTAACTTCAGAAACGCCAAATGCTACAGAACAACTAACTAAGCTTACATATACTAAGGCTGTTATTGACGAATCAATGCGCTTATATCCACCTGCCTGGATTACGGATAGAGAGAATTTAGAAGACGATATGATAGGTAAATTTTCCATTCGAGAAGATGCCTTAGTGGGCGTCTCCTTTTATGAATTACATCGACACCCAGATTATTGGGAACTTCCTGATCAATTTATACCAGAGCGTTTTCTTGGGGAGGCCAAAAAGAAAACTGCTGGCATATATTATCCTTTTGGTGCTGGACCTCGCTTGTGTATTGGTTTAGGATTTGCTATTTATGAAATGCAATTGGCGATGGCTTATTTGGTCAAGAACTATGTAATTTCGACTACGCAGGATTCTATGAATGTAAATCCTCTTATTACCTTGAAACCAGAAGGGGTGAAAGTAGCTTTTAAAAGAAGATGAATCGAGCTTATCAGTATACCGCATTTATAAAGCAAGAGGCTCAGCGATTGGGCTTTCTTTCTTGTGGAATAAGTAAAGCCGAATTTCTGGAAGAAGAAGCGCCGAGATTAGAACGATGGCTCAAGAATAATATGCATGGAGAAATGGGGTACATGGAAAACCATTTCGATAAACGATTAGATCCCACTTTATTAGTTCCTGGTTCCAAAAGTGTTATTTCCTTATTGCTTAATTATTATCCCGAGGAATCCCAAAACCAAGAATCGTATAAAATATCGAAGTATGCTTATGGAGCAGATTATCATCATGTAATAAAGACTAAGCTGAAAGAACTCTTGCATTCTATAGAAGAAGAAGTAGGGGCGGTGCATGGTCGCGCTTTTGTAGATTCGGCTCCAGTTTTAGACAAAGCATGGGCTGCAAAAAGTGGTTTAGGATGGATAGGAAAGCACAGTAATTTACTCACTCAAAAAGTAGGCTCTTTTTATTTTATTGCTGAACTAATTATCGATTTGGATTTAGAATATGATTCAGCTGTAACAGACCATTGCGGAAGCTGCACTGCATGTATTGATGCTTGTCCAACCCAGGCGATTGTAAACCCGTATGTGGTAGATGGAAGCAAATGCATTTCTTATTTTACCATAGAACTTAAAAACGAAATTCCAACCGAGTTTTCAGGGAAGCTAGACGACTGGATGTTTGGATGTGATGTATGTCAAGATGTATGTCCATGGAATCGGTTTAGTAAATCGCATCGAGAACCTTTGTTCGATCCAAATCCTAAACTTCTTTCTCAAACAAAGAAGGAATGGGAGGAGATTACCGAGGAGGTTTTTCAAGAAATTTTTAAAAAGAGCGCAGTTAAGCGTACAAAATTCGCAGGGTTAAAACGCAATATTGAATTTTTAAAAAAGAGATAAGCCTGCTTCCTTGATGGGCTATTCTTTTTCTTTGTTTGTGAAACTCAACCATTCGGATAGGCTTATCCTTAAAATGTTCATTGTTCATTGCATTTACTCCCTTACATTTGTAATAAGAACCAATTTTTATGAGTAAGCAAAGCAAACGCCGCGAAGCCTTATTGTATCACGCAAAACCTAAACCTGGAAAAATTCAGGTTGTACCCACAAAAAAATACGCCACACAACGAGATTTATCATTGGCTTACTCTCCCGGAGTAGCCGAGCCTTGTTTAGAAATAGATAAGGAAACCAATAATGTCTATAAATACACAAACAAAGGAAACTTGGTGGCCGTTATTTCGAATGGAACCGCCGTTCTTGGATTAGGGAATATCGGTCCTGAAGCGTCTAAGCCAGTAATGGAAGGTAAAGGTTTACTCTTTAAGATTTTTGCAGATATAGATGTTTTTGATATTGAAGTAGGTACCGAGGATGTTGATTCTTTTATTGAAACGGTAAAAAATATAGCACCTACATTTGGCGGGATCAATCTAGAAGATATTAAAGCTCCCGAGGCTTTTGAGATCGAACGACGATTAAAAGAAGAATTGGACGTGCCAGTGATGCATGACGATCAGCACGGTACCGCGATTATTTCCGCGGCAGCTTTAATAAATGCGGTGGAGATAGCAGAAAAGAAATTAGATGAAGTTTCTATAGTGATTAGCGGAGCAGGTGCTGCTGCGGTTTCTTGTACCAGATTGTACAAAGCTTTTGGCGCCAAATCTGAAAATATAGTAATGTTGGATAGCAAAGGTGTTATCAGAAAAGATCGCGATCATTTAACCAAAGAAAAATCTGAATTTGCGACCTCTCGAAAAATAGATACTTTGGAGGAGGCAATGGAAAATGCCGATGTTTTTGTTGGCCTTTCGATTGCAAATATAGTGACTCCAGAAATGCTGAAAACCATGGCTCCAAAGCCAATTGTTTTTGCCATGGCTAATCCAGATCCAGAAATTGCCTATAAGGTAGCGTGTAAAACACGTGACGACATTATCATGGCAACTGGACGAAGTGATCATCCTAATCAGGTAAACAATGTGCTTGGTTTTCCATTTATTTTTAGAGGTGCGTTAGATGTGCGCGCAACTAAAATTAATGAAGCCATGAAGATGGCAGCTGTAGAAGCTTTGGCAGCTTTGGCGAAGGAACCAGTACCAGAGCAAGTGAATATTGCTTATGGTGAAACCAAATTAATTTTTGGAAAAGATTACATTATTCCCAAACCCTTCGATCCTCGTTTAATTGCCACAGTACCACCAGCGGTAGCAAAAGCGGCTATGGAAAGTGGTGTCGCTACCGAACCAATTACCAATTGGGAAGGCTACTGCGACGAGCTTTATGAACGCATGGGAAGTGACAATAAAATGATTCGATTGTTGTTGAATCGTGCTCGAACTAATCCGAAACGAGTAGTGTTTACAGAGGCAGATCACTTAGACGTGCTTAAAGCTGCTCAGATTGCATACGAAGAACGAATTTGTGAGCCTATATTGTTAGGTAGAAAAGAAATCATTCAAGAATTAATGGTTCAAATTGAATTCGAGGATGAGGTGGAGATCATTGACCCTAAATCAGACGAGCAGAAGGAAACCTTATTGCGATATGCCGAAAAACATTGGCAAAGTAGACGCCGCACTGGAATTACTTTGTTTGAAGCCCAGCGAAAAATGCGTGAACGTAACTATTTTGCTGCCATGATGGTAAATGAAGGAGATGCGGACGGTATGATATCGGGTTATTCTAGGTCATACCCTTCGGTTGTTCGACCTGTTTTGGAAACAATTGGGAGATACGATGGAGTTGATAAAGTAGCGACGACCAACTTAATGCTTACTAAACGCGGACCAATATTTATATCAGATACCTCTATCAATATCGACCCTTCGGCTCGAGAGTTAGCTAAGATTGCGCAAATGACCAATTATACCGTTAAGATGTTTGGTTTAGAACCGGTAATTGCGATGATCTCTTATGCGAATTTTGGCTCGTCTAAAGATCCACATGCGACTAAAGTAAGAGAGGCAGTTGGTTTATTACACAAAACGAATCCCGATATGATCATCGATGGAGAGTTGCAAGCAGATTTTGCCTTGAATCCTGAAATGCTAAAAGATAAGTTTCCATTCTCAAAATTGGCCGGTAAGAAAGTGAATGTCTTAGTTTATCCAAATCTTGATTCGGCGAATAGTACGTATAAATTGTTGAAAGAGCTAAATAATACCGAGTCTATAGGTCCTATTATGCTGGGAATGAGGAAGCCAGTGCATATTTTGCAACTAGGTGCGAATGTGGAAGAAATGGTAAATATGACAGCGGTGGTTGTGGTTGATGCTCAGCAAAAAGAAAAACAAAAAAAGGAAGCTGCAAAGGCAAAAAAATAAGTGCTATAAATTCAGTATTTATACGCATAGCTTATGCAAATAATTATACTATATTTGGCTCTTAATCCTTTTTTGTAGCGAATGATTACCCACCTTCAGGGCAGACTAATAGAAAAAAACCCTACCGATGTAGTTATAGATTGCAATGGTGTGGGCTATTTTGTTCATATTTCACTACAAACCTATTCACAACTCCCAGACTCGGAAAACATTAAGTTATTCACTCATATGCAAGTTCGCGAAGATGCCCATACCCTGTATGGCTTTTTTGAAGTAGTAGAGCGTGAATTATTTCGATTGTTAATTTCGGTTTCAGGAGTTGGAGCCAGTACAGCTCGTACCATGCTTTCCTCGTTATCCCCAGAGCAAGTGAGAGATGCCATAGCAAGTGATGATGTGGCAACAATACAATCTGTAAAAGGGATTGGAGCCAAGACCGCACAGCGTGTGATTTTGGATTTAAAAGATAAGATTTTAAAAGTATACGGTTTGTCCGCTATTTCTACTCTTTCAAGCAATACAAACAAAGAAGAAGCGTTATCAGCTTTGGAGACGTTAGGTTTTGCTAGAAAGCAAGCCGAAAAGGCATGCGATGCAGTGGTAAAAGAATATCCAGATGCAACTGTGGAGGCGATCATTAAACAAGCTTTAAAAAATTTGTAAACTTTGGGCGCAAAAAATTACGATTACACAAAAGGCTTTTATAAGCTTTTATTCATTTTAGGTTTTATTTGTTGGGGAACATTTGTGGCACAAGCGCAAGATTCTACGGCTACTGGTTTTCAGGAAGGACAAATGAATTTACCTATTCCAACAAGTATTCAAGATCTATATACGTACGATCCAATTACCGATCGATATATCTATTCGCAGGTGCTGGGGAGCTTTAAAATTAGCTACCCAATTATTCTGACACCTAAGGAGTATGAAGATTTACTTCGGAAAGAACAAATGCGTGCTTATTTTAAAGAAAAAATTGATGCTGCCGATGGTAGAAAAGAAGGTTCTGAAGAAGCCCAAAAGAATTTGCTACCTACCTTCTATGTCAACTCTAATTTTTTCGAGTCTGTTTTTGGAGGAAATACCATCGAAGTGATTCCTCAAGGTACCGTAGAAATGGATTTAGGTTTGCTCTTTACCAAACAAGATAATCCGTCTTTCTCGCCCAGAAACCGAAGTCGAATTTCCTTCGATTTTCAACAGCGAATTAGTTTGAGCTTACTAGGGAAAGTTGGAGAACGTCTGCAAGTAACCGCTAATTACGATACACAATCAACTTTTGATTTTCAAAATCAAATAAAGTTAGAATTCACACCTACCGAAGATGATATTATTCGGAAGATAGAAGTAGGTAACGTAAGCATGCCATTAAACAGTACCCTTATTCAAGGGGCTCAAAGTTTATTTGGTGTTAAAACCGAATTACAGTTTGGTAAAACAACGATGACCGGTGTGTTTTCAGAACAAAAAAGTGAAACACGTTCGGTGGTTGCCGAAGGAGGCGCTACCGTAACGCCATTCGATTTATTTGCTTTGGATTATGACGAAAACCGTCACTTTTTCTTAGCGCATTATTTTAGAGATAATTACGATCGTGTGTTGAGACAATATCCTTTCAAGAACTCAAACGTGCAGATTACCCGTGCTGAAGTTTGGATTACCAATCGTAACAACACTACCAATAACATTAGAAGTATTGTAGCGTTGCAAGATATTGGAGAAGCCGATCCTACCAACGTAGGTTTGCCAAGTGTTCCAGGAGGATTTATTAATAAACCTAGAAACTCTTTTCCAGATAACGGGAATAACGATTTCAATCCATTTGGTTTAGGAGAAGGTACAGAACCAACTATTTTAAACGAACAGATACGTGATGTAGCTACTGTAGCCCAAGGATTTAGTGGGGTTCCAGTAAATGAAGGAATAGATTATGTTACGCTCGAAAACGCACGATTATTACAACCTAATGAATACTCTTTAGACCCACAATTGGGGTATATTTCGTTAAATCAACGACTAAATAATGATGAGGTGCTTGGTGTGGCTTATCAATTTACCGTAAATGGAAATGTGTTCCAAGTTGGTGAATTCTCAACCGATGGTGTCGAAGCGAATGGTGAAGTAGGTGGTGGTTTTGGTGATGGACAAGGGCAAGGTGGCCAGGGACAAGGCGATGGAGAAATTGAACAAGGTATTTCTCAAAACCTTGTTGTAAAAATGCTGAAGAGTAACATTACCAATGTGAATGAGCCGGTATGGGATTTAATGATGAAGAACATTTATCCTATTGGTGGTTTCCAATTGGAAAAGGAAGATTTCAAAATGAACATTTTGTATCTCGACCCTTCGCCATTGAACTATATTATTCCTGCCGAAGGAGGAGGAGAATTCCCAATTATTAATGAGGGAACCGTCAATGAGGTGAATATTAACGATGCAACATTACTTCGTGTATTCAATTTGGATCGACTCAATTTTAATAATGATCCGCAACAGGGCGGAGATGGGTTTTTTGACTTCTATCCAGGTATAACAGTTGATCAGCAAAACGGACGTGTTATTTTCACAACAGTAGAGCCGTTTGGTGAATATCTTTTTAATGCTTTAGACAATACTCCTAATGGAGGTCCAGAGGCGTATGATAACGAAGAGACATACAATCCGAATCAGCAGAAATACGTTTTTAGAACATTATACACCACCACAAAAATTCAAGCTGAGCAACAGGACAGTGATAAAAATAAGTTCCAATTACGAGGAAGTTATAAATCCACTGGAACCGACGGAATTCCAATTGGAGCTTTCAACATTCCGCCAGGTTCGGTTACTGTAACGGCTGGGGGAAGAACTTTAGTTGAGGGAGTTGATTATACTGTTAATTATCAGTTAGGGCGTGTTCAAATTTTAGATCCTGCGTTGCAGAATTCGAATACACCAATTAATATATCTACAGAGAATAATACATTATTTGGACAGCAAACAAGACGTTTTACTGGGTTAAATATTGAGCATAAATTCAACGAAGACTTCCAGATTGGGGCTACCTACCTCAATATGAATGAGCGACCATTAACACAAAAATCTGCATTTAGTTCGGAGCCTATTAACAATACGATATTCGGACTAAACATTAATTATTCAACACAGGTGCCGTTTCTAACGCGTTTGGTGAATAACTTACCGAATATCGATACGGATGTAGAATCGAATTTTTCGATTCGTGCAGAAGGAGCTTATTTGTTGCCTGGTGCGCCTAAAGTATCCGACTTTGATGGCAAAATAACCTCGTATGTCGATGATTTTGAAGCGTCTCAAACGGCCTTAGATGTTAGTGCACCACTATCTTGGTTTTTATCCAGTTCGCCAGATGGTCTTGGAGGTGAATTAGCGAACGACGATTTAAATTACAACAATAATCGAGCATTGCTTAACTGGTATACTATTGATCCAATTTTTTATAGTAGTCAGCGTCCAGATGGTGTAACCGATCAAGATTTGTCTTCTCCGTTTACCCGTCGAATCTTTAGAGATGAGGTATTTCCAAATCAAGACATTGTTCAAGGACAGACGCAGGCATTATTTAGTCTGGATCTAGCCTATTATCCGGATGAAAGAGGACCTTATAACTTTAGTCCGCTAGCAAACGGAGGAAACTCCCTTCCGAACCCAGAAAATAATTTTGGGGGAATTATGCGTCAATTAAACACAACCGATTTTGAACGCTCCAACGTAGAGTATATTCAGTTTTGGTTAATGGATCCATTTATATATGATGAAAATGCAGGAAACCAAGGAGGGACACTTCGATTCAATCTTGGGAATATTTCTGAAGATATTCTGAAAGATGGACGTAAGCAGTATGAAAATGGACTGCCAGAAGATTTATCCGATACCAATACAATATCGACAGCTTGGGGTAAAGTACCGAGCAATCAATCATTAATATATACGTTCGACTCAACCGGTGAAGGTAGAACCAATCAGGATATTGGATATGACGGACTTACAGATGAACAGGAAAGAAGTGAATATCCTGCGTTCGCCTCGCTACCTGATCCTGCTGGAGATAACTATCAATATTTCTTGCAAGCTGATGGTAACATTCTAGAGCGTTATCGTTTTTATAATGGTACTCAAGGAAATTCACCAGAGCAGTTATCTAATGACGATAGAGGAAACACAGCACAGCCTGATGTGGAAGATATCAACCGCGATAATACGATGAATACGGTGGATAGCTATTTCGAGTATGAAGTAGAGCTTAACCCTGGGATGGATATCGAAAACAATGAATACATTACCGATGTACGAGAAATCGATGTTACCCTTCAAAACAATCAAACTTTACCTGTTCGTTGGATTCAATTCCGAGTGCCAATTGGTGAGCCAGATCGTGCCGTCAATGGAATTGCAGATTTTAGATCTATTCGATTTATGCGAATGTATATGACCGATTTCCAAGCTCCTACGGTTCTTCGTTTAGGTACATTAGAATTGGTGCGCGGGGATTATCGAAGATTCCAACAGTCGCTTGACTTAACAGGTGAAGACAATGAGAATGACGATACCGTATTCGAAAATGAAGCGGTTAATATTGAAGCAAACGAAACTCGACAGCCTATTCCTTATGTATTGCCTCCCGGAGTATTCCGTGAAGAGCTGAATAACAATAACAATATCATTCGTCAAAATGAGCAATCTCTGGCATTGAGAGTGACCAATTTGGAACGTGATGATGCGAGGGGAGCTTACAAGAATTTTAATATTGACATGCGTCAGTACAAGAACTTGGAGATGTTTATTCACGCAGAATCTTTGGTGCCACCTGCAACCCAAATTTCAGATGGCGATATGGCGGCATTTATTCGATTAGGGAATGACCTGACCGAAAGTTTCTATGAAATTGAAATTCCGCTAGCGATTACTACTCCAGGAACCAGTAATCCAGAAGGAGTGTGGCCTGAAGCAAATAGATTAGACCTTCCTTTAACAGCGCTACAAGATTTGAAGAGTTTGGCATTGGGTAGTCGAGAGGGGCTTTTAGATGCAGATCCTGTAACAGGAATTGTGTATGCAACACCTGGAGCGATTGACGCCGATGAGAAATATCGATTTGGTATTAAAGGAAACCCAAGTTTTGGAAACGTTCGTGTGATCATGTTGGGTATTCGAAACAAAACCAATACTGATGTTGGTGGAGAAGTATGGTTTAACGAATTGCGTCTTTCTGAATTAAAAAATCAAGGAGGTTGGGCGGCTGTTGCGACTATGGATGCCAATGTTGCCGACTTTATGAATATTAGTGCAACTGGTAGTAGAAGTACGGTTGGATTTGGTTCGCTAGAACAAGGTCCTAATCAGCGAAGTCAAGAAGACCTACAACAGTATGATATCATTACAAATTGGAACTTGGGCCAATTACTTCCGAAGAAATGGGGTGTAAACCTTCCGTTTAGTTATGGAATTGCCGAGGAGCTTATAACTCCTCAATTCGATCCCGAATTTCAAGATATAGAACTTAACGATCGTCTTGATGCGGCGTCTACCGATGCCGAAAGGGATGCGATAAAAGATCAGTCGGTTAGTTATACCAAGAGGCAGAGTATTAACGTGATCGGTTTACGTAAAGATAGAACCAATCCAGAGGCAAAACCAAAACCTTACGATATTGAAAACTTCACGTTTTCGGCTTCGTATAACCAAGTAGATCATACCGATTTTGAAATTGAAGAATCTTTGGATCAAAATGTGCGTGTAGGTGGTACCTATAGCTATAACTTCAATTCTAAACCAATTGAGCCGTTTGCAAAGAGTGATTCGCTATTTACTGGAAAGTATTGGAAGTTCTTAAAGGATTTGAATTTCAATCCACTTCCAACCAATATATCGGTGAGTTCAAATATCGTACGACAGTACAACGAACAAAAATTTAGAGAACTAAACACCTTACCGGGAAATATTGGAATTCCAACACTTTATCAACGAAACTTTTTATTCGATTGGCAGTATACGATCAACCATAATTTGACCAAAAGTCTGCGTTTCAATTTTAACGCATCGAACAATTTGATTGTAAATAATTTTGTAGATGATAATGGAATAGTTGATAATTCGATTGGTGTTTGGGATGGTTTCTTCGATGTAGGAGATCCCAACCAACATTTTCAATCACTTCAGTTAAATTACGACTTGCCTACAGAGAAATTCCCATTCTTAAAATGGATCAATGCGACGTACTCATATCAAGGAGACTTCCAGTGGCAAGATGGTAGTGATTTGTTTAATGAAATCGATATTGAATTACAGGATGGAACTACTCAGACATTTGATTTAGGAAATTCAATTCAGAATAATAGTACGCATCGTATTAATTCTACCTTAGATATGAATGGCTTATATCGTTATTTAGGAGTTAAGAAATTAACTGCAAACGGCAATGTAAGAGGAAGTAGAACACCAACTAATAGAGGTGGAGCGAATAACCGAGGTGGTGATAGAGGTGGAGAAAAAGGTGGAAAAGGTCAGAATTCTGGAGGACTTGGTAATGCTGGAGGAGGTAATCCTAGTGGGGGATTAACACAAGGTGGCCGAGGCGGCAATGCTAATTCTGGAAATACATCTACCGATGGTGGAGGTAAAGGTAGAGAAGGTGCTGCTGGTGCTCGAGAAGGTGGAGGTAGAAGTAATGGTAGAACTCGTACACAAGGTAAACTGAATGGCGGTGAAAAAGCGCTTAATACGCTCATTGGATTAGTTACTTCTATTAAGAAGATTGGTATTAATTATCAAGAAAATAACGGAACATTTGTACCGGGTTATACTCAAGATATAGGCTTTATTGGAACGTTAAAACCTGGCTCTTTTGTATTTGGTAGTCAAGCAGAACGTCGCCGTGAATTTGCTCGCAAAGGATGGCTTACACTTTACCCAGAGTTTAATGAACAGTATACCGAAGTAGAAGGAAAGCAATTAGATGTTCAAGTAAACATGGAGCCGTTGAAAGACCTTAAGATCGACATTAATGGTAGTCGAGTTTATTCTGAAAACTATGCGGAGAATTATATTATTCAAGACGGTCTCTACCAATCACTAACACCTAATACGTTTGGTAATTTCAATATTTCGACCTTATTGATCAAAACAGCTTTTAGCAAGAGTGATGAGTTTACCTCCGATGCATTTAATGAATTTAGAGATAATAGACTGGTTGTTGCCAATCGCTTGGCAACTAATTTCTATGGCTCATCTAATTTCGAGCGAGACGAAGAAGGATTCCCAGTTGGTTTCGGTAAAAGTAGTCAGGACGTATTGCTGCCGTCATTCTTAGCAGCTTACAAGGGAAGTGATGCTTCCAAAGAAAAGACGGGAATTTTGCGAGATATTCCATTACCTAACTGGGACATTAAGTATACTGGTTTAATGAATATTAAATGGTTTAAGAAGAACTTTAAGCGTTTCTCTATTCAGCATGGATATAGAGCATCGTACACGGTGAATCAGTTCCAATCAAACTTGGATTTCAACAACAGCGATCCAACTGAGTTGAACCAATCGGGTGACTTTAAGCCACGAACACTGCTTACTAATGTAAATCTAACGGAACAGTTTTCTCCATTAATAAAAGTGGATTTCGAAATGAAAAATTCGGTAAAAATATTGGCCGAATACAGAAAAGATAGAGCACTTTCTCTTAGTTTTGCAAACAGTTTATTGACCGAAATACAGATTAACGAAATTATCTTAGGTCTTGGATATAGAATCAAAGACTTACGTATTTCAACGAATTTTGGAGGAAAGAAAAAGATTCTTAAGAGTGATTTGAATTTTAAAATTGACCTTTCCAGACGTGATAATAAAACAATTATTCGTTACTTGGATATCGCGAATAATCAAACCACAGCTGGACAGACTATTTACGGATTGCAGTTAACAGCAGATTACGCTTTAAGTAAGAACTTAACAGCGCTGTTTTATTACGATCATACGTTCTCTGAGTATGCAATTTCAACGGCCTTCCCGCAGACAACCATTCGCAGTGGTATAACCTTGCGATATAACTTTGGAAACTAAATAACAAAACATAAAGAGTAATATTATGAATGTGCCTTCAAATTTAAAATATACAAAAGACCATGAATGGGTAGCTATAGAAGGAGATGTAGCGACCGTTGGTATCACCGATTTTGCCCAAGGAGAACTTGGCGATATTGTGTATGTAGAAGTTGAAACTCTTGACGAGACTTTGGATAAAGATGAAGTGTTCGGTACCGTGGAAGCGGTAAAAACAGTATCCGACCTATTTTTGCCATTGTCTGGTGAAATTATCGAATTTAATGACGCTTTAGAAGCTGAGCCTGAAACTGTTAACTCCGATCCTTATGGAGCAGGTTGGATGATTAAAATAAAATTAAACAATCTTGACGAAGTGGAAGGTCTCTTGGATGATGCAGGTTATAAAGAACTTATTGCGGGCTAAGACCGTATTTGGATTAGGGTGTTTATACACCCTTTTTCTTACCTTTTCATTGTTGGCGCCTGGTAAAGGATTGCCATCTGTTAGTATTCCTTTTTTAGACAAATGGGTTCACATCGTGGCGCTATTCGTGCTTACGTATGTATGGCTGTTGTATCGCGGACTTTCCTATTCAAAAAAAATCACTGCAATGCAGTTGGTTTTTTTATGCTTTATTTATGGCATTATTATTGAGGCATTACAGCACTGGTTTACAGCATCGAGAACAGCAGATGTATTTGATGTTATGGCCAATGGGATAGGGTGTTTGTTAGGTTATGTTGTTTTTATAAAAACCAGAAACATTTTTATTTCCCAAAAATCGATTTAAGTTTTATTATACAATAGATTTTCTATATTTTAGCAACTATCAAATTTTTCTACTATGGAACCTAAAAAGAATCCGAAGGCCGATTTAAACCGTAGAAGCATGCTATTTTTCCAAATTGGAATGATCGTAATGCTACTACTGGCATGGCAAGCAATTGAGTACAAAACCTATGACAGATCAAACCTAGACTCAGGTTTGGTAGATGTAGGAGATGAATTGGATGAAGAAATTCCAATCACACAACAAATAACGCCGCCACCGCCACCGCCACCGCCACCGCCAGCTCCAGAAGTAATTGAAGTGGTAGAGGATGAAGAAGAAGTAGAAGAAACTATAATCGAATCTACAGAAACAAATCAAAATGAAGAGATTGTTGAAGTTGAGGAGATTGAAGAAGCAGTTGAAGAAGAAATTGCTGATGTACCTTTTGCAGTAATTGAAAACGTACCTGTATATCCAGGTTGTGAAAGCGCTGGTAACAACGCTGCAAAAAAGGAATGTATGTCGGATAAGATCAACAAGTTTGTGAACAAGAAATTCGATACCGAATTAGCAAATGAGTTAGGACTAGAAGGAAGACAACGAATTTCGGTTCAGTTTAAGATCGACAAAAATGGAAATATCACAAATGTAAGAGCTCGTGCGCCGCACCCACGTTTGGAGCAAGAAGCTGTAAAAGTGGTAAAAGCATTACCGAAAATGACTCCAGGAAGACAAAGAGGACAAGCAGTAGGTGTATTATATGCACTACCTATTTTGTTCCAAGTAGAGAACTAAACATATCCTTATATATGTATCAATGGTCCCGCAATGCGGGACCATTTTTTTGGCATAACCCTTGCAACATACGTATTTATAACCTTTTAAATACAAACAGTATGAATGCATTTTTTACAAAAAAGGACAGTGCCAAGTCAAAGGTACTTCCTAAGAGAGAGGAAAAAAAGAACATTAACATTCAATGGAATGGTTCGTTGGTATTCCAACTTAGCTTAATCGCTTGCGGATTACTAGCCTTTTTGATTATTGAGAGTGACATTAAATTGGGTTTGTCCAATACGACTGCCATGGAGCATGAGGTAGATCTAACCGAGCCGCCAATGACGAATTTTGTGGTCGAGGTAGAAAAATTGCCCGTAGTTAAACCTCCAAAAGCCGAGGAACCAGTTCCAAGACCGAAAGTAACACCCTCTTATACGTTTACTCAGGCCGATAATAATGTGACTACAGAAACTCCAGTGATTGCTAATACTGAGACTCCTGCCATTGAGCCACAAATTACTAAGATCAAAAAGCCTGAAGGTGATCGAAACGTTATGAATGTAGAATCTGTGCCTGTATTTCCAGGTTGTGAAGGTTTGTTAACCAATGCCGAAAAAAGAGATTGCTTACAAGAAAAAATTCGATCTTTTGTAGGTAAAAAATTCAATACCGACGTGTCCGATCAGCCGTTGGGAGGCAAGCAACGAATTTTGGTACAATTCAAAATCGCAGCAAACGGACAGGTTACAGATATTAAAGCTCGTGCTGCCGACGGAGCGCTAGAACGTGAAGCCAAAAGAGTGGTGGGAAGACTTCCTACCATGAAACCGGGACTACAAGGCGATGTTCCTGTAAACGTTGTTTATAATTTACCGATAGTTTTTTCGGTGAACTAATGAGACGATAAAAGGCGCTCTTTCCAAAAGAGTGATTATTAATGGTAAACAATGAATAGAGATTGTGTGCGTTTTTCCTAAGTGAAAACGCAGACAATCTCTTTTATTATTAATACCGAAAGACTGTCGAGTTACACTTTTAAAAAAAACGTATCTTTCGGTCATCAAATCCTACTTCAAATGAAGCGTTTCGCCTATCTGTTGCTCTTTTTGAGTTCTGTTGCTAGTGTTGCCCAAATCAATTCAGCAACCTATGAAAAATTCCCTGTTTTTCCTGAATGTGAGAATACATCAATCGATGCGTTAGAGCCTTGTTTTTATAATACATTAAAGCAATTCGTATTCGAAAATTTCGAAATTCCTCAAATAGTTACTTCCGAAGAATACACCGGTAGTATTTCTGTGTTTTTTGAAGTAAGTAAAGAAGGAAATTTTAAGGTCTTATATATTGATGCTGTTTATAATGAATTAAAAGAAGAGGTTGGGCGTGTGTTTAATTTGCTTCCGAAAATTCAACCAGCTACGTATAATAGCAACCCGAGTTATGTTCAATTTACAATGCCTATAGCTATACCGTTAGAACAGCCAACGTTCGAAACTACATCTAAGGAGGCGCCTAAAACAAACCCCACTACCGGAATTAGGGATTTTTCAACCGAGTTTGAATTGGAGAAAAAGTTTCCCTATACCAATAACGAATATACCAGTGGTGTAAATATTCCGCTTTCGCATCGTAACTACGGATTGTTCGATCGAGCCCTTAACCAAGTAGGGAGCAATAACCACACCGCGCAGAAGCCTTATTTATATAGCGAGGTAAATAAATACTACGATTTTGAAGCTGAAAACCAGAAGCTACTTAAAAATAAAAGTTCTTGGTTGGGTCGTAAGTGGTGGAACGAACATTTGGTTACTTTAAAAGGAGAAGATTACTGGTTTACCTTTGATATGGGAGTAGATTTACAAGTAGGAAAAGACACAGATGCCGATGTCGATACATGGAATAACACTCGAATGGCTATCTCGCAAGGGGGAATTGGTAAACAAATAAACTTCTTTGCAACCGTTCATGAAAGTCAAGGATTATTTGCAGACTACTTTAATCGGTTTGCTATAGCACGTAGACCAGATGGAGGAAATCCAGCAATCATTCCGGGAAGGGGAATTAGTGATAGATTTCGAACAGAGGCCTTTGATTATCCCGTAGCAACAGGTTATGTGTCCTATACTCCTTCTAAGTATTTTAACTTGCAATTAGGGCATGGCAAGAATTTCTTAGGAGACGGATATAGATCTTTACTTTTAAGTGATAATGCCAGCCCTTATCCTTTTTTCAAACTGAATACTTCCTTTTGGAAATTGAAATATACCAATACATGGATGTCTTTACGTGACGTTCGTTCTGAGGTCACAGAGGATGGTTCTTTTAGAACGAAATATGTTGCTAATCATTATTTGAGTCTCAACGTAACGAAACGTTTAAATGTAGGTTTATTCGAATCTGTAATTTGGGAAAATGACAACGATAGAGGTTTTGATTTTAATTACCTGAATCCAGTAATTTTTTATAGAGCCATTGAATTTTCTACGGGCTCTCGTGGAGGTAATGCGCTCATTGGTCTTACTGCGAAATATAAATTTACAGATCGTTTCAATGTATATAGTCAACTTATTATAGACGAATTTTCTTCAGGAGACATCTTTGGAGGCAATGGTAGTTATAAGAATAAAATTGGATATCAAATTGGAGGTAAATATTACGACGCTTTTGGCGTAAAAGGATTGTTGCTTCAGGCCGAATACAATCGCGTTCGTCCTTATACGTATTCTCATAATAGTGTGGTGCTTAATTATGGTCAAAACAACCAATCGCTTGCACACACCTTGGGAGCCAATTTTTCAGAATTCGTTGGAATCGCTCGATATCAACATGGGCGTATTTTTGCCGATGCAAAAGTTATTGTGGCCAAACGTGGATTCGAGTTTAATACAACTGAAGATAGTGCCTTCTATGGAGGGAGTATTTATGGTACCGAAGACGATCGTATTAGTGACAACGGAAATGAAGTGGCGCAAGGAAATACCACCGATTTTTTCCATACCGAACTACAAGCAGGTTATTTAATTAATCCTGCAACGAATTTAAAAATATACGGTAGCCTTATTTTTAGGGATTTCAAACCCGAATTAGATACAGATACCACTTTCGAAAACCAAACTACCTGGGTAAATTTTGGTATTCGAAGTGATATATTTAATTGGTACTACGATTTTTAGAATACTAGTCTTTGCCTTTGGCTCTGGCCTTTAACTTTTCTCCAGAGTTTCTCATAATGATGCTATGCATATTAGCAATAAGGCTTTCTTTAGAGATAAATCCATCACCATATCCTTGATCATCGTAGGTCTTGGTCATATCTGTCATAGCAATTATTTCTTCTTTCGTTTTTCCATTAACAATATGGAACGTGATGCGATCTCTTAAAAATACCAATAGGGATTTTATCGATTTAACATCGGCTACTTTTGCTACTGGACCATGTCCTGGAATAATCTTGGTCTTTGCATCGCACATCATAATAATGCGATCTAAACCACGTATGTATCCATTTAAAGAACCTCCACTTCTAACATCTATAAAAGGATATTTACCGGCGATAAAAGCATCTCCTGTATGGATAACATTGCTATTGGTGAAGTATACGATAGCGTCTCCATCAGTATGCGAATTGGAAATATGCAGTAACATGATTTCTTCACCGTTGTGATACATTTTCAGGTCGGTTGGAAATGTAAGAACAGGCAGTGCTCCTTCTGGAGCTCCTTTTTTAAGATTGCCTCTTGCTCTTTTTCTTGCCATTTGTTTTTGGCGGTATTTCTGTTCTTCCGTAAGCGTATCAACAACTGTCTCTTTTGGTGGCGTTACACCAGTGTCTGCTAAATCTTGGGCCTTAGTTGTTTTTTTAACAGCTTGAGTAGGTTTAATTAGACGTTTGCGAACATTTTCATGAGCAATTATCGTAGCGCCTTTTTCGGCCATATTTTCATTTCCTCCTGTGTGATCACCATGGTGATGTGTATTGATTAAAAATTTCACAGGTTTATCTGAGAGTGTTCTCAACTTATTTAAAATTGCAGGTGTTCCATTTGCAAACTGGTCATCGATCATTAAAATACCATCTTCTCCAAAGCTTACGCCAATATTTCCGCCACGTCCTTTTAGCATATAGATACTGTCTTGGACTTGAACTAATTCATAATTCACTGAAGGGCTTTTTTCTTGGGCAAAAGCAAGGGTTGTTGCAAGGGTAAAAAGTAATAGCGTGTTGTAAAAAGTGCGCATTTTGTAATTGAATTTAATTGAAGGGTTCAAAGTAATAAAAAAAGGCTAATATTCGCCTAACTATATGTACTAATAAATTGTGAAAATAATAAGGGAGCCGTATCTTTGCAGCGCTAAAAAAATGCTTTTTGTCTGTAAGTCAGTCACATTCCATTCCTCAATCTTTCGTACGTAATTTTGCTGAAATTACAAAAATCCGCTTATCTGTTAGTGTAGTTTTTTCTTCGGTAGCAGGATATCTTTTAGGTGCCACGACTGTTGATTTCTATACGCTCCTATTGCTATGTATAGGGGGATATTGTATGGTAGGTGCTTCTAATGTTTACAATCAAATTATTGAGCGAGATTTAGATGGACTCATGGATCGGACTAAAAACAGGCCTATTCCCTCGGGACGTATGGGGGTTACTCATGCCTTTGTTTTAGCATCCATTCTCACGGTTATAGGAATTGTTGTATTGTATATTATCAATCCTAAAACTGCCATGTTTGGTGCAATCTCCATATTTATGTATGTGAGTTTGTATACGCCATTAAAGACAAAAACACCACTGGCTGTATTTGTAGGTGCTTTTCCTGGTGCTATTCCTTACATGCTTGGTTGGGTGGCTGCCACCAATGATTTTGGTATCGAACCAGGTACTTTGTTTATGATACAATTTTTCTGGCAGTTTCCGCATTTTTGGGCGATTGGGTGGTTTTTATTTGAAGATTATCAGAAAGGCGGGTTTTTTATGCTGCCAACTGGTAAGAGAGATAAAGGTACTGCTGTGCAGATTATTTTATATAGTGTTTGGACAGTGCTGGCATCGCTGGTACCTGCCTTTGGAGTGACCGGGCGTTTATTTATTACACCAATTTCGGCAATTGTAATTGGAGGTTTGGGCGGATGGCTCATTTATTACGCAATTCGTCTATACAAATTAAAAACGGCCAAAGCAGCACGTCAATTAATGTTAGTGAGTGTAAGCTATATAACACTGCTACAAATCATTTATGTACTTGATAAATTCATACGATAATATGGACTATACAGAAGGAACTGAAGAAGTAAAGATGCGCCGCGCTAAGAAAATGATGCTCTGGTTTGGGATTATTAGTCTGTCTATGAGTTTTGCGGGATTAACTAGTGCTTACGTTATTAGTAAAGAACGTCCCGATTGGTTGACAGATTTTCAGATACCAACCGCTTTTTACATTAGCCTAGTCGTTATAGTAGTGAGTAGCTTGACTATGCATTTGGCAAAGTCATTTGTTCAGAAAGAAAAAAATAAACAAGGACTCGCTCTGTTGTTTGTCACCCTCGTGCTCGGAATCGTCTTTATTTTTCTGCAATTTGAGGGGTTCTCTCAAATTATTGCCAACGGATATTATTTTACAGGAAGCGAAAGCACCATTACGACCTCATTTTTATATTTGGTCGTCTTGATGCACCTGGCCCATATCATAGCAGCCTTGATTGCCTTGGTAGTGGTAATTTATAATCAGTATAAATTAAAGTACGCAAACGGGAAAACCCTTGGTATTGAGTTAGCTGCCACTTTCTGGCACTTCGTTGATATACTGTGGATTTATCTTCTTTTGTTTATCTATTTTGTGAGGTAATTTATTGTTTTTTAGGGTCCTCGCTAAACATCTAACTTCAAGAATATAAAGTGGATGTTACAAATTGATAAATGATGTTTCATGAGATAAAAATTATCCCTATTTTTGTGCTTTATTTAACACCAAATTCTTTGTATGGAAGCTACTGTTGCTAAGACAGGTACCGAAGGAAAAACCTGGGGAGGTGGAAACCGCCCGCTCAATGCCAGTTATGGTAAAATGATGATGTGGTTTTTTATCGTTTCAGATGCCTTAACATTCTCTGGTTTTATTGCAGCCTACGGATTTTCGCGATTCAAATTTATAGATGCTTGGCCAATTGCCGATGAGGTTTTTACTCACGTTCCGTTTTTACACGGGGTTCCGGCACCAATGTACTATGTGGCATTTATGACCTTGGTCTTGATATTTTCGTCTGTGACCATGGTACTTGCTGTAGACGCTGGTCATAAAATGCAAAAGAACAAAGTTATCTGGTATATGTTCTTTACCATTATTGGTGGAGCCATATTCGTTGGTTCACAAGCATGGGAATGGGCTACCTTTATCAAAGGAGATTATGGTGCTGTAGAGACCAATGGAGGAAAGATTATCCAATTTTTAGATACTGAAGGAAAGCGAGTTGCTTTAAGAGATTTTGCTGTTCATATACCTTCTGAAAGATCTACGCATGAGCGTAAAAATGGGGTTTGGTATGACGTAGAGCCAGAAACACAAACTACTTTTAATTTTGAAGAAGTTAAAGCTGGATTCTTAGCGAATGATAATTTGTTGATTAGAACTCAGTACCTCGACGAACATGGAGAACCAACGGTTCTCAATCGTGAAGAATCGGTCGCAAAATTAGTGAAAGATGGAAAGTTAGTAGTGGAAGGTGCAAACTTGAAACATAACGAGTACGGCCATCCTTTGTTTGCCGACTTCTTTTTCTTTATAACTGGATTTCACGGTTTCCACGTATTCTCAGGGGTAATGATTAACATAATTATATTCTTTAATGTAATTATAGGAACCTATGAGCGCCGAGGGAGTTATGAAATGGTTGAAAAGGTTGGATTGTACTGGCACTTTGTAGATTTAGTTTGGGTATTCGTATTTACCTTCTTCTATTTGGTTTAATTATTAGATTTTTTTGAAATAATGGCACACGAACATAAATTAGAAATATTTAGAGGTCTCTGGAAATTTAAATCCAACGTATCCAAGATATGGGGAGTTTTCTTTTTCCTTTGCGCAGTGACTGCAGTGGAAGTGGTATTGGGTATCATAAAACCAGAAGTTCTTACCGGAAATAGATTTTTGGCAATGAAATGGCTTAACTGGATCTTCATAATCCTAACGTTGGTTAAAGCCTATTATATTACTTGGGATTTCATGCACATGCGTGACGAGAAGTCTTCTTTGCGTCGCTCTGTAGTTTGGACTGCTGTATTCTTGATTTGCTACCTTATTTTAATTCTTTTAATTGAAGGAGATTATATCTATGAAGTTTATAAAAACAATCACGTTAAATTTAACTTCTAATAACAAAATAATAGTTCATATAAAGCCTCGCATTAGCGAGGCTTTTTTTATGAAACAATTCGTTAAAAATACCCTATAAAGATTGTTCAAGGATGCTTTGGGTTGTATTTTTGTAAAAACTTTTTCGCTTTGAATTTTAAGAAATATTTCGTCCTCGTTGTTCTGTTTTTACTTCCAATGTCTGTGTATCTATTTTTTGCATCTGGCGTAAACAACTTTGTGAAGTTACCGGTTATGGGAAGTGATGTAGTTGAGTTAACTGCCTTTACTTCTGAAGAAGGTGAGTCTCTTCAGTTCAAGGATAAAATCACGATTTTAGGATTCTTCGGTAGTGATTTAGAAGGTAAAAAAGCAAATGCCTTTAATTTGGCTCACAAGATTTATAAAAAGAACCATCAATTCGACGAATTTCAATTTGTGTTTTTGGCAACTCCAGATCAAAAGGAACAAGTACTTGCTTTAAAAGAAAAGTTGAAAGAAATTGAGGATCCGGAAAATTGGAAGTTTGGTTTTGGTTCCTCTGCCGATATAGAAAAAGTATTTTATTCCCTTCCTGCTCAATACAGGCTCAATGATAAAACCGCTACAGATTTTGTATTCATCATTGACAAAGAAGGAAACCTTCGCGGAAGAGATGATGATGAGGACTTTGGAGTTTTGTTTGGCTATAATGCAGCCGATTACGCAGAGGTAAACAATAAAATGAGTGACGATGTTAAAGTGGTACTAGCCGAGTATCGTTTGGCTCTAAAAAAATACAAGTCCGATCGGGAAATATAAACGGCAAGTAAGATGAAGAAAAAGGATTATACGTACATAGGGATTTCATTCATTATTTTACTTTTTGGTATCATTTTCATTCCAAAAATAGTCAATAGGTTAAGTAATAATGAGGTGGTCGATAACGATCGTCATAACTTGGTTCGAAACAATAATAAAACTATAGATACACTTGCTGTTATAGGTAAAGCCCCTTCTTTTGAGTTAACCAATCAAAATGAAGCGACTATTACAGATTCGAGTTACAGTGGAAAGGTTTATTTGGCCGAGTTTTTCTTTACTACCTGTCCATCCATCTGCCCAATTATGAATAGGAATATGGTGAAAATCCAAAATGAGTTTGAAGGGAATCCAAATTTAGGAATCGCATCATTTTCTATTTTTCCAGATTATGACACGCCAGAAATATTAAAAGCATACGCCGATAAATATGAAGTTACCAATCCAAATTGGCACTTTTTAACCGGCGACCAAGAAGAAATATTAAAACTATCTAACGAAGGATTTAAGCTATATGCTGCTAAGACCGAAGATCCCGAAGAACTCTTTGCTCATTCAGGATTCTTTGCATTAATAGATCAAGATGGGAATATTCGCTCGCGCATTGACGAAAACGGAAACCCTATAATCTATTACGATGGTCTAGAAGATGCAAGTATACTTCAGCTTATAGAAGACATAAAAAAGCTACTTTAATATGAAAGAACAAGCCCCTGATTCAAAAAAGTACAATAAATGGATATGGATATTATCTATAACCATTCCGCTCGCCGTGGCCATTCTATTCGGTGTTCGCATTCCAGGAGTAGAACGTTTAGGATTTCTTCCTCCTATTTATGCAGGCATTAATGCTCTAACTGCTGTCTTACTTGTTATTGCGCTTATCCAAATTAAAAAAGGAAATAGAAAGTCGCATGAAAACTTAATGAAAACATGCATTGTTTTGTCGGTTCTATTTTTAGTGATGTATGTCGCTTATCATATGACGTCAGATTCGGTATCCTACGGTGGTGAAGGCGCCATGCGATATGTGTATTTCTTTATTTTAATTACCCACATATTGTTGTCTATAGGTGTTATACCTTTTGTGCTCGTGACATACGTAAGAGCGATAACAGGGGATTATCAAAAACACAAAAAGATTGCAAAAATCACCTTCCCAATCTGGTTGTATGTAGCTGTAACTGGAGTTATCGTATATTTCATGATTTCACCTTATTATTCAGTATGAGTTACAGAATAATTATACCTATTATTGTCGCTTTTTTTGCAGTTCTTCCTGTAGAAGCTCAATGTGCAATGTGTCGAGCTGTTTTGGAGTCGGAAGATGGTGGAGCCGCTGCGAAAGGCATCAACAATGGGATTCTCTATTTAATGATCTTCCCTTATTTACTGGTAGGCGGCGTTGGTTATGCGGTCTACAAAATGAGAAAGAAAGCCAAAGAGGAAATAAAACTATAAAAGTGCTGTAACGTTTGCTATTGTTTTTAGTCTATTAGCCAAGGCTTTCGCTAACCAATCCCCTTAAGTCTTAACATCATTTTCACATAAACGAAATTGGTTTGCAGTAATTTGCGACTTGAAAAGGCACCTATGATTGAAATTAAAGACTTACACAAATCCTATCACATGGGAAGCAACTCACTTCATGTATTGAAGGGGATCAATTTTTCTGTAAACGAAGGCGAAATGGTAGCGATCATGGGGTCTTCTGGTTCGGGGAAATCTACCTTGTTGAACATTTTAGGAATGCTCGATGAGGCAGACAATGGAAGTTATCATCTGGATGGTAAGATGATTGCGAATCTAAACGAAAAGGCTGCTGCTAAATATAGAAATCAATTCCTAGGGTTTATTTTTCAATCCTTTAATCTAATCAATTATAAGACTGCGCTAGATAATGTGGCAATGCCTCTCTATTATCAAGGTATAAAGCGGAATGTTCGAATTGAAAAAGCCATGCATTATCTGGAGAAAGTGGGTTTGGCAGATTGGGCAACTCATTTACCGAACGAACTTTCTGGTGGACAAAAACAACGTGTTGCAATAGCGCGTGCCTTAGCGAGTGATCCAAAGGTTTTGCTGGCAGATGAGCCTACAGGAGCCCTAGATACGACCACTTCGTATGAAGTGATGGAACTTATTCAAAACATTAATGATGAGGGTAAAACCATCTTGTGCGTAACGCATGAAGAGGATATTTCTCATATGTGTAAGCGTGTAGTTAATTTAAAGGATGGACTCATCATTGACGATTCGTTAGTGAAACAAGTCCGGGCAAAAGAGGCGGCAAATGTTTAGTTTAGAACGTTGGCAAGAAATATTTGAAACCATGAGCAAGAATTGGTTACGAACCTTGCTTACCATGATTTCTGTCTTTTTTGGGATCTTTATTCTAGTAATTTTGCTAGGGTTTAGCAGCGGTATTAAAAATGGAGTTCGCAATGAATTTGAACAAGATGCTACCAATCGAATCTCTATTTGGACAGGTGTTACTACCAAAGAGTTTAAAGGCTTGAACCCCGGTAGAAGGATTCAACTTCGAAATTCTGACTTCGAAGAAATCAATACTAAATACGATGATGATTTAGAGTATAGAACTGGATTATACTCCATATGGGGTGGTACAGTTACCTATAAAAAAGAGTCTGGAAATTATAGAATAGAAGGTGCCAATGCCGATCAACAATTCATTGAAAATGAAAGCATGGTACTTGGACGGTTTATCAATAACAGCGATTTACAGACATCGGTTAAAGTCGCGGTGATTGGAAACCAAATCAAAAAGGATTTGTTCAAGGATGAAAACCCAATAGGGAAAAGTATTGAAGTCTTTGGCATTAATTTTCTAGTTGTAGGAGTCTATACCGATCCAGGCGGAACTAGAGAAGAGACACGGATTTTTATTCCTATTACAACAGCGCAAAAGGTGTTTAATGCGGGTGATAAACTTCGTTCTTTGGCCTATACCATCAAAATGAGTGATAATTTTGATGAGGCCGTTGCACTTTCTGCTTCTTTAAGTGAGCAGTTTGAAAGCGATATAAAAAATAAGTACAGTATTGCACCAGATGATAGAAGTGCGGTACGCGTAAATGATACCCTAGAAGAGGCTAAAAAGATATACGGACTTATCGATACCATAAGCCTTGTGTTTTGGATCATAGGCTTGTTTACCATTATTGCTGGTATAGTAGGAGTAAGCAATATTATGCTTATTGTGGTGAAAGAACGAACGAAGGAGATAGGTATTCGAAAAGCAATTGGGGCCTTACCATCATCGATCATAGGAATGATATTACAGGAAGCTATTTTTATCACTGCCTTGGCGGGTTTTATAGGCTTATTTGCAGGTGTGTTTTTATTGGATGCAGTAGGACCTATGATAGAAAATGACTTTATAAAAAATCCACAAGTAGATTTTAAAACGGCTATGCTCGCCGTTGGATTATTAATATTTGCAGGAGCCTTAGCTGGTTTTATTCCGGCAAGGAGGGCAGCAAATATAAAACCTATTGAAGCATTAAGAGACGAATAATATGTTTAGCAAAGACCGTTGGGATGAAATTCTAGAAGCTTTGGGTTCTAATGTACTTAGAACACTGCTTACAGCTATTGGTGTGGCTTGGGGGATTGCTGTGCTTATTATTTTGATAGCACTTACCAACGGACTTAGAAATGGAGTGCAAGCGGATTTTGGTGATTTTGCTACTAATTCAATTTTTATGTGGTCTCAAGGGACTAGCATGCCGTACAAAGGATTACCTAAAGGACGTTTCTTCAATTTTAAAACCGAAGATGTAGCGGTTCTCAAAGAAAAATTACCAGAATTAAAATATGTATCACCAAGAAATCAACTGGGTGGCTTTAGAGGCTCAAATAATGTAACTCGTAATGAAAAAACGGGTGCATTTGATATTTATGGTGACTATCCTGAATACATAAAACAGCAGCCCATGGATATCATGGAGGGACGATTTTTGAGTTATTCAGATATTAATGAGAAGCGCAAAATTGCAGTTATAGGTAAGGATGTGATTAATGGCTTATACGATAAGGAAGAAGAAGTAATAGGTAGCTATGTCAAGATTAATGGAATTAATTTTCTCGTTGTCGGCACGTTTAAAATGAGTAATAGTAATGGTGATGAGGAAGAAGAAGCCAATACTATTTATATACCATTTACCACTTTTTCGCAAGCTTTTAATCGCGCCGATAATGTGGGGTGGATGGCTATTACCGCTCATGACAACGTAAGTATTACCGAGGTAAAGCCAAAAATTATGGCAATTATGCGTGAACAGCGCAGTGTGCATCCGGATGATGAACGTGCGATTGGTCATTTCGATTTAGCCGAAAGATTTAGCCGAATAAGTGGTTTGTTTACAGTCTTAACCTTGGTGGGGTTTGTGGTAGGATTCCTTATTCTATTTTCTGGTGGAATTGGTATCACCAACATAATGCTTATTGTGATTAAAGAACGAACAAAAGAAATAGGAGTTAGGCGAGCTTTAGGAGCAAGTCCTTGGAATATTCGAGGTCAAATTTTTCAAGAATCGTTGTTTTTAACTCTAATATCGGGAATGGCGGGTATAGCTTTCGCGTCCATGGTGATATGGATAATGAATAGTATCCTAGACAGTGTAGGACCCGTTGAGAATTTTGCAAATCCATCTGTGACTATTGGGTTGGTGATAAGCGCACTAATCTTGTTAGTACTAACAGGAGTATTTGCAGGCCTGCTCCCTGCCTTCCGAGCCACTAAAATGAAACCAGTAGATGCTTTACGCACCGATTAACTAAAATTGAATTAACCAAGAACCGCTAGCAGCGAATATTTAGAAGTATCATATGAAGAGAATAGTAATTATCATCGTCCTAGCAATTATTGTAATTGCTACCATCTTAGGGATTAGATATATATATAAGAAGAACCAAGAAGATCCTGTAGTTTACAAAACGGAATCCGCCAAAAAAGGCACCATTGTGAAAAAGACAGTGGCTACTGGAAGTATTGTTCCTAAGGAAGAGGTGCTTATTAAACCAAACATTTCGGGAATTATAGATGAAATTTTTGTAGAGGCAGGAGATATTATTGAAACTGGTGATCTCATTGCTAAGGTAAAAGTAGTTCCTAATGTATCTGCTTTAACAAGTGCTAAAAATGGAATCAATTCTGCACGAACTCAAGTAGAAACGGCACGATTGGCTTTCGAAAGTCAGAAAAATATCTACAATCGCCAAAAAGGATTATTTGACAAAGGTGTTATATCGGCGAATGAATTTGACAATGCACAATTAGCGTATGATCAAGCCCAACAGCGCTACAATCAGGAGCGTGTTAATTTAACGGGTGCATCTCAGAATTACGATATTATTAAAACTGGAACGACAAGCGGATTGGGTGCCGCAGCTAATACCGAAATTAGAGCAACTGTTTCAGGAATGGTATTAGACGTTCCAGTAAAAGCAGGGAATCAGGTTATCGAGGCCAATAATTTTAATGATGGAACCACCATTGCTACATTAGCAGATGTCGATAAAATGATATTTGAAGGGAAAGTAGATGAAAGTGAAGTGGGTAAGATCACCGAAAATCTTCCATTAGAAATCACTGTAGGTGCCATTGAAAATAAAAAATTCGATGCCGTTTTGGACTATATAGCACCAAAAGGTGTGGCAGAAAATGGTGCTATTCAATTTGAGATCAAAGGAACACTAAGTAAAAAAGATACCACTTTTATTCGTGCAGGTCTTAGCGCAAATGCGTCCATTATTCTGGCTCGTGCCGATAGTGTGTTAACGATTAAGGAAGCGCTTATTCAATACGATCCTAAAACGAAGGAACCTTATGTAGAGGTTGCTACTGGTGAGCAACAATTTGAAAGGAGAGAAATAGAGTTAGGTATTAGCGATGGTATTAACGTACAGGTAGTTAATGGAATTACCGGCGATGATCAAATAAAGGTATGGAACCAATTAAAGCCAGCTCAACAATTTGGTAATCGATAATTTTAACAAATTTTGTAACACTTTTGTCTCCTTCAAGACAAATGCATCAACTACTATTTTATGAAGAAGTATCTTATTACAGCGATTGCCCTATTAATTGGGGTAGCCTCACAGGCCCAAACGAAAAAATGGACCTTGAAGCAGTGCGTAGAACACGCTTTGGAAAATAACATTTCGATTAAGCAAAGCGAACTTGATATTACAGCCGCCGATGCAGACCGTTTGGCTGCTACAGGTAATCTGTTGCCATCATTGAATGGTGGGGCTAGTGTTTCTGAAAATACAGGTCTTAGTTTTAACCCGGTAACAAACAACGCCGAGTCAACAACGTTTCTCTCTGCGAATGGAAATATTAATGTAGGTTACACATTATTTGATGGATTACGTAATGTACGACAATTGCAGCGTGCAAAAATGTCTCAATTAGCGAGTACCTATCGATTGGATAAAATGAAAGATGATATTTCATTATTCGTAGCCAATGGATATTTACAGGTGTTAACCAACAAAGCTAATTTAGATGTTGTAAAAGCTCAAAATGAAGTAACACAGGAACAAATTAGCAGAACAACCGAATTAGTCGATGCGGGAGTCCTTCCTAAAGGAGATCTTTTAGAGATTAGAGCAACCGATGCTACAGAAAAACAACAAATCGCTGTTGCGGAGAATACAGTGAAAATATCATTAATTAGTCTTGCTCAACTTTTAGCTATTAGAGACTATGAAACTTTCGATATTGAAGATGAAGGTTATGATATTGTAGATGATGGAATTTCATCAAAAAACGTAGATGACATTATAGAAGCGGCGAAAGAAAATAGAAGTGAAATAAAAATCGCACAAGCGAACTTAGATTTGGCTGAAAAAGATTTACAAATTTCTCGAGGAAGTTACTACCCAACTCTTTCGGCCTTTTTTGGATATAATACGCGATATACAGACGCTACTTCATTCACATCTGTAGTAGATCCAGATAACCCATTTAGCACCCAGGAAATTGGTATTGTACAAGAAACTGGTCAATCGGTTGTGGGACAGTTTCCGAATACAATATTGCAAGAAACAACGGCCGATCCATTTATAGATCAGTTGTATCAAAATGATGGTATTTCTTATGGGTTTCAGTTAAATGCACCTATCTTTAATGGGTTCGCAGTTCGTAGTAATGTAAAACGAAGCAAAGTAAATATGCAGCGACAAGAGTTTCTCTTGGAGCAAGCAAAGCTAGATTTAGAATCGAACATCTATCAGGCGTATGTTGATGCAAAAGGATCATTAAAGTCATATGAAGCGGCTCAGACTGCTCTTGAATCACAAGAATTAGCATATCAATACGCAAAAGACAGATATGATGTTGGTTTGACAAATGCATTCGACTTTAGCCAAAGTAAATTGCGTTACGACAATGCTAAAATAGAAGTGAACCGATCGAAATACGATTATATTTTCAAACTAAAAGTACTCGAATTATTTTTTGGAGTACCAGCAACCGAACTTAAGTTTTAATACCTATGAAGAAAAAAACACTTATTTGGATTATTGTTATTGCTCTGGCCTTACTGGCACTCTTAGTGGGTGGTAAAAAAGCCGGCTGGTTTGGAAAAAGTGATGAGGGTAGACTTGTAGAAACCACCAAAATTGAGCCCATCGATATTATAGAGACAGTAGCGGCTACAGGAAAAATACAACCTGAAGTAGAGGTAGCTTTATCTTCCGAAGTATCTGGTGAAATTATAGAATTACCTATAAAAGAAGGGCAACAAGTACAAAAAGGAGATTTACTTGTGAAGATCAATCCGGATCTTATTCAATCTGCTTTGAATCAATCGCAAGCAGCATTGCAAAATGTACGTGCTCAACTGAGTCAGACGGAAGCTACTTTAAAAAATGCAAAAATCAACTACGACCGTAATAAGGCGTTGTTTGAAAAGGGAGTAATTTCCAAAGCAGATTGGGATCGTTCGGTAGCAGATTATGAAATAGCTCAAGCCAATAAGCAAAGTGCGTATTACAATGTACAAAGTGCTGCTGCGAGTGTAAAGCAATCTCGTGATAACCTAGGTAGAACTTCTATCTATGCACCAATGACCGGAACCATTTCTAAATTATCGGTTGAATTGGGAGAACGAGTTGTAGGTACTGCTCAAATGGCGGGTACGGAAATTGTACGTGTAGCCAATTTGAACAATATGGAGGTTGAGGTAGACGTCAACGAAAATGATATTGTAAAAGTAGCTATTGGTGATTCTACAGTAGTTGAGGTAGATGCCTACCTAAAGCGTGAGTTTAAAGGTGTGGTTACAGAAATCGCTAACTCAGCTCAAGATGCTTTGTCTGCAGATCAAGTGACGAACTTTAAAGTAAAAGTTGGTATCATTCCTGAATCATATCAAGATTTAACTGAAGGAAAACCAGAATATTATTCGCCTTTCCGTCCTGGAATGACTGCAACGGTAGACGTTATTACCAATAAAAAGGTTCAAATTGTTGGTGTACCTATTAGTGCGATTGTCGTAAAGACAGATACCACGGGTAAGAAAAGAGCTTCCACAAAAGAAAGTACTACTTCTACGGAGAAATTTGAATGTGTATTTGTAAAGAATGGAGGAGAGGCTAAATTGCGCGTTGTTGAAACGGGAATCCAAGATGATACAAATATTGAAGTAATTTCTGGACTTGCCGAAAACGACGTGGTAATAACTGGGCCCTACAACACGGTAACCAAATTATTGAAAACTGGAGATAAAATTAGTGTAGAGGACGAAGAAGACGATGAGGCAGATACTTCAGATATAGAAGAATAATGGCAACAATTCTTTGCTTAGAAACAGCAACAACAAATTGCAGCGTAACGCTTTCGGTAAACGGAAGCGTTATTGCATTTAGAGAAGATAACAGTAAGAGTTATTCGCACGCAGAGAGGCTTCATGTTTTTATCAATGAAGTATTACAGGAAGCTAAATTGGCTAAAGATCAATTAGATGCCATTTGTGTTAGTAAAGGACCGGGTTCTTATACCGGGCTTCGCATTGGTGTTTCTGCAGCCAAAGGACTTTGTTTTGCGTTGGATGTGCCGCTTATTTCGATAGCTACTTTAAGTGCATTGGCTTCTCAGGTAACTGCAGCAGATGCTTTGTATATAGTTCCTATGCTTGATGCACGAAGAATGGAAGTATACAGCGCTGTTTACAATTCGGATAAAGAAGAAATTCGAGAAACGCAAGCTCAAATTTTAGAAGAGACTTCTTTTAGTACGTTTTTGGATGAGGGCAAAGTCTTATTTATAGGAAATGGAGTCGAGAAGTTTCAAGAAATTTGCAAACACCCTAATGCCCTATTTATGCCAGGAGCATTGCCTTCGGCTGTTCAACAGGCTAAGCTGTCTCAGGCGAAGTTTGATCGTCAAGAATTTGAAGATGTGGCTTATTTTGAACCGTACTATTTAAAAGATTTTAAAGTAGGTTAATCTACTTCAGCAATTCTAACGCTTTTTCAGCCTCTCTTACAGGTAATTTACAGGCATTATTTACACAAACATATATAAAGGTGTCCTCTTCTACGTAACGCCCCTCTAACAAGTAACTATTGCTTTTAGATGTACTACCTGCAATTAATTTATTAGGGATATATTGGGTATTGATATCATTAATTTTTGATAAAGCGTCACCACCTACAGCTACAATTTCATAATATTTGTTTTGATAATTCGCTAGTAAATCTAACCAATTAGAGAAACCAGCGGGATAGGTCTCCATTTCGACTTGGACATTCTTTAGCATTTGTTGTGCTGTTTCTCTAAAAAGTGGAGCTTCAAAGTGATGAGACAATACAAATAGATTTTTAGCCATCATAGAATTGGAGGCAGGAATTACATTATCCCTATATTCAAAGGTTCTTGTCATTAAGGCTTTATCTTCATCTGAAGTAAAGTAAAACATTCCTTTCTCTGTATCGAAGAAATGATCAAATGTATAATCGGCTAGCTTCTTTGCAGTAGCAATCCATTGTTCATCTAGCGTAACTTCATAGAGTGCTACAAAGGCATCAATAGTAGCCGAATAATCCTCTAAATAACCATTAATGCTACTTTTGCCATCTTTGTAAATATGCCAAAGCCCACCATTGGCTTGAATTTGATTATCCTTTATAAAGTTTGCATTCTTGATGGCGGTTTGTAAATAAGCGTCATTTTGAAACGCCTTGTAAGCATCTACATACCCTTTGAGCATGAGTCCATTCCAAGATGTTTGAGTCTTGTCGTCTAAACGTGGTTTTGGACGTTTTTCTCTATACGTGAGCAGCTGTTCTCTCCATGCTTGTTTTTTCGCAAGTAAATCCGTCTCAGACAAAGAAAAATTTTCTGCAATTTCAGTATCGCTTTTGGTGCGAATTAAAACATAGCTATTTTCTTCTTCCCATTTTCCGTAGTCATTTACGTTGTAGTAGGCTTGAAACAACTCGTAATCATCATTTAATAATTCCTGCAGTTCTTCTACTTGAAATGTGTAAAAAGCACCTTCTTCTAGTTCGCCGTCTGCGGTCTGACTGTCTGCATCCAAAGAGGAATAAAATGCACCTTCGTCATTCGTCATTTCTCGTGCTACATATTCCAATGTTTCATCAACAATTGTTTTGTACAATGGTTTTCTTGTGACTTGATAAGCTTGACTATATAAACTTGTAAGTTGCGCATTGTCGTAAAGCATTTTTTCAAAGTGTGGTACATGCCAACGTTCGTCAACACTATAGCGAGAAAAACCACCTCCAATATGGTCGTATACGCCCCCGTATGCCATTTTATCTAGGGTAAAAGTTACGTGATCCAATAATTCAGAATCATTATTTTGAACTGCCTCTCTAAGTAAGAATGAAATATTATTGGGCATCATAAATTTGGGAGCACGTTTAAATCCGCCATGAATCGTATCGAAATTTTGTTTCCATTTATCGACCATAGCAGATGTATCGTAGGATGAAAAATCTACTTCATTGGTGTTCAGTGAAATAAGATCCATGTTTTTAATTCCCTCTTCCAATCGAGAAGCATATTCTTCTAATTTTTGAGGATCCTGTTCGTATAAAGCCTGAATTTGCTCTATCGCTTGAATCCAATCTTCTTTACTGAAATAAGTACCTCCCCAAACAGGGCGACCATCGGGTAAAGTGATTACATTTAAAGGCCATCCAGCACTTCCTGTCATTAAGGTAACTGCATTGATATAGATTTGGTCAATATCTGGACGCTCCTCGCGATCAACTTTTACAGAAATAAAATTTGTATTCATCACGGCTGCTGCGGTAGAGTCTTCGAAGGTCTCATGCTCCATAACATGGCACCAATGACAAGCAGCATAACCAATGCTTACGATCATAAGTTTTTGATCTGCTTTGGCTGTTTCTAACGTAGCTTCATTCCATCCTTTCCAATCTACAGGATTATGAGCATGCTGTAATAGATATGGACTCGTTTCATTAATCAGATCGTTTGTGTAGTCATATTGTTCCACGGGTGATTTTGTTGAAGAGTTACAAGATAAAAGGAAACCAAAAAGGCTGCAAAGCAATAAATAACGCATAGTTGAAAGCATAAAAAACAAAAATACGCTTTTGAATATTCAAAAGCGTATTAAAAATAAGGTGATTACTACCTCTTATCTTACTTCAAATGTAATTTTAACATTTACGCGGTACTCAGTTACTTTGTCTCCATCTACAATTGCACTCTGCTCATTTACGTATACCGAACGAATATTTTTTACACTTTTTGCAGCTTCTCTTACTGCATTGTTAGTTGCGTCTTCCCAACTTTCATTCGAATTAGAAAGAACTTCTATTACTTTTAATACTGCCATATCTTTATCTTTTAGCGTTATAATATGTAAGTTACGATATAGTGTTCAATCCACAAAGAATGCCCGTGTTGATAAGAGTGTCTTTCGATCAGATTCCGTAAAAAGTAGATCAACTACTAGCCGTTAATAGCTTCTACAGTTTGTACTTTACCTTGAAGCATCTCTCGGAGCATGGTTTCGATACCATTTTTCAAAGTTACCGTTGCACTAGGACAACCGCTACAGGCACCTTGTAGAACAACCCGAACTGTTTGGGTGTCTTCATTATATGAATCGAATGCAATATGACCGCCATCGCTGGCTACAGCAGGTTTTATGTATTCATCTAAAATGCTAATAATTTCATTATCGATATCTGAATACGTTCTTGTACTTGTCTCCTCTTTCGTCGAAGCAGCTGCGTTTTCTTGGTCAGTTTCCAAAATGGCGTCCTTTAATATGGTTTTGCCATCTTCAATATAACTGCGTATAAACTCTCGTAATTCGTTAGAAATTTCGGCCCATTCAGATACATTGTATTTTGCAATCGACACATAATTTGCACTTATAAATACTTCTTTTACAAATGGAAACCCAAATAACGCTTGGGCGATAGGTGCGTTTACAGCATCGTCTATGTTTTTGAACTCAAATGTGCCAGTTGCTAATGGTTTATTGGCAACAAATTTCATAACACCAGGATTGGGTGTGCTTTCGGCATAAATAGTAACAGGGACTTTTTTATTTGCTGTTGCGGTTTCTGTGATAACTTCGTTACCGCTATTGAGATAATCAGTAATGGATTCAGCAACTTCTTCTTGAACATCTTCCCAACTTATAATGTCATACTTTTCAATAGCAATGAAATTTTGAGATATATATACCGTTTTAACAAAGGGAAGGTGAAATAATTGCTGTGCAATCGGACTAGGTTTTGCTTCTTCGATATTGCCAAACTCATAACTAGTTGCTTGCGTTAAAAATGTAGACGCAACAAACTTTACAATACGTTCGTTTTGAGTAGGCTGAATAGAAATAGTGTGCTGAGACATGTATATAGCTTTTGCCTGCAAAAATAAGCAATACTCAGCATTTGGAAAGTAGATTAATAGTTAACCTTTATAAAAAGTTACCTTACCTAAAGCAAAAAAAGATATATTTGAGTGTACTATGATAAAACCTCGCACCCAGTTTAAAAAAATAAGAGCTATACGGAAGAACTCACTCTTCTGTATTTTGTTTTTTATGGCGATTTCTTTATCCAATGCTCAAGAAGGAATTCCTATTTATCACGATTACTTTGCAGACAATTTATACTTATTGCATCCCTCAATGGCTGGTGCTTCTATAAAGAATAAAATTAGACTTACTGCTCGCCAACAATGGTTTAGTGAAAATGAAGCTCCAAACGTGCAAACCCTATCGCTGAGTGCCCGAATTAATGAGGCTTCGGCCGTAGGTGGAATAGTTTATAATGATCAAAACGGATTTAACTCTCAAACAGGTGGATATCTAACATATGCACATCATTTGCAATTTTCTAGAAGTCCAGTGGATCTCAATCAACTTTCTTTCGGATTAAGTGCAGGGGTTATTCAATCTAGTTTGGACGAAACTAATTTTAATGCTGGAGACTTCGATCCAGTCGTAGCGGGAATTGTGAGAAGTAGCTCTTATTTTAATGTTGATTTTGGAATGTCCTATAATTTCTTGAACTGGGCGACTCATTTTACGGTTAAGAATCTCATATTTCAGAATCGCGGACTATTCTCTGAAGAATTCGAATCTGCAAATCAACGCCGATATGTATTTTCAACAGGTTATACTTGGGATAAAAAAGATTGGGCTTACGAACCTTCAGTTTTATTTCAATGGGTAGAACGAACTTCCGAAAAAGCCATCGACCTTAATTTTAAAGTTTATAGAACTTTGGATTTTGGAACACTTTGGGGAGGACTTTCTTACAGACGTAGTTTCGATGGCGCCGAATTTCAAGACGGCACCGAAATTGACGAACAGAAATTACAATTTGTCACTCCTGTCTTAGGTGTGAATTACAATAAATTCTTATTCGCTTATACTTATTCGTATCAGGTAGGAACAATTAGGTTTGAAAGTGGAGGCTTTCATCAACTTACCTTAGGATACGATTTTGGTAAACGAGAAGAGCCGTATGATTGTAAATGTCCGGCTGTAAATTAAAAAAGCCCTTCATTTGAAAGGCCTTTTTTATGGATTATTGTTCCCAGGTATAATTCTTTTTTTGAGCTTGCTTTTTAAGTGCATCCAGCATGGCACTTTCCAGACCATTGCCACCTTCTTTCTTTTGTTTAGCGACAAACTTTCTGCGTTTTTCATTGAGTTCTGCAATTTCATTCTGAATTGATTCTCTTTCGTTTCGTTGTTGCTCAACATAGGCTTTAATTTCAGCCGTTGATTTGTTTTGAAGTTCTGATGGCAGCTCCTCCTTTTCGAGTTCTTCATAACTAAAATCTTCACTTTCTTCTGCGTCTACCAAATCCCAGGTGCTGTTTTTATATAGGTGAGAACTCTTAGAGACTGTTCTACTTACCGCATTCGCTTTGCTATATCCTGCAGCGTTCGCATCTTGTTCAAGTTGCATAGCTACTTTCTTACGTCCGCGATTACCATAAGGAATATAGGTGTTGTTTAATCTTATGTTTAATTGTAAAATGATGTCATCATAAGGGGATGCCACATGAACCGTTTGTTGGTTATGATCTATCGCCATATAATCTCCATAGGTACGGGTCGCACCATCTTTCCAACTGGTTGCAATTCCTTGCTTGTAGTTACCGCAAAAAATAGTGTTAACTACAACGTCTTTTTCTTTTGCTTCAGAAGCAGCATCTCGATAATCTATTTTTCCCTGCGTAAAAGGCTCGTTTCCAGCTATAAAAATCATTTTTAAATCATCTGCGTCATTCCCCCAATCAAGGTTGGTTAAGGACGACTGAATAACGGTACCACAATACTCACTTCCTCCATTGGTCGTTAAAGAAAATAGTTCTTTGGAAACATCGTCTAGATCATTAGTAAAAGGGAGTATTTTTCTAAGGTATCCCGTGCGTTCACTTAAGCGATCGTTTCCATATTCGTATAAGGCAATTTCTAGGTTCGGACTTACACTACGACATTTCGCATAAGACAGTTCGTTTACGATTTCCCATAGCTGTGCTTTGGCTTGATCTATTAATCCATCCATGCTGTTACTCGTGTCCAAAAGGAGTGCTACTTTAATATAATGCTTAGATGCTGGCTTTTCGGTAGTAGGAGAATCGAATAGCGCAAATTCTTTTTTAGTTTCTGCCTTGCAAGAAAAAATTCCAACAAGTGCAATACATAATAAGGTGTGTTTAAAAAGTTTCATTTCGTTTTATTTTTGAGTAAACCTACATCGAACTTTTCGTAAGAAAAATGAACATTGAGGGAAGAGGTGTTTTTAATGAGGGAAGAGGGTTATAGTTTTAGGGAAACCTTCTTTTTCTGGGTTAAATACGGCTAATTCTGAAAATCGTAATTTTAAGAACTGCGGTAAAGTATGTATGTTTACCTCATGCGAATTGAGAAAATGAAAAGTCTAAGACCATTATTAATACTATATCTACTGTTATCCTTTGCTTTACAAGCTCAGGAAACGGAAAGTGCTGTTCCTACATTTATGTTAAAAGGACAAGTAATTGATGCCGAAGACGACACCCCAATAGATAAAGTTAATATTGAAATTAACGGTAAAGAATACACCACTACCAACAAAGCAGGAGAGTTTACCATTTTAGCTTCCATTGGCGATGAACTCATTATAAAGAGTGATGCTTTTAACACTGCGTATTATACCGTAGAAGATAGACAGCGGGTAACAGTGCGTGTTGAGAAAGCTCGAATAATTTCAAAGATTCCATCAAACGCTCGAAAAAAGACCAAGGCGAATACGGATTATTTTACCATGTACATCGATTCTGCGAAGCAATACTTAAAACAGGATGCCAAAAAGAGTATCGAATATGTGACACAAGCCTTGGAGTTGGTTCAGGGGAAAAGATCCAACAGACAGCAGCAAGCAATAGCATTTGAAACCTTAGGTGATATAAATGGATATTGGCAGCAGCATGATCTATCGGTTTCTAATTACAAAAGAAGTTTAGAAGAAGAAGGAAAAATAGATGTGCGATTAAAACTAGCAGCGGCCTACAGGAACACTAATAATTACCAGGAAAGTATTACAACCTATGAAGATTTACTAAAAGAAAAGTTGGCAAGTTATGAGCAGGTTGAAGTATATGAAGGACTTGGAGATACGTACAATGCAATAGACGATGGCGTCAAAAGTGTATTTAATTATCAAAAAGGGTTAGACATTGCAAAGGATCGCAAGATCACGCCTAAAATCACCGATTTAAATTCGAAAATTGGAGAGGCCTATGCCAGAAGTGGAGCCACTCAGGAAGCATCCGAATATTTTACAAACTCGTTGGATCTAGCTGGAAGAGAGAATAAAAAGCGAGCAGCAACTGAGAAAAATAAGGTAGCCGACTTTTATAATCAGAGTCAGGATTTTGACAAGGAAATAGAGTTGCGGGAAGAAACATTGGATGATATTCAATCATTGGAAGAACCAGAAGAGGAACGAGATTTAAAAAGTCCGCTTACGGTGCAACGACAAAATTACAAGATTGCAAATGCCTATGTTGCTCAGGATAAGTATGAGGAAGCAATACCTTTTTTAGAACGGAGTATAGAGCAAGCCGATGCCGAAGAAGATTTGGTGGTGCAAAAAGATGCGACTCGAAAACTTTCTGAAATTTATCGTGATATCGGCGATTATGGAAAGTCGGCCGAGAACTACGAGCGCTATGTAGCGGTGGTTGACGAATTGTATGTTAAAAAAGAACAAGAGTTATCTCAGGCAGCGCGTTTCAGCAAAGAAATTGCATTGAAACAAAATCGAATTACAAGTTTAGAAACGGAGAAAGAACTCAATGACAGCAGGTATCAATTAGCTTTTGAAAACCAAGAATTGATTGAAAAGAACAGTAAAGTTCAGCAATGGATTATCGGTTCACTTGGAGTCATAGCCTTGTTGTTACTGTATACGGCATACAACCAACGAAAAACAGCACGGCAGCAGAAGTATGCAAACAATTTGTTGGCTTTAAAATCATTGCGCACTCAAATGAATCCTCACTTTATATTTAATGCGCTCAATTCGGTGAATAGCTTTATTGCCAGTAGTGATGAACGAGCTGCTAATAAATATCTAAGTGAGTTTTCTCAATTAATGAGAAGTGTGTTAGAGAATAGCGAAGAGGATTTTATTCCGTTGGCCAAGGAAATAGAATTGCTAGAACTGTATACCAAGCTTGAACATTTTCGATTTAAAGACAAATTCGAATATACCATTTCGGTGGATGAAGCAATGAATGTATCCGATTTTGTAATACCTCCCATGTTGTTGCAACCGTATGTTGAAAATGCTGTGTGGCACGGATTGAGATATAAAGAGGAAAAAGGAAACCTAGCGATACGATTTGATCGATTAGATTCAGAAACTGTAGAAATCACTATTGAAGACGATGGGATAGGTAGAGATCGATCTAAAGAATTGAAAACAGATCATCAGAAAAAACAAAAATCTAAAGGAATGGGGAATATCAAAAAGAGAATCGCCATTTTAAATGAAATGTATAAAGACAAAGTTGATGTACACATTTCCGATTTGCTAGAAGATGCCTCGGGAACCAAAGTGCAACTCATTTTAAAAAAGGATTAAATGACGCTCAATGCTATAATTGTAGAAGACGAAGAAACAAGTAGAGAAATTCTAAAAAATTATTTACTTAAATATTGTCCAAAAGTTGAACTCAAAGGCGAAGCTGCCAATGTGGAAGAAGCTTTGGTGCTTATTAGAAACAATAACTTAGATTTGGTATTTCTCGATGTAGAAATGCCGTATGGTAATGCATTTGATTTATTAGATAAGGTTGGTGATCGTCAATTCGAAACTGTATTTGTAACCGCTTACGATCATTATGCGATCGACGCTCTTAACGCCCATGCCAGTTATTATTTGCTGAAACCTATCGATATTGATAAGCTTATTGAAGCTGTGGATTATGTGCATGAGATCAAGGAACAAGAAAACAACCTTCAAAATAAGGTGTTACAACCAACAGTTTCGCATACATCTGGTAAAATCACGATTCCATTACAAAACGGATTTGAAGTTTTGCAGATTGAGGATATATTATATTGCCAAGCCGATGATAACTACACCAAAATTTTTATTGGTGAGAAAAAGAAGTTAGTAAGTAAAACGCTGAAGTATTTTGAAGAAATTTTAGCACCAAATGGTTTTGCTCGAGTGCATAAATCTTTTTTGGTGAATGTGAATGCTATTACCGAATACAAGAAAGGAAAAGGCGGAAGTGTTGTTTTACACAATGGGAAGGAAATTATGGTAAGCCCTGCCAAGAAAAAGGAATTATTAAATTTTTTTAGCTAAGTTATGATTATAGCGGCTGTAAGAGGAAAACAACCTCAAATACCAAGCGACTGTTTTGTTGCTCAAAACGCAACAATTGTTGGTGAAGTAAGTTTAGGAAAAGAATGCAGTGTTTGGTTCAATGCTGTAATACGCGGCGATGTTCACTTTATAAAAATAGGGGATAGGGTAAATATACAAGATGGGGCTGTGATTCATGCTACCTATCAAAAGTCTCCAACAACTATTGGTAACAATGTGTCTATTGGCCATAATGCCATTGTTCATGGTTGTACAATAGAAGACAATGTGCTTATTGGTATGGGGAGTATTGTTATGGACGACTGTATCGTGGAAAGTAATAGTATAATTGCTGCTGGTGCTGTGGTTACCAAAAACACGCTTGTTGAAAGTGGGAGCATTTACGCTGGGATCCCGGCGAAAAAAGTTAAAGATATTTCTGAAGAACTTCTCAACGGAGAAATACATCGCATCGCTAAAAACTACGTAGAATACTCAAGTTGGATGAAAGAATAGCTTTTAAATTTATGCGGCTGTTGCGATGATATTTTCTAATGACTCATTCACAGTTTCGAAAGCAAGATCTTGTTGTACCAATTCGAATTGTCCAAGTACATTATAGTTGTACCAAATAGCTATTAATTTTAGTGGCATTTTTAACGCATCTTTCAAACCTAATTTTGAGTCATCTGCATGTATCCATTTTTGAAGTGGTTGTTCTTTGATGTAATTCATTACATTTTTTCTACCAAAGTACTTCTTCAATTTTAAGAACATTTCAACGTCAAATAGCCATTTTGTTTTGAAGGAATTGCTAAACATTACAGGAGCGATCTCTCGTGTAAAAACCTTTGCTCCACATTGTGTGTCTGCAATTGGAAGTCCGAGTATCATTGAAATAAAGCATTTAATAATGTTAGAACAACCGTTGCGAAAAATATCTCGTTTAATATTGTTGCCACCTTGATTTCTGGATCCAAAGACCATCAATAGATCTTCAGAACTTTTGAGCTTTTTTACCAAAGCTTTGAAATCGTTAAAATCTGTCGACAAATCGGCGTCAATAAAACCTATTTGCGCGATGTCTTTGCGCTGATATAAGTATCGAACACCTGCGCGAACAGCTGCAGCTTTACCGTTGTTTTTTTTGACATCAACAATGCTTATGTTTTTTGGAGACTCCTGTTGCAGTGATTTAAGAACACCAAGAGTTCCGTCTTTACTTCCATCGTTTACAAAGCAGAGGTGAAAGTTAATGTGGCTTTTAATAAAGGAAATAAATTGATCTTTTTGCAGCCTGTTTTCTTCGTTATAACATGGAATAATAATACCAGTTTTCATACTAGAAATGTTTAGGGGTTTGTTTAAATTCTGTTCAAACTTAGTCCCAATTGGTGGCTGTAATTCCCTTTTTTCGGTGGTTGAAACATTACTGTCGACGAATGCCGTTTGTCGATAGATGGAGCATTCTAGTAAAGGCTTATCTTTGAATAAGTACGATATATACTTATGTCCTGTACTCAAAATGGATAAAAAGACCAATAAATATTTAGTAACGGCAGTCCTATTAGGACTTCTTTTTCATGGTGTAAGTATATTTTTCACTTTAGAGAATACTTACGATGCCCTTATTCATTTATTCTTTGCCGATCATTATCTAGAAAATTGGTTCGAGACTTGGAACCAAAGCTGGTATACAGGGTTTACCGTTGTGGGCTATCCCCCTCTGGTGCACCAAGTAATCGCGTTGTTTTCATTGGTGGGAGGTTTAAAATTTGGATTATTTACAGTGGCACTCTTGGCAGTCTTGTTATTTATAACAGGCGTATATAGGTTCTCTTTGTTAGTAATTGGATCAAGAACTGCTGCCGGATATGCTGCAATTTTGGCGGTATTCTCTAGTTCATTTATTGAAACCTTACATCTTTTCGGGCAGTTGCCCAGTATCATCGGGATTGCTTTGTTGATGCATGCCTTACCCGAAATATATAATTGGCTTCTGATGGGGAAAAAAGTGTACTTGCTTCGTTCCGTCTCAATTATCGCGGTAACCGTTTGCTCACACCACGTCACACCTATTTTTGGAATGGTCTTTTTTGTTTTTCCAATCATAGGGATGGCATTAATGGATTTAGGAAAAGAACATACTGGAGCTATCAAAAATGTTACGCTCAAGGTTTTTACGTTCACATTATATAAAAATTTACGTAGGATCTTGTTGTTTGGATCGCTGTCGCTAGTCTGCATAATTGTATGTATACTTCCATATTGGATCAATACCAAAAACAATCCGATTACACAGGTTCCAATTCCTCATGGTTCTCGAGATAATTTCTTGGAGGTTACTTCTTCTGGTTTAGTATTTTTTATAATTCCATGGGGTATTTTGCTGCTTTTCTTGCCGTATATAATTTCGAGGTATTTTAAGAAGCGATATTTATTTTTCGGTATCTCTTTCATAATGTTGTTTGTTTTAGGTACCGGAGGGACAACGCCAATTCCTCGCGCAATACTTGGCGATAATGCTTTCAATATATTAACCTTAGATCGTTTTACATTGTGGGCATCAATAATGGCTTTGCCAATGTTTGGTGAATTTGTTTTTCGTTTTAGCGAACGAGATATCAAAACGTATTTTCAAGAAAAGTGGGGTCAATTGTATCATCGTATTGTTGGAGCTGCCCTTGTCTTGGCATTTATATTCATGGCCGTATTTTCTATGAGTTTAGGATATTTTCGACCTTCACAACCAAAGAAAATTGATATGGTTCCAATAGTCAATTTTCTGAATCAAGATGGGCACGATCAATGGCGCTATTTACCATTAGGTTTTGGAGATCAAATGGCGTGGTTGTCTGCTCAAACCGATGCGATGACGGTGGACGGAAACTATCATTCTGCTCGACGTCTTCCGGAATTGACAACCCGTGCTGTTGAGCGTTTAGAAAACTCTAAGTTTAATGGTGTGGAAGGAATAGGTTCTTTGCAACAGTTTTTAACGGTGCCTAATAAGTATCACCTCAAGTATGTATTCTCGAATGATAAGTTTTACGACCCCATACTTTACTTTGCTGGATGGCAGGAACTACAACGATTAGAAAATGGTATTGCGGTCTGGGAAAAACCTGGAGTCCATCCTATTCCATCCAAATTATGGAAGGAAGAATTGCCGCTGTATCAGGGTTTACTTTGGGGCATAATGCCGGTTTTGATGCTTTTTATAGTCCTATTGGTTAGCCTGAGACAAATGTGGAAGCGAACATTTAAAACTGAGCTTCCTTTCGCATCATCTTACATTCAATTTCAACCAACATACAATCATATAAAACCAAGGTTGATGTTGACTTTGGTTTCTTGGGTTCTAATTGTAAGTGGATCGTTCTTGTATCTCGGTTTTCAACTATACAATACCTATGCGGCTCAAATATCTCCTACCAATGCGGTTCAGTCGTATTATGACGCAGTTGATTTTAAAAATTATGAGAAGGCGTATTCATTTCTGGCTCCAGATAGCAAGAATTCCCTAGGCCAATATATGTTGGAAATTTCGGTGAGTGATGGTTTATTAAGTTCCTATGCAAAATTAGATGCGATCGAATTTGAAGAAGTTTTTAGCAGTGATACCTTGGTCCGACTTTCCACTACTACCCATTGGATTACGCCCATAAAGCGTTTCGAAAAAGTAACAGTACATACCGTTAAAAAGATGAATGATAAATGGTATTTAGAACCTACGAGAGTCGATACTGACATACCAACCGATCAACTTTTCTCTTCAAATAACGTTTCATTTTACAATCATGGTAGAAGAAAAATAACCACTGGTGAAACATATCATGAAGATGTTTTGAAACAACCAGAAATTAAAGTTCTTTCTTCTCGCTTGGTTATTCAAGATGGGCAATATGCAGTTATTGGTGAAGTTCAGAATATAGACAATGTGCCTGCAAGTATCTCGATTGAAAGTAATTTATATAATTCTTCCGAGGGACAAATTGCTTCCTATCGTGCGAAGGATGTATTACACCATACACTTATGCCGCAGGAGACTAGTCCGTTTAGAATTAATTTTGAAGGCATTGCTTGGCGCGATTTAAATCAGAATCGCCCTTCAACTTTTAATCCAGATGAATTCACTTCTATTGAATTAAATTCACCACCAGAAAGTTTCACGGTTAGCGTAGATGCGCATGTTTCAACAAAAGGAGTATTTAGGGACGTTTCCCTACAAGAAATGAGCGTTAGTGATGGTTCTTTGTCTGGCACCATCTATAATTTTGGAATGGAAACTATTACAATTCCTCAACTACTTATTTCCTATTTCAATTCTGATAAAGAGTTATTATGGACAAATGTGATTTATTTGGAAGAAAGTGTTCGTCCACAAAGACGAAACTTTTTCAAAGTACCCATTATCCCGCCGAATAATGGTTCTGTAATTTCAAAAAACGCATCTCAAATAATGATTAATGGTCTTGAGGGGAATGAACTAATAGATTTAGAATACAAGGAGAAATGGGAAAATTCCACTTTCCTTGAAACTGGCAACGAAGAAGTACAATTTATTAGTGTTAAAGTAAATCCGTTCATTGGAAATTCGAATTAAATGAAAAAGAAAAATTACATTTTATATGGTTCGATAATGGCAGTTGCGATTGTATTGTTGATGGCGCATGCAACGAAAGTAGCGTTGCCAATTACCAAAAACAATGATTCGAAAATAACAGTAGACACTAAGTATGTGGCTGGCGATCTCATTGTTTTTAAGAATGTTCAAGAAACTGAGAACAGTATATTGTTTCTTTCTTCCTCTTATGGAAGTACCATTCTTTATCCAAGTGATTATGAAAATTCGAAGGTATTTCAGGTGCCAAGCTACCTCTCTAAAAAAGCAGGTTGGGTCTATTGGAAACACCTTTTGTCTGGTAAGGTAAAGGAAGAGGGGACTTTTCAGATCGTGCCAACTCATGAACTCTCTTCTCATTTGGAAACGTATGTGGGCCCTAGGAGTTTAAAGGCAGGAGGTGTAGAGCCAAGTATGTTAGTCGCAATTCCATGTGATAAGTTTGGCAATCTATTACCCGAAGGCAGCCCATTGGCTGTAAGCAAATTTGTAGATGGCGCTACCAACATTGATTCGTTGCGTTTAAAAAATGGAATCGCGGTGTTGAAAATTCCATCCATGAATAAAGCAGGAAGAATATTTCTTTCTACGACCGCTGGAACATCGATATCGAAAGAACGAATAGTGGATGTTGGTCCGAGCGAGCCGGTGGACTTTACTATTTCATTACGGCGCCAACATATGTATGCCGATGGCAATGAAACTATGGACTGCATTACTTCGCAGATAAAGGATTCTTTTGGAAATATAGTAGCCGATGGAACCTTAGTGTCTTTTCAAATTATAGATGCAAGTAATTCAGTAAGTATGGTAACGGCAACTACAGTAAATGGTGTTGCAACGGCGCAGTTACTCCATCCTACTCATCGAACTAATTGGATGGTAAAGGCAAATGTTTCTAACTTCGCTACTAGTAATGCAATAGAAACGAATTTTGAATCGGCAACTCTAGATTTTGAAGCCCGTCTTATCGATAATAATACAGTCGTTGAAGTAGGCCCCATTAAAAGTTTCTTGGGTCAACTTATACCTGATGGAACTCAAATTGTGATTCGTATAAATAAACAAAGCAAGACAATTCTAACCGAGAATGGGATGGCTCGTTTAAAGTTAGCGGGAGCGATGTTACCCAAAAATGAACCATTCGATATTACGATACAAACGATGGGGCTCGAAAAAAGATTAAAAGGGATGGCAAATGAAAGATAACAAAAGAGTATCAAGGGCCTTTGTTTTATTGTTGTTCGTTTTAGTAAACGCTGGAATCTTATTTGGTATAGCACAAGTCATTGCGTATTTAAATACTGGTGCTACTCGGGAGGGAATGTTACAGCTCGATAGAGCAGAGCTTTCATCTTATATGCCCGAAGTAAGTTGGGATACCCTTGCGAATTCTAAACTGAATATGACTGCTGCGCAAATTGAAAAAATAGAAAAGGATTATTTAGCGGCCTGGTTTAGTAGATCTCGTGTTTTATACTCCAACGACATGAGTGAAGTTGGAACTTATCACACCCAAACAGCCAAAGAAGAACTCGCCAATATTGTAGGGGGTAATTTGAACAATAATGTTAATCAAATAAGCACCACCTTAGAACATCATTTAACGTTAGAATTTTTCAGTATTGATGGAACCTTGGCTGTTTTGACTGATAAAAATGTAAAATCGTACAATCGAGTGTTTGTAGAAGATGCATTACTAACAGAGGGAGCTGAAAATGCTTCGTTTCATGTGGTTCTTTTATTAGAAGATGGTTTTTGGCGAATACGCCATATAGAGAAAACATTTGTAGAGAAAACGAGTTCTAACTTAAAAAATAACGTTGGTTTGTCTTCTAAGTTGAAGGGGTTTAATTATTATCCAAAAGATAGCGCTTGGGATACTTTTGGGGCTTCCTTTTCGGAACAAACAATTACTGCAGATTTTGATCAAATAAGAGCTTTAGGGATGAATACGGTTAGGATATTTATTGGTTACGAAGATTTCGGTAAAGAATATGTGAGTCCTACTAAATTAAAGAAGTTAGTCCAATTAATGGATATGGCCGAACGCGCAGATTTGAAGGTAATTATTACTTTATTCGATTTGTATGGTGATTATTCCGTATTTCGGTGGACGGCCAATAGCACACATTTACGCACGGTAGTTGAAACAATTAAAGATCATATGGCATTGCAAGCATGGGATATAAAAAATGAACCTGATTTAGATTTTCAAAATAGAGGTGAATCTCTGGTAATGGCTTGGCTGAGTGAAATGGTTTATTCGATCAAAAAAATCGACACAACTCATCCAGTTACCATAGGATGGTCTAATGCAGAACAGGCTATGCGTTTAAAGAAAGAAGTAGACTTTATCTCGTTTCACTATTATGACGAAATTGAAACATTGCCTAATGCACTAAATAAACTAAAAGAGAGTACACAAAAACCAATTGTTCTTCAAGAAATTGGGCGTTCGTCGTACAAAGGTATTTGGAACCCTTTTGGGCAATCTGAAGAGCATCAACGTGATTATATAGACGCTTTTCTTCAGATACAAAACGAAACTAATTTGTCTTATTTAATGTGGACTCTTCATGACTTCCCGCAAATCCCTAATTCGGTAGTGGGGCGTTTACCTTGGCGCAAAGCACGTCAAAAGAAATTTGGGGTATTAAATACTGACGGGCAACCAAAGAAGGTATATTCTGTGTTCTTAGAACAGAATTAAACTAGATTCCAAGAAGTTATATTTCTTTTCTTAAAAATGTCTTGAAATGCTTCCATATAGAGATCAGTTACATGATTCATTGGTATGGCTGTGGCTGCTTGGTAGTTATTTTTAGCTACCGATTTACGAAGGTTGTCGTTGGTAATGAATTCTTCTATTGCGTCTGCTAGACTGCTTGTGCTATGTGGATCGAAAAAACCAGCTGAGTAGCCCTCATCTTCAATTAAAGAAGCCAAATCACCGATGTTTGGAAGTACAACAGCTTTACCATAACTAGCAGCTTGATGTAAAACTCCAGAGCTACCAGTTGTTGAAGTATATGGAAATGCTACTATTGTACTCTCCGAAAATATTCTTGGTACATCTTCTTCCTCTACATAGCCCGTAAACCTTAAATCTTCGACATGGCTGAATTTCTGGGCCACCGTGTCTAAGTATCCTATAGTGTTTGGATTGTCCGTGCCAGCAATCACAATTTCGAGACGTTCTTTGGTACGTTCGCGCACTTCTACAACAGCTTCAATTAGACGCTCTACTTTTTTGTATGTTCCAAATTTTCCAAAGGCTAAGATTTGTTTTGTGTCACCAGATAATTCGTAGTTGGGTTCTTCTGGGATTTCGAAAGTTCCATGTGGAATAAGTTTTACGTTAGAGGCAAAATATTTTTGTTCTAATTGATCCACATAATTTTCTATTGTTACGGTAACTAAATCAGATCTTAATATAATGCTCGTTAGCTGTGTGCCAATTGCATTATAAAAACTTGCCTTTATTGGACTGCTTGTAAAACCTGCACTATTTAAATCAACCGTTTCCATTATATTATGAAGTAAGGTTATGGTGGGAATTCTCATTTTGCGCGTGAGCCAAGGAGAAAATAGGCCTAACGCAGCAGGAATCTTTTTATCTCCGAATTTCATGAATTGAAGGTTGTAAAGCACCATATCTGGCTGATGCAGTCGTATTGCTTTTCGTATCGACAGTAGATTAAAATAGCTATTAAATTTCCAACAGGAAACAAAAGTTACCTTGCAATCTTCTACCGAATAATTAGAAGTCACTTCGTCTTCTGTAATATTCGTGAATACAATAATTTCACTAACCGATTGGTGATTTCTAAAATTGAGAACCAAATGATGTGCATATTCATTCAATGTAACTTTACTTGGAGGAAATGCTGAAACGATACCTAACTTCATAATTTATTGTTTTTTAAGGTGTTACTTACTACAAAAGTGTGTTTATTTCTGTCAAAATAGGGGCGAGGATCGTTGATTTGCAGTTTGGTGTCGACGAATGGGAAATAGCTATCGATATGCTATTTGGAGGCACGTGACATTTGATAGAAAAAATAGGCCAGTTGCATTAAAAGTAAAAAGCCCATTGCAACTATCTGCATGTAAACTACTTCCTGAAGCGTCTCATGAAACCAAATGGTAAAGACAATTTGACCTATCCCCATTAAAAGGGCAAAGAATATGGGAAGGTATTTTTCTAAACATAAAAAATAGTAGGCAAAGACATTGGCGATAGCGAATAATGATGTTGCTAATGCATAGCTTGATAATAAAGGAGCAATATCTAAAAATTGCTTTCCAAACAGTACTGTTATAATCTGCTCAGGAAATACGTGACACAGGACGGTAATCGTTACGGCCAAAAAACCGATGTAAGACAAGTACTTTTTGAAAATTACCAGTGTATTTTCGTTGTGCTTATTGGCTTTGATCACTTTAGGAAGCAAAAGCATTACGAGCATCCAGGTTATAAAGTATACAACGCGACCAATTAAGGCAAGTGAAGAATAATAACCCGCTTCTAATGGCTCGAAATAATGTTTTACTAAAATGATATCGCTATTGTTACACATGATAAGAGTGCATTCATAGCATAGCGTAATTAGAAAAAAACTGAGTACCTTTTTTCGATTGCTGGTATTGAGTTTTACTTTGGAGGCAAATGTGTGGACGTACTTTTTATAGGGCAAATATCCACAAAAAACTGCAATGAGGATGCTGGAAGCAACCGCAACATCCGCAGAAAGATTAAAGAATAGTATAAGCGCAAATGTGATTAAAAAACGAGTCCACATTTCTATTTGATAAGAAACGGATAACGCAATGAGATTATCCATTCCTTGAAGAACTCCTCTTTTACAACTCATCGCGAAGTATATAGGAATTGAGAGACCTAAGATTACAAAGGTGATAGCAGATTGGGTATTAAAAAATGCCTGCAGTTTACCAGAGAATAGGACTAAAACAATTCCTATAAACGCCCCGAGCGTGTACGAAAATCGATAGGCTCGCCTTAAAAAAGCCTGTTTCTGCGAACCAGAGAAACTAACTGAAAATTTTGTGGTGGCAATTTGCACAGTCATTGCGACAAACGATAACGCAAGGAAGAGTGTAATCAATATCGCTGCGTCTGCAAATTTTGTGGGGCCAAGTACTCTTCCCAGCAATAGATTGTACAAGTAATTGCCACCATTAACAACCAAACTGCTTACTATAAAAACATGCTCTGGCTTTATTGTTTTTGTTGTTACAGTTGTGGAATAGATCATGGGAGATAAATTAAGCCGCTCTTTTTAAAAGGACATTATCTTGAATCATCAGTAATGGTCCGGTTATCTTTTTGTTAGATCCAAATCGAACAGAGACTGTTTTTTGGAATTCTAATGCCTCTTTTTTCAGATCGTTAAAGAGCATCGCTCCACTCAGATCCATACTGTCTAAGTTTTCAAGACTGATTTTTAATTCTGAAGCGAATCGCAATTTGGTCCGCATAAAAAAGCGTACGTCATGAGCGTGATCGGCGTTCATATTCCCGAATAATTTGAAAGTTCCGTTTTCTTCTTTAATGTGTAAAGCCATAATTATATAGTTTTAGGATTCGTAATTAGTTGAAATATATCCGCTCTTTTTTTATTGAAAACAACGGTAAGTGAAGGTAATTTGTGCGTCCTGTGAACAATGTTCAAATGGGACGAATTTGTAGTAGTTATTTGCTTCATAGTTATTTATTTTCTTTAACAAAGATGCTGGTAATAAGTGGTTTATATTAAAAATTTCGTTCAATCGAAGTTTGCTGTAGACGAGTGGTTTTGATAGTTCCTCGAACACCGTTATCGTTTAAGATCAAACAGTGGAACTCGATCTAATTGCCATCTTAATGAAAGGCCTAATTCGTTAAACTGAAATCCTGCAGCGGTGGCTGACGCGATATTGCTGTGTTTATAATGTGCTCTTATTACCAAGCGATTTTTTATTTGATAGCTACTTGATAGTTCAATTCGGAATATATCTGATGCTGGATCTTTTTCTACTTTTTGTTGACCTATTGCAAACAAACCACTGTAATTAAACAATCCGATGTTTCCGTTTATTGACGCAAAAACTTCGTTCGATTGATAGCGTGACGGACTAAAGTATAATGTAGGTTTTTGCAAAGCGAATTCGCTAAGTTGAAAGTTGACGCCCGTTTTTATAAATGGTGCGGTGCAAATGTTGGCGTAACCAGAAACAAATAATGAAGAGTTGGTATTATCATCAGACTGCGATGTTATTCTATAAGCTCCATAAAATCCAAACGGACTATTGGTAGTAAGATGGTAATTGATTCGATAGTTGTTTTTAATGATGTTACTTTCAATAAGAGCTGCGTTAAAATCTTCTATTTCTCTCACGTATTCTAATTGAAGAAAATTTTTGGGAGCCACGATTCCACCTATGCCTATTCCTCCAATTAAATTGGTATAAGGTCTGTTTGTTCCGGTTGACTTAACCGCGCCTATTGTTCCTGTCGCGGTAATATTGTTTTTAACGCGATAGTTGATATTCGTTAGCAAGGAATGTGTTGTCGCAGCATTGTTTAGTTGTTCATTCTGGGTCTCTCTATACGTATATAT
>Ga0316208_1000266_pt1 | contig 70424 bp, 62 predicted proteins | sample 3monopyrite_MG_FD_204944 | JGI IMG/M metagenome (GOLD analysis project Ga0316208, IMG submission 204944) | Microbial mat bacterial communities from mineral coupon in-situ incubated in ocean water Damariscotta River, Maine, United States -... | ecosystem: Environmental > Aquatic > Marine >... | reverse complement strand
GCCGGGCCGGTGGCCCGCCGGGGTCTTTGGCTCCGGCGTGGTCGTGGTCGTGGTCGTGGTCGTGAACAACCTCGACCGCTGCTGGTGGTCCGCTGCGCCCGAGGGGTTGGAAACCGCTAAAGTCGAGTCTAGATGACCGCGACTGAAGTGGCGACGCGGTTTTGACATGCGGTACCGAAAGGATCGGACTGCGGGGATCTCGAGCCAGCGAGGTCCGTCGCAGTGGGAAAGGCAGTCTCCATCTTGGAGCGCTGGCCGAAGAACAAAGCCGGCACGTCGGCGCAGCTCAATCGCCGTTGGGTGTGAGCCTCCCGAGGAGGGCACTCGAACGAATCCACCCGACCAAGCCGACAAGGCCAGGTCTGACCGAGCGCATCGAGTTCGAGTACAAGCGCCACGGTACGCTCTGCCTGATCGCGAGTTTCGACGTCGTGACGGGCAAGCCCCTCCTCCCCACCATCGGCCCCACACCCATCGACAGCGGAATCCCGATGGCCCCGGCTCGCCACCACGCCTCTCCGGTCATGCCGCACGTCTCGGTGTTCGGGCGGTGGGGCGCCACGCTCGAGCGATCCCCATACCGACTTCACCGGCGCCTATGGAATCACTGACATGCACCGGCAACGATTCCATAGGCCCAAAAGATCGAGCCTCGTGATCTTTTCTCGGAGGCGGACAAAATCTGTCCGCCCACCTCGGTACAGAGAGGTACGCATCTCCACCGTCGACTCTCCGCTCTGTTGTTCTTCCTCGCCCGGCACCGGCACTCCGCCGCCGAGCTCGCCGCCGTGATGGGGGTCAGCCTTCGCACCGTCTACCGCGACATCGAACGCCTCCGGGAGGAGGGCTACGTAGTCGAAGGTATCTCCGGTCCCGGCGGGGGGTTCTGGTTGGCCGAGGGCTGTGCTCCCGCTCCGCTCAGCCTCGGCCTGGACGAAGTCCGCGAGGTCCTGTTCGCCCTGCACGGGTCGGGGTCCCTGGACACCGACCTCGGGGAGCGGCTGTTGGGCGCGTTGCCCGCGGTCGGCCCGAGCGACGGCAAGCTCTGGCGGTGTACACACGAGCTCTCGCGCGCGGGCAGTTGTTCTCGTTCAACGACCCCACCAAGCCCGTTCAAGGTCGACATCGTCGGGGCTGGCCGGTTGGCATGGTCCGTCGACCCGAAGGCTGGTGTCTGGTCCTCGAGCTCCTCCGAGACCCACAGCGGTCCCACCTGGAGCAGCCGCTCCATCGTGTCATCCAGCCCCAGGTGTACAACCGGAGACGGCCTCCACAGCAGGCGAGGCTGTGAGGGATCGCGCCGTGGCACCTGTCACGTGAAGCTCGCCGGCTCATATTCCAACTTCTCGACAGCTCCGCCGGTCCAGCGGGGCTATCCCCAAGCGGATCGCAGAAGGTGCAAACCGATGGTCTGCCGGCGACAAGCGCCGCCGGTTCGAAGAGGCCGAGAACGAAATCGGCGAAACCGCGTCCGGCCTACCTTTGAGGTGCCATCCGGGCCGAGTGGAGGCTCGACCCGGCGCCGGAGAATCAGTACAGGTCGAGGATCATCAAGACGTTGTCCCCATCGATACCGTTGCCCTCATGGCCGACGGCATCTTCGTAGACGACCGCGCTGGGCGAGTCCTGCCAGATGCTCGAGGTGTCGATGGTGAACACGGTCGCCACATTGCTGCCGTTGTAGGCACCCGAGGCATCGCGGAAGGCGGCGCTCGCGGTGACATCGGTGTTGTTCACCACGTAGTCCGACAGCAGCGCCGAACCGTCTCCGGGCACCTCACCCAAGGTCAGATCTGCGAGCGGATCGTCCTGCAGGCCGTACCAGAAGCCCCAGTAGTGGGCGAAGTTGAACGACACCGCGTAGTTCTGCATCAGCAGGCGGAGGTCTCCGTTGCTGTCGACGTTGATCCCCTTCAGGCGGTTCTCAGTGACCTCCTCTGCACCCTTGCCGGTGTAGTACATGGTGCCCCAATCGTAGGCACCGTCCGTCATGCCCAGGCGCATGAGGAAGCCCTCGCCGAACTGGGTGTCTGCGGTCGCAACGGCCACGCGCCCACCGAGGTAGACGCTACTCGAGGCCTCGTCGATCCGCACGATATGGCTGTTGTTGTTGTCCCCAGCGTTCGCCTCATCCCAGGTCTTCGCCCAGGTGATCGAGCCATCGGTCGCCATCTTCGCGACGGAGAGGTAGGTCCGGGCCCCCCGCCGGTCCAAGCTGAGGTACGCGTTGCCTGCGCTGTCCACATCGAGCGAGTTGACGTTGCTTCCTGTACCCATGTCGAGCTTGCGCACGAAGTCCAGGTCCGGGGTCGCTCCATCTACACCGGTGATGCGCGCGACGAATCCACGACCATTGCTGGTCCCGCCCAGCCAGGCATTCCCAGCCGCGTCCACCGCGATCCCGTTCGACCAGTCGTTGGAGCCCGAGACGATGTCCAGGTGCTTGGCCCAGATGAGCGACCCATCGGTCTTGGACAGCGCCACGACCATGACCTCGGCCTGGCTGAACGCGGCTCCGGTGACGATGATGCGGTCCGAGAGGCTGGCGTCCACCGCGTAGGCCTTGGCAGACTGCCACGCCAGAGCCGGCGGGCTCACATTGTGGCCCGAGTACCCGACGGCCCAGTCCATCGCTCCCGAGGTCGCGTCGATCTTCATCGCCAGGGCCTGGAAGGCGCTATTGCTACTGGACTGGCTGCGCTGCCCCACGACGTAGACGGAGTTGCTGTCGTAGTCCAGGGACTCCGCCGAGCCACCACTCTCCCCGTTCTGGCCAGGATCGGGAGAGAGCTGCTCATAGCTCTCGTTCCACTCCTTGGACCAAGCCAGGGTGCCGTCCGCGTTCTGCCGGGAGACCACGATATTCTCGGAGAATCCGTCGGACCACTCGTTGACATTCCCGCTGTAGTAGAGGTTGTCCGAAGCATCGAGGTCGGACCCGCCCGTCAGGGTGTCGGCATCGGGGTCTCCGTGGACCTTCAGCGAGGTGAGCTCGCCGCCCCCGAACAGGAGCAGGGCGTCCCGGCCACGACCGGTCACCGTGAAGCCGTAGCTCTCGGTTCCGTTGTACGAGATGACCACATCCTCGCTGACCACATGGGACTGGGCCGGCGTGAAGAACACATCGAAGCTCACGGCCCCTCCGGCAGGAACCGTCATGCCCGAGAGGTCGAGATCGATGAGATCGCTGGGGCCGTTCTCAACGAGAATCCACTCCATCTCGAACCCGTCAATCGCCGTCGAGGTGACCGAGTCGATGGTGAGAGCAGCGGTGCCGTCATTGTGGAAGGTGAGGGTATGGCGGGAGGAGGAGAAGGGGACGATCCCATTCGCGGTCAGGTCGAAGTAGTCCCCACCCGGAGGCACATACTGGCTGTTGAAGCCGGTGACGCGCACGTCGAGCACGGGGTCGGTGTCCGTGTCCGTGTCCGTGTCCGTGTCCGTGTCGGCGTCGGCGTCGGTGTCGGTGTCCGCGTCAGCGTCCGTGTCCGCGTCGGCGTCGGTGTCCGCGTCGGCGTCGGTGTCCGCGTCAGCGTCCGTGTCCGCGTCAGCGTCGGAGTCCGCGTCGGCGTCGGTGTCCGTATCGGTGTCGGTGTCGGTGTCGGTGTCGGTATCGGTATCGGTGTCCGTGTCGGTCTCAGACGGTTCGGGCTCCGGGCACCCAGTGAGGGCGAGCAGTACCAGGGTCGAAGTGAGGAAGAATCGAGTGGAATTCATGGTGAGCATCTCCTTTCATTGGCCCAACGAACACCCCGCCCGGTTTCCCTCCGACTTTCTCGGATTCCTCGGAGCGTGCTATGAACAGCCCAATGAACACGGAGCCGATCCAGGACTACTCCGATCTACAGCACCGCCTCGAGGGCGTGATGCGGCGGCTATGCCCGCCTTGGCTGCGCGGCGATCTCGACGATCTGGTTCAAGCGGCCCAGCTCAAGATCTACCGCCGCGGTGACTCGCTCACCGAGCTCGAGAGCAGCTTCCTGTACCGGGTGGGGCACTCGGTGATGGTCGATGAGATCCGGCGGGTCAAGCGTCGCAGAGAGGTCCGTTCCCAGGATGTCGTAGAGAACGCACGAGGCACCGAGGTCGACCCCGAGGTCGCCGCGGCGGGTCATGAGCTCGGCCAGACCATCCATCTCTGCCTGGCAGAGCTCAAGCCCGAATATCGCCGAGCGGTCTCGCTCCATCTCCACGGACACTCGGTGCCAGAGATAGCCACGCTCCTGGGCATCGATAAGAAGAAAGCAGATAATCTCGTGTATCGCGGTGTCTCTCGCTTGCGAGAGGCCCTGAACCGCAGAGGGCTCCCATGAACAACGCCGATCTCCAGATTCCCTTTCAGGACGCGCTCCTGCCCGGGCTCCCTCCTGGTGAAGCCGTGGATATGGATCGGATCATGGCCGCAATCACCGGAGAGCTCCCGCTCGAAGAGCGTCTCGAGGTGATCGACCGCTGCGCCCTCGATAGGCAATGGGCCGCAGCTTGGGGCCAGGCAAAGCAGATGCTCGAGCTCCGCGACGAACCCGCACCGGTCAGCCAGTCTGCCTCCCCGCTGCCCGCAAACCGTCGCTTCCCCATGTGGGCGATTGCGGGGACCATCGGCGTCGCCTTCGCGGCCCTCGCCATCGGCGCCTTGCTGCTGGGCTCCCCCGCCACGCCCACCTACCGAAGCAGCGGCGAGTCCAGCATTCACGCCACCTCCACAGCCGCCCTCCCGCGTGGAGAAGCGCGGCTCCAGTGGGCCGGGATACCCGCCGACGCCCAGGTGGTGCTCACCGTACAGGACAGCCACCTCCGCTCCGTCGCCAACGCCTCCGGCCTCGGGCTCGACAGCTACCTCATTCCCGCCGCGTTGCTCGAGGGGCTCCCGGCCCAAACCGAGCTGATGTGGAGTGTTCAGATCACTCACCCCGATGGCCGAATCGAGCGCAGCCCGACCTTCCGCACACCTCTCCAGGACTGAAGACTGCTCCTCTTCCTCCTCACCGCGCTCGCCGGCCCCCTCGACGACTGCTTCTCCGATCCCAGCGACGCCACAGAGCCGTATCGCTGCGCCTACCGGGTCGCCCGATCCTCCGACGACTACGGCCCCGTCATCGCCCGAATGCGGGCCGAGATCGAAGCCCATCCCGACCACCCGTGGGCGCTCCACACCCTCGGAAGCCTGCTCACAGACCAAGACCAGACCGAAGAAGGCGTCCGGTCCTTCGAGGTCGCTCGAGACCGCTTCGATGCCGCCGGCGAGGTTCTCGGGCAGGTCTACAGCCGGCTGAACCTCGGAAAGGAGTATCAACACGCCGGTGAGTTCGACCGCGCATCGACCAGCTACCTCGAGGCGGCCGAGATCGCCGACGCCAACCACAGAACCGACCTGAAATACGCCGCCCAGCTATCTCTGGCTCGCGTGCTCATGGCCAATGAGACCCAGCTCGGAGAGGCCTGGCGGCTCGTTACATCCATCCATGATCAGGTGTTCCCCGATGGGGAGTACCAGACCCAGGTCCTCACGCTGCACCTGCTCTCCCGGATCGCCGAGAGCACCAATCGCGAGCCGGAGAGGCAGGCCGTTCTCTCGCGGCTCCTCCAGCTCTCCGTGGACACCGGCGACAAATACATCGAGGTGGGCACGCGGAGCGATCTGGCGAAGCTCGCCCTCTCCCGTGCCGCTGCAGGCTCGGCTCCACCCGAGGGGCTGGTCCCCCATATCGAAGCGCTGCTCGCCCCCATCTCTGCCTCCGCGAACCCCTACGTCGCCGCAGAGAGTCACTGCATCCTGGCGCTCGCCCACAGGCAACTCGAGCAGTGGGAACAGGCCCGAAGCGCCAGCAAGACCTGCCTCGAAGCCACGGCTGCACTCGACGACTCCACGGATCTGTTCCGCGCATTCATGGTCGATGCCTATGTGCAGGCCCACTCCGACCGCCCGGCCGCCGAACAGAGCTGGCAGCGCGCAGCCGAGCTCGCCGACACCCCCCTGTTCAAAGCCTCCATGGAGGTGGAGCGACTCGAATTCCTCGCTACAGCGGGCGCCTATGACGAGCTCGCCGCACAGCTTCCCCACGCCCGTGCTGCGCTCCAGGTCATCCGAGATGCTCAGCAAGACCCCGCTACCCGGAGCGGATTGAGCCGCACCCGAGGGCAGCAGCTCGCTCTCGCTGCGACCTGGCTGGCGGGGATCGATATCCCTGGCGGAGCACCGGTCGATCTCCCCCTGGCTGTCGAGCTGGCCGAGGTGGCTCGGGGGGGCCCCACAGATCTCCAGCTCGACCTCTCAGCACTGCAGGCCAGCATTCCCCCCGGCACCGCGCTCGTCGCCTATCTACTGCCCGCCACCGAGGTTCGCGGCTGGGCGGCCATCCTCACCCACGATGCTGTCCGCGCTGTTCCCATCGCAGGACCCGAGCCACTCGCTCCCCAGGTCGACACCCTCATCGGATTGGTCACCTCCCGCGATCAAGCCGCATCTATTGCGTCCCATACGCTCTACAGCCGGCTCATCGCGCCGCTCGGGCTCTCCCCCGAGGTACACGACCTCGTCTTCATCCCCAGCGGTGCGCTGCACCACCTGCCCTTCGGGCTCCTCCAGGGAGAGGATGGCCCGCTGGTATCCACCTACACCACCACCCTCATTCCCAGCCTGAACGCGTGGCTCGACCGCGGCCCCCCCGCCAAGGGACCCATCTCCAGCGCCCTGATTGTCGCAGACCCCAACCGCCCGCAGCTGGCCCCCCTACCCCACGCACGGGAGGAGGCCGAGCAAGTCCAAGACGCCCTCGGAGCCCCCCAGGAACCGCTCCTCGGCGACCGTGCCACCCTGCAGGCCATCCTGAGCGCCGACTCCCCGCAGTGGGTCCACATCGCAGCCCATCTGATAGACGACCCTCGCTTCCCTGCCGATACCTATATTCCCCTCGCAGACCGCACCCGGCTCAGCACACACGACGTGCGCAACAAGGAATGGGAAGGGGCGGTGGTCGTGCTCAGCGCCTGCGATAGCGCCGCCGGTCGCGTCCTCGGAGGAGAGGAACCCCTCGGGATGACCCGGGCCTTTCTGGAGTCCGGAGCATCCGCAGTCATCGGGAGCCTATGGCCCCTCCGAGACGATGATGCCGCACGGTTCTTCAGCCGATTCTACGGGTATATCGAGCAGGGGCAAGACCTCCGGTCCGCGCTCAGCCACACCCAGCGCTCGCTCTACGCCGAAGGCGTTCCCGCCGAGGCCTGGGCCGGCGTGGTGCTCGCAGGAGACGGCCGACGTGCGATTCCTCCCACCCGGTCCGCTTGGTTGCTCACCGGCTTGGGAATGGGACTGAGCACAGCCGCCCTGCTGCTGGGCTTCGCCTATTCCAGGCGCTCGAGGATGAACCGTTCATCGCGGTCGGTGAAGAACTCGTTGCGGAACACCATCACATCCGAGGTCCAGGACAGCGCCGTGTAGCCGGTCACCCCGTTGTTCAGGAAGTCGCCCTCCAGGGTCATATTGGCAGAGTTCACCCGCGCCTCTTCGCCGAGGATATCCACCTGCTGGCAGTAGATGAAGGTGTTGATATCTGGGAACCCGAAGCGGAGATCCGAGTCGGCATCCGACACGGCATCCGGCACCCCATCATCCCCCTCGACGATCCAGGTCTGCTGCCAGACCCCAAGGAGCACCGAGCCCAGGTCGCCCTCTTGGCCAGCCGGCTGAGCCGGAGCCGATGCAGCGGATATCAGCTGGGGAATATCCCCGTGACCACAGTCATCACGAGCCCCCCGTGGTGCTCCATCTCCAGAGCACGCGACGAGGGCGAAACAAAACATCCAGCACAGCTTGTTCATGGGCGCTCCATAGGAGCCCGAATCCTACTGGAGGTCGAGGCGTGGATGCCAGTAAATCATGCTGTCGGGGGCAGGCCTCCACCTGCTGGCCACCACCGCAGCTCGGGACGCCGTCATCGCAGGCGACTTCGACACCGCCCGAACCCAGCTGGCGTGGTTGGCTTCCCACGAAGCCACGAATCTTACCCCAGACAGCGCGCCGCTATTGGAGAAGCTTCGGGCAGCCGCTCGTACAGGGGCATCAAAGAGCCCACACGATGTAGCCAAAGCGGTCGCGTCGGTGGCAGGGGTCTGCGGACCGAATGTGGGAAGGCATCCTCTCCGGCGACGCGGCGGTGGAGAGCGGCGGTGGAGAGAGGGGTCGCCTCCAAGATCGTGCTCGAGATGCCACTGGCCACCTGGCAGTACAACTGGGAGAACGAGGGCGAACACCTCGGATTCCTCATCGACGATGTCGAAGGCACCGCAGCCGTCCGCCCCGACGGGGAGCACGTCGACCTATACGGCTACATCTCCCTCGCTGTGGCGGCGATCCAGTCCCAGCAGGCGCAGATCGAGGCGCTCGAGGCGGAGATCAAAGCACTCAAGACCCAGCCCACGCCTCACTGAGGAACCTGCAGCGGCCCCACCCCGTGCCGGTCCCGCATCGTGTCCACCGCCCGGCGAATCGGGCCCTGACGCAGCAGAAATAACGCCATGCGCTGCTTGCCCGGTACATCCGCGAGCACCAGCCCTGCGAGCACCGTCAGCAAGCCTTGACCGGGCAGTGGGATGAGGATGAGTCCGATCAGTAGCAGTGGCCAGCCCACCAGGTTGCGCAGCACGCGGTTCCGGGTGCTTCCGGGCGGCTGTGGCGCCACGAAGTAGTCCTCGGGGAGCTTGGCCAACACGACCGGAAGCCCGAACACCGCCGCGACGAAGGTGATGATCACGAACACCAGTGAGATCGCCGTGATCCACGGCGCCAGCTCGCCGAGCACGGCCATCCACTGGTTCATACGGAGCACACCGCGATCTTCAGCGGCGGCCGCCCGTCGAAGCTCGGGAAGTCCGCCTCGGGCTCGAGAATATCGATCGAAGACAGCGGGCGCCCCGCTTTGGTGGCCGTGCGCCGAAGCACCGACAACCAGTCGTCCAGAGCCACCGTAGGTACGTGATTGGTGGCCAGCACCCGGCCCCCCGGGGCGGTCGCCAGCAGCGCCGGCTTGAACAGGGATGGGTAGTCGCGCACGACATCGACCGCCCCCCATGCAGAGCGCGCCCACCGCGGCGGGTCGAGCACGACCAGATCAAAACCCTCGGCAGGCAGGCGCCGAAAGCGGGGACGGCGGCCTTTGCGGCCCCCCACACCGAGCCCGGCGAGCTGTCGCACCGCGGGGAATACGTCGTCTTCGTGGACCTCCATCTGCACCGCGTTGAGCTCGGCGTTGCGGCGCCCTACCGCAAGGGAGGACTCGGCGAAGTCGACGTTGAGCACGCGCCGAGCCCCGCCACAAGCCGCCGCCACGCCCATGCCACAGGTGTAGGCGAATAGGTTGAGCACGGACTTGCCAGCCGACTCCCGGCGCGCGAAGTCCCGGGCCACCCGGAAGTCCAAGAAGAGCAGCGGGTCCGAGCCCCGATGCCGCGGCCGAACATCGAAGCGGATGCCCCTCTCTGTGCCGATCACCTCATCGGGAGTAGGCCCGGGGCTGCCCCCGCCGCCGCGATGGTTCCAGACCGGCACCAAATCCCAGGGCACCACCTCAGCCAAGGCGTCGAGCATGCCGGGCTCGAGCGGCTCTCTCCAGGTCTGGACCAGCAGGACGGACCCATAGCGATCGACAGCGACCCCCGGCCAACCCTCTGCGACCCCATGTAGCAGCCGCACACAGTCCGTGTCGGCCAGGTCGGAGAGCAGTTCAGCGCGCCGGTCCAGCGCGGCCTGGAGGGTCTGGGGTCCCAGATCAGTCCCGGCGACGGCGCAGGGCCACGAGCACCAGCGGAAGCGCCAGAATGCCGAATCCGCGTGGCCCCGCGCTGCATCCACAGGCGGGCGTGTAGGCCGTGCTTCCGGTGTCGGTGTCGCCGGGCGCGTCGGAGTCGGTGTCTGCGTCGGTGTCCGCATCGACATCGGAGTCGGTGTCCGCATCGGCATCGGCGTCTGAGTCCGAGTCCGCATCGGTGTCCGCGTCTCCGCCGCCCCCCGGACAGGAGGCCGTGAGGTCGAAGTTCGAGCTGGCGCCATCCCAGCCATCTGCGACGACCATATAGGTGACCCCGCCGGTGGCGTTGAACTGCACCTGCTCGGGGTCTGCGTTGCTGTTGCCGCTGGCCGTGATGCAGCTATTCGAGTCGCACTGGCCACCCACCGCCGTGGTGACGAACAGGTCGAGGTCTGCGGTCAGCCCGGTCATGTCGATGGTGACATTGCCGCTATTCGCCGGAGTGATCGTGTAGATGACCTCCGGGCCCGTGGTCTGCCAGTTGACGCAGCTGTAGTCCTGGACGTTGTTCTCGAAGCCGAAGTTGCTTCCCTGGACTGTGGAGTTGCAGGGGAGCGCCTGGAGCGGAACGCAGTCGCCGCCGCCTTGGGGCTCGGGGCAGTCGGTGGTGAGGGTGAAGCTCGACGCAGCCCCATCCCAGCCATCCGCAACGACCGTGTAGGTGACGCCCGCAAAAGCGTCGAAGGTGATCGTCTCGTCTGCCAGATCCTGGCTACCGCCGGCCGCGCAGTTGCTGGGCTCGCAGCCCCCGTCGAGCTCGGTGGTGACGAACAAATCGAGATCTGCGTTGAGGTTGGTGAGGGTCACCGTCACCGCCCCGTCTTCGGACGGAACGAAGGTGTACACGGCCTCCGGACCGGTGGTCTCCCAGTTGGCGCAGGCCCAGGACTGGTTGGTGTTGACTCCCCCAACCGTGGTGCCGTTGATGGTGTTGTCACACCCCACCACGCCATCTACCGGGCAGGTACAGGTGCCCGATGTTCCGCAGTCCGGGTCTGCGCAGTCGATCAGGCCATCGCTGTCGTCATCTACGCCGTTGGTGCAGCTGGTCTCCATAGGGCCACAGACCCCGGCATACGCCCCGCACACACCCGACTCGTCATCGACATCGAGGGAGCGCGGACCGATCCCCCCCGAGTAGGAGGCGAACATCGTGGCCGGACCGACCCCGGAGTGATCGAGCCCGATCCAGTGGCCGTTCTCGTGGGCGGCGATGCTCTGGAGATCGGTGTCGTTGAAGCCCGGGTTGTTGACGGTGGTGTAGTCGAAGCCGATGGCGTTGTAGACCTCGTCGGCGTTGAAGATCACGCAGTCATTGGTGAAGAACACCGGCAGGGTGACCGCGATGGTGGAGTTGACCGAGCCGAAGGAGGGGTCCCAACCCGACTCGTCGAAGCTGATCGTGTTCACCGTGTCGTTCGAGTTGAAGCCTGTGGTGGTGGTACCGCCATTCTGGTGGGACCAGCCCGAGCAGCAGCTGACCGTGTTGGACCAGACATCGAAGCCGCCCTGGAAGGCGCCGGTGGTGTCGCTATCTGAGAGCTGGGAGTAGATGGGCTGGCCATTGGGCTTGGTCATGCGCCACACGCTGGGCTGGATCTCCCAGTGGGTAGGCGTGCCCCCGCAGGTCTGGATGTAGTTGAAGGCAGAGGCGTCGAGGCTGAAGAGTGCGAGGAAGATCACTGCTCACCTCCGAAGACGAGGCCGGTGGTGGCGGTCTGGAGCTCGGAGAAGGTGGCGTACTCCGGCAGGCTCTGCACCGCCGGGACCACCGCCCCGTTGCGGTCGCGTTGATAGAAGTTCATGCCCTCGACGTCCCGGCGGACCTGGGCCCCAGGGCCTTCGCCCTGGATATGCCACACGCTCTGGCCGAGCGCGGTGAAGTACCAGCGACCGTCTACCTTGCGGACGAAGCCCGCGATGCGCTGGCCCGCTTCGAGCCGGGCATCTCCTGGGAGGTAGAGCATCTTGCCATCGTGCTCGCCGCCGAGCTGGCGGACGGTGATGGAGCGGGGAGCCTGGCCCCCGAGCACCTTCTCGACATCCAAGCGGGTGTCCGTGTACCAGCGGTCTGTAGTGACCTCCACCTTGGATTCGCCGACTACGGCGATGACGAAGGCGTCGGATTCAGACGCTTGTTCGCTGACATCGAGCGCGACGACGGTCGTGGCGTGGGCCGGGGCACCTGCGAGCGCCAGCAATAGAGCAAGGATTCGGAACAACAGAGCACCTCTCGTCGATGGAGCAGGGTAGCCCCTGAACGACCCATTCGGAAGATGGTGACATCGGTTTCACATCGAATTCAATGCGCCGACGAGTCGATCCGCTCCAGGCCCCGATGCAGTCCGCGTCTCTCCAGCAGCTTCTCCCCGAACATCCACCAGGCCAGGTGGTCGGTCAGGCGCGTCAATCGCGTCCAGAATCCGATCACCAGGAAGCCCATCGCGCTCATCGCCGAAGCCACCACGGTCGCCAGCATCCCGCTGAGCACGAACAGCCGGTACAGCCCCCAGAGCCCGAACCCCTCCAGCTCCGGAAACCTGCGATGGAGCCGCCACAACCGGCCGAACGCGGGGTAGAGGCCGCGCAGGTCGTAGCCCAGCGCGTGGGCCAGGGTGTAGGTCTCCAGGCTCATGAAGGGCACCGCGATCATGCCCCGGTAGATGTTGGGGTTGAGGAGCAGCTTGAGCCCCCGGATCCCCCTATGATCACGGGCCGCTTGGCGGGTCACCAGCCAATTCACGGCCAGGTGAGCCCCCTCGTCCGCATCGATCCGCGCAACCAGGGCGTCGAAGGCGGGGCTGGACAGGGCCGGGTGGGTCTTGAGGAAGGGGATCGTGCCCGCGTCCAGGAAGGTCTCGAACACCGGGGTGGAGACCGCGACCAGCAGGGCGTCCGCCAGATCATCGGAGTCGAGGGTATCGAACTGGTCGAGCACCAGCGCGGTTCCCATTCCCGGCAGCTCCACCTCGTGCCCGTGCAGCTCCAGGACCTGGCGCAGCCCATCCGCATGGCGGCGCTCCTCCTCCGCGAAGAAGCCGTACAGCTCGACCAGCAGCGGGTCGGTGGTGGAGCCCCGGAGCAGCTTGAAGTTCAGCCCGGCGATCTCCTCGACATAGACGGTCTGGTTGATCAGCCGCGCCATCTCTGGAGGCAGCGAGGGCAGCGGCCCGGCGGGCCAGGGTACGTCCGTGAGCTCCCACTGATGCGCGCGGACCTTGCCCAGCAGGCCTGCCACCACGACGCGATCGCGCTCACGGGTCAGGGCCAGCCCGGCCGCACGGACCCGCGGGGCGATCTGGCTGCGGATCACCCACCAGGAGCCCACGCCGATCAACATTCCACTGGGGATATCCACGAGGTAGTGCTGCTTGGTCGTGAGGGTGGTCAGGCTGACGAGGACCGCCCACAAGATGGGCACGGGCTTGAACGCGCGGATCGCCGTCCAGTCGACCCAGCACAGGGCCAGTGCCCAGGCCAGGGCCACATGCTGGGAAGGGAAGCAGTTCGAGGGAGAGTCGCTGATCCGCAGGCTACGGAACTCCAGCAAGGTGGAGCTGCTCCCCGGCGGGAGGGGCCACAGCTCGCGGGGATAGGTGGTGGGCCAGAGCAGGAAGAAGACCCAGCAGAGCACCGCTGAGAGCGTGAGGCTGAAGTAGAGCCGTCGCGCCGCGAGTCGGTCCGGTACCGACAGCCACGCCAGCAAGCAGACCAGCGTGCCCGAGCCGTAGATCCACACCGTCCACGGGATGAGCGGCACCGCCCGGTCGATGGCGGTGAGCGGGAGGAGCTGGGCGGCGGCGAAGGGCTCGAGCTTGGCCAGCCCGTAGCCAAGCAGGATCGTCAGCCCGCTGAGCATCCACATTCCGACCCGCTTGCCGTGATCGAAGAGCGTGCGGTCGCCGAAGGCACCCATCAGCGTGCTCTGTCGACGAGATCGTGGGCGAGCTGCACCAGCGCAGCCCGAGCCGGCCCATCAGCGACGCCGCTGAGCGCTGCGATGGCGGCATCGCGGTGGCCCCTCGCTTCGCTGGATGCAGCCGCAGCCGCACCGCTGTCGACGACCTGGCTGCGGATCCAGGTCCAGTCTGCGCCTCTGCCCAGGTCGGCGTCGAGCCGGGCGCGCTCTTCGGGGGAGGCGGCTTCGCGCAGGATCAGCCACGGCAGCGTGGCCTTTCCAGCCAGCAGGTCGGTGCCGGGACGCTTGCCAAAAACCGACTCCTCGGCGACATAGTCGAGCACATCGTCAGTGATCTGGAAGGCGAGCCCGACCTCGCGACCGTAGTGGCGGAGCGCGGTGATCGTCCCTTCATCGGCCCCACCGAGCCTGGCGCCTACCTCGGCCGCACAGGCGAACAAGGCCCCCGTCTTGGCCGCGACAATCCGGTGGTATTCGGTGCGGGATAGCGCACTACAGCCCGTCTCGGCGAGCTCGGAGCCCTGGCCATCGGCGAGCCTCTCGGCCGCACCGCGCACCCGCTCGGCGACCGCACCGGGCAGAGACCGGCAGCCCACCGCGACCCGGTCGAGCAACCACAAGAAGACCGCGACCGCGAAGGGCCGGTCGGTGACCTCGTGGAGGGTGGGGGCCCCGCGCCGCAGCACGGCATCGTCGAGCATATCGTCGAGGACCAGAGAGGCGGTGTGCAGCCATTCCACCACCGCGGCGCCGCGAATCGCCTGCGTGGGGTCCCCGCCGACGGCCTCGGATGCGAGCAAGACGAGCTGGGGCCGCACTCGCTTGCCCCCCTGGAGCCGCAGGTATTGCGCTGCCGCCACGAACCGCGGGGGGCCGTCGGCCACGAGCTCCTCCATGACGGCTTCGACCGAAGCGAGCGAAGCCGACCGCTGTTCCCGAACCGCGACCGGGGGCACGGCTCGGGGCTGCCACGCCACGAATACCCGACCGGCCCCTGCGGTCATCTCGAGCGTGTCTTCGATCTGCTCCACCAGAGCGCTCGGGGGCAACACCGCCAGGGCTCCTCGCGCGCCGACCCGCGGATCGATCCGCTCCCGGCGACACCCGAGCGCCGCCCAGGCCCCATACCAAGCCTCCTCTCCGACCGGCGCCGAGGCGGACTCCCACACCAGGCCCAGCCAGGTCGCGACCTCGTCCAGCTGAGCGAGGACCCCCGGATCGACCCGACCACAGAGCCCTCCGAGCAGCACCGCCGCCCGGGCCGCCAGCACCGCCTCTGGCACCGGGTACTCCCCGATACTCCCGGCTCGTAGCCTCTCCCCCACCCCATCGATCCAGTCGCGGCGCTCCCTCACCAGCCGCTGAGAGGTGCTGCGAAGCCGGTCATCCGATAGCAGCCGGGCGATGGCGACCTGATCCCCGGAGAGGTCTGTGAACACGAAGGCGTTGGCCCCTTCCAGGACCACGGCCACCAGCTGGATGGCCTTGGAGTCCACCCGGCTCCCGTAGGTGTACGCGACCCCATAAGCCAGCGCCGCGAGCCAGCCCGCCCGGGGCCCATCCGCTCGCGCCGGGCTCACCGACGCCGCTCGCTCGATCGCCCGCCCGACCACCCGAGCACGCGGCGCCACGATCGCCTCTTGCCACGCCGGGCTGGGAGCGACCTGGGAGCGCGAGGATCGGGCGGTCACAGAGGTCATCGGGGCCTCGATAGCGTGAGCGCCTCCCGGGGTCCAACCCCAGGCGGGTTACCCGGGCCAGGCAGAACGGAGGAAGTCGTGAAGGATTTGATGCTCGGAGTGGTGGGAACAGCGCTCAAGGAAAATGAACACCGGGCAGCCATCCATCCGGACCACCTGGTGCAGATCGACCCTGCACTGCGGGCTCGAATGGTCTTCGAGCGCGGCTATGGCGAGCGCTTCGGGATGGACGACGCCACCCTCTCCGGACTCGTCGGCGGCCTCGCGGATCGCGATGGCGTCTTCGACAACGACATCGTGCTGCTGCCCAAGCCTACCGAGGCCGACTTCGAGTACTTCCGTCCCGGCCAGACCATCTGGGGATGGCCTCACTGTGTCCAGGGGCCCGAGATCACCCAGGTCGGGATCGACAAGAAACTCACCTTCATCGCCTGGGAGGAGATGCACCACTGGGATGACGGCGCGTTCCACCTGCACACCTTCCACGTCAACAACGAGCTCGCCGGCTACTGCAGCGTGCTCCACGCCCTCCAGCTGGCGGGGATCTGCGGCCACTACGGCCCCCACAAGCGTGCAGCGGTCATCGGCTTCGGCAGCGTGGGCCGCGGAGCCATCCACGCCCTGCGCGGCCAAGGCTACCCCGACATCACCCTGTTCACCCAGCGCCCCGGCTACGCGGTGCGCGCGCCCATCCCCGGCATACGGCACTGGCAGTACCAGCGTGTCCAGGCCGGCAAGCCCCAGACCGAGGTGGTTCTCACCGACGAGAAGATGCCCATGGCCCAGGCTCTCGGCCACTTCGACATCATCGTCAACGCCATCCTCCAGGACACCGACGACCCACAGATGTTCCTGTACAACAACGAGCTCGACCAGCTCAAGCGGCAGACCCTCGTCGTCGACGTGAGCTGCGACGCCGCCATGGGCTTCGAGTTCGCCAAGCCCACCAGCTTCGAGGACCCCTGGTTTCCCGTTGGCGACAACGGGCTGCGCTACTACGCGGTCGACCACACGCCCACCTACCTGTTCGACACCGCCACCCACAGCATCTCCAGCGCCCTGCGCCCCTTGCTCCCCGTGGTCATGGCCGGTCCCGACGCCTGGGACACCAACCCCACCATCAAGCGGGCCATCGAGATCCGCAACGGGGTCGTGCAGAACGAGAAGATCCTGCGCTTCCAGAACCGGTCCGCCGCCTACCCGCATCCCCGGATCTCATAGCCCCAGCTGGACTTCGAAGCGCAACCTCTGATACAGTCCCTCACGTCCGGCATTGACATACCAATACTTGTCTGAGGAGACGCAAACCATGAGCCGTTCCGAGCCGCAGATCACCGAGATAGCCAGCTACCTCGCCGCAGCCCTCCCTACGGAGGGCGCGGCCAAGGAAGAGTCCGTCCAGGCCTGGCGCAAGACCCTCCGGTACGCCCGCAAGGCCGGCGCGATCGAGCCCATCGCCGATATGCTCCGCGCCGACACCGGTCATGATGTCCGGGTGGCCCAGTACTGCGACGAGCTCACCAGCTGACCGATCCCAAGCCGGTACCGCTTATCGCCCGGGTGCTCGCCCTCGGAATGGGGGTCGTGTTCCTCGGGTGTATGGGTCTGTTCGCCCTGAGCGAGTGGGGAGAGGCCGAAAAACGCACGTGGCGCTGGGGCTATCTCGATGTCGATGGAGAGGTAGCCATCCCGTTGAAGTACGAGGCTGCGAGGGCCTTTCACAACGGGCGGGCCGCTGTCCAGATCGACGGCCTGTGGGGCTTCATCGACCCGACAGGCAAGCTGGTCGTCCCCGCCAGGTTCCGGAAGCTGTGCAGCTACGGCGGCGCCGATCTCAGCTGCGCCCAGGGCACCGAGGGTCCGGACTGGGGCTATATCGACGACTCCGGAGCGTGGGCGCTCGCACCCCAATGGGACCAGGCACGGGATATGGTCGACGGCGTCGCCGCCATCGGCATGTCCGTGGGCTTCAGCTCCAGCCGGATCAGCGGCTCGGTCAATCAGGCCATCATCCACTATGGGCTCATCTCCCGCGATGGCTCCGAGCTCGTCGCCGTGCGCCCCAAGAAGGACCCCGAGGCCTGGACCACGGTCAGCCCCTGGTCCGAGGGCCGGATGGCGGTCCAGGTCGGCAAGAAGTTCGGCTATGTCGACTCCACCGGCCAGTTCGTGCTTCCCCCCAAGTACCGTGCCGCCAAGCCCTTCCTCGGTGGCTTCGCCGGAGTGTCCGGAGGCGGGGGCTGGGCGGTCATCGACCGAGACGGCACGCTGATCATCGAAGAGACGGCCTACCTCACGGATGGCGCCTCGGATGGATTGATCGCGGGACCGGGGGGCTACTACGACCTCGAAGGCAAGCCGGTCGGTCCCAAATACGAATGGGTGCGCCCCCACACCGAAGGGCTCGGAGCGGTCTACCTGGAGAAGCAGTGGGGATTTGTGGACACCGAGCCCAAAGAGGTGATCCCCCTGCGCTATCGCCGCGTCTCGCCCTTCGCCGATGGGCGGGCCATGGCAGCGGTGAGTGAGGGTCTGGGCTTCACCTGGGGAATCATCGACCGGGCGGGTGACTGGGTCAGCGAGCCCGTGTGGGCCGGGGTCGATGAGAAGGGCTACTCCGAGGGGCTGGTGGTGGTCGGGCAGAAGCCGGAACCGCCCGCCGCTCAATAGGTCGCAGCTCTACCCACCTGCCGGTCCCGCCAGATCCATACGCCTGCCAGAGAAAACCCGCTGATCAGGTGCCAGATCCCCCACCAGGCCGCGACCACTGCCATTCCGCCGAGCCCATCGAAGAAGCTGAACACCAATACCAGGCCCAGGCCCGTGTTCTGGATGCCCACCTCGAAGCAGACCGCCCGGCGCTCCGGCTCGGACAAGCCCGCCGCCCAGCTCGCCCCGTAGCCCAGACCCAGCGCCAGCGCGTTGAGCGCCAGGACCGGCAGAAAGACCGCGCCCACCGCGACCAAAAAGGCCTCGAAGTTCGCCGAGAAGGCCCCGACCACGACCGCCCCGAAGAACAGCATCGACGCAACCTTCATGAACCCGCGTAGCTTGGCCGCCAGCCCCGGGAGCCATGCCGCACAGCCCATGCCCAGGGCCACCGGCACCAACAATAGCATCGCCACGCTCTTGAACATCGCCCACGGGTCGAGGGCCACATCCGTCACCAGCGCCGCAGTGCTGGGATGCATCGACCCCCAGAACACCAGGTTGAAGGGCGTGGTGAACACCGCTGCGACCGTGCTCACTGCGGTCATCCCCACCGACACCGTGAGCCGGCCCCCCGACAGCTGGGTCAAGAAATTCGACACATTGCCGCCAGGACAAGCGGCCACCAGCATCATTCCCAGCGCCATGCTCGGCGTCGGCGCGATGGCGATGGCCAGCGGAAAGGTGAGCGCTGGGAGCACGATGAACTGACAGATCAGGCCCACCACCGGGGCCCGGGGATCCCGTGCGAGCTGCCGAAAATCCTCGACGCTGAGATCGAGCGCCACCCCGAACATCACCACGGAGAGCGCGATCTGAAGCACCGCCAAGGAGGTGGCGTCGAACGCGAGCTCGAGGGTGTCGATGTCCATGAGCACACGCTACCCCAGGGGGGATACAGCGTGGCCATGAACAACCGACCCTACGACGTCGCCCTGTACGGAGCGACCGGCTTCACCGGCTCCCTCACCGCCCGCTGGCTCCAGGACAGAGGCGCGAACTTCTGCTTGGCGGGGCGCAACCGCGACAAGCTCGAGCGAGTGCGAGAATCCCTCGGTGCAGACGTGCCCATCGAGGTCGCCTCCAGCGACAACCCCGCCAGCCTGCGCGCCCTCGCGGCAAAGTCCAAGGTCCTGCTCAGCACCGTCGGGCCCTATGCTCGCTATGGGATCCCCGTGGTCCAGGCCGCTGTCGACGAGGGCTGCGACTATGTGGACATCACCGGAGAGCCCGGCTTCGTCACCGAGAGCCGGGAGCGCTTCCGCGACATCGCCCAGGCAAAGCGGCTGCGCATCGTTCATTGCTGCGGCTTCGACAGCCTGCCCCACGACCTCGGCGCGTGGTTCACGGTGCAGCAGCTCCCCGCCGATGCCCCCATCCACGTCGACGCCTACGTCTCTTCCCGGGGCAGCTTCTCCGGGGGCACCTGGGCCAGCGCCCTGGAAGCCATGGCACAGTCCAAGAAGAGCCCTTCCTCCAAGCGGGGCACGGGCGGACACAAGTCCCGCATCCAAGCGCGCTTCCACCACAGCGATGTCGCCGGCGGGTACGCAGTGCCCATGCCCACCATCGACCCGGTCATCGTGGTTCGGTCCGGACGAGCTCTGAAATACGGCAGCGAGTTCAGCTACGGCCACTACGCCCGGGTGAAGACCAAGCGCTACCTCATCGGTGGGGGTCTCGCCGTCTCCGCCATCCTCGCCGCCGCCCAGGTTCCCCCCCTGCGCCGGTGGCTCGAATCGCGCTGGCCATCGGGCTCCGGTCCCGATGAGCAGGCCCGCCAGGCCGGGTGGTTCAAGGTCCTCTTCGTCGGGACCGCTGGCGACACCCAGGTCATCACCCAGGTCACCGCCGACCTCGACCCCGGCTATGCCATGACCAGCCGCTGGGTCGCCGAGAGCGCGCTCTGTCTGGCCCTCGACCGCGACGCCCTGCCCGAGCACTACGGCGTGCTCACCACCGCGTCCGCGATGGCAGAGCCACTGATGGCTCGGATGGCGGGCACCGGTACCCGCTTCGAGATCCTCACTGGGAAGTGAAGGGGAGCACCGGCCAGAGCATGGCCGCCACGAGGACCATCTGGATCAGACCACCGATCACCACCGCCATCAGGCCCCAACCCCACAATGAAGACCGGATCTCGTCGCCCGCTGGGACCTCCACCGACATCTGGTAGGCCTCCTCCGCCGCACCCAGTTCGCGGAGCTGAAGCCAACAGGCCCCCAGCCCGAAGCCCCTGAACCACCACCGTACCAAGCGATTCCCGGGGTCCAGGCTCTCCCCCGTCCCCACCAGGACCACCAGGGCCGGCACCAACACCGCCGAGAGCCCGATCAACCCCAGCACCAACCGCTTCTTGGGGACTCTCAGCCGAGCTGCCTGCTCCATCGCCACCACGGTACAGGCCACAGCGCCGCCGAAGAAGGCGACGTAGTACAGGCTTCGGGAGCGAAACGGTGGCAACAGCACGCTATCTCCTTCGACGCGCTGGCTGTGGAGCCGGGGGAAGCTGCAGCTCGAAGGTCCCCACCGGCCCATCACAGACCAGCCGACAGTCCCCCAGAAAATCCCAGCCCAGCAGCAGCAGCACGCCCAGGCCCGCCACCGAGTCTCGGACCCCGCCCGCCTCGAGCAGGTTCATCTCATAGAGGCGTTGATCCCCCACCAGACCGAAGCGGGTCTCCCGGAGCGCTGCCACGGACCGCTCCCCCGACTCGGTGACCCCGGACCACTCCGCAAATCCTGGGCTCACCAGCTCCAGGGAGCGCGCCAGGCTCTTGTCGATCACCGACATCGACGCGCCGGTGTCGAGCACCGCCACGCCGTGGGTGGCTTCGGCGCCATAGACGAGCACCCGAACCACCGGTCCACAGGCTGGATGGAGCAGCCCGCGAATGGTGACGGGCCGAGCCAAGCTAGCCGCCCACCTGGGTCATCACCCCTTCGAACATCCGGAAACCCCCGTCTTCATGGGCCTCGTGACCGGCTACCTTGCCAAATACCTGGGCTCGGATGGCCGCCTCCAGGTCCGGGTCGCTGGCACCGGATCTGAGCAGATCGCGCAGACTGGGCGCATCATCCCGGGACAAGCAGGTACGCAGGTGGCCATTCGCCTGGAGCCGCAGCCGGTTGCAGCTGTCGCAGAAGTGCTCGGTGATGGGCGAGATGAAGCCGACCACCAGCCCCGTGTCGAGTCGCATATCGCGGCTCGGCCCCCCGCCATGGGACTCGATCGCAGTGAGCTCGTAGCGCTCGGCCAGCCGGTCGCGAAGCGTCGCCGCCGGGATGTGGTAGGTGTCGCCTTTATTCCCATCAAAGCGCATATATTCGATGAATCGGAGCTGGGTTCCCGGGCGAGCGCTGAAGTACTCGACCAGATCGAAGATGCCGCCGTCGTTGACGCCCCCCACGACCACGCAGTTGATCTTGACCGGCGCGAGGCCCGCCTCGAGGGCCGCATCGATCCCCCGCAGCACCGCAGCCACATCGCCGCCCCGGGTCAGGGTCGCGAAGGCCTCGGGCTCGAGGGTGTCCAGAGACACATTCAGCCGCGACAAGCCCGCCTTGGCGAGCTCGGTCGAGCGCTTGGCCAGCAGGTGCCCATTCGTGGTCATCGACACATCTTCGATGCCCGCCGTGCCCGCGATCATCCCGACCAGATCGGTGATGGAGCGCCGCAGCAAGGGCTCGCCCCCAGTGAGCCGGACCCGACGGATGCCCATGCCTGCGAACACAGCGACCAGGCGCGCGACCTCCTCGAAGGAGAGCACATCGGCACGGGGCAACCAGTCGAGCCCCTTGGCCGGCATGCAGTAGGTACAGCGGTAGTTGCACCGGTCGGTCACGCTCACCCGCAGGTAGGTATGGGCCCGGCCGAAGCGATCGATGAGCGGCCCGGTGGTGGGCTGCTGCAGTCCGCTGATGGGCGTGGGCAGCACGATCAGACCGGGAGCTTTGCAGCGACAGCGCGCGCGACGGACTCGAAGATCGACGCGGTGTCGTCGGTGTCGAGGGCGGCCGGGAGCCCCTGGTCGCCGCCCTTTCGGATGGCGGTGCGCAGCGGGATCTGCCCCAGCACATCGGTGCCATAGCGCTCCGCGATTCGCAGCCCGCCGCCTTCGCCGAAGACGAAGTCCTTGGTGCCATCGGGCAGCGCATAGTAGGCCATATTCTCGACCAGCCCGAGCAGCGGAACCTCGAGCTTCTGGAACATCGTGATGCCCCGAACCGCGTCGCCCAGCGCGACCTCCTGGGGGGTGGTGACGATGACCGCGCCCGCGATCTCGACCGCCTGGATCAGGGTGAGCTGGGCATCGCCCGTGCCCGGGGGCAGGTCGACGATGAGGTAGTCCACCCCATCCCAGCGGGTCTGTTGCAGGAACTGGCGGATGGCGCTCATGACCATGGGTCCGCGCCAGATCATCGCCTCTGCCTCGTCCACCAGCATACCCATCGACAAGCAGCGCACACCGAAGCTGTTCACCGGGATGATGCGCTTGTCCGCGTCCACGATGGGCCGGCTGGACACATTCATCATCCGGGGCACACTGGGACCGTACACATCGGCGTCCAGCAGGCCGACCTGATATCCGAGCTTCTGCAGGGCCACCGCCAGGTTGGTGCTGACCGTGCTCTTCCCCACTCCGCCCTTGCCGCTGGCCACCGCTACGATGTACTTGACCCCGGGAAGCTTGGCTTTCTGGATGGGCCCACCGTGGGGACCCATGCCCGGGCCGCTCATGCCCGCCACCTTGTCCTTGGCGGGCGCAGCCTTCGCCGGAGCGGCGCTCTTGGCCTGACCGGGCGCCGCGCCCGCTGCCAAGAACAGCACCTTGCCCCCGAAGCCCAGCTCCGCCAGGTTGCCGCGCAGCGCCGCTTCGATGGCGCGGCGATCGGCCACCTCGTGGTCTTCGTCCCAGTGCACGGAGACCTCGAGCGCCCCGCCTGGGGTCACCCGGGGATCCTTCAGAAGCCCCGCCAGCCAGACGCTTCGGCCCGACACGGGGTCGCGCACGCGGGTCGCTGCGGGTTCGATGAGCTCGATGAGCTCGATGGGATCGATGGGATCAGAGTCGGTCACGGTGCCTCCGGGCCGGGTCCTTATCCGGACCCATCGCGCAAGCGCCATTCAAATGCTACGCTCCGCGCCGGAGGTGACGTGCTCACAGCGCTGCTCGCACCCATGGCGCTCGCCGCCTGGCCCGAAGACCCCTCGCTCTCGAATATGCTCGAGCACGATGGCGTGCGCGTCGTCGACCGCTCCGTGCTCTCGGCCGACTACGAATCCCTGGTCGCCGAGCTCGGCACCACCGTGGCCAATACCGCCACCATGCCGGCCTCCACCACCGGCACCTATGGCTTCGAGTTCGCCCTCCAGAACACCTTCGTGTTCACCGACGCCATCGAGCGCAGCTCCGATATCAGCCCATGGGACCGGGCCGTCCCCGACGAAGACGCCGAGTCCTACCTCTTCGTGCCCCGCTTCTCGGCTCGCAAGGGCCTGCCCCTGTCGACCGAGGTCGGCGGCTCCATCGGGTGGATCGGGCTCACCCGCACCGCGATCGCCTCGGCCTATGGCCGCATCGCCATCGTCGAAGGCTACAAGCCGCTCCCCGATCTCACCCTCCAGGTGGGCTACTCCGGCTACATCGGCAACGACGAACTCGAGCTCGGCGTGCTCGATATGGGCGTCACCATCGGCTCCCAGTTCTTCGTCGGCTCCTCACCCGGCATGAACACCGGGCGCTTCGAGCCATTCGCCAACTTCAGCCTGCTCCGCGTCTCCGCCGCCCCGACGGCCTCGGTGTCCACCATCGAGACCCTCGGCGCCGCCACCTACCGCCGCAACGACCTCGACGCCCTCGACCCCATCGCCATCCCCCGGGTGGCCGCCGGCTTCCAGATCACAAACGGCAATGTGCACTTCCGACTCGCGGGGAGCTGGGCCTGGGCCACCCTCCCCACCGCCACCGCCGGTATGGGGCTCACCTTCTGAGTGTGGGCGCTCTTCCTGCCCGCCATGGCCGGGCTCCAAGCCACCCTCACCGCCGAAGTCTCCGCCGATGGCACCGTGCAAGGCCAGCTCATCCTGCCTGCGGATGTAGCCGTCATGGACGCACTCGCCGCCCTTCCCGGCGCTCCTGACGACCTCAACCAGCTCCGCACCTTCCCCGGTGCACCCGACTCCGGGGAGCTATCCTACGAGCGGACCGCTCCGGGCGAGTATCGCTTCCACACCCGCCTCCCCAAGCGCTTCGGCGCCGTCGGTCACACCGCCCATGGCACCTATGCCAGCGGCTTCTTCTACCCCCAGCCCCTGGTGGATGGCCAGGTCCCCGAGATCGAGTGGACCGTGCAGATCACCCTGCCCGAGGGAGCGGTCGGGGTCGTCGGAAGCACCGTCGGAGAAGGCACACTCGAGTGGACCGGGCGATCCGACCGGGTCGTGCTCGCCCTCCCCCGCAGAGCCCAGGTCCAGACCCTCCAGGTCCACGATCTGAAGGTCACCGTGGTCGGAAAACGGCGTCCCCGACGCGCCCTCCTCCGGGCCGTCCGCAACACACTCTCCCAAGCCGACCTCCCATCCGGCGAGGTCGTGCTCGTCGAGGCCCCGCTCCGTCGACGCCTGGTGCGGCCTTCGAACGGTGTCGCCCTCGTCAGCGACCGCATCTTCCGGCTCTTCCCCCTCTTCGAGCGCTACCACCGACATGGTTTTGTGCAGGGAGTGCTCACCGCGGCCAGCCCCCTACCCGATGGCCTGCTGCGGGAGCTCGATGGCTCCACCCGGGCCGAGCGATGGAAGCTGAACCGGCCCGGAGGCGGCGCCACAGGGCTCACCCGCAGCTTCAGCTGGCTCCCCCAGATCGACTACCTCATCTCCTCTCGGCGCATCGCCTTCTACAGCGAACTCTTCGAGGAGGTTCATCCCGGAGACGCCGTCCAGGACGACCTCATCGAGGTCCTCTCCCCCCATCGTCCGGGGAGCTCCGTGCGCGTCCAGCTCGACGACCGCTACGGTCCGGGCAGCAGCGACCGGGTGCTCGCCTCTCTGCTCGATGGCCGTGCCCTCTCCGAGGCCCTGTCGACCGCCGGCTTCGACCCGAATCTGCCCGCCGCATGGAGCCAGCCGGTCCCCCAACAGGACTATGTGCTCACCGTCGATGAGGGGGCCCGACTGACGCGACTCGCCCCCGAGGACTCTCCCCCCGAGACCGTGGTCGTGCGTACCGAGAGCGGCCCCCTCTCCTACACCCTCCGGCCCGGGGAGTCCGCCTCCCTACCTCCATCCAGCCGCTATCGCGTCGATCCCTCGCGCCATATCCTCCAGACCAGCCGCGCCCGGGACTCCTGGCCGCAGCAGCCCCTCCGGGTCGTCGCCACCTCCTTCATCGGAAATATCAACCTCACCCGATTCCGACTCGCGGGTACCGGAGCTCTCTACGTGCGCGGACGCTACGATACCCACAACCTGTTCTCCGGAATCCTCTACTCCGCACGCTCCACTCTTGTTGGCTCCAGCCTGGGCTGGACCCGTAAATTCGGCCCTCTCAAGGATGGGATCAGCCGGCAACATCGGCTCCGCTTCAGCGCCGGTCCCCGGGTCATCGACCCTGCCTTCCTCTCCACCGAGGACGGGCCCGTCTCCGTCGCCGGGAGCGTCTCCTACTCCTGGGATACCCGCGTATCCTCCGACTTTCCGCTCCAGGGACACCGGCTCTCCGCCCGGGTGACCGGGGGCTTCTACCCTGGCAGCTCGACCCGATGGAGCAGCGCTCGGATCAGCGCCACCGGGCTCACCTCTCCGCACCCACGCCACGCCTTCGCCGCGCGAGCCTCCGCTGCGATCGCCCGGGCCAGCCGAACCGATCAGCTCCTCACCCTCGGGGGGCTCGGCAGCATGCGTTCCCTACCGGTGCTCGCCCCCTGCCACGACCACGAAGACCCCTGCGCCCAGGTCGCCCGGGAGAGCCTGTACGGGACCGTCGAATACCGCGTGGCCCCGCTTCGGGGGATGAGCGTGCCCCTGGGGATCGCCTGGTGGACCGAGCTCCAGCTCATCGCCGGCCTGGAGGGCACCGCCGCGACCTTGTTGGCTGGGGATGGGGCGGCCCTCGGAGCCACGCTGGGGATCGCTGGGGTGGGCGATCTCGCTGGCGCGGAGCCCACCTTCCTCGGCTTCAGCGCCGGCTGGCTGCTGTGGGCCGACGGCATCACCTATGCCCAGCCACTCCAGCCCGTGCCCGAGATCTACCTGCTCTGGTCCCACGCGCTGTAGCGCGGCTTCACCACTGGCCCTTCAGACGGAAGGTGCCGAAGTCGACCGGCACCGGCGTCGCCACCCGCACCGCTCCGCTCAGATCGAGCTGTAGATCCTCGCCGCCATCGACCACCACATCGAACTTCCCCTTGCCACCGGGCTGGATGAGCAACGGGCTCTTGGCGTCCTGATTCTCCAGGCGCTTGCCCCCCGCCACCACACCGACCTCGGCGGGCAGAACGACCACCCACTCCGTGGAGGTACAGCTCAGACTGGCGCGCACATCCTTCTTGCCCTGCTTCAGCTTACTCACCGTGCACTGGAGCGGCCCCGCCGCAGCGGACTTCCCTTCTCCCAGGGAGACCGCAGTGGACGGGAGCGCCTCTCCATCCAGGGCGACCCGAGAGACCCCCTGCACAGCGACGTCGATCTGTCGAACCCGGTGGTCGCCGGGGAAGCTCAGCGTCGTCGCCTTGCTCTTGCCGGGCTTCACCACCGTCGTCTTGGTCGCGTCCGCGTTGGCCGTCTGCCCGTCGGCATTGATCTTCACCGCCTGTGGGTCGAGCAGCACGAAGAAATCATCGGGAGCGGAGAGCTTGAGGCCGAACTTGAACAGCCCATCGGTGCCGACCGGGTTGATGATCTCCCGCACCACACCGTCCACCCGCTGCTTGCCCGACTCGCTGTACAGGGCCTCTTTGGGGCGCTCTTCTGGCACGGGAGGCGAGGACGTAGCGCCTGCACCCGGCCCCGTCGCTGCCGCCAGCGGACCGCCTCCCCCCACCTGACGCAGCACCACCACGCCCTTCTTGCCCGGGAGCTGGATCGACACCCCCCGACGGGTCTCCTCGAAGCTGGCACCGGAGCCATTCACCACTCCTGATGCCGTCGTTCGCGACACCCCGTCCGGACCGATCGAGGTAGAGCTGGACTCGTGGGTCACTCCCCCCGCACCCGCCGTCGTCCGGGAGCTGCTCGACTTCATGCCCTCCGGGCCCATGCTCAGCGAGACATCCGTCCGAGACGAGCCCGAAGCCGGTGTCTGCCCATTCGAGACCATCTGGGCATCCGACAGGCCCTGGGAGGTCGCGCTGGCCGCATCCGAGACCGCCATCGCCCCTGCCCCGACGGCCATTCCAGCCTGCGCCACATTCGCCAGCGCGTTGCCCATGCTCTCCGCGCGGGTCAGCCTCACCGAGGCCCCATCGCAGAGCAGCTCCACCTCCACCCGGTTCGGTAGATCGAGCAGCCAAGACGAGCCCCCGACCGCGATCGGGATCGAGCCCTCATCCACCTTGAACTTGGCCTTGCGACCGCTCTTCATCGACTCGGTCTGCCCGGCCACATCGATGCTGCACGGGGCGGAGGACTGGATGTTGATTTCGCTACCGGCCAGGGCCGCGGTCAGGCTCAGGATCCACATGGGGCTCTCCTCTTGGGGCCCAGCATACGCCTCTGGGGGCAGAATCTTCAGATCCGCTGAAGACGGACCGAAGACAAGCCCGCACCGTTGGTGACAATCGACACCTCGAGGCAGCGATATCGGAGTACACGCGGCTCGATTCGCGTGAACCCGCGCTCCTCTTCGACACCCGAGGCCCCTATGATCCGTCCCATCGTGCTTCTCACCGCCGCGTCCATGCTGGGCGGCTGCGCCACCGTCCACCCCGGAGAGAGCGCCGTCCGCTTCTCCGCCTTCAAGCGTGGAGACTCCACCAAGGTCGTCGGGCCGGGAACCTATCGGGACGGGGTGTTCCGCAAGCACACCGTCTATGACATGCGCTGGCAGACGCGAATGGAGGAGCTCGAGGTCCAGACCCAGGACAAGCTCCACATGACGATCAAGGCCTCGGTCACCTATCGAATCCGCGCCGACGCGCTCCAGGAGCTCGACCGAACCCTCGGGAAAGCGGCCTACACGACCGCGATCAAGCCGGTCCTCCTCACCTCGATCCGCACCGAGTTCGCCGAGTTCGTGCACGACACCATCGTCCCCGAAGCTGCCTCACTGCAGGAGCTGATCGCCGACCGCACCCGAACCGCCCTCGCCGAGCAAGGCATCGAGATCGCTCGGGTGGTGCTCGATGATATCGACTACCCAGCCCCCATCGCCACGGCGATCGAGCGCCAGATGGAGGCCGAGCAGGAGATCAAGAACCAGCTCGTCGAGCTGGAGCTGAGCACTCGCCGGTCCGCTGTCGCCGAAGAGACCGCGCTCGGTGCCGCTCGGGTCAAGCTCGCCACCGCCAAGGCCGAGCTCGAGGTCGCACAGAAGGAAGCCGCCGTAGCAGCGGTGCGCGCCCAGACCCAATCGGACTCGACTCGGGCCCTCGGCGAGGGGCTCACCGCCCGCTACCTCCAGCTCCGGGCCATCGAGGCCTCCGAGGCCCTGGCCAAGAGCAACAACACCAAAGTGTTCATCATCCCAGAGGGCAAGGACGGGGTGCCGCTGATGTTCCATCCCGACGATCAGTAGCCGCTCAGGTCACCTGAACCGAGCGCTTCCCCAATCAGCCCCGGTGCTCGGCCCGAATCGACGCGAGCTTATCGGCGTCGAAGCTGCCATCGTCGCTATCGTCGATCCAGGCGTAGTCCACCTGCTCGCCATCGACCCGAGCGAAGGCCGGCCGCCACTGCGGGGTGCGCGTCCACAAGAACACACCGCCCCACATCGTCGCCGCCTCGGCCGCGATGAAGCCGAGCGCCCCTGAGAGCACGGCCGGAGCGACCCCATTGAGCTGCTTGGACAATAGCAGCGCCTGGAAAGCCTCTCGTGCGCCCTCGCCCGCGATGGTCGGAGAGAGCAGCGTAGCCAGGATCTGAATCGTCGACCCGAACACGATGGGCCAGAACTTCGCCCCCACCACCCCGATGGCCAGAGCGGTGAAGAAGTACACCATCGCGGTCGTGAAGTGGGTGACGAACTTGGCCCCCAGGGCGAGCATCAAGATGCCGACCTTGCCCTTATAGGCCCCCACAGCAGAGGTGAATCGCCCGAGGATTCCCACGACCCGCCCACCGACCGCATCGCCCAGGGGCAACATTCCAGCGACGCTCTGCACTCCCTCCATGATCTTCACGAGCGCGACTGGCCACACCAGACCGACCACGACCACCGAGCTGATTCCCGCCGCAACCACGAAGATCGCCCCTGCCAGGACCGGAGCGCTCTGTGGGGAGCCCGCCTCGGTCATCACATCGACGATGACCGGGTAGCCAAAGGGCAGGGTGACGATCATGCCCAAGAATAGGCCGGTCACCCCGATGAACTTCTCGAGGGCCTTGGCCGTGAAGGCCCGCGACCACTCGTTGCTGTACCGACCCGCCTCGTAGACCGTGTAGCCATCGAGCCCGATGGTCGACGGAAGGAAGGTCCCGATGAAGCGCCCGATGAGGAAGGCGGTCATGATCTTCGACCAGAACGGGTACACGATCCCCTGACCCCGGAGCAGCATATTCCAAGCAAATGCCGAGCTGATCACGCCCACGAACTTGATGGCCATCGCCGCGAGACCCCACATCAGGAATGTCTGGGGGTCGACCTCCTGGAGGTAGATCCATAGGGCTTCGTACAGGGGAAGAGGGGTTCCCGCAGCGTCGATGGGGTGCCGCAGCAGCGCCATGATGCCGACGACGGTGAACAGCAGCTTCGCCACCTTGTCGATGGGCTGACGCAGCTTGCGGTCGAGCAGGAAGTTGGCGCCAAAGTAGGTCCCGAAGCTGATGAGCACCAGCAGCAGCCCCACCGCGCCCATCGCGCCGTTCCAGGCATACCAGGTGACGCCCATGAAGCTGACGGCGGCCACCGCCATGAGGGCCAGGCCCAGATTGTTGCGCATACGGTCCTCGGGTCTTTCGCGCGCCCCATAACGGGTGAGGCCCCGCTCCGTCCTTCGGAGGCTCGCGAGAGGGGGGTTAGGTGGACCCGCTATTCGACGGCCACGCCGAGCGCCCGCTGTCGGCGCTGCTCCCCGAGGAGCGGCTGGACTGGATCTGGGAAGCGATGCGGTTGCTGCACGCCGGACGACGCCCTCGAGCCGATAGGCCGCCGAACCGCCACCCTACCGGTTGCTCCAGAAGAGCGTGAGGCTGGAGAGCACCTGCTTGGGGTTTCCGTCGTCCTTCTCGCGCGAGCCGTCCCACTTGAAGACCCGCCGGCCCCGCAGGATCCACACGGTGTCGGATGAGACGGCGAACAGCATGCCCGAGGTGTCTGCAGGGGCTCGACCGCAGATCCGCACGCAGGTCTCGGCCACATCGGCGCCGGCCGAGGGGAGGAGGCCGTTGTCCTCTTGGATGCACGTGCCCGCCTGACCCGGGTGGCGATGCAGCGCGACGACCTCGGCCAGGGGGCTGCCCCAGCTGACGGCGAGGACCTTGGAGTTCGGCCGCCTGAGGTCTGGCCAACCCCAGACGCTGTATCGACGCCCCGATGGGAGCTTCATCATGCCGCTCTCGCCGGCCGTGTGGAGCACATTGAGCACGGGAGCGAGCTTCTCGATGGCCTCGGGGAGGGGCTCGGACCGGCCGATCAGCAGCTCGGCACCCAGCGAGCGAATCGCCCGCTTCCACGGGGGCTCCGCAGGGCCATCATCGGACTCTTGGGGAGCAGAAGCCCGAACGGTGGGCTCGGGCTCGCGGTTCTCGGACAGAGACAATCCCATGCCAGGGCGAGCCCCACCGAACGGGATGGGCTCTGCTTCTTCGATGGGGTCCAGCCCCATCAGCGCCTCAGCCAGCAGGCCGGTAGCGTGCTGGCCGGTCTCGGCATCGGAGGGGATGGAGAACACCAGCCGGCCGCCCACGGTGCCCGCCTCGGCGCGACACAGCATCGCCGCAGCGCCGTCGAGAGCCGCGCGGCAGGCCTGGCCATAGCCATGCACCCGACCCTCGAAGAGCCCATCGAGGGCATCGGCTACCGAGCTACGCGCCCCGAGCGGGGCCACGACACACACCGCATCCGCGCCCGGCGCACCGCGGATCGCAGCAGACAGCTTGGCCAGATCCACCGCCGCGGGACCCGACACGGTGAACCCGGCCAGCCCGAGCTGCTCGGCGATGGCATCCGCGTCGCATTCGACGCTCAGGACGTGCACAGAAACAGCGGTCATCCTCGGCCCCTCTCACTCAGGCGCGCTAGCATACCGATTCGCAGACGGGTCCACCACCCCCCGAGCGCGCTGCCGGGCACGCTCCGACCTGGCAATCCGCGCAAACTCCGCATCACCAACGAACTCCAGCCTCTTCCGTAGTAAATCGACGGGCCACGGCCCCCCGCCGGAGTTGCGGTCCTCCAGCTCTTCTGCGGGGATCAGCAGGGGTTCCAGGCCCTCCACGAGCGCGCGAGCCGGCCCTCCTCGATCCCGGAGCCCCACGGCCCGATCTCGAAGCTCCCAGGGCAAATGGGACACCAGCGGATGGACCCGATCCCCTTTCGCCACCGCGGGGCGAGCCACCAGCCGGCGCACCGACTCCACACCGAGCCTCAGCACATCACAGGGCACGATCAGGATGGCCTGGCGCGCGTCCCCGAAGGCCGCGACTACGCCGTTCAGCGGGTGTCGACCGCCCTCCTCGGGTTCGTAGATCACCCGCACAGCAGCGCCATTTGCCCGAATCCACGGCATGCCATCGGGAGCCCCGCGCCGCACGATGCTGGCCCGCAGCCCCGCAGCCTCCAGCACTCCGACCAGAAAAACGGCCGCGGGTACCTCGCCATGAGGCAGCCGCGCCTTGTCGGTGCCCATCCGGGACGACGCCCCTCCCGCCAGGACATAGCCCCTCAAAACCCCGAGACCGCCCCGTCGAGGAAGCCCGGATCGAGCAGCTGAACCCGCACCCGCTCCCCTTCCGACACGCCCCCTTCCTCCGGAGTCCGGTAGAGCAGGCCGTGGGCCTCTGCCATGCTGCGAAGCACCCCACTGCTCTGTGACCCCGTGCTGCGACAGGCCCATCCCGACGGCGTCTGCTCCAAGATGACCCGCAGCAGCTTCGCCCGTCCGGGCCTCTCGGAGATAGCCTCGAGTGCGGTCGCCTCCACGAAGGGCAGGTAGGGCCGGTCCACCCCAAGGGAGATCCCGATCCAAGGCCGCACGAACTGCAGGAAGTTGACCATGCAGCTCACCGGGTTGCCCGGCAGACCGAACACCGGGACCTTGCGCCCTTCACGCTCCGCCATCCCAAAAGCGAGGGGCTTGCCAGGCTTCATGCGTACTTTCCAAAACCCCATCGGGATGCCCAGGATCTCGAAGGCGTCCTTCACCAGATCGTACTTCCCTACGCTCACACCGCCCGTGGTGAGCAGCACATCCGCCTGCAAGCCCTCTTCCATCGCGGCGACCAGCCCGTCCATATGGTCCGGCGCGATGTCCAGGCGCACCGGCACCGCACCCGCTTCCTCGATCAACGCCGCCAGCGCGATGGAGTTGCTGCTGAAGATCTGGCCCGGTCCCAGGCTGCCACCGGGCTCCACAAGCTCGTCTCCCGTGGGCAGGATCGCGACCCGCGGCCGTCGACTCACCTCCACCTCGGTCACCCCGACCGACGCCAGCAAGCCCGCTACTCCCGGCGTGATCCGCTGCCCCTTCCGCAACAACACATCCCCCGGTGCGATGTCATTGCCCTTGCGCCGGATGTTGTTGCCCAGCGGGGGAGGCAGGCGGATGGTCACCCAGCCCCCCTCTCCCCCATCGGTGTTCTCGACCATGACCACCGCGTCGGCGCCATCTGGGACCGGAGCGCCGGTCATAATTTCGGTAGCCTCACCGGGCTGCAGCGTGCCCACATAGGGGCGCCCAGCGGCTCCCTCACCCACCACCTTCAGCCTGCAACCTTCGGAACAGTCCGCGTGTCGAACCGCGTACCCATCCATCGCCGAGTTATCCCACGGGGGCACCGCGAGAGAAGCCTTCAGTTCGGCGCCAGAGATCCGACGAAAGGCTTGTGACAGTGGGATGTTCTCCGTGGCGCAAGGCGGAACATCCGCGAGGATCCGCTCCAGGGCTTCGGTTATCTGCAGCATGAAATCGCTCCACGTGGAATGCTGGGGGCCTATCGGGAGGCAGCATGAAGGTCGAGTTGAGACATTGGAAGGATGGGTGGAGCGAACCTCTTCCGACGGGCGAGGCGTCGGTGGTGCTGTGCTTCGGTACGACGGGCTTGCTGGACGATGCCCAGCCCCTCACAGATCTCCACAACGCCTACCCCGATGCCGTCCACGCCGGGTGTAGCTCCGCGGGCGAGATCCTCGGCGAGGATATCCACGACGACTCCCTCACCGCCGCGATCATCCACTTCGACTCTATCGTCGCCCGAGGCGCCTCCGCGTCGATCTCCGACCCCTCCCAGTCCCAGTCGGTCGGTCAGCAGCTCGCCAAGGAGCTGCTCGCCCAAAGAGACGACCTCGCCCATGTCTTCCTGCTCTCCGATGGCCTCGGGGTCAACGGCTCCGAGCTCGCTCGTGGAGTCCAGGACCCACTCGCCGCTGATGTCGTGGTCACCGGGGGTCTCGCCGGAGACGGGTCCCGATTCGAGCGCACCTGGGTCTTCGACGGTGAATCCGCTCGGTCTGGGGTGGTCCGAGCGGTCGGCCTCTACGGATCTGCGCTCTCCGTCGGTCACGGCTCCCATGGCGGGTGGAATCCCTTCGGTGTGCAACGCAAGGTCACGCGCTCCGAGGGCAACGTATTGTTCGAGCTCGACGGCCAGCCCGCGCTCCAGCTCTACAAGGAATACCTCGGCGCCCGCGCCGCCGAGCTCCCCGCCTCCGGGTTGCTCTTCCCCCTGAGCCTGCAGCACGGCGACCGAAAAGACATCGTCCGCACCATCCTCGCCGTCGACGAGGAGGCCCAGTCGATGACCTTCGCGGGGGACATCCCACAGGGTTGCACGGTTCGCCTGATGCGCGCCGACTACGAGAGCCTGGTCGACGCAGCTGGCAAGGCAGCCGCCTCTTCAGACACCGGCAGCCCCGTCCTGGCGCTGGCCGTCAGCTGCGTCGGTCGCCGCCTGGTGCTCGGAGAGCGCACCGAAGAAGAGGTCGAAGAGATCCTCGATCGCCTCCCCCCGGGTAGCTCCCTCACCGGCTTCTACAGCTACGGCGAGCTCTCCCCGTCCGGAGACGGCAGCGCCTGCGATCTGCACAACCAGACCATGACCCTCACCACCTGGCGGGAGAGCTCGATCTAGTGGGCGAGCGCCACCGATCTCTTAGGCGGCAGCTTCGAAAGTGCGGCATCGACCCCGACAAGGGTCCCGACTCGGTAGAGGCGTGGTCCTGCTTCCTCGACCGGATCAGCGCCACCTATGCTTCCGCCGACCGCGACCGGTACACCGCCCAGCGGGCCCTGGAGATCTCCAGTCGCGAGATGGACGAGCTGTCGCTGGAGCTCGCCGCGGACCGGGAGCGCCTCACCGGGATGATCGAGGCTCTTCCCCAGGTCCTGGTCTACACCGACGCAGACTTGTCGGTGCGCTTCAGCAATGCCCATGCGGCCGATCTGCTCGGCGAGGTCAGCGCGGGCGCCCATATCGACGACCAGCTCGTGCTCTTCGACAACGTCGGAGACCCCATCGAGATCGAGGACTTCGCGCTGATCGGCCACCGTGAGAGCTCTGGCTATGCGGCGGGTGTCGGCGGAGAGCGCTTCGATGCGGCCTGGCATATCGTGCCCATCCTGGTCGACTCGATGGTCTCTGGCATCCTGCTGGTGGTCACCGATCTACGCGAGATCAAGGACGCCGAGGCCGAGCTCCACCTCGCCCGACTCGATGCCGAGATCTCCCAGCAGACCGAAGCCGCCCGGGGCCGGTTCCTGGCCAATGTGAGCCACGAGCTCCGCACCCCCCTCAACGCCATCCTCGGCTACTCCGAGATGCTCCAGGAAGAGGCCACGGGCCAGGACCACGCCGATCTGTCGCGTATCCTGCACTCTGGACGGCACCTCCTCGCGCTCATCAACAACCTGCTCGATATGTCCAAGATCGACGCCGGGAAGATGGAGCTCGACCTCTCGGAGTTCGAGCTCGACGCGCTGCTCCAACAGGTCTCCGCCACCGCTCTACCCCTCGCCCAGAAGCAGGCCAACGAGCTCGTGGTCGACAACCGGGTCACCGCACCGCTGCGCACCGACCTCACCCGCCTACGGCAGTGCCTGCTCAACCTCGTCAGCAACGCCGCCAAGTTCACCGACTCCGGTCGCATCACCGTCTCCGCGAGCCAGCACGAGGATCAGGTGCAGATCGCGGTCGCCGACACCGGGCAGGGCATCCCCGCTTCTCGACTCAAGAGTATCTTCGATGCCTTCGAGCAGGTCGGCCCGGGCGACGAGGGGACCGGGCTGGGGCTCGCCCTCACCCGAGCCTTTGTTCAGCTCATGGGCGGCAATATCGAGGCGGAGAGCACCGAAGGGCATGGCTCCACCTTCACCATCATCATCCCCCGCCAGATCAGCGCTTCAGCTTGAGCTTCTGTCCTGGGTGAATGGTCGTGGACTTCAGGCCATTCCACTGCTTGAGCTCGCTGACCGAGCAGCCCTTGTTGCTGGCGATCTTGCCCAGGCTATCTCCCCCACGCACGGTGTAGGTGCTCCAGCTGGAGCTCTTGCCCGCCGGCACCTTGATCCGCTGGCCGCTCTGGATGCTCGACGGGTTGCGGATGCCGTTGAGCTTCTGCAGGCTCGCCGTGCTGGTGCCGTACTTCGACGCGATGCCCGAGAGCGTCTCGCCCCGACGAATGGTGTGCAGCGAGGTGCGGTGGGTCGCGACCGTGCTCTTGGCGCTGCCCCGCACCTTGAGCTTCTGGCCCACCATGATGCGGCTGCCCGAGATCCCGTTGAGTGCGCGGAGCTTGCTGGTACTCGTGCCGTAGCGAGTGGCGATTCCCGACAAGGTGTCGCCTGAACGCACCGTGTGTACCGAGACCTTTGTGCTGCTCTTCGACTTCGAGCTGCCCGATGAGCTGCCCGATGAGCTGGGCGGTACCGACCCGCCTCGCGGGATGACCAACCGCATGCCCACGTAGATCCGGTTGATATTCTTGAGGCGATTGGCCCGGCTGATAGCCACCGTGCTCACCCCGTATCGAGAGGCGATCTTCGAGAGCGATTCGCCCCGCTTGACCGTGTGCTTGGTGAAGCTGAGCCGCTTGTTCTTGGGCACCTTGGCCAGCGCGGATACGAACTTGCTCTCGGAGCCCTTGGTGACCCGGATATCCGCGCCCTCCGAAGGGGTGGCGAAGCGGCGGAGCGCGGGGTTGAGGTAGCGGAAGTCCTCCTCGGTCATGCCGGCGGACTTCGCGAGGATCGCCACTTCGACCGAGCCCTCTACGTGGACCTCGTCATAGGCGAGCTCGTCCTGGAAGTCGATATCGGTGAAGCCATACCGCTCCGGGTGCTTTCCGATGATCGCCGCCGCCATGATCTTGGGAACGTAGTTGTCGGTCTCGGCCGCCAGGTAAGGGCCGCTGGCGATCTTCCAGAAGTCATCGGTGCCCGAGTTGCGAACCGCCCGGCGCACCCGCCCCGGACCGGTGTTGTACGAGGCCCAGGCCAGGCGCCAATCGCCGAACATCTGGTGCAGCTCGCCCAGGAAAGCGATGGCCGCGTCGGTGGACTTGGCTGGATCCCTGCGCTCGTCGACCCAGTAGTCCACGCGCAGCTTGTACAGCCGACCGGTGCTGGGGATGAACTGCCACAGACCCGCCGCGTGTGCGTGACTGTAGGCGTGAGCGTTGTAGCCGCTCTCGATCATCGACAGGTAGACCAGATCCCTCGGAAGGCCTGCCTTGTCGAGCTTCTCGTACATCATCGGACGATAGCGCGAGCTGCGGGTCATCCACCGCTGGTAGTGCTTGCGGCCCCGACCCGTGAAGTACTCCACCCATTTCTCGACCGCACCGTTCACCTCGACGGGGATGTCGAACTCGCTGGGGTCCACCTGATCGAGAAAGAGCGGGTCCACATAGAGCACGCTCTTGGGGTCGTCGTACATCGCGATGGGCGGATCGGCGTCCTCGAGGGCCTCGATGAGGGGCGCCTCGGACAGATGCTCGCGCTCGGACTCGACCAGAGCTTCGAGCTGCTCCTCGGTCGGGATCTCGCCCTCGAGCTTGTCGACCCACTGCCAGATTCCATCGGTGGGCGCCTCTTCCGCGGGCGCGTCGGGGGCCGGGCCCTCCTCGATCGCGGGCAGGTCATCGGGATTGATAGCGGCCTCTTCCCCCGTGGCTTCGGGCGGGGTCTCCGATGCGTACGCGGGCATCGAGAGGACGATCCAGGTCAGGAGCGTGGTCATTGCGCTTTCCGGGGAGTATTCAGGCGGGGATGCGCGGACGAGGGACGTCCACAGCGGGGAGGATCGTACTTTGGCAGCTTTGCAGGGATCTGTCCACTCCCATGCCGCTCTTCGTGCTCAGATTCGCGGGCTATATGCCATCGCGGATGCGGGAAACGATCGAAATCCGGCGTTGCTCGTCCGCCAGCTCCTCGCCGGGGGATGTCGATTGATTCAGCTCCGCTGCAAGACCTGGAGTCCACAGCAAATCGAAGCCGCGGCGCGCGAGGTCCTCCCGCTCACCCGGGCCGCTGGCGCCCTGCTGATCCTCAACGACCACCCCGAGCTGGTGGCCCGCGTCGGCGCAGACGGGGTTCACCTCGGCCGCGAAGATGTGGATGCCGCTACGGCCCGCGAGATCCTCGGTACAGAAGCGCTGATCGGGGTATCCAACAACTCCACCGAGGAGCTCCGCGCCGCCCTACCCCACGCGGACTACGTCGCCGTCGGGCCCCTCTACGACACCCCCAACCTCTCCTGGCCCAAGCCCATCCGCGGCCTGGACCTGCTGCGGAAGGCCCGCTCGCTCACCACACTGCCCCTCGTCGGGATCGGCGGCATCACCCCCGCCCGGGTCGCCGCGGTCCACAAAGCCGGTGCGGATAGCTGGGCGGTGATCCGCGGGGTCTGCGAAGCCACCGACCCCAGCGAGGCGGTCCGGCGGTTCATCGAGGCCGATCCGGCCGGGTGACTCAGTCCTCGAAGAACTCCTCATCCCCTTCATCGATGGGATCTTCATCGTCGATGGGATCTTCATCGTCAATGGGCTCCTCGTCGTCGATGGGCTCCTCATCATCCAGTTGCTCGTCATCGAGCTCACCCGGACGTCTTGGCCCCCCCTCGCGGTCGGCACGACGAGCCTCTCGACGCTTCTTCAGCCTCTCCTGGAGCTCCTTGCGACGGGCCTCACGGTCCGGATCGGCGCCCTTGTCTGGGAGCATGCCCGGAGCGCGACTCGCCGAGCTGGGACGGGGCCGAGCCCGAGAACTGGGGCGGCGGGAGCTCCCAGCCGGGCGACAGATCGAGTCGAGCCGGTTGAGCGGGCCCTTGCACTCGAAGACATATTTGCCGTTCTTCTCGGCCGACTTGAGGATTCCCGACAGCATCTTCATCGACTCGTCGAGCTCGATCTCGATGCTGAGATTGGCATTGCTGCGACCGATATCATCGTTGAGGGAGATGTCTCCCGTGATCCGCAGGTTGGCGATATCGGTCTTGAGTGTGCCGCGATCGAGGCGTGCCCGGCCCTCGTCCACATCGAGCTTGAGCTCGAGCTGATCGATGAGCACATCGCGCCCGAGTGGCCCCACACCCGGGAACTCGGGGTCCACCAGGGTGAGCTTGCGACCCGAGATGTCGATGACCCCGTCCGCCTTCCCCAGCCCCTCGGGAGCGTCGAGATCGACCTCCAGATCCAGGTCCCCCTCTCCGTCGAGCTTGGCGCCCGGCACCAGCGCCAGGAGCTCGGCAACGGGGAAGCTCTTGCCATCCAAGGAGACCTCGGTGACCCGCAGCTGCTTGCCCTTCTCGTCGAGAGCGGTCCCGATGATGTACTCCAGAGTCCCGTCGAGGCCGAGGGTGACCGAGCCCGACACCCGGGGCTCCCGCATGACCAGGCTGAAGAGCCCAGCCGCCATTCGTGCGTCCGTGGCGATGAGCATGAGCTCGTTGGCTGGCTTCCCCCGACTCGGCCGCTTGTAGACCTTGACCGAGCCCGTCGACAGGCCGAGCCACCACAACCCGACATCGCCCAGGTCCAGCGCGTAGTTCTCACGGGTGGCGGTGGAGACCTGGTACTCCACCCGATCCGCCACGGCATCGCCGGGGAAGGTCAGGTAGAGGGTGAACAGGAACAGAACGGCGGCCCAGCCGAGACCGGCGACCACCACGAGTGCGCGCTTCATCCTTCGGCCACCTTGTATGTGTGCAGCTCGAGCGTGAGATCGACGGCGGGCTCACGCTTGACCGTGACCCGCTTCAGCCGCGCGGTCTCGATGCGCAGCGGATAGCCCCCGTTCTCGAGCGCGAGCAGGAAGTTGATGGTCTCATTGTAGGTCCTCCCCTTGACGGTCACCCGCCACTTGGTCGCGACCAGGCCGTTCTCTTCGACCATCTCGACCCGCTCGGCATTCTTGAGCCCCTCACCGATGCCCTGCTCGCCCGCGAGCTGCTCGACATAGGCGGACAGCTGTTGCCCCGCATGCTGGTCCAAGCGCGCTTGCTGGGCCTTGAGCATGGCCGCAGTCTGGTCGTACTCGCGCTGGAGCGCCTGGACCTCGACCAGGGTCGACTTGGCGTCACGAACCCGCGCCTCGAGGTTGGAGCGTACGCTCACCAGGGTGTAGGTCATCAGAGCCAAGCCAAAGATGCCGAAGAACATCACCAAGCCGGTGAGCAGCTTCTTGTCCCGGCTGGACATCTTCTCGAACTGGGCCTCGACGGCCCCACGGATACCGGTCGACATCAGCCCGCCTCCTCATCGATCTTGTCACCCAGGGGGATGCTGAACTTGAACTTGACTTTGCCCTTGGACGTGCGATTTTCGCTGTCCTTGTTGGCGTTCTTGAACTTGGCACTCCCCTGGAGCGCTTCCTCGATCTTGGCAGACTGGGCGAAGCCCTGAGTCTCCCCCTCGAAGGTGATCAGCTCCGGCAATACCTCGAGGTTGGACAGCTCGATCTCGACCTCCTCGGTCCCGGGGAAGGACTTTGTGAGCTCGTTGAGGATGTCGATGGTGGGCGGTGCCCCGGGGTTGGCGGGTGGGAGCGTCTCCGACTTCGCCACCGTGTCCTGGGTGAACTCGGTCATGATCGCCACGGCTTTGGTCCCCGAATCCACCGCACTCGGCGGGACCTCCGGGAAGGTCTCGGTGACCACCTTGCTGACCCGGGCGTTCACGTCCGACAGCTCCCCGACCAGGCTGATGTACTGGAAAGTGAAGATCGCTACCGCAGCGATCGCGAAGAACACCGCACCCGCCGTGCCATAGGTGAGGACCGCGCGGAGTGTGTTGACGCCGCCGGTGTAGCTGAGGTCGCCGACGCGAAGCTCGATCGGCGTGTGCTCCGAGAGGCCCGCGATGTAGCGAGCCAAGGCATGGCTGGCCGCGTGGGCCGGGGGGATCGTGTCTCCGTCCGGGTCGGGGCAGGGACGGACCGGGAGTCCGAGATCCTTGGAGAGGTACTCCCAGAGCTCGGCGATGCGAGCGCTCCCCCCACACAGGCGCACCTCGGTGATGTCGACGCCGATCTCGTCCTCGAAGCGGATGAGTGTAGAGCGGATCTCGGCCAGAAGCTGACCCACCGCCTGGTCCATCGCCGCCTTGGGAGCCGGAGCGAGGGCTGCATAGCCCGAGCGTTTTTGGCCCGACTCCGTCGCGTCGTCATCGCGAATCTGCCCATGCTTGAGGGCCTCGGCGTGGCCCCACTCGCAATCGAGCGCACCCTGGATGGCCTTGGTGAAGTTCCAGCCGCCCACATTGACCGCACGACTGGCCCGAACGACCCCATCCTCGACGACCGACACGGTGGTGTGCATATGGCCGACATCGATCACCGCCGCCGTCCCCTCCGGCGCGAATATTCCCAGCAGCTCTCCATCCGGCACGACATTTCGAGGGTCCACCCCGCGCTCGTGCAGCTGATCGACGTAGGCCTGGAGGACCTCCTCACGAGCCAGGGCGCTCATCACCTGAGACTGCTCCCCATCCCGTGTGGACCTCCATCCCAGGACCATATCGTCCAGGTCAAAAGGAACCTCTCCCTCGATGGCGAACGGGAGCGTCTTCTCGATCTGAGCGCGGTCGGTGAACGGGAGCACCATTGGCCGAAAGGAGACCTCTTCTCCCTGGAGTACCAGTCCGACCGTCGCGCCCGTCCAGCCCGGATGATCATCGAGCAGGGTGTCGAATGCCGCGAGGCGGGTGGTGAGGGTGGGAGGAGAGCCGTTCTGGGGCACGGGGTAGGAGAAGTGATCCTCCCACTCCACACGGCGACCCGCGCTCCGGTAGGTGGTGACCTTGACGGCATGGGACCCGAGGTCCACGGCGACCAGCAATGGCATTATTTCACCTTCCAATAGAGGATATCCCCGGTGGGATTCCGGGAGTAGTCGAGGATTGCGGTGATCTCTACCCGAGCATCACCGACCTCTCCGCTGGAGGTCACCCGAAATGTGGTGCTCTCACCGGTGACCGCATTGGCGACCGCCGGGTTGAGAGGCACCCCCACCTGCTCGGTCATGAACTGGTGGAACTGCTGCCCGCTGCGGATGTACAGCCCCCCCTGAGTGAGCGGAAGGGACCGGTACTGCATGAACAGGTCGACCCAGTTGGTGATGACCTGATCGGGGTAGGGAACATCGGTGTAGCCCTGCAAGAGGGCGAAGATCACGGGCCGGCGAGCCGTGTTGACGTTGACCTTGCCGCCCCCGTAGATCGTGAGGTGGCGCCCCATCCTCTCCCACACCCCATCGAGGTGCCAGCCGTCGACCAGGCGGATCTCCTCGACGGTGTCGAATGGCGCATTCTTGGCGCGGTAGGGGCTGTCGAGGCGTTCGTAAAGCGAGTCTTCGCGGCCCCCCCCGTACAGGCGCAGGTCGTCGATATCCGTCCAATCGATCAGATTCGCCACGAGCTCGAGCTTCTCGAGGTTGTTGTCGATCAAATACTGGTCGTAGTTCTCTCGGGTCATCAGCCCCAGGAGCTGCTGGGTGACCGGGCTGCTCTGCAGCTGGTCGATCCCGTTGACCCGGAAGTTCCCCACGAAGATATTGCGGTTCTCATCCACGACCGTGGCCTGAAAGTCCCCATCGAAGTCGAGAAAATTCTTATCGAAGGCGCTACTCCGCTCGCGGGATTGCTCGCGCTGGGCGTCGGTCAGCCCGCCCGGAGCGATGTCTTCGATGTCCCCACCCGTCGCCAGGATCATGCGCATCATCTGGGTGTTGATGAACGGGAGCATCTGCCACAGGGAGTCGCCGTTGATGCCCATCATCTGGGCGAACTGCCCGATCATGGGGTTGTTGCCCAGCATCTTGCTGGCCATCAGCACCAACCGGTAGATCTGCACCCCGGAGTTGGCCAGGGCCTCGGCGCGGACCTCGTCCCGGTGATGCCGACCCAGCTGCATCCGCGTGGCCGCTCCATGAGAGATCTCGGTGACCAGCACCGTGAGCATCATGATGCTGGTGATCACCATCAGCAGTGCCACACCGGCATTGGAGCCACGACCGACCCGATAGAAGCGGTGCCGTTGGTGCCCTCTGGGGCGAGTGAGCTCGTTCCACAACCACCGCATCAGCGTCCCCCGCGCCGATTGAAGTTCACACCGGGAGGCATCGCCGGGTTGTTGACGCCCGCACCGCCGCGTCCGCGGGGCGTGGTCGGACGGGACCGGGAGGGCTGGCGCGTGCGGCTGCCCCCGCTTGCACCAGCACCCGACTGAAAGCTCGTTCCACCGGGCATCCGACCCCCACCGAGCGGCGGAATCGGAGAGTTGTTGGTGGGCAGCGCGCGACCCGCCCCGTCGACATTGCCCTGCTGGCCTGAAGTGCCGGTCGCGACCTGCTCGAGACCCACAAAGCTCTTGGCGAGGTGCTGAGCATAGGTGAGGGTAAAGCGCGACAGGAAGGGCACATCGATGGTTCGGTCGGAGTCGTCGGGGTCTTCGGCGATGAGCACCAGCCCGATCTCGACCGCTCGGGGGAGCCTGTAGAGTGTATCGGTCTCGCGGGTGTCCCACTCGTCCCGCCACTCATTGTTGAGCGGGTCGAGGTAGCGGACATTGAAGGAGCGCACATTGTACGCCAGCGGGTAGACTCGCCCGCCCTCTCCGGGCTCGTAGTCGACCCGTGGAGACTCGCGGTGGTACAGGATGTAGCCATCACCGAGCTCTCGGGGAGAGGACTCGGCCCACACGGTGATCTCGGCCTGGTCGCTCTCTCGGGAGTCGACGTAGAGGCGCTGGTGGGCCAGGGTGGCAAAGAACAGCTGGTCGGGTTCGTCATCCATGCCGACGAATACCGTCCGCACCGTCCGCACCGCTTCGCGGGAAGGGGTGAGGTAGGCCAACTCGATCTCGCGGCGCAGCTTGGAGAGGGTGGCGCGCGCGGTACGGGTGGTGGCGTCGCGCCTGGAGAGCAGCTGGTTGAACTCGATAGAGCTCGACAGGCTCTGGTATACGATGAGGCTCATCACCAGCAACACCGCGATGGCCACCGTCATCTCGAGGATGGTCATGCCCCGGCGGGCCTGGATGAGCGAGCGTCTCATGGGGTGAGCCCCTGGGCGCCGATATTCGCGATGCTGCCGCTGGGGTTGATCACATGGGTGACGATGACGACCTCGGTGCCGTCCTCTTCGGCGGTCTTGCTATCCTCTCCCCACCACACCCGGACCCGGAGCTCGCGGATGTACGGACCGAGCATCTGCGAGAGCATATCGGGAGAGAGCAACGCGCCAAGCCCGCCCGCTCCCCCGGGAATCGCTCCGCTCAGTGCCTCCATATCGACCGGGCTATCCTCTCCCATCGCCCCCCCGGACAGACCCTGAGCCATGCCCGCGATGTCGCCTGCGAGCTGCACATCGATCTCCTGGACGGCGTACTCCCAGTGGTAGTCCCGCAGCTCGGAGCCCATCTCGACGTTGAGCCCTTCGTCCCCCAGATCGTCGAAGTCGCCCCGCTCGAAGATCTCCCCGTCACCCGAAAAGCCCTCCATCTCGACCCGCATGGAGGCCTCGGCCAACATCGCCTGGGCCAGATCGGTCGCGGTGATGACCCGCTCGGCCTCGCGAGTGGCGAAGGCCGCGGTGGCCTGGGTCTCGACCAGGATGACCAGGCTGACCACCAAAATGGCCAGCGCGACCATGACCTCGAGCAGGCTGAAGCCTCGAAGAGAGCTGCGATTGTCGCGTTGTCGAAGCATCTTCACCTCAGTTCCCCGGGAGGTCCGGGCCCTCGTCGGGCACGAAGTCATAGGAATCATCCCAGTCCACCAGCTCGTTCGAGAGGTGCACGCTGCCCGATAGCGGCTCGATCTCGATGGTGAACCCGTCCTCGCTATCCCTCGAGTCGACCAACCAGACCACAGCGTGCTCGGCCTGGCCGTTGGGGAAGATGTAGGAGAAAACGACACCGGAGTCGTCTTCGTCGAGGTCCTCGCGCATGACCATCTCGCCATATTGAGGCGTGTAGACCCCCCCGATGACCGTGTTCCGAGGGAGGTCGAACTTGGTGCGGAACCGGGCCCCGAGGTCCTCGAAGGGCTTCCGCTTGGACTGGTACTCCGCTCTCTCTTCTTCTGACATGAGGTCGAGCTTGCGCTCGAGATCGGCCTCGTACTCGGCCCGGGCGCGGGGGTTGTCGAAGATCAGCGCGCCCGGCTCGCCCACCTGGACCTGGTACTCGCTGTTGCGCAGATCGTAGGCGATGCGGAAGGTGACGTTGCGCATGACCGCCTCGTCGTGGAGCTGCTCGTAGAGGATGGCCAGGTTCTTCGCTGCCTGTCGCTGCTCCAGCATGAACACGCTGGACAGCGAAGGCGCCATGACCCCGATGAGGATGATCGCGATGACCAGCACCACCATCACCTCGGTGATGGTCATGCCCCGACGGCCCGACCGCTCCGCTTCGATCCGATGGATCGGTCCGGCACCCCTGGCGCTGCCAGGAGCGGGCACGGTGTTGAAGCGGGCGAGGCCGGAGATCATCTTCTAGTGGACCTCGCTGTACTTGATGTCTTCATCGTTGCCCGACCCGCCATCCTGGCCATCTGCGCCGTAGCTGATCAGGTCGAAGGGCTTGCCATTGGGCCCGGGAGTGACGTAGACGAAGTCGTTGCCCCAGGAGTCCTTGGGCACATCATCCCCGAACACCTCGCGCAGACCGTCACCATTGCTCGGCAGCTTCTTGCGAAGGCTGTAGATCTCGATGCGCTCTGCCACTCGGGTCATCTGCAGCTTGGTGGTGTCTACCTGGCTATCGCTGAACACCTGGAAGATGCCCCAGGTGAGAATTCCCATCAGGGTGAGGATGATCGCGATGACGACCATGACCTCGACCAGGGACATGCCCCGTCGGGAGCCGACGAGCTTACCGGCCAGCTCCGCGTTCTTCCGCCAGTCGTGGCGGAGGAGATTCTTGCGCATGGGGGGACTCCTTTCCGTTAGTATATCTTTGAACTATAAGCTAGATTTGAAGGTAGACATTGCGTGACCAGCTGGGACGGTTCAGCGGATCATGGACGACAGATTCATCATCGGGAGCAGCAGACCGAGGGCGATGAAGAACAGCACCCCACCCATCACCATGATGAGAAGCGGTGCCATAAGGGAGGTGACCGCCGACATCGTTGCTTCTACCTCATCTTCATAGGCATCCGCCACAGAGGTGAGCATGCTCTCGAGCTCGCCCGTCTTCTCGCCGATGGCGATCATATGGGTGACCAGCGGGGGGAACTCCCCAGATTGCTTGAGCGGCACCGAGATCGACTGCCCCTCGCGGATGTTGTGGGCCGCCTCGCCGATGGCCTTGGCCAGCACGACATTGCCGACCACGCGCTCTACGATGGCGAGGGCCTGGAGGATAGGGACCCCGGAGAGCAGCAGGGTCGACAGCGTGCGACAGAAGCGCGACACCGCCACCAGTCGGTTCATCTTTCCGAATAGCGGCACCCGCAGCTTGAAGCGGTCCCAGCGGAACTTTCCCGCCTCGGTGCTGGTGAATTTACGCCAACCGAAGACCAGCAGAAAGCCGGTGATTGGGATGAAAATCGCGTACCAGCTGGTGAGCGTGTCGCCGACGAAGAACACGATCTTGGTGATGATCGGGAGAGACTCGGTGCCGCCGAGCTGCTCGAACAGGGTCCGGACCCGGGGCAGAACGCCGATGAACAGGCCCATCAGCATCACGGTACCCACGATGGTCATCAGCGCCGGGTAGGCGAGCGCGCTGACCACCTGGCCCTGGAGCTTGACCTGGGCATCCGAGAACTTGGCGAGCCTGCGGAGCACCTGATCGAGGGCCCCCGACTTCTCGCCTGCGCGCACCATCTGCACATACAGATCGTCGAACACACGCGGGTGATCGGCGAGCGCATCCGCCATGGGAATACCCTCGTTGACCTTCTCCTTCACCTTGGAGAGCACGATCTTGAGCTTCTCCTTTTCGGCCTGATCGACCAGAGCAGCGAGGGCATCGGCCATGGGCACATGGGCCCCGACCAGCGTCGCCATCTGGGTGGTGAGGATGGAGATGTCCCGGCGGGTGATGAACTGCAGGTACTTGGTGACATCGATTTCGATCGACAGACCGGAGCCACGGGTGGCCCCCTCGGCCTGCTCCCGGACCTCGGTGGGGAACACGCCCTGCTTGCGGAGTCGGCTGCGGGCGCCCTTCGCAGAGTCTGCATCGATGATGCCGGCGACAGCAGCACCGCCACCATCCAGACCCTTGTACTCGAAGACCGCCATCGCCCTACTCCGTGTCTTCCGAGGTCACCCGCACGAGCTCCTCGAATGAAGTGATGCCGGCTTTCACCTTGCTGATTCCGTCGTCCCGGAGCGTGAGCATGCCCAACTCCACCGCCTTGCGCTTCACCGCTCCCGTATCCGCATTCGCCAGGATGAGCGCACCGATCTCGTCGGAGCTCCGCAGGAACTCGTAGATCCCGATGCGGCCCTTGTAGCCGCGCTCCTTGCAGACCTCGCACCCCTGCGGCTTGAACACGGTGGCCCCTTCCATCTCTTCGCGGGTGACCCCGATCTCGGAGAGCTCGAGATCGCTGGGCACATGGGGCACCTTGCAGTGGTCGCACAGCTTCCGGAGGAGGCGCTGGGCGAGCACCCCCAGCAGGGAGCTGGTGACCTGATAGGGCTCGATACCCATCTCGACCAGGCGCACGAAGGCACCTGCAGAATCGTTCGTGTGGATCGTGCTGAACACGAGGTGACCCGTCAGCGAGGCCTCGATGGCCCGACCCGCCGTCTCGCGGTCCCGGATCTCGCCCACCAGGATGACATCGGGGTCCTGGCGCAAGAAGGCGCGCAAGGCCTTGGCGAAGGTGAGCTCGATCTTGTGATTGACCTGGACCTGACCGATGCCCTGGACTTCGTACTCGATGGGGTCTTCGATGGTGAGGATGTTGAGCGAAGGGTCGTTGATCTCCGAGATGGCCGAGTACAGCGTCGTCGACTTGCCCGAACCCGTCGGCCCGCACACCAGCAGGATGCCGTGAGGCCGGTGGATGAAGCTGCGCCAGGTGTCGAGCACATGGGGGGGCATGCCGATGGCATCGAGAGAGAACACCGTGCCCTTCTCGAGGATCCGCATGACCACGCGCTCGCCGTGGCGCACCGGCACCGTGGACACCCGCATATCGATCTCGCGCCCCCCCATGCGCTTGCGGATACGCCCGTCCTGAGCCTGGCGCTTCTCGGCGATGTTCATGCCCGCCATGATCTTGATCCGGGCGACGATGGGGTTCTTGAACTTCACCGGCGGCTTGATGGTCTCCTTGAGCACGCCGTCGAGCCGGTACCGCACCACCAGCTCCTTTTCGTAGGGCTCGATGTGGATATCCGAGACCCCTTCTTTGATGGCACCGGACATCACCGCGTTGACGAAGCGGATGATCGGCGCCTGGTTGGGGTCGTCGAGGAGCTCAGCATCCTCGAGGTTGAAGTCCGCCTCCTCCTCGATATCATCCTCGGCCTCGGCGATGATGGCATCGGCGCTGGTCGCAGCGCGGTCATAGGCACTATTCGTGGCCTTTACCAGGATATCCGACGGCACGAGGACGGGGCGGACCGGGCGCCCGTACATCACCCGAAGATCGTCGAGGGTGCTGAAGGCCGCGAGGTCTCCGATGCCCACCACGAGCTCCTCTCCCGCGATGTACAGCGGAAGGATGGCACTGTCCCGAGCAATGCTGAGCGGGAGCTTGCGGATCATGGAGAGCTCGATCAGATCGGCGTCGACCTTGTCGAGCACCGGTAGCCCCGACAGCCGCGACAGCGCCGCCGCCACCAGCGCCGGATCGACATCCTTCATCTTCCGAGCCGCCGCAGGCAGCGGAATCGACTGCTTCCTCGACACGCTGTGCAGCTTGTCGAGCGCACCGTCGTCCAAGCCCTGGTCCCGAAGCAAGTCGTCGAGATCGCCGCGCCGCACTGCCATCAGGGATTCTCCTGGGGAATCGCGAGGTCATTGGCCTCGGGGAGCGACGGGTCCTCGTTCGTCGCGTCCGCCGGGATCTCCGGGCCTCCCTCGTCGAGGGCATCCTGGATGGCGCTGCGCATCTCGTCGGAGAGCGGCTCACCCGCGTCCTCCCACTCCGACGGAATCACCGTCGGGCCCCGCCACAAGCTGGGCTCGTCGACGTAGTTGAGCGAGTACTGCATCAGCTTGCGGAGCTCTTCCATCTGCTTCTCGCGCGAGTGACCGTAGAACCTGCGCAGGAACTCCTGCCGCTGAGCCTCCTTCACCCGCTGCACTTCCAAGATATCTTCGGGATCGTCGATGATATGGGGTGTGAGGAAGATCATCAGGTTGGTCTTGCGGCTGGTGGTGTTCTTGCCGCGGAACAGCGCCCCGATCAGCGGGAGGTCACCGAGCACCGGGAACTTCGTCTCGACCTCGGTGGAGGTGTTGGCCACCAGGCCCCCGAGCACCGCGGTCTGGTTGTCCCCCACCAGCACCACCGTCTCGACCTGGCGCTGGGAGGTCACCGGCCCGCCGCCCTGGGAGGACAGCCCGGAGTCATCCTGCTCGACCTCCTGGACCTCGACGTTGATCTCGAGGGTGACGTTGTTGCTGGAGTTGACCCGAGGCGTGATCTCCATGGTGATCGCCACATCTTCTCGCTGGAAGGACTGGATCGGAATGCCCCCGAACCCCTGTCCCCCCAGGCCGCTGATCTGGGTCGGGAACGGGATCTTGCGACCGACCACGATCTTGGCTTCCTCGTTGTCGAGCATCATCAGTGTCGGGTTGGAGACGATGTTGACGCTGGAGTTGGTCCGAAGCGCGTTGAGCACGACGCCGAAGGCAGGAATATCGAGGGTGGGAGCAAGCGGGTTGCCGGTGGGTACGCTGATGAGCGGCCCGAACACCCCGACCGCAAGCCCCGAGAGCGCATCCGTCGACAGCCCCAGGGAGCTGGCGTTGAACTGCCCGCCCACGAAACCGGTCGCGTCTCGACCCGGCTGGGTGGGGAGGTGCGCCGCAAGACCGAGATCGAAGGTGTCCTTGGAGCTGACCTCCAGAATGGTCGCATCGACGAAGACCTGGCGGCGCTCCATATCGAGCTGGTCGATCACGCTCTTGACGACCTCGTAGTCCGCGGGCTTCGCGATGATCACGAGGGAGTTGGTGTTCTCGTCCGAGGCAATGCGCATCCCCGAGTCGAAGGCCGCGATCGCCCCACTTCCATCGGCGTTTTCGGTCGCAGATGCCGCATTGGCCTGGTTGTTCCGGTTGTTGCGATTATTCCGGTTATTGCGATTGTTCCGGTTGTTGTTGTTGTTGTTGCTGCTGCTGTTGCGGCCCGCCTGGGAGAGCTCCGAGAGCACGCTCGCGACCTCGTCCGCCTTGGCATTCTCGAGCATCACCACGTAGATCCGGGATTCGTTCAGACCGGTCTCGTCGACATCGAGCTTGGCGAGCAGATCCCGAACGGTCTGGTGGCCCACCTCATTCGCCAGCACGATGAGCGAGTTGGTGCGCTCATCCGAGAGCACCTTGTCGATGAACTTGGCCTTCTCACCCGTCGTCGAAGCGGTGGTCTTCTCGGGCTCGTTCCGCCGGGTCGGGCGGCGGCTGGTGCGGCGATTGTTCCGGGTGTTCGAGGTCGTCGGGGCCGTCTCCGCAGTGCCGTAGAGCTGCTCGATGAGCTCCTTGATCTGGCCGGCATCGGCGTACTGGACCGGCACGATCTCGAGTGTGCTCTTGGGGGCGGCCACATCGAGCTCGGAGAGCACCTCGTAGATCTTGCGGAGGTTGTGGGCCACGTCGGTGATGATGATGGTGTTGGCCGGCTGATAGGCGATGACCTTGCTCCCCTGGGAGGCCATCGAGGTCACGATCGAGTTCACGTCCGACACGCTGATGTTCTCGAGCGGAATCAGCTGGGTGACGATGCGGTCTGACGCCGGGATATCCGACCCTCGACCCACGCGGATCGGGTTCTGAGAGGCCTCGGAGGACTTCACGATCTTCGCGTTCTGCCCGGAGACAGACAGCGTGAAGCCGTTGACCTCGAGCGCAGCGAGGTAGGCCTCGTATACGGCCGCGACCGGGACCTCCTTGTGGGAGATGATGGTGACCTTCTTGCCCTCCAGCTCCTTGGGGTCGCCGATGACGAAGTTCATCCGCTTGAGGTCGGCGATCCAGGTCGTGAAGTCGTACAGCGACTTGTCCACGAAGTCGAGCTTGTAGCGCCCCTGGCCGATCTGGTTGGGCTTCTGACGGGCCTCGGCGCTGGGGGTGATGGTCGCCGGCTTGGGTGCGTCCTGGGCGAACGCGACCGTGGACAAACCGAGGAGGCCGATGGCGAGGAGCGCGGGCCGGATGCGGGTGTGGAGGCTCAAGTGGGGAACTCTCGGATGGGTCGGCTGGTTCCGACGGAGACGGTTGAAAAGTGGGCGTGGGGGGAGGTCAGCGGACCTCGTACGACATGTCGACCTTCTGGCCGCGTCGGGTGACTTCGAAGGAGAAGTTCTTCTCGTTCTGCATCGTGTTGAATGCCTCCATCGCCGCGGACATGCTGTTGAGCGGGGTTCCGTTCACCGAGTGGATGATGTCCCCGTTCCGGATTCCGAGCTTGTCGGCGATGGTGTTGCGGCGGATGGCCGAGAGGCGATATCCGTCGAACTCTCCGTCTGGGCCACGATGGAGCAGGGCACGGCCCATGCGCGAGATGCCCTCGAGATCGTTGAGGTATTTGTCCAGGGTGTCACTGCTGATGGCGAATTTGTTGTCGCCCAGGTCGGTGACCTCGTCGTCCCCTTTGCCCTTGTCCGCAGCGGCCGTGCCCGGCGCCTTGGCGGGCGCCTCGCCTTCTTCGTCCATCCGGAGGATCTCCTCGTTGCCATCGCGGAGCAGCCGGACCAGCTTCGCTTCGATGGCGATGATCTCCGCATCTGCAATCTTGTCGGAGATGCTGTAGCCGCGGGCTCGATCGTCCCCCTCGGTGAGGATGAGCGCGGAGCTGAACTGAGCCGGATTGGCCACCAGGGTGCCGAGCAGAGTGACCTTGAGGTCGGTGAAGTTCTCCGTCGATTCGCCCGCCCCGTCCTCCTGCCCCTTCTTGCTCGGGCAATCCCCGACCTTGGAGAGATCGAACAGATTCCGGCAGAGCAGCCCCTGGCGGTAGCTCTCGTCCGTGGGCACCACGCTCGCCGGCATCGCCGGGCGGGTACCGCTCTTGTCACCCACCCCGGCCACGGCAGGCCCGACCGGCGCAGCGGGCTTGGCACCGTCGGGGAGCACGACCAGCTGACGAATTCCCGCATTCACAAGGTAGCCCCCGCCTCCTCCCAGCAACGTGGAGACGATGAGAACGACGATGGGGAAGACTCGCGACATGCTCAGACCTCAGCTACCCCCTCTTGAAGCAAGGTTCATGCCAGGATCTTGGCTCCGAATGATCGGCGAGCAAACGTCGGCTTAGAAGGATCCGAATACCGAGGACGACAACGTGTCACTCTCCTTCTGGGCTCCCCGGGGGTTTCGACAATCTGTCATCCGCAACAGCGGGCAGGCCGAGCGCAGCTCGCAGACCCGGCTCGAGCGCATGGGCATCGAGCCAACCGGCGACGACCCTGAACCGGTCCGAGTGCGGCTCCTCCGGCTCCCACCGGGCCACCGTCGCGGCCAGTTGCTCTGGATTCTCCGTAGCCCAGTACCTGAGCAGCTTCTGGGAGAGACCCACCGTGTCTCTGAGCAGATACTCTGCCCTCACAGCGTCGTAGCCTAGCTCGACTCGCCAGGCGGCCCAGTATCGCCACGCCCTCTCCGGGTGGTGGGCGAGGATCAGGGCCAGCGCGCCATCTGCGTCGACCTCTGCAGGGTCGACATAGCGATGGAGCTTGGCGAGGCCGTTGCATGCGGCTCTTCCCGGTGCACCCTCGGATTCCACCCGAGTCAGAGCGGCCCTCCAGGCCTCGAGGGGCTCGCTCTCCGAGCCCGTCATCACCGCTACCGCCACCCGCCGAACCCCCGGGTTCCGGTCGGCGACCAGCCCCTTGAGCGCCACATTTGCCTCAGCCGTGCGGGGATCCTCGGGCCCCAGCTCCCGAAACAGCGCCGCGGTCCGACGCCGAACCCGTCGATCGGGGTCCTGGCTCAGCCGAATCAGCAGCCCACGGGGAATCCGACTCGGTGCATCCGACGGAAACGGGTCCGACGCCGTGTGACGGGCATAGGGCACCAATGACCGGACGAAGGCCCGCCGAACCCGCCAGTCCTGGTGCTCTGCCAGACCGAGGAAGTCCTCGAAGAGCCCCGATGTCATCGGCGGAATCTCACGATCCGAGGTCCGCAGGAACAGCTCGCGGACCAGGGCCGCATCCACCGGACCCTCTGCAAGCCGAGCCCTTCTCTCGGCCCCGAGCTCCGGTGCCGGCAGCACAAAAGCCGTGCCGGTCTGTCCCGGATGCACCGCCGAGTCCCCCTCGAGACCCCACTCGCCATCCCCACCCCAGCGAAAGCTCACCGGGCCGCTCGCCGGACACGCCACCCATGACGTGCCGAGCACCACGCACTGGCCCGAAGCGCCATCCGCCGCGATGTCGTAGACCGTACCCGCGTCTCGATGCACGGCGACATGGAGAGTCGCCGTGCCGCCGAGGGCCGTGATCAGCTGAAGCATCCACACGCCGGCACGGTACCACCCCGACGGCTACGGGCGGATCTGCTCCACCACCCGCAGGTAGTTCTCGCCTAGCACCCCTCGCACCCGGCCCTCCGACCAGCCGCGGTCGAGCATATCCTGCACCAATAGTGGGTGATGGGTGATGTCCAACAAATCGTGTGGAGGCGTGATCATCCCGTCGTAGTCGGTGCCGATGGCTACCGCGTGCTCGCCACCGACCGCGATCACATGCTCGATATGGTCCAGGATCACCGACCGCGAGCAGGTCGTGAGCACCGGAGCCAGGAAGTTGCACTGGTACATGATTCCGACGACCCCACCGCGACCCACGATGGCCCGGATCTGCTCGTCGTCGATGTTGCGCCAATGGGGCCGAACCCCCTCTACTCCGGTGTGGCTGACGATCGGCGGGAGCGCCGGATCGTGGACATCCAGGGCCTGCCAGAAGGTGTCCTTGCCCGAGTGCGCCAGGTCGACCAGCACGCGGTTGGCGTTACAGGCCGCGATGAGCTGGGCACCGAGCTCGGTGAGCCCCCGGTCCCGGCCCGCCGGGCTGTTGGTGCCCCCCAGATCCGACGAGGTGAGGTGCACGAGGGTGATCCGATGGAGGCGTTGCCCCGTGGCCCCGTCGAGAAGGCTGGGGTCATCGGACAAGGCGTTGCCGCCCTGGAGCGACAACCAATACGCAGAGAGACCATCAGAGACGGCCTGATCGTACTCAGAGCGCGTGGTCACGAAGCGCTGCTCACCGGGATGGGAGCTGATGCGGGCGATGGCGCTGTCGATATTCATCAGCGTCGTCGCCAAACGGTTGCGACGGGGACGAAAGGGGTTGGTAGCGATGTCGTACACCACCCCGGTCATCGACGCCTCGCGAATGCGCCCGTAGTCGGTGTGCCCCATGAAGGGCCGCGCCCAGCGTGGCTTGGAGTGCGTCTTGGCGGGGTCGTAGCCCAGCACCCGGATCGGCACCTCCATATCGCAGTGCAGATCGATGAAGTCCGCGTCCTGGAGCAACTGCACCGCATCCAGGGACACCCCGAGCCCGCTGGCCCAGGCCTGTGGATCCGCCCGGTGATCGACGTAGTCCAGTGAGGGGTTCATCTTTCTCGTTTGAAGTACAGCTGAGCTGTGCCCGTCTCTTCGGGGTCGAGGGAGACGAGCTCCCAGCCCTGTGCGCCGGCCTGAGCGAGGTACTCGAACAGCGAGGGACAGGAGTCCTCGTCGCGCTCTGTGGTGCCCTGCCAGTGCCCGTTCGCCGTGAGGACGCGATCGTCCTTGATGAAGACTACGAGGTACTCGAATCGACGCATTCACCTGCCTCCGGGTCAGCTCCTGTAACGAGGGAGTGGAGATGCGACCTCAGGTGTAGGAGAATGCGATGCCGCGCAGAGAGAACATGATCAAGCGATTCGCAGGACTCAGCATCGCCATCACCCTCGGGTTCGTCCCGGTCGGTGCCATGGCAGACGACACCCCCAAGACGCTCGCAGCCGAGGGCTCATCGGGCAAGTACTTCGAGGAGCAGGAAGCCTCTTGTAAGGCCGCTCATGAGGATGCCGTCGCCGTCGCCCAGCACGAGTGTGCGCGCCAAGAAGGCGCCGCTTCCGAGCCCGTGCTCGGGGAATGTGCATGCGAACAGGGCGGGTTTCAGGACGCCGAGTGGCTGTGCAGCGCCAAGGTCACCCTCGACTGCAGCGCCACCGAAACCCCAGATGCGCCACCCGTCCCCGCGCCCGCTTCGATCACTCCGGACTCCGCTCCTCGGATCGCCTTCGACCTCCCCGACTCCATCACCCAGCTGCAGATGCTCCAGGCCGATTTCAATCGCCGGGGCCTCACTCTTCCGCGGCAGGGGCTGGCCGACCGCTACAAGACCCGTTGCGAGTCCGGATGGACGCTCGCCTGCGACGCATCGATCTGGCACAAGGATGGCGTGAGCTCTCTCAACAAAGCGGCGGAGCCCCTCGAGAAAGCGTGCGATACCGGCGATGCCTCGGCCTGCATCGCCCTGGGCTGGACCCACGAATCCAAGGCCGAGGACGCCGGGGGCTCGCGCAACGAGTACCGCGCCGCCGCGCGGGGCTACAAGTCGCTCTGCGATTCCGAGAAGAACCAATACGCCTGCTACGAATACGGCGCCATCCTGTTCAACAACCTCGGGGTCACAGCCGATCCCCGGCTCGGCGTCCGCCGCTGGGAGACCGCCTGCGCCGCCTCCGAGGGGGCCGCGTGCACCGCGCTCTCCCGCATCTACCACAACGGCTCCAAGATCAAAGCCGACCCCGAGAAGGCCCGCGACTTCGCCAAGCAGGCGTGCAAAGCCGGCGACCCCCTGGGATGCCTCGAGCTCGCTCGCCTCACCGAAGATCCCGCAAAGATCGATGCCGCGCTCAGCACGCTGTGCCAGCAGGGCGGCGTAGAGGCCTGCTGGGAGCTTGCTTCCTCCTACCTCTCGGGCGAAAAGACCGAGCCCGCTGCCGGCACCACACGGGGCCTGCTCGACCTCGGCTGCGAGCTCGGCCACGGCCCATCCTGCTCCAGCGCCGCCATCGCTGCCCTCGCCGACGGCGAAGAGACCGTCGCGGCCAGGCTGTTCCGCCGGGCCTGTAGCGCCGGGGATATCAACTCCTGCACCGGGCTCGTCGAGCTGATCCTCGCAGAGCGCACCGACGGCAGCGTGCGCGCAGACCGCTACGCATTCGAGGTCGCCTGCTCCCGCGGCGGCAACGCGATGGCCTGCAATGTGCTGGGCATGGCGCTCCTCGAGGGCCAGTCCCTCAAAAAAGACACCGCACGCGCACGCGCCTTGCTCAAGCAGTCCTGCATCGACAAGAACTCCCCTGCCCGGCCCTGCTTCGTGCTCGGAGATCTCTACGAGACCGGTGCCGGGGGCGAGCGGGACCGCACGCTGGCCGTGACCTACTTCAAGTGGGCCTGCGACCAGGGCTGGGGCGAAGCCTGCGATCGCCGGGGCGATCTGCTCAACGAAGGCGTGGGCGTCCGCGAGGACGACGCCGAAGCGCTCGCCATGTACCAGGCCGGCTGTGACGCGGGCTTCCCCGATGCCTGCTACAAGGCCGCGGTGCTGCTCGATGATGGCACCAACATCACCCGCGACGCCCCACGGGCACTGCAGCTCTACATCCAGGGCTGCAACAAGGGCGTCGGCGATGCCTGCCTGCGCCTGGGCAAGCTCTACGAGTCCGACAAGGGCGGCCAGCGAGATGATGCCGCCGCCCGCGAAGCCTTCGACAAAGCCGTCGCTCTCGGAAATATCGAGGCCCACCGCCGCCTCTCCAGGCTCCTATGGAATGGCCTCGGCGGCAAGAAAGACAAGAAGCGAGCCAAGGCTCTGTGCTCGGCTGGCTGCCAAGCAGACGACCCCGTCGCCTGCCGCGGCCCTTCCTGGCAGACCCTCAACAACTAAGCGGTCATGGGCGCGCGGAACCCACAGCCTTCGCGCCATCGGCTACAACCCAGCGCCCGCTTCCCGCGGATCACCGTGCCCTGGCCGCAGCCCGGGCACCGCTGCCCTGCCTGTATTCGCGCCTGACCGGGCTCCTCACGGGGCTCGAAGGCGAACCGCACCCGCCCCTCGGCCGTATCCCAGCGAATCGCCGCCGAGAAATCCTTGCCCGCCCGGCTCTTGAAGCCCTTGACCGCTGGGCTCTGGCCGTCCTCGAGCATGGACTTGACCATGCGCGCGCTGATCGCCCGCTTGGCCATCTTCGCGAACACGACGAACTTGCAGGTACGCCCCGTGTCACAGGCATAGACCGGGCCCCGGCTGCGCACTGGCTTGCCGCACACCGGGCAGTCTCCGAGCGACTTCCCATGATCTTCAGGGTCTGCGAGAGCCGGCGGTGGGTTGGCCACGATGGCGTCGATCACCTCGCGGGCGTAGGCGCTCACATCGGCCATGAACTCCGACCGAGATACGCTGCCCTCGGCCACCCTCGCGAGACGCCCCTCCCAGCGACCCGTGAGCTCGGGGCTCTTCAGGGCTTCCACCGTGACCGCCTCGATCACCGCGCGCCCCCTGGGGAGGCTGTGGAGCTCTTTGCCCACGCGGTGGATGTACTTCCGGTCGAGCAGGGTCTGCAGGATGGCCGCCCGGGTCGCGGGGGTCCCCAGGCCACAGCTGCGCATCGCCCGCTTGAGGGCGGCATCGTCGAGGCTCTTCCCAGCCGTCTCCATCGACTTGAGGATGGATGCGTCGTTGTGGCGCCTGGGCGGACGGGTGTGGCCCTCGTGCACCTTCCCCTCGACGCCCTTCGTGGGTGAACCCGCAGGGAGGTTGGGCAGGTCGATGTCGCCCTTCTTGCTGGGCGGAGGGTCGATCACCCGCCACCCGATCTGGGTGCAGACCCGCCCCTTGGCTCGATAGGGCTGGGGCTCGGATCGACCGTCTGAAAGGGGCTCGCTGCACGGCACCTCGACGATGAGGGTGCTCACATCGAACCAGGCATCTTCACAGAGCGCAGCGAGAAAGCGCCGCGCGATGAGATCGAAGACCCGCTTGTGGTCGGGTGGGAGCCCTTGGGCGGGGGTTCGACCGGTGGGGATGATGGCGTGGTGGTCGCCGACCTCCGACGCATCGACGTAGCGCGGGGAGGACTGAATGCCACGCTCCAGCACCTCGGCTGCCGTGGCCGCGTAGGGTCCGATGGGCTGCAGTCCCTGCACGACCGCCCCCAGCGTAGGGACCTGATCCGGTGTGAGATAGCGGGCGTCGGTCCGCGGGTAGGTGATGAGCTTGTGCTTCTCGTAGAGCTCCTGGGCGATGGCCAGTGTGCGCTGGGCCGAAAGCCCATAGCGCTGGTTTGCCCGCCTCTGGAGCGAGGTGAGGTCGTAGAGAAGCGGCGGCCTCTCGCGCTTGCGGGACCGGTCTGCGAGCTGGAGGCTACCGATCTGGTGAAGATTTGCGGACAGCAAGCTACGGGCAAATGCTTCGTCCAGTATGCGCTCCGATGCCGGTGCCGCTTGACCATCCCGGGTGTCGCGCCGCTGACGCTCGAACCAGATCCCGGTCCAGTTGTGGGCAACGCCCTCGTGCTCCACCTGGAAGCCGAGCTTGACCTGCCAGAAGGGCTCGGACTCGAAGGACTCGATCTCGTGGTCGCGGGCGACGAACATGGCCAAGGTCGGGGTCTGGACCCGCCCGACCGAGAGCACCCCGCCGGGATCGGGGCAGGCGCAGGTGAGGGCCCGGGTCGCGTTGAGCCCCACCACCCAGTCCGCCTCGGACCGGCAGCGCGCAGCATCGGCCAGCGCGTCATAGTCGACCCCAGGCCGAAGATCCTTCCAGCCCTGGCGGATCGCTGCGTCTGTGAGCGAGCTGATCCACAGGCGAAGCGTGGGGCGGTCGGCCTCGGCCGCCTGCATCACATAGCGAAAGATGAGCTCGCCCTCGCGACCCGCATCGCAGGCATTGACCACGACCTCGACCCCGTCGTCGTGGAGCAGCCCACGGAGCACCTGCATCTGGTCCTCAGCCCCCTGGCGCACGCGGACCTGAAAGCGCTCCGGGAGCATGGGGAGCGTGCCGATCTGCCAGCGCTTCCAGCCCGGATCATAGATCTCCGGGGGCGCGAGCTCGGCCATATGCCCAAAGCACCAGCTCACCCGCAGACCCGGCCCCTCGAGGTACCCGTTGCGACGGGTGTCCGCACCCAGCACCCGTGCCAGATCTCGCGCCACAGATGGCTTCTCAGCGATGACCAGGCGCAACAACCCCTCCAGCCCGACTTTCTAACGGATGCCAGGAACAGATGAGCGGCCGAGCGGGGTCAAGTCTCCATGAACTTCTTGCTCTCCTTCATGGCCGCCCACGCGGGCGAGATCCAGGTCTCAGCGCGCAGCCCCGTGGTGCTCAGCATCGACGGCAATCCGGCAGGCATCGCGGGCACGCTCATCGACACCACCAACCTCGATGCCGGACCGCATCGGGTCCAGGTCCGAAACTTCATCGGCTCCCTGCTGGCCGAGTCCAACGTACAGCTCGCCGACAACCAGCGCCTGAGGCTGATCTACGATCGCGAGCTTCGGGTCCTCACCGAGCTCGACCGCACCCTCCTCACCTCCGCCCAGGCTCCGACTCCTCCGGCCTCGGCGGTCCAGCTCGGGGACTCCCCCACCGGAAGCGTGCTCGTCACGGGGCTGTCCGACATCTCCGGAGAGGTCTACATCGGCGGAGAGCGCGTCGCCTTCACCTCGGATCACCACGGCTTCCTCGGCAGCGGCCTCGCCCCGCCCTTCGTCGAGCTTCATATCCGCGACAACGGAAAGCTCCGGTACCACGGGGCCGTCGAGGTCTCCGCCGGCGGGATTACCACCTGCAGGCTCCGGTTCGTGCAGACCGCGTGGACGGTCGACTGTGGACTTGAGGGGCCAGAGGCGTCTGCCGACTGACAGATCGGTTAGAGCGCCGATCCCGCTGCGGGTGGACGAGCAATCCAGCTCGACCTGAGAGCACACCGATGCACCTGATCCGGATCATGCCGGCGAAGGAAGTGCGGGGACCGGAGTAGAAGATGGAAGGATATGAGCGCTTCAACGGCGGCTGGAGCAAGAAGATCAGCAAGGGAGAGCTGGGGGTTCCATTCCGGGAGATCCCACTCACCAATGGCGAGAAGCTCGTCACCTACGACACCAGCGGGCCCCATGGCTACTCCCCAGAGCAGGGCCTTCCCAAGCTCCGGGCGGACTGGATCGCCAAGCGCGAAGCCCGCGGCGATACCAACTTCAGCCAGCTCCACTACGCCCGCAAGGGGGTCATCACCGAGGAGATGCAGTACATCGCCATCCGCGAGGGTGTGGACGCAGAGTTCGTGCGCACCGAAGTCGCAGAGGGTCGAGCCATCATCCCCGCCAACAAGCGCCACCTCGAGCTCGAGCCGATGATCATCGGGCGCAACTTCCTGGTCAAGGTCAACGCCAATATCGGCAACTCCCGGGTCAAAGCGTCCATCGCGGATGAGGTCGAGAAACTCACCTGGTCCACCCGCTGGGGTGCAGACACCGTAATGGACCTCTCCACCGGGCCGGATATCCCCGAGACCCGCGCGGCCATCCTCCGCAACAGCCCCGTCCCCATCGGCACCGTTCCCATCTACGAGGCCCTCGAGCGGGTCAAGGGTCGGGTCGAGGATCTCAACATCGACCTGTTCCTCGAGGTCCTCGAAGAGCAGGCTGAGCAGGGGGTCGACTACTTCACCATCCACGCCGGCGTCCTGTTGCGGTTCGTGCCGCTGACCGCCCGCCGGGTCACCGGAATCGTCAGCCGTGGCGGGTCCATCATGGCCAAGTGGTGCCTGCACCACCACCGTGAGAGCTTCCTGTACACCGAGTTCGATCGGATCTGTCAGCTCCTCAAGAAGTACGACGTCGCCTTCTCCCTCGGAGATGGCCTGCGCCCCGGCTGCATCGCCGATGCCAACGACGCCGCGCAGTTCGGCGAGCTCGAGGCCCTCGGGGAGCTCACCAAGATCGCCTGGAAGCACGATGTGCAGGTGATGATCGAAGGCCCCGGCCATGTTCCCATGCACCTCATCAAGGAGAATATGGACAAGCAGCTCGAGCACTGCCACGAGGCCCCCTTCTACACCCTCGGGCCGCTCACCACGGATATCGCACCCGGCTACGACCACATCACGAGCTGCATCGGGGCCGCCATGATCGGCTCCTTCGGCTGCGCCATGCTCTGCTACGTCACCCCCAAGGAGCACCTCGGCCTGCCCGACAAAGAGGACGTGAAGCAAGGCCTCATCACCTACAAGATCGCCGCCCACGCCGCCGATCTGGCCAAGGGGCACAAGGGCGCTCAGGAGCGCGACGACGCGCTGTCCCGCGCTCGCTTCGAGTTCCGCTGGGAAGACCAGTTCAACCTGGCCCTCGACCCCGGAATCGCCCGCGAGTACCACGACGCCACCCTGCCCGCAGACAGCGCCAAGGTCGCGCACTTCTGCTCGATGTGCGGGCCTCGGTTCTGCAGCATGAAGATCTCCCAGGAGGTCCGCGACTATGCAGCCGAGCATGGGTACGGCGACGAGGAGGCCGTGTCCTTGGGCATGGCCACCAAGGCCGCCGAGTTCAAGGAGAAGGGCGGCGAGGTCTACATCCCCCAGCCCGGCGCCAAGTAACCATGGGGCTGCGCTGGCTGCTGGCCATCGCGCTCGGGCTCGGGGCCTGTCGGCCTCGGGTGCTCTACCCCGATGTCGCCAGCGCCAAGCCCACCATACCCGTCGTCCAGCTCCGCCGAACCGATGTGATCTACCCGATCGGAGAGCACTATTTCTTCGTCGGCTTCGATCCCGGTGAGGGCGAGTGGCATCGCAATGAGCTGCTCTCCCGACCACGGCAGGGGCACCGGGTGAGCATCGATCGCATCCCACCCGATGCCTCCTTCGACACGCGAATGCTTCGGCCGGCGCGCATCGTTCGGGAGTATCGGGGCCCGCGGGCGCGGCGCATCCTCGAGGTCCTGCAGACCAGCCAGGCCATCTACCCCGAAGACCAGCGATACAAGCTGATGGGGCCCAATAGCAACTCCTACATCGCGTGGGTGCTGCGGCGGGCACGGGTCGGCCACGACTTCAACACCCGAGCGGTGGGGCGGCGCTTCCCGTCCAGGGTCGGGCTCTCGGACAGCCGCACCGGCGTCGCGCTCCACACACCGGTCGTGGGGCTGGAGCTCGGACTGACCGATGGGGTGGAGCTCACCGTGGGCCCCGCCACCTTCGGCATCGACCTCGTGCCCCCCGCCCTGCTCACACCCATCGGGCGGATCGGCGTGCCCCAGCCCCAGCTCCGGGTCGGCGCCAAGCCGCAGGACCGGCGTCAGAAGCTCCGGGCATGGGAGGCGGAGATCCGCGAGCGCACCCAAGACCAGACCAAGCTGTCGCGTCGCGACTACCGGCGCTGGGTCCGAAGAGCCGCCATCCAGCGCCTTCGCTACGGAGAGTAGACGAGAACACAGAGGGGCGCTGGGCTACTCCGGATTTCGGAGACCTACGACCGTGGTGCCCGCGAAGATCAGATGCCCTACCGAGGCCGACACCGTCTGGTCCTTGACCGACAGCTTGGTCATGGGGGTGTTGTCGCCGCGGAACAGGTAGGTGGGGCAGCGCTCGTGGATCTGCCGCACCACGATATCGTTGCCCGTGAGCGCAATCGAGGCCTGGTGACGACCGGCCAGGGCGCGGTCGAGGGTGAAGCCACCCGCACGTGCGCGAGCCGCTCGAGGACCGCTACACCAGCGAATATTGTCTTGACCGCGACGGTCTGGATAGGCCAAGCCGGGATGGGCGGGCTCGCGACCGAGGGTGGCGGTGTGGCCTTCCATCACGCCAAGGCGCATCTCGGTGTCGGCGATGAGCAGACCGGCGTAGGGTGCCCCCACCTGCTGGAAGCGGAGCTGCACCGATGAGGTGGAGATCTGCGAATTGCCCTCGACCATGGTTCGGTCGCCTGAAGACAGCGGCCGACCGTTGACGCTGACGCCCGTGACCAGAGCCTGGATGGACACCCCCGCCGGAGTGACCTCGACGCGGACCACAGAGCGGTCGGAGCGATTGACCCAGCGACCATCTGGCAGCAGCTCGTAGAAGTAGCTGGCGACCACATCGGACAGCGGAACGGCGGGGAGAGCGAGCCCGCACATGACCAGCTCGAGGTCGGGATTGAGCCCCACATCCAGCACGATGGTGTCCGAGCCCGAGGCCCGGTTCTGGATCTTCTGGGCCTCTTCGATGGCCGTGGAGACCGCCTCTGGGGTGCCGACGACCAGCCCGCGCCCGGAGTCCTCCCAAGCGCGCCTGTCCTCGCTGGGCACATTGTACCCAGCCAGCCATAGTGAAGCCGGGTTGAGCACCGGCAGCGACTCGACCGCCTCGGCCAGCGCCGCCGAACCGGTAGCAAAACCCTCGAAGAGCACGACGGGATCGGGCGGTAGCAGCGGGGGCCGTGCGCCGCGACGGAGCCGTACGAGGTTGCGGTTCTTTGCCGCGAGCTTCACCGGCTCTGGCAGCCAGCACTTGTGCCGGGGAACTGCGCGGAAGACCTGCTTCTCACCCGGGATGCCCTTCATCGAGAAGCGGCCGACCTCTTCCCAGGGGATCTCGGCGGCGTTCATGCAGACGCGGGTACCCGGTCCGAACCAGATCTCCTCCGAGGGCGCCTTGCTGAGGATTCGTGCGGCGAGGTTCACCGCTTCTCCAAAGGCATCGCCTTCGATCTCTTCGACGTCGCCCGTGGTCATGGCGAGGCGGATGGCCGTGCCACCGCGGGTGTGAACCTGGTGCTGAATGTCGATCGCAGCCCGTAGCGCATCGGTCGCGGCGGCGAACAGGATCAAGAACGAGTCGCCCAGGTTCTTGACGATGCGGCCGTTGTACTCCTGGACGATCGGACGCACCAGCTGTTCATGGTCATCGAGGATCTTCCGCAGACCTTCACGATCGGTGCGAGAGACCTTGGCAGTGTAGTTGGCGAGGTCTGTAAAGCAGACCGTTCGCGTGACGGTACCCAAACGCACTCCTGCCGGACAGCCATCGTCCGGGCGCCCAAGGCTACTACGCCGATGCTCTCCCCGTCGACCTGCTTTGTTTCAATCGTTACGAAGCCCCGGCCCCTGGAGGACGTGATGGGACGTGCAAAGCTCTCGGTGAATATCAATAAGTACGCATTGCTCCGCAACTCTCGGGGTCACAACCAACCCAGCCTGCTGGAGGCAGCCGATGTCTGTATCGCCGCCGGAGCCCACGGGATCACCGTACATCCACGCCTCGATCAGCGGCATATCCGCCTCGATGACGTGCCCGTGCTGTGGAAACATCTCCAACAGCATCACCCGACGATCGAGTTCAACATCGAGTGCCAGGACGATCCGGGCCTACTCGCCATGGTGCGCGAGCTCCGGCCCCATCAGTGCACCCTGGTCCCCGTGACTCCGGGAGAGGTCACCAGCGATCACGGCTGGGACCCCATCGCCGACGGAGACCGGCTGCGCACGGCGATCGAGCCACTCAAGCAGCTGTCGATCCGCACCTCCTGCTTCGCCGACGCCGACCCCGATGCACTCTCTGCCTTCGTACAGACCGGTACCGACCGGGTCGAGCTCTACACCGGCCCCTACGCCTGGGCCTGGGGCACCGCCGAGCAGGCCGCCGCCACGACCACTCTCCGGCGCTGCATCGAGGTCGCACATCGCCTCGGTCTCGGGGTCAATGCCGGGCACGACCTCGACCGCGACAATCTCTCCGGTATCGCCGATGTCGTCGGCCTCGACGAGGTCTCCATCGGCCATGCCCAGATCTGCAGAGCCCTGGAGGTCGGCACCACGACCTCGGTTCGGGAGCTGCTCAGCGCCCTGGGCTGGTGAACCGCACCCGCTGCCCGAGGCGTGCCTCGGTCTCACTCAGCTCCACCCGGTAGGCCAGGACCTCCAGCCCGGCACCCTGGGCGGTATCGAGCGCTTCGGCAAAGGCCGGGTCGAGGTGCTTGGCCACCCGAACTTCGTCTCCGCCCTCGACCCCCACATGGAGCAGCAGGATGGCGCGCTCACCCCGCTCCACCCGCTCGGTCAGCGTGCGCAGATGCTTGGCGCCCCGGGTCGTGACCGTGTCCGGGAACCACACCGTGTCCCCGTCACGCAGGGTGGCGTTCTTGACCTCGATCCACACCCGGTCATCGAGCAGAAAGTCCGCGCGCCCCCCATCCTCGAATCGGGCCTCGCGCTTGAGCACTTCGAAGGGCCCGACCTCCGAGATCCGCCCATCCAATAGGGCTTCTTCGACGATTCGGTTCGGCCGAGCGGTGTTGACCAGGATCCACCCTCCGTCGATGCAGGTCTGCTCGACCGACCAGGCGAGCTTGCGCTTGGGATTGTCGCTGTGGGACAGGCGACACGGCGCCCCTTCCTCCCAGCAGCCCGTCATCCGCCCCGTGTTGGCGAGGTGGGCGGTGACCTCGGTGCCATCCCCGAGGCGCACATCGGCGAAGAATCGCTTGTACCGACGAAGCAAGGTCGCGGGAACCAGTGGGCCCGGGTAGCGCACCTCAGTTCAGCCGCCAGACGGCGACCTTGAGATAGCGGCCCTCTGGGAAGCGGCTCGACGCGGGGAAGTCCGGAGCCTGGGACCCGATCCACAGCTCCTGGCCCACCCGACCCGCGCGCTTCAGGCCCTCGAGGGCGAATCCACGGAAGTCCCGGGGGCTCAGCTCTCCCTGGTTGGAGGCCACGACCAACCAGCCATCCCGGTCCAGCACCCGAGCCGCCGCCGCCACCAGACGGGGCATGTCCTTCTTGGCCGACCACGTCCCTTCCCGGCTGTGCGAGAAGCTAGGAGGATCCAGGATGACCCGGTCGAATCGACGACCCGTCCGACGAAATCTATCCAGCGCCTTGAAGGTATCTTCAGCCAGGAATTCGTGGGCCTCGAGGGGCAACTCGTTCATCCGGAAGTTCGCCTCGGCCCGATCGAGGTAGCGACGGGAGAGGTCCACGCTGACCGTCTCCATCGCCCCATTATAGGCCGCACTGACCGAGAAAGCGCCGGTGTAGGCGAAGGTGTTGAGCACCCGCATGCCGCCCCAGCTCGGCTCCAGCCAGGCCCGCACCCCTCGCATATCGGCGTACAGGCCCACATCGGGTCCATCGTGGGGGCGGACCCCGTACTTCACTCCCCTCTCCAGGACGCGCACATCGTCGGTGGGAACCCGCCCATCCAGGAGCCCCGCGGGGGGCTCGAAGCTCGTGCGCTTCCGGTCTCGGGGATCGGTCCGGTAGGCCAGGTGGATGCCCCGAGGTTCTCCCCGCCGCTGCAACCAGTCCACCAGGACCGGCAGGATCACTCCGAGCGCCGGGCTGTCGAGCACGATGACCGCATGATGGCTCCACCAGTCGATGCGCACGCCCGGCAGGCCGTCATTCTCCGCGTGGACCAGCCGATAGCCCGTGGTGTCGGGCCCAATGAGCGTGTCTCGAAGCGCGCTCGCCCGGTCTAGAAGCTTGTGGAGCGTCTCCGGAGAGCCCTCTTCGTCCCCGTGGGCGAACACCCGCACCGCGATCCAGCCGTCGTCGGCGACCCCGGATCCAAGCCGGTTGCCCCGCTCGTCACGGAGCTCCACCCACTCTCCCGGGCGCAGCTTCCCACGCACGATCTCCTTGGGGTAGACCCACGGAAAGCCCTTTCGGAGCCATCCCGCCGAGTAGTTGTTGACCGTCAGTGTACGCATCTACTCCACCAATCCAATCGTTCCCGGCACCGCTCCCGGCTCCACCCAGGTGAGCTCCGCCCAGGAGATCACGACACCATCCGCCGGCGCCTCTATCGCGCCAACCTGGGTGCCCGACAGGTCGACGAGGATTCCCAGCACCTCCCCGCGCTCGAAGCGACCTCCGGGGGGCACGCGCTCCCGGAAGATGCCGCCAAAACGGGCGCGCGGAGCGGGAGCGCGGCGCCAAGGCCCCCCCAGGACCCGCGTGCTGTGCACGACCGTGCGGAAGTCGACCATCTCCAGGGAGCCGAGCACGCCCTTCGCTGCGTCCAGGGCAGCTGACACCGCGTCTGCACAGATCCACCGACGCGGGCCGGACTCGATGGTGATCGCCGGTACCGCCCCGCGATTCACCATCGCCCCCGCCAGGCTGCGATCGAGAGAGTACCGAATATACTGCTCGTCGGGGTACTCGCGCAGGACCGTGAGCCCCGTCGAGGCCGCGTACTTCTCGAGCACCGGACCCAGCTTGGAGCCGCGCCCTCGCCCCAGCGCCCGATCGACGATGGCGTACGGAATGGAGCGCGCGCTGTCGGCGTGCAGATCGATGACCAGGCTCACCCGGCGCGCCGCCAGGTCCTTCCAGATCGCCGCCGCGTGTCGCTCCGCCTCGTTGCCGTCGCGGTGTCCGGGGAAGAGGCGGTTGAGATCCGCGCCATCGGATGTGGTGCGGGTTCGGTTCGACAGCCCCGCGGGATTCAGGCTGGGGTAGAGCACGACGGTACCGCGCCCCAGGCGACCCGCGAGCCAACGGTCCAGCTCGTGGACCACGGCAACCCCGGTCGCCTCGTCTCCGTGGATATTCGCGGTGACCGCCACCACCGGACCCGCCAGCGCGCCATGCACCATCACGGGAAGCGTGTCCCGACGGGAAGTTCGAAGTGTCTGGACAGAGCGGGGCATCAGAGGCGGCTATCCACCCAGCAGCAGCAGAGCGAGGGCGGTGAGCCCGACCAGCACCAGGAAGGGGGCCCCGACCACAGCCAGCGTCCATCCGAGCGGGGCCACCGGGAAGCGCTCCAGATCCGCAGCGAGGTCCGCGACCTCTGCCGGATCGAAGCATAGCTCATCGCCACGGCGGACCTGCTCCGACAAGGCTTCCAGCCCGGTCTCATCGAGGTGATCTTCGCTCGCCAACATGCTCCGGGCCTGGTCCTCGAAGCTCTGAGGACGCTGCTTGCACTCAGAGCACTCGGTGAGCGCCCCCCACTTGCTCGCCCCGCACTCCAGGCAGACCGCCCGCATCAGTTGGGCTCGACCTCGGGCGCGTCCTCGAGCTCGTCATCGTCCACGACATAGCCGAGCACCTCCAGCATGCTCTTCTCCTTGCGAGACACCACCGGCCGATCCTTGCGGGTGCGCTTGGACGGGTCGTACTCGGGGATCTCTTCCCACCAGGCCCGCATCTTCTCTCGCAGCGCAGCCACCGCATCGGGACGCTCGGATGCCAGATTCTGTTCTTCCTGTGGGTCTGCCGCTACGTCGAAGAGCTCCGCTTCGTCGTGGTTGTCGACGATGAGCTTGAGATCTCCCGACCGGACCGACCGAAAGGTCCGCTCCCAGCCCTCCTCTGGGATCTGCGGGTAGGTCAGGCGGACCAGATCGAGCCCCGCGCTGTCGAAGGAGAGCACCTCGGAGAACAGGTCCTCGCGGCGGGTGCCCGTGAGCGGCTTCGAGTAGGCCGCGGATGGAGCTGCTGGGAGCCCCGCGAGCTCGGTGAGGGTAGCGAACAGATCCTGGGTGGTGACCGGCTCGGACACCCGAGCGGGCTTGAGCTTGGGCGGGTAGTGGATGACCAGAGGCACGTGGAGCAGCGACTGGTACATGCCGTACCGATGGCCCAGCCGATGGTGCTCCCCGAGCGCCTCACCGTGGTCGGAGGTGAGCACGACGATGGTGTCGTCGAGGATGCCGCGCTTCTCCAGCCCCTTGAGGAGACGGTCGGTGTACTCGTCCAGCTCGTGCAGGCAGGCGTCGTAGACCGCCTGGATAGCCGCCATCTCCTCGTCGGTGTACTCAATCTGACCGTAGCCATAGGCCATCTGATTGAGGAAGGACACGTCGGTCTGCAGGGCGAGCTCGTGGCGGTCTTCATCCATCACCGCACGGCGGTGTCGAAGGGCCGGCACCCGCGGCTTGTGGGCCTCCATATAGTTGAGGTAGGCCAGCCAAGGCGTGTTCGGGCTGCGGCTGTCCACCCACTTGAAGAAGGCCCGCCCCGTCGCCGGCGCCCCGTTGTAGTAGGGGTTCCCGGGACGTCCGCCCGCGTAGGAGGGGGAGATCTCGGTGGAGGCATCATTGGGTAGCAGCTTGCGCCGGGTCGCCACCCGCACCAGAGGCCACCAGGGCTTGAGCCAGCTGTTCTGGATGGTATCGAAGCCCTGCAGCAGGTTGGCCCCCCGCTTCGACAGGTTGGGATTGGCCGAGAATGCGTAGGTCTCGTAGCCCTGATCGCGGAAGTACTCTGCGAAGGTGGTGTGGTGGTTGTCGAGCCAGCGCCACTCGAAGGAAGCGCCGTGTGTGCTGGGCGGAAGCCCCGTGAACATGGACCCATGGCTGGGTACCGTCCACATTCCAGGAGACACTGCGTTGTCGTACACCACCGCGCTCTCGGCGAACTTCTCGAGGTTGGGGGTGGTGTCCACATCGTGGCCATATAGGCTCATCCGATCCGCGCGGACCGTGTCCCAGAGCACGATCAGCACATTCGGCGGCGGAGTGGGCCGCGTGTGGCGATAGACCCCCAGACCCGCAGTCCCCAGAGCCACGAGCCCCAGCACAACCAGCAACGCCCGCTTCACCGCTCTCCCACCATGGATCTCCTCCGCCTCCGGAATAGCCCGCGACGCCGCCGTTGCGTATGCTACGGCATGCGATTCCTCCTCCTCGGGCTCCTCCTGCTAAGCGCATGCCCCAAACCCGCGCCCCCACCTCCGGTTGATATCGACTCCATGCTGATCGGCACCCGGCCCGAGGCTCCAGTCCCCCTGATCCCCGCCTTCAGAGCCACCTCCAACGATGGCTCACCCCGCGACCAGGCAGATCTCCTGGGGAAGCCCACCGTGATGTGGTTCTTCCCAGCGGCGAACACCTCGGGATGTACGGTCGAGGGCTGCGGATATCGCGACAACTACGAGGCTTTCCAAGCTCTCGGCGTCCGCATCATCGGCGTGTCCTTCACCGATGTGCAGACCAATGGAGACTGGGTCACCGAGCAGGGCTTCCAGTACGAGATCTGGCACGACGACAACAAGGCCCTCGCCCTGTACTACGACGCGGTCGAGCAGCGCGGCGAGCAATACCCCAAGCGTCGGACGCGGGTGCTCAACGCCGAGGGGCAGGTCGTGCTCGAGTACAACAACAAGATCATCGTAGGCGCACACCCCGAAGAGGTCCTCCAGGACGTCACGCTGTTGTTCGGAAAAAACTAGGACATGCCGGTCAAAACTCGGAGCTTGGCAAAGTCATCCGAACTTTCGGATTCCAACGTGGACGGGTCCATGAAGGACCCGAAATCCGACGCCCGTCTTACCCGCAAGCCCTCAGAAATCCAT
>Ga0316208_1000264_pt1 | contig 70672 bp, 59 predicted proteins | sample 3monopyrite_MG_FD_204944 | JGI IMG/M metagenome (GOLD analysis project Ga0316208, IMG submission 204944) | Microbial mat bacterial communities from mineral coupon in-situ incubated in ocean water Damariscotta River, Maine, United States -... | ecosystem: Environmental > Aquatic > Marine >... | reverse complement strand
TCTTCACCACACTGTTGAGCCGAATGCCTCAGCTCGCCCGGCCAGCGAGGCCCCGATCGAAGAGGCCCTACAGAGCTGGTAGGGGAGCTCGTTCATGACCATTTGGGCCAAACGATGATCAAGGCCGCGGATTCATCCTGAGCGCTCTATACGAAGACAGGGGTTGCTCCGAGGAGTACGAGACCATCCGTGTGTCGACCGTGCTCGAGCTAAGCGTCGATGGGGACGAGGCCCAGGTGCGCTCGAAGGACTTCTACGATGGGGACCTGGCCGGGTTCAGCCGGATTCGCCTGGATCTGACGACGATGTACTGCGAGTTCGAGCCGTGATCGGGCCGCTCTTGTTGGAATCTCGGGAGGTAGCGAAGTGAGAGCAATGCTGTTGGGGATGGGAGCCGTTCTGCTATCGGCCTGCGGCCCTCGGGTCGGGGGGGAGCTGGGCTTTCGGGTGAATTGGTCGGCCGTTTGGCGGACAGACGGGTCCGAAGCCTACTTTATCGCGGAAGGTCCGCCAGCCTGTGGGCCGGGATTCGAGGTGAGAGAGCTCCCGGTGGACTGCGCGGGATTCCAAGAGATGTTGAACGATTTCGGCAAGTCGGACTATTCCAACAACTTCAAGATGGGTTCCCGTCATCATCTCGATGCTTCTGCCTGGCTCGGCGATTCCGACAGGGATGAGTTCGTCCTCGATGGGGTCGGGTATCAGCGGGGGTGTTCGGAGATCAAGGTCTTTGGTATATCCACCGTGCTCGACGTGAACGTCGATGGAGATCAGGCCCAGGTGCGTTCGAGGGACTACTCCGATGAGAAGATTTTCGGGTACCGGAGGATTCGCCTGGATCTGACGACGATGTACTGCGAGCTGGACACCAGCGATTTTTCGTATTGAGTGCCTCCCCTACCCCCGAACTGAGTACTCCAACCACCGGCACTCGATGGTCCCATTGAACACCGGGGTCTTCTTGGAGGACCGCATCTGCAGGTGCCGGGTGAGCTCCGGGTTTCCGGCCAGCACCCAGGCCGTGGCCCCGGGGCAGCGCTGCTTGAGGAACTGGCCCAGGGCGTACCAGGTGTCCTGGAGATCGCTCGGGTCGAGGCGCTCTCCATAGGGCGGATTGCAGACCACCACTGCAGGGGTGGGGTCGGGTACCAGGTCGCGGACCTCGCCCTCGACCAGGGTGATGAGGCCGTCGAGCTGGGCGCGGCCGATGGCTTTGCGACACAGGGCGATGGCGCCTGAGTGGCGGTCATTCCCGAGGAGGGGGGGAATATTGGAGCGACCGGCGGCCCAGCGAGCGGTGGCTTCGGACTTGAGCGTGTCCCAGGCTGCCCGGTCGCGGTCGGTCCAGCGCTCGAAGGCGAAGCTGCGGAACAGGCCGGGAGCGCGGTCACCGGCGATGAAGGCGGCCTCGATGAGGAAGGTGCCCGAGCCGCACATGGGGTCGCAGAGGGGGCTGGCCCGGTCCCAGGAGGTGAGCTGCAACAGGCCCGCGGCGAGGGCCTCGTTGAGGGGGCTCTTGTGCTGGGCGGCGGCGCGATAGCCCCGCTTGTGGAGGCTGGTACCGGCGAGATCCCGGGACACGGTGAGGCGGCCGTCCCGCACGACGACCCGCAGGGGGAGGTCGGGATCGTCGGTGTCCACATCGGGCCGGGAGCCGGTCTGTTCGCGGAGCTGATCGGCGATGGCATCCTTGACCTTGAGGGCGGCATAGTGGGGCTGGTTGAAGAGCGGGCTGCGGGTGGTGGCGCTGATGGCGAAGGTCTGGCCGGGGCGCAGGTACTTCTTCCACTGGACCCGACGGGCGACGGTGTACACATCGTCGGCGGTCGCGATCTTGCCGCGTTCGAGCTCTTCGTAGACGCGGCTGGCGACCCGGGTCCACAGGGTGAGGGCGTAGCCGGTGGCGGCGGTGCCCCGGAAGGCGACCCCCCCGCGCTCGACCCGGGAGTCGAGGCCGCCGGCGGTGAGGACTTCGGCGGCGAGCACGGGCTCGAGCCCCAGCGGACAGGGGGCGTAGTACCAGCGGGTGCGGGCCATTCAGGGGTCCTGGGGAGGCAGGTGTCGGGTCACGCCCAGACCGCAGCCGGGGTACTCGCGGTGGTTCGCGCCCGGCAGGGCATATCCCTGTAGGAAGAGCCGTCGCGGAATGGAGCTGCGATTGGGGGCGCTGTGGTGAAGCGTGAACGGCCCGAACAGGGCGAGGTCACCGGGCTCGAGCTCGACGGTGACGGCCTGGTCGAGATCGATGAGCTCGGCGGGGATCTGCCCGGTGTGTGGATCGGCGACGAAGCCGAGACGCTGGGAGCCGGGGATCATCTGCAGCGGGCCGTTGTCCGGGCGCATGGGGTCGATGGCGAGGGCCATCTGCACAAAGCTGCCCCGGCCGTTGATATCGGACCACAGCTCGGAGCCGTAGCGCCGATTGGATGCGTCCTGGTGCCAGTTGAAGGCCACGCCATCGCCGGGCAGCTTGTAGTGCGCCTGCTGGATGAGCTGCACGAGCTCTGTGCTGCCGAGGGCCTCGGCGGCGAGCCGGAGGTAGCGGGGGTCGGAGCCCAGAGCCGCCAGCCGGGGGTCGGCTCCGCCACACCACACGACCCGGTGCAGGCGGAAGGGGTCGCGGTCGACGACGAACTGGGCGCTGCCGGGATCGGCGTCGGTGCGCGCGATCTCGAGCAGGTGGTCGAAGGACTGGGAGAGGGCACGGACTTCTGCGGGGGGCATGAAGCCCCGGATGACCGCAAAACCCCTGGTGTGCAGGGCCTCGATGCTCATTCGTCGTCTTCGTCCGAGCCGGCTTGCTGGGCCTTGAGCTTGCGGAGCTTGGCGGCGACGAGGGCCTGGGCCAAGCGGATATCGGTGGGCTGGCGGGACCGAGCTTCTTTGGCCTTGGCCAAGGCGGCCTCGGCTGCGGCCATGGGGTCGCTGGAGGTGGAGGCCGGTGACTCGGTGGGGGCGCTCACCCCGCGCACCGAGTCGGCGGTGCGTAGGGCCCGGCGAGCCGCAGCGAAGGGATCGGTGGGGTCGAGGGGCTCGGCGAGAACAGGGGCGGTGGCGCCGCGGGCCTTGCGGGCGCGATCGAGCACGGCCTTGGCCTCAGCGAAGGGATCGGGTGGGAGCGCGGGAGCTTCGGGCTCTGGAGGAGCCTCGGCTACGGGGGGGACCGGATCGATGTCGGGGGCGGCACTGGAGGGGAGGGGCACGATGGTGACCCGACTTGGACCCGACTCCATAGGAGCGGGGCTGGGCGCGGCGTCCAGGGGCTGGGGGGCGTCGAGATCGGACTCGGCGGCCCGTCTGCGCAGGGCAGCGGCGCGGGCCAGGATGGCCTCGATATCCGACCCGTCATCTTCTCCACTCATCGCTCCTCCTGTGCAGGAGGATAGCGCGCCTACAGAGCGAGCACGGCGTCGACCTCGTCGGGGGAGAGCGCGGTGTCGAGGATGGCGAGATTGGCTGCCATATTGGCGGGGTTGGTGGTGCCGGTGAGGGGCAGGATCCCGAGCGCGATCGCGGTGAGGAAGAGCACCTGAGCGGGGCCGACCTGGTGCTTCTCGGCGATCTCGGCGACGACGGGGTGCTGCCACAGGTCGCGGTTGGCGGTGAGCAGGGAGAAGCCCTGATAGACGATGCCCCGATCGGCGCAGAAGCCTCGGATGGCGGCGTCCCAGCCGCGGCTGGCGTAGCAGCGGTTCTGGACGATGCTGGGCTTGATCTCGGCGAGCTCCCAGAAGCTCTCGAGCTGGGCGAGGTTGATATTGCTGATGCCGATCTGCCCCGCACCGCCCTCGGCACAGATCTCTTCGAGGGCGCGCCAGGCCTGGGTGTCTTCGCGGCCGAGCCCTGGACGGGTGGAGGGGCCGTGCAGCACGAGGCTGTCGAGGCGCTCGACGCCGAGGTGCTCGAGGGAGGACTGGAAGGACTGGCGGACCTGGTCTCGGGTCGCGGCGCCGGGGTCGAAGGGCAACCGGCTGTCCTGGCCCGCCCGGAAGGTGAACTTGGACTGCAGATAGAGCGCGTCGCGGCGCCCGGACTCGATGAACGGCCGGATCGCCGCACCCACCCCGGCTTCGTAGTAGTGCTTGCGCTGGTTGGCGGTGTCGATGGCCCGGAAACCGGCGTCGAGAGCGGCACGGACGAGAGCCTCGGTGCGCTCTTCCTTCCAGGCGGTTCCGTAGATGAAGCGGGGGCTGGGGGGCATGGGTTCCTCCGAGGGCGGAGGATATCCTGTTGGGGGGACTCCGATCAGTTCGGGCGGCTGTAGATGGGCGCACAGGCGTACTGGAACTCCTTGGCGCAGGAGTTCAGCTCCATGCCCCCATCGGAGAGCGCGATGTAGATATGGGGCAGCTCGCCCTGGACCGCGCCGGGGAGCGCCCACTGCTCCTGGTAGGGCAGGCTGGCCCGGGCCTGGAGCTGGCTGGGGTCGGCAACCTCGAAGTCGATGGGACCGGTCCAGCCGGTCTGGAATGAGCCATCGGCGGTGGACAGCTCGATCGCCGCCACTACCCGCAGCATGGACTGATTGGGGACCTGGCCGGGGCAGTCGAACAGATCGACGCGGCTGGTGAGGCCGGCCAGGGTTGCGGTGAGCAGCACGGTGGTGGGCTGCCCATCGGGCCCGATGGTGTCGAGCTCGGTGACCAGGGTGCCGCTGGGGAACAGGGCGTCGAAGGACCGGTCGCCCACCTCGCGAATGCCCGGGCTGAGCTGGGCGGAGCAGGTGTTGTAGGGGGGTTCCGATGGGAGCCCCGCCTCGATCCGGCCCAGATAGAAGTCGGTCTGCGAACCCCCCACGCTGAGAACCACCTCGCCCTGGCCGATTTGAACCGAGCCGCCGATCCCCGCTGCATCGGGAGACTCGAGGGACCACGGCTCCCCTGGGTCGAGGTTGTCGTGCAGATCGAGAAGGCCGGGGTCGGGGCCCTGCAGCTCGATAGCGGCGGCGAGCTGGGCTCGAAATAGACCGTCATCGCTGATGAGCTCGACATCGGCGTCGACCTGGAGGATGGTGTTGGACCATCCGTCCTCGCAGGTGCTGTCAATGCGGGTGAACTCACCGATGGGGAGGGCGTGCACGGTGACCGCCTGGGCCGAGCCATCGGGACGCAGGGCCTCGATCTTGCCGAGCAGCATGCCATCGGGGAATAGCGCGCTGATCGACAGGTCGCCGGCGCGATCGCCGGTGACGGAGCCGGATTCTGCCGGGCAGGGAAGCCCGAGAGGGATGACATCGCCGCAGCCGAGCAAGGCGAACAGGAGTGGGATGGTCATTGGAGGCTCCCAGAGGCTTCGTCCTCCAATAGTAGCCTACCCGTCATCCGGGAACACGCCAGCCCATCGGGGAAGTAGCCACCCTCGTCCACAATCCTACCCTTGGCCCCCAAGCCCTCCAGAACCACATCGAGCTGCTCCCCCCGAGCCCCCGAACGCCAAGACTCCACCGCCTCGGCAGGGAGCGGGAGCAGCACCCGGTGGACCTCCACCCCGGCCTGGCGCGCCCGGTCCAGGGCATGGCGAACCGCCCGCAGCCCATCGGGGTCCGCCCAGTGCTCACCCATCTGGGCCCCCCACGCTGCCGCATCGAAGCGCTCCCCAGAGGAGGACTCCAGCAAGCGCGGCAGCGAGAGCCACCGGTCGAAGAGCCCATAGACACGGGCCGAGACCCCACCGATGACGTAGCGGGGTCGTCGGAGCCGGTCCGGATCGGGGCTGGAGTTGCGGTGGTAGAGGAGCTGTTCGGGGTCGATGGCGGCCACCAGCACCCCAGGAGGAGACAGGGCAAGAGCGAAGTCGATCTGGGCGACCACGCTGCGCCAGTCGGTGTCCCGCCGGGCCAGGTTGACGACGCGGTCCGGTGCGGCATTCCCCCAGGCCCGGGGCAGACAGACCTCGGCCCGGCCCCCGACGATGGCCACCCAGGGTCGCTGAATCAAGTACTCGTGGGGAGGAGAGGGCGGCGTGCCCTGCCACAGATGGACGCTGCCCAGCAGGGACAGAGCGAGCAGCGCGACCCCGAGCTCGAGCTTCACGATAGCGACCCGAGCACGGCCTCGGTGTGCTGCCCCAGTCCCGGCGCCGGGGAGTCCGGCAGGGTGGCGCCGGGCACCGGCGGGAGGACCGTCCCATCGCGCACGATCCGCTGAAACTGGGCTTCTCTCACGGCCTGATCCGGCGACAGGACCGGGGTGATAGGGACGCCGGCCTCCGTGAGCACGGCCAGCCAGTGCGACACGCTATGGCCCCGCATCCGCCGGGCGATTCGCGGCCGGAGCACGGGACCGAGCAGGGTGCGGGTCGCCATCTTCAGCCCGCGATAGCGCTTGAGGCCGACCGCATCACAGAAGCTCTCCCAGAAGCGCTGCTCGTCGACGATGCCCAGGGCGAGCCAGCCATCCGACGCCCGGTACAGACCGTATTGGGGCATGGCATACAGCCGCTCGCGCCCGAGCCGACGTCGCATCGGACCGAGCAGAGCCCGCAGCCCGCGGGGCAGCTTGGCCGTGGCGGAGTCGAGCTGGAGGCCGGGATCGACCCCCTCCCAGGTCCAGGTCCAGGACAGCAAGGCATCGGCCATGGCGACATCCAGCACGACCTGGTCGCGCTCTCCGAGCAGGGCGGCGCAGATACCGCTCACCGCCGCGAGGCTGCTGGAGAGATCGGCGATGGGCAGCACATTGGGACGGGGCCGGTCCGAGCCATCCCGCTCGAGGTGGCACAGCCCGGTGATGGCCTGGAGGTTGAGGTCGTGGCCGGGCTCGAGGCGGCGCGGACCGTCCTGACCGAAGGCGCTGATCCGACAATAGACCAGGCGTGGATTGAGAGCGTGGGCGTCGACCGGGCCACAGCCGAGGCGCTCGGTGACCCCGGGCCGGAAGCCGTCGACGAGCACATCGGCCCACCGGATCAGCTTGTGGAGCTGCGGAAGGTTCGCCGGCTCGCGCAGATCGAGCACGACCGAGCGCTTGCCCCGGTTGAGACGCTCGAAGAGGTCGCCCATATGGCGCGCGGGATCGCCTCGGGGGGGCTCGAGCTTGATCACATCCGCCCCCATACAGGCGAGGGCGTAGGTGGCATAGGGGCCGGGCAGGTTGAGGGTCAGGTCGAGGACCCTCACGCCTTTCATTGGCTGCTCAAGCGCTTGAGGCAGGCGCGGTCCTTGAGCAATGTGCAGGTCTGCTCCAGCCCATCGAGCACGCCCTTGTGGTCGGGCTGGATCTCCAGGGCGGCGTAGAATGCGTCCCTGGACTGCTCCATCAGGCTCTTCACTTCGGCATCGATCTCGCGGACCCGGGGGGCGCGGGGGGGCAGAGCGGCGGCCTCGTTGACCAGGGGGACGGCCTTGTTGTACCAGTAGGTCCCCTTGAGGTAGGGCGCGTTGAGAGTGGAGGGGTCGAGGGCGAGGGCCTTGTCGAGTCGGGACAGCCCGGCCTCTTCCTCGCCGAGCTCGAGCAACACCTGACCGAGCTGAACGGTGGCGGTGATATGAGAGGGGTCGAGGTCGAGGAACTCCTGGAGAAGCTCCTTCTGGGCGGGCAGGCTGTCGGGCATGTCGAGGGTGATGGACAGTCGCTGGGAGACGGAGCTGAGGTGCACATCGGCGAGGTCCTGGAGGGCGGGAGCGTAGGCGTCCCCGAGCTCGCTCTTGTGGGCCTCGATGCGATGCTTGATCGCATCGAGCTCGGCGTCGACGGTGTCGAGGCGGGCCAACATGCTGTCGCTGGAGCCGTCGATGACCAGGCGGGCACCGGTGATGATGGGCAGGATCGCGGCGGGCTCGAGGTTTTCCTGGCGCTGGGAGGCGTCGAGCAGCTCCCGGGTGATGCCGCTGGCTGCGGAGACATCTTCCATGGCGACGGCGCACTGCATGGCGCTGGTGAGGATGAGGACCGGGGACATGGGGTTGCGGTAGGGCACGAGCTCGGCACAGACGCTGGGATTGCCATTGGTGGCGAGCTCGGCGGCCTGAAGCGTGAGGGCGGCGATGATCGGGGTCTCTTCGCGGAGCTTGTAGGCCCACAGCCCGTCGGGATCGAGCTGGCCGAGAGCGGCATAGCTCGCGTGGGCGCGGTCGAGGAGCCGGAGCTGCTCGGCGGGGTCGGGGTGCAGGGCGACGACCTCGATGCGGGCAGCGTGGGCTTGGACCTGCTGAGGAGGCTTGAGGCCCCCGCGGAGCACGCTGTCGAGGAGGCGAATAGCCGTCTCGGAGTCGTTGGCGTCGAGGGCCTTGAGCGCGGCCGAGAGGTCCTTCTTGGGGCTGGCGAAGGCCGAGAGCAGCAGCAGCGACCACATGGGGGATTCTCCGGGTCAGAACGAGGGGTAGAGGAAGGGTCTAGCCTGTGAGATGCAGGCCATGATGGCCGCGATGCCGAGGCCCATCCCCACGCGCGCCAGGGGGCGGGAGGGGGTTTGGGTGGAGAACACCCAGGTCTCTCGGAGCGGTCCGATCCCGAGCAACATCACACCGATGAGCAGAGCCAGCAAGGGACCTCCGTCGATGGGCCCGAGACCGAACTGTCCGAGCAGGCCGTCTTGAAGGAAGACGGCGCGCTGCAGGCTGGGGGAGCGTGCGAGCATCAGCCCGTGCAGCGCGAGCAGCGGGGTGGCGAGGCGTACTGCGCGGGGAAATCGGCCGACGAGGCGGGAACCGAGACCGATCCAGGCGACCTGGGTGAGGGCTGCGAGGGCGAGCATCGGGCCGAGGCTGTGCCAGAGCACCAGGCCGATCGGGGACCGCAGGGTCCGGGCCAGGGAGGGATGCCAGGCGGTCCAGAAGCCGCCGGGGGTGGGGGCGGAGAAGGGGCGTCCCGGACCATCGGGGAGGGGGAATCCGAGGATACGTCCGAGCCCGCCTGCGAGATGGTAGAGGGCAGCGAGGTCGAAGAGGACCTGGACGGCGAAGGCGATGAGGCCGGTAGCGGCGGGGAATAGGCCCACGGGGCCGTGTCCGTCGAAGATCGGGTCGGCGACCCAGGCGAAGCTGTCGGCGATGACGAGCTTCTCGAACAAACCGAGGAAGACGAGGCGCCAGCCGGTGGGGTCCATCGCAGTGCGGACTCGGGAGAGGTCGGCCCACACGGGCCCGGCGAGGGCTCGGGGCAGGAATACGAGGCTGAGTACATAGTCGATGAGGCCGACATGGCGGCGGTCATCGAGGCCGACCCACACGAGCTGCTGGAGGAGCAGCGCCCCGAGCCCGATGCCGATACCGACGGAGCGAAGAGCGGCGATGGCGAGGAGGTGGCCGAGGATGAGGACGGTGTGGCCCCGTCGTCCCCGGTCGCGCAATAGCCAGCCCATGGCGATGGAGACCGTGAAGACGGCGGCGGAGACGGGTGAGAGCGCGGTGATTGCGAGCCCGCTCGCTGCGATGAGGATCAGCTTGACGGGGCGGTGGCGCATTCAGGGCCCGGGCTGGAAGTCGGGTTCGCACGGAGGGTAGCACTGTGGAGGCCCCGAATGGCGCGGGCAGTGGGAGCCGGACCAACCCACGGATCTGGTCGTTGGTCAGGAGCAACCGACGATCGCGTTGATGAACGGCTTGGGTTGCTGTACACCGCATGGCCTGGAGGTGACGAAGTGCGCCTGACGATCTTGCTCCTGACGATCTCGCTCATCGGCTGCAAAGCCGGCACCGGGGTCGATGACTCGGACACCGACACCGATGCAGACACCGACACCGACACCGACGCGGATACCGACACCGACTCGGATGCGGACACCGATGCGGACGCGGACACCGATGCGGACTCGGACACCGACGCGGACGCGGACACCGATGCGGATGCGGACACCGACGCGGATGCGGACACCGACACGGATACGGACGCCGACACGGACACCGATCCCGGGATCCCGGTTGTGGGTCTGGTGCTGATCAACGAGTTCTTGGCGGACCCAGCCCAGGACCCGGCGGCGGGGGATGGCAACTGCGACGGCGTGCGGGACGCGGCCGATGACGAGTTCGTGGAGCTTGTGAACCTGGGCACTGGGCCGGTCGATCTCTCCGGTGCGACGATCTCGGACGCGACGGATATCCGGTTCAGCTTCCCGGCTGGCACGGTGATGCAGGCGGGCGAAGCGGCGGTGGTCTTCGGTGGAGGCACGCCGACCTTCGATGGCACGGGCCCGGGCGCGTGGTGCGGTGCGCTTCCGGCGAATGTGACAACCTGGGTGGCTCCGGCGGGGCTCGCGCTCACCAACACCGGGGACTCGATCGTGCTCACGGCCTCGGATGGCACGGTGATCCAGGACATCAACTACGGGGCGCTGGCCTCGGCCGATCAGAGCCTGGTGCGCGACCCGGAGCAGACCAACTCCAACTTTGTACGGCACCAGTCCCGCTACGTCGATCCGATGTCGCCGGGGCGGCTCGGAGATGGCTCGCAGCTTGGGATCGCTTCGACGGACACGGGCGGGTCGGACACTGGCGTCGCGGACACGGGGGCGCCGACTGCGGTGGTCGGCGAGCTGGTGATCAACGAAGTGCTCGCCGATCCCCCGGCCGATGCAGCGGGGGACGCCAACTGCGATGGGACCCGCGACAGCAGCGCCGACGAGTTCGTCGAGATCGTGAATATCGGGCAGTGGGCGGTCGATCTGACCGGCGCTACGCTCAGCGATGCTTCGGCGGTTCGCTACACCTTCGGTTCTCTGGTGATCGAGCCGGGAGAGGTCGTGGTGGTGTTCGGCGGCGACACGCCCACCTTCGACGGGTCGGGGGCCGGGGCCTGGTGTGCCCCGCTGCCGGCCAATGTGTCGGTGCGCAGCGCAGCGCCGGGCTTCCTCGGGCTGAACAATAGCGGCGACACGGTCACGCTCACGGCCAGCGATTCCACCGTGTTGGACGTGTTCGACTACGGAGCAGAGGGCGGCAATGACCAGAGCCTGGTGCTCCGACCAGAGCTGGGGGGACCCGCTCATGGGCTGCACAGCGCGGGCTTTGGCGCGGTGGGGGCCTTCTCTCCGGGCACGCTGGCGACGGGTGCGGCCATCGAGCTGGGCACGGTAGAGACGGGCGATACGGGCGATACGGGCATCCTGCTGGTTCCAGGCACCGCGGATGTGGTGCTCAATGAGTTCCTCGCCGACCCCGATCCCACGCCCCTGGGCGATGCCAACTGCGATGGCGTACTCGACGCGGCCCAGGACGAGTTCATCGAGCTCTTCAATCGCGGGGATGGCGGCATCGATCTTGGCGGAGCCCAGGTCCGGGTGGACGGATCCGTGGTCCATCTCTTCGACTCCCCCACGGTGCTCCAGCCGGGCCAGGGCTTGGTCCTGTTCTCGGGCGGGGCTCCGGTCTTCGACGGGGTGGACGGTCAGGATGGCCCATGGTGCGAGGCCTTTCCGCCGTCGATGTCCCTGGTCCTCGCGTCCTCCGGGGGGCTCGGCCTACCGGACACGGGCGCGACCATCAGCCTGGAGTCCGGGTCGGTCTTGTTCTCGGTGACCTATGGGGTGGAGGCCTCGCGCAACCAGAGCCAGGTCCGGGTTCCAGAGCTCTCGGACGGCCCCTTCGTGGACCATGGGGATGTGGCGGCGTCGCTGCAGTCTCCGGGCCGCGCGGCGGATGGCTCGGAGCTGGTGTATCTGGCTCCGGTGGACACCGGAGACACCGGCGGGGCTGTAGATACGGGCGGGGCCGCGGACACGGGCGCGGATTCCGCTGCGGATACCGCGGTCGACACGGGTTCGGTGACGGGCCTGGTGATCAACGAGTACCTCCACGACCCCGTGACCGATGATGTGCTCGGAGATGCCAACTGCGACGGCGTCCGCAGCTCTTCCCAGGACGAATTTGTCGAGATCGTCAACCCCACGAGCTCGGCCGTAGAGGTGTCGGGCTGGACGCTCTCCGACGCGTCCATGCTGCGGCACACGGTCCCAGCGGGCACGGTGATTCCGGCCGGTGGGGCCCTGGTGGTGTTCGGCGGTGGGGCAGCGCCTAGCGCGGCCCATCCATGGTGTGCGCCCCTGTCCAGCGCCACGGTCGTGGTCCAGTACGCCACCGAGGGCCTGCTCGGGCTCACCAATGGCGCCGATACGATCACCTTCACCGACGGAAGCTCAGTCCTCGTCGAGAGCTACAGCACCGGCTCGACCGCAGAGAATCGCGACAACAGCTTCACGCGCTCGCCGGATATCAGCGGCTTGTTCACGAGCCACCTCCTCGCATCCCCCACCAACCAGCCCCAGTCACCGGGTGCCCAGGTCGACGGCACCTCGTTCTGACCCAACCGGAGGGCTCTTGCGCCTCGTTTCCTTGCTCGTCCTGCTCCTGCTGCCCGCCCATGCGCTGGCTCAGGCGCCTCCACAGAGCGGCTTCGATGCCCACGGGTTCCGCCTGGCTGCCCACGATGCCGACCCCCGCGATGGGCTGGTCGTCGCGCGCCCGGGTCGCTTCGAGGAGCAGAGCTGGTTTGCGAGCGGGGTGTTCGAATATGCCAGCCAACCCTTGGTCTTCGACACATCAGCGGGGCGCTCGGTCGAGCTCGATGACCTCGTCGCTGCAAACCTCTCGCTCGGGTATGCGCCCCATGAGCGGGTTCGGTTGGATCTGTCGACGCCGCTGTTCTTCTACGGCGAGGGGAGATCGGGCCCGATCGGCGCGGGCCTCGGCGATGTGCGGGCGACCGCGCTGCTCTCCCTGGTCGCGCCGGATGAAGAGGAGGGCGGCCTGGGCATCGGCTTCGTGGTGAGCGCGGATGTGCCCACGGGCCGGCCGGATCTGTACCTCGGCCAGTACACCATCTCGGGTGGGATCGGGGTCGCGGCGACCTATGAAGCGGATGCACTCACGCTGACGGGCTCGGCGAGCAGCCTGCTCCGCCCCAGCACCCCCGATGATCAGCGCCCGGCTCCGACCCGCGGCGGAGACGCCTTCGGCTGGGGGCTCTCGGCCGGCTATCTGATCGGGGACCGCACGGGAATGACCGCCGAGATCCATGGCGAGGTCGCGGTGGATCCCGTGGTCCGCACCGCCATCGGCATGCCCGCAGAGGTGCTGGTCTCGTTCAAGAACATCCGTGAAGACGGGGGATTTCTCACCGCGGGGCTGGGGGTCGGGGTGTCCAGAGGGGCGGGCTCCTCTCCGCTTCGGCTGTTGGTGGGCGGGGGCTTTGGCCAGAACGAGGGGCCGTTCCGCGATGCGGATGGGGACGGGCTGGCGGACTCGGAGGATGCCTGTCCAGACGTGCCCGAGACGGTCAACGGGTACAAGGACGAGGATGGGTGCCGCGACGCGCGTCCGCGCATCGAGCTGCGGGCGATCGGGCTGGATGGGGCTGTTGTCGACAGCGCTCTGCTCAAGGCCGAGGGCCCAACGACGGCCGAGGACACCGGGATCCTGGTGCTGGAGGGGGACTCGGTGATGCCGGGGACGACCTGGGCGCTCTCCGCTTCCCGGGGGGCCTGCTTGGCGGCGAGCTCCACCATCGATCTCGGAGAGCGGGGAGCCGCGCTCGAGCTTCAGCTTCAGCCGGTCCACCGCTCTCGGCTTCAGATCGAGGTGGTGGACGAAGCGGGCCAGCCAGTCGAAGGAGCGGTGGTCGAGCTGCACACCGATGATGCTGCCTGTCTGCCCGCCAAGCCCATCGAGCTACAGGGCGGAGTGGGCCAGGGAAAGCTGGGAGCGGCGAGCTACCGTCTGGTGGTTCGAGCTCCAGAAACCGCCGTCTATGTCGAGTCTTTTGCGGTCGAAGCCGGGGAGAGCCACACGGTCCGGGCCACGCTGCGGCCGACCAAGGTGCGCGTCGAGGCCGAGGCCATCGTGATCCTCGAGAAGGTGTTCTTCGACACGGGCAAGTCGACCATCCAGGAGCAGTCCTTCACCCTGCTCGACGAGATCCGCTCGGTCATTCTGGCCAACGAGCTGCCCCGGGTGGAGATCGGCGGCCACACAGACGACCGGGGTCCAGATGCGATGAACCTGGAGCTCTCCCAGGCTCGTGCGGAGGCGGTGCGGGACTATCTCGTGGCCCATGGCGTGTCGGAGTCTGTGCTCATCGCCAAGGGCTATGGCGAGACGATGCCTCTCGAGGACAACCGCAAGGCCGCGGGCCGCTCGGCGAACCGTCGGGTGGAGTTCCGCATCGGCGCAGAGGAGCCCGAGCCCGAGGAATAGCCGCTACTTGCGACGCTTCGGCCCGGTCTTCCGGATCTCCTCGAGCTCGGTGACCGTGCGGGGCCAGTCGCCCTTGAGCAACCTGGACAGCGCCCGGTCTGCGAGGAGCTTGCCGCCGGTCTGGCAGGTCGGACAGTAGTTGGTCTCGTGCTCGGCGTAGACGATGCGCTGGACCGGAGTCTGGCAGCGAGGGCAGGGCTGTTTGTGCTTGCCATGGACGGCCATCTCGGCGCGGAAGGCGGTGACCTTCTCGGGGAAGCCGTCGCCTACCTCGGCCCGGGTGCGCTCGGTCCACTCCTGGAGCACGGCGATGGCCGAGCTGTGCAGCTGCTCCAGCTCGGATCCGGTGAGCTTGTCGGACATGCGGACCGGGGAGAGCTTGGCATGCCAGAGGATCTCGTCGGAGAAGGCGTTGCCGATACCGTCGAAGAAGCGCGGATCGGTCAGCGTGCGCTTGAGGGTGTGGCGCTCTTCCTGGAAGGGAGCGGCGAAGGCCTGGGGAGTGGCGGTGCGGAGGTCGATGCCGCCGCGGTCGAAGCCGCTCAGAGCCCCCTCGCCGCGCACGATGTGCAAGCTGGCGCGCTTCTTCTTGCTGGCCTCGGTGAACAGCAGGGTGCCGTGGTCGAAGTCGAACAGAGCGACGGCGTTGCGTGCGGTGCGCTTGGCGCCGTCGGGACGCCACCGCAGCCGACCCGCGATCATCAGGTGGATCACCGCGAACAGGGGCGCTTCGTCGGCATCGTCGAGCTCGAGCACGATGCGCTTGCCCAGGCGACGCACCCCGGTGAGTCTGGCTCCCTTCAGATCGTGCAGGCCCGGTGAGACGGTTCGAAGCAGGAAGGGGCTGACCAGGCGCACCGCAGCCAGGATGTGGCCCGCAGCGAGCGCGTCCAGGCGCTCGACATAGACGGCCACATCTGGGAGCTCGGGCACCTAGATCTTCTGGCCGAACCGCTTGGCGATGGCCAGGCTGAAGCCGATGGCCTTCTGGACATCCGGATCCATCAGCGCCTTGAGCTGCCCGATGATACCGAGGGGCTGGAAGCCGCTGGCCTGGGTCTCGATCAGCGCGGTGGTGGCGGTCTCTGCAACGCCGATGGTCTTGGCCAGGGCCGGCGCGACGGCGCTACCCTTGTCGACCAGGGTGTCGAGGGTGCCGTCTGCTTCGAGACGATCGACTGCGTCGAGAGTCTTGTGGAGCAGGGCCTGCATGCCCAGCAAGCGCTTGACCGTGGCGATGGCCTCGGGGCGCGCGGCTTCGGTGGCGATATCCATCGCTTCGAGGCCGGTCTGGATGGGGTCTATGCCCTTGGTCTGGGCCTGATTCCAGGCCCAGCTGGACGTGGTGCCCGCCGCCTCGATGAACACCGGCACCTTCTCGCTGATGGCGGAGATCTCGTCGGTGGTGGACTGGATGGTGTCGAGGCGCTTCTCCAGATGGTCGAGGCGCTGCAGCACCTGATTGAGAAGCTCGGCAGTGGACGGCTCGCTCATGGGTCCTCCGGGGCTGGCTCATATTTCGAAACCGGCTCGATGTCGTGTAGACGGTCGTGATGGAGGCGAAGAGATCCGTCGTCGAGGGTCTCGATCATGTCGCGGTAAGAGTGGTTCACGCGGATATCTGGTGGGTGATAGAAGCGCTGGGCGTGCACGGTCTGAGAGAAGGTGTCGTCGATTCCGGTGAAGTTGACGATCAGGCCGATGATCTGTTCGCCTTTGTTGGCCTCGGTGAGGCCGTACAGCGGGCTGTTGGGGTCGATGGGGTGCATGATGGTCCAGGAGAGCATGAACACCGGCGTGGAGGGGCGAACGAGCTCGAGGTCGATGACCTTGCGCATCCGCTGCCCCTCTTGGCTCACGTGATCGAGCAGGGCGACCAGGACCACCCGGGCATCGACGACCTGATTGCGTCGGAGGTTGCTCATGCGGAGCTGCAGCATGGGCTGGCCGTTCATCTCGTTGATCACGGCGTGGTTGGAGAAGCCGACCCGGGCGTCCGGCCGCGAGAACTTGGCAAACAGCATGCCGGTGGTGAGGGCGATGCCGAGAAGGCCGAGGAAGGCCTCGGCGATGCTGACGTAGTGGGCGTAGCGCGTGGTGGGGCTCATCGCGCCGTAGCCGATGCCGGACATGGTCTGCACGCTGAACGAGAAGGCCTCGAGAGTGCTACCGGGGTCTGTGGCTCCGTAGCAGTCGCCCCCGAACATGTAGAGCGCCGCGAACACGGCGTTGAAGCCGAAGTAGGCGATCGCGAGCACCAGCAGCAACACCGGCCACGTCATCGAGAGGATGGAGTGGTAGAAATCGCTGAACGGGTGGGCCCGGAACCCGACATGTTCGATCGGGGGCATGCCGGTGGAGTCTCGTGATGCCATCGGACCCTCGATAGCCCCTTGAAGCAGCGATGACATGCGCGGATTAGAATGATGGGGCAAGATGGACGTCAACGTCGCTGGAGGTGACATGCGCAAGCTCATGCTGATGGTCTCGATGGTGGCTCTGTCCACGGGATGCGACGAATACACGGCCGACCAGTGGTTGGATTTCCGCGACTACTTCGTGAAACTCGATGCCCAGGGCGCAGATGTCGCCAACATCACCAGCTCCCTGGCGGACTCGGTGGGCTTCGAGGCGCTCCACACCTACGACAAAGCGACCCAGGGCTTCTCGCTCTTTGTCCCGGTCCCCATCGCCAGCGAGCTCGAGGTCCAGGACCGGGTCGAGTTCGTGATGGAGGTGCCCCAAGATGGCTACGTCCCACCAGATGAGGACGACAGCAAGGTCGATGTGGGCGACCCGATCACGGTCAACCCCGACGAGATCCCCAAGTCCATCGCGCGTATCGGGGGGCCGTGGACCTTCGGTGGGCTCGACGGCGTAGAGGTCGCGGTCATCGACACCGGTGTCGACAGCTTCCATCGCGACATCAACGTCGTCGCCGAGTTCGATGCGGTGGCTCTAAGCGGGGGTACCCCAGCCGAGGGCAACGACCCGAATGGCCACGGAACCCATGTCGCGGGCACGATCGGGGCCATCGCCAACGATGATGGGGTGGTGGGTGTGGCTCCGGGCGTGCCCATCCATGCGGTGCGGGTGCTCGATGAGAACGGCTCTGGGCTGTGGACGGATATCGTCGCGGGCATCGAGTATGTGCTGGACAACCCGCAGATTCGAGTAGTCAATCTCTCCCTCGGGGGCCGCGGCGACCCCAACGATCCGAGCGATCCACTGCGCCAAGCCATCCAGCAGCTCGAGGATGCAGGCGTGGTGGTGTGCATCGCGGCCGGCAACGACGCCGAGAACACCAATTCCTTCGTGCCTGCGGGCTACGATATCGGCGTGGTGGTCAGCGCATACGACGCCAGCGGCAACTCGGACAACGGGTTCGCGAGCTTCTCCAACTTCGGCAACGAGGTGGATATCGCTGCCCCCGGCGTCGACATCCTCTCGACCTGGCCGGGAAATTCGTACGCAGAGCTCAGCGGCACCTCGATGGCCACTCCTGCGGTGGCCGGTGTCGCGGCGGGCTGGTTCGTCGCCAATCCCAATGGCACTCCGAGTCAGTTCCGGCGCCAGGTGCAGAACACCGGCGAGAACAGCTACTCGGGCCAGGGGGGCAACCACCCCGAGGCTCTCGTCGATGCGGCGACCCTGTGGTCCAACTAAGCACAGACTCGTGAAGACGCGCTATTAGCCTCCGCTCGGAGGTTCTATGCTCGTACGCCCCACTCGCTCCTTCCCCGGTACGGTGTTCCTGTTCCGGGGCAGCGCCATCAGCCATGTGTGGCCGTGGATCGTGTTTCTGGCGGTGTACAGCACCATGATCACGCTTCGGGAGTACGATCACCCCGCCGAGTACTCCTCGCTGACCCTCGCTCCGTTCTCGTTGATCGGGTTGGCGCTGTCGATCTTCCTCGGTTTCCGAAACAACGCCTGCTACGACCGCTGGTGGGAGGCGCGGAAGCTCTGGGGTGCGCTGATCAACCAGACGCGCAGCTTTGCTCGACAATCTACGACCCTGTTGGGCGCTCCCACGGAGGTGCAGCACGAGTTCGTGCACCGGACCATCGCCTTCACCCACGCGCTTCGCCTCCACCTCCGACAGCACCTCGACCGGATCGATGAGCTCGCTCCCTACCTACCGGCCGGTGAAATCGAGCAGCTCAAGCACCAGAAGAATGTGCCCAACGCGATCCTTCACCGCATGGGGGAGCGGCTGCGTGACGAGTGGAAGCGGGGCCATATCGACACCCTGCATGTGCCGATCTTCGAGGCATCGCTGACGACCTTCAGCAATATCCAGGGGGGCTGCGAGCGGATCAAGAACACCCCGGTCCCCATCGCCTACACCACCCTCACGCACCGCATCGTGGGCATCTACTGCTTGGCCCTACCCTTCGGGGTCATCGACACGGTGGGGCCCTACACGCCCCTGGTGACCGTGATGGTCTCCTTTGCATTCCTGGGCCTCGACAGCGTCGGCTCCCAGATCGAAGACCCCTTCGAGGAGGACCCCAACGACCTCCCGCTGCTGGCGCTGAGCCGCACCATCGAGATCGATCTGCTCCAGCGGATCGGGACAGAAGAGCTCCCCCCGCCCACGCCGGTGGTGGATGGAATCCTCTTCTAGCGCCGGCGGCGCATGAATAGCGCGCCCAGCATGGGGCCGAGCAGGAATGGGAGCTGTCCGGGGCTGGAGGAGCAGCCACAGCCCTCGGGGGCTGTGCCGGTGTCGGTGTCTCCGCCGTCGCCGGGGAGGTCCGAGCCGTTGCAGTCCTCGTCGATGCCATTCCCCGCGACCTCTGCGGCGGAGGGGAAGACTTCGGCGTTGGTGTCGTCGCAGTCCTGGGCGTTGCTGACATAGTCCTCGGGCGGGTCGCAGGCGCCGAGCTCGGACATGGGGTCGCCGAAGCCATCGCCGTCGACATCGGCGTAGTAGAACTCGACATTCTCGGCATCGGCGCCATCGACGGTGCCGTTGCAGTCGTTGTCGACGCCGTCGCAGATCTCCGCGCGTCCGGGATGGGCGGTGGGGTTGGTGTCCTCACAGTCGCCATTTGCGGGCACGAAGCCGATGGGAGGGGTGCAGGCCACCTCGAAGATGTTGTCGTCGCCATAGCCGTCGTCATCGGCGTCGGCGTACCAGGTGGGGGCGTCCAAGGAGTCGGGCTCGTCGACGTCGCCGTCGCAGTCGTTGTCCCAGGAGTCGCAGATCTCGTCATTGCCGGGGAACTGAACGTCGTTGGTGTCGTTGCAGTCTCCGCCTTCGGTGGAGGCGAAGTTGGGCTGGGCACAGGCGATGATCTCGAAGTCGCTGCTGCCGAAGCCATCGCCGTCGTTGTCGAGGTAGTAGATATTGCCGTCGACGGGGTCGTCATCGATATCCCCGTCGCAGTTCTGGTCGACCCCGTCGCAGTTCTCTTCGGCGTCGGGATTGACGGTCGCATCGGCATCGTCGCAGTCCGATCCGTCTTCGAGCAGTCCGGAGACCGGAGTGCAGCTGCCGATGGGAACCGCGTTGCCGTCGCCGAAGCCGTCCCCGTCGGCATCGGGGAAGTAGACCGGAGAGGCCGGGTTGAGGTCGACGCCGCCGTCACAGTCGTTGTCGATACCATCGCAGAGCTCGGTCGCCCCGGGGGAGCGGAACTCGTCTGCGTCGTCGCAGTCGCCTCCGAAGGGGCTGTGATCGAGGGGGGCGAGGCACTGGATGATCTCGAGTCCGTCGACGCCGTACCCGTCGTGGTCATTGTCCGGGTACCAGGCGGGGGCGTCTACGGGGTTGTCGTCGATGTCGCCGTTGCAGTCGTTGTCGAGGGTGTCGCAGTTCTCGATCGCACCCGGGTAGACGTTGGCGAAGGTGTCATCGCAGTCGCCAGTGATGTCGGTGAAGCCGGGGGGCTGGGAGCAGGCCAGGGTGTTGCCCTCTTCGGTACCGAAGCCATCGAAGTCGAGGTCCTCGTACCAGAGGACCGCGTCCACGGCGTTGTCGTCGATGGTGCTGTTGCAGTCGTTGTCGATGCCGTCGCAGACCTCTTCGGCGTCGGGGTTGATCTGGTCGTCGGCGTCGTCGCAGTCGAGATCGTTGTCGGCCACACCGGAGACGGGCGGGTCGCACTGGGTGGGGAAGTTCCCGCCGGCTGCTCCGTAGCCATCGCCGTCGAGGTCTTCGAACCACTGGGTTGCGGGGTCTTCGTCGAGCTGCCCGTCGCAGTCGTCGTCGATATTGTTGCAGATATCCGGGGCTGCGGGGTTGCTGTCTGGGTTGGTGTCGTCGCAGTCGTCCAGGGCGATGAAGCCGTCTCCGTCGGCGTCCATATACAGCGATGCATCCGCGAGTGCGCCCCCGGAGAGGCCGACATCGGCCAGGGAGTTGTTCAGATCGTTGGTGTTGGGGCCCACATCCCGTAGATCGCTGCCGACGGCGGGGTAGAGGAAGGTGGTCTCGCAGTCCTGGCCGGGGTGGTTGTTGACCACGGGGCTGTTGAGGATGGCGACCGCGTCGGCAGGGGTGGTGCCGGCGAAGGCCCCGGAGAAGTCATCGGGGTTGTTGGAGTCGAAGGCGGACCAGTCCACGGTGAGGGTGCCGGTTCCGTAGAAGGCCGACCCGGAGGAGGAGAGGGCGGCGACGTGGTCGAGGAAGGTCTGCCCGGTGGAGTCCATGCTGGCGACCCCACCGGTGGTGGCGGAGTTGTTGACATAGGTGGAGTAGGCCACGTCGAGGCTGTCGAAGCCGGTGAAGTGGTACACGCCGCCCGTGATGGCGGCGTTGTCGGATGCGCCGTCGTTCCGGACCTGGATGGTGGACCCCACGGTACCCGAGGCCTCGATGGCGCCCCCGAGCCCCGGAACACCGGCGCTGTTGGCACACCAGCCATTGCGGAGCAGGTTGAGAGAGGTGACCGACTCCGCCCACACAGCCCCGCCATCATCGGCCTGATTGCGGAAGAAGCGGGTATCTGAGAGGTTGATGCCGGCGTCGGATCCGGAGCGGAAGAGGGCGCCGCCCCGAGCGGCGGAGTTGTCGGTGAACAGGGAGCCGCTGATGTCCACGGCGCCGTTGTCGAACCCGAGCGCACCGCCGTCCCCGTTGGTGGTGGTGTTGTCGGTGAAGGTACTGGCGGACACCGAGAGGGTGGGGGCATCGAGCTGGGCGGCCCCGGCACCGCTGGTGCTGCTGTTGAGGTTTGCGGTGAGGGACACCAGGGAGATGTCGGTGACCGCGGCGATCTGCAGGGCGCCAGCGCCGTCCGTGGCGGTGTTGCTGTCGACGGTGACATCGGTGAGGGCGGCGCTGTCGCCCTCGAGCCACACAGCCGCTCCGATCCCGTCGGAGTCGAGGATGGAGACATCGGTGAGGGTGAAGCGATCCTGGCGGGCGACGATGGCGGCACCGATGCCCGCGGCACCATCCGCAGATGAGCCGCCTCCGGAAGCCATATTCCCGTCGAAGAGGGTATTGTTGTCCATGATGACGCGCTCGACCGCCGCCCCCTGATCGAGCCACACGCCGCCCCCTGCTGCGGCGATATTGGCGACCAATGAGGCGTTGTCGAAGTCGATCTCGAAGCCCGTGATGGAAGCACCGCCGCCGAGCTCGGAGGCGACGCTGTTGCTGATGCTGGAGCGCCGCACCACGAAGTTGCGCGCGGAGCCGCTGTTCTCGGCCCAGATTCCACCGCCATTGGTGGCGCTTCCGCCACCCAGAACGGCGTCCTGGAGGGTGATATCGCTATTCTCGGCCCAGATCAGGCCGCCGTCGGCGGTGGCGGTGCCGGAGTCGAGTGTGGAGTCCCGGAGCTCGACGATGGTGGCCGCTGCGGGGTCGGATTGGATGGCGATGATGCCGCCATTGGCCGCCGAGCCACCGGTGACCGCGATGCGATTGAGGTTCACCAAGGTGGCGTCGGTGGCGAGCAGGAAGGACCCATCGCCGGGTGTGGACAGCCCCGATGCGGTCACGTCTTCGATGATGGTGATGACGCTGGCCGAGCGGATCGCGCGGTTCTGGTTGGACGGTCCGAAGTGGATATTCCGGATGTTGATCGTGCTGACGCCGCTTGTGATATCGAGGATATTCCCAGACGTACCCGTGGTGTTGACCAGGGTGACATCGGCATCGGTGACGGCCTCGATGACGAGGTTCCGGTCGATGGTGACCTCGACATCATAGGTGCCGGACTCGAGCCGGATCACGTCTCCGCCACCGGGATTGGAGTTGGCCACAGCCTCCTCCAGGGTCCCAAAGTCGGTGGGGACCGTGATGGTGGCGGCGAGCACCGGGGAGGGAAACAACAACGCGAGGGGCAGACTGCGCATCAAGACTCCAGACCGCCGCACCTTAGCCGGACAGGATGCCTCCCGCGAGGGTAGCGCTCATTGCGAGGTGGACCAGCCGTAGACCGCGTCCACATCGGGCCCGTTGCTGACGGGATCTTCGGGGTAGAAGGCACCGGTTCGAGGGTCGACCACGAGGGAGGCCGGCACGAGGCGCACGAATGACACTCCGTCCTCATCGATCCGGTCGGAAGCGGGGCTCGGCGCGAGGTCGGCCAGATCGAAGCCGTCGCCACCCGCTGCGGCGCGATCGGCGGGGTCGACGGGGTTGTCTTCTTCGTGGATGAGGACCGGGGTGATGCCCCCGAAGCCCACCCAGTGCTCTGGAGTATCGCTCCAGAGGAGGGGATCGGGGGCGAGGTAGTCGTGGGGAAAGGCAGCGTAGTCGATGCCATCCGCCGACACCTCGACCACGATCGGGTCCATGAAGCGGCCCTGTCCACCGGCGATATCGAAGGGGTTCTCGAAGACGGCGAGATCGTCCCCCGGCCCGTCTACGATGGGCTCGTCGAAGCTCAACACCAGCTCGGAGCGCCCCAGCGCGGGGTCGATGCTGTACACGTCGAAGCTCCCAGCACAGCACCCGCCACCTCGCGCCCCGTTGGCGGCGAGGCTTGGATCGCCGAACGGGGAGCGGTCCGCGCCGTCGGCACGGATCACGGTAGCCGCCCAGGGCAGGCTGGGTGCGCAGGCCAGGAGTGCGAGGATCACTGAGGGGTCAAGGACGACCAGCCGAACCCACCACAGCCGGAGTTGGCCGGGTCGGTGCTGTCGGCGGCGGGGGTCGCGAGGGCGTCGGCTTCGGTCGCCGCATCGAAGGCGATCTGGCAGAACCAGAGATCGGTGCCATCGTCGAACCAGTCCATGCGGGACCATAGATCGGGATTGAAGCTATTGGTCGAGTCGTTCTGCGCGATGAGCATATTCGCGTCGTTGTCGAATTGGGTGATGGCGAAGATCCCGACGCCATCCATGATCCAGTCGTCATCGGTGATGGAGTGGGCACCGCCGAAGCCATCGACATACTCACCGGCGATCTCGAGATCGTAGACGATATCGGTGTCGACGGGGTCCACGGTGGGGCAGCCGGTGAGGATCACTGCGAAGAAGGGGAGGGTCTTGTACATGGTCGGGTCTCCGTGGAAACCCGGGATCGAACAGGAGGACACGGACTGACGACGGAGGCCGACGATCCGTTTCCACCATCCCAGTCCCGGGGATGCGTGTGTGGAAATACGACGGGTCGGTCTCCCGGCTTGCAGCCAATATCCCCGCCGCCTTCCCGGACATCTCCGGTGGCTTGCTGGCGGGGCCTGACTGCTCACGGTGGCGGGTCCGCGCCGGAATCACACCGGCTTCCCATGTCCACCCTTCGATGGACACCGCGTCGCGCGACCCCTTTAGCTGGACAGGCGTGGATTGGCGAGCGGCCCGCGATGGACCGGGTCGAAGCCCTCGCGCCGCGCCGCTTCGAGGATCTGTTCGAACTGGTGATCGATGGTGGCCCCGGCGGTCTGGGTGACCTCGTCTTCGGTGGGGATGTCGAAGTCGTCCGCTCCGTAGCGGAGCCCGGCCAGGGCGTTGTCGTTCTGGGTGAGCACAGAGGTGCGGATATGCTTGATATTGTGGAGATAGATACGGCAGATGGCGAGCCAGCGCAGGTACTCCGATGCTTCGATCTCGGTGCCGCCGAGGGGCGTGTTGTAGGGCTTGTAGGTCCAGCAGAGGAAGCTCGGCAAACCCCCGACCTCGTCCTGGAAGTCGCGCAGCCGCTGGAGGTGGTTCAGGCGCTCTTCGAGGGTCTCGTCGAAGCCGATGGCCATGGTGGCCGTGCTGCCGATCCCCGCCTCCAGGACGGCGCGCTGGGCGGCGTAGAAGTCGTCGACTTTGTACTTGAGCGGGCTGTGGCGCTTGCGGAAGGCGTCGTCGAGGACCTCGGCGCCACCGCCCGTGATCCATTGGGTGCCGGCCTGCTTGAGGATGCGAGCGCCCTCGGCGTATGAGACCTTGCTGACCTTGCAGGCGAACATGAACTCCGCCACGGTGGTCTCATAGAACACGACCCCGGGGTAGCGGGCGTGGCAGGCGGCGAACAGGTCGGCGTAGTCGGTGATGCGCAGCTTGGGGTGGAAGCCCCCGTTGAAGGCCACGAGGGTTCCGCCCAGTTCCATGAGGGCGTCGATCTTGTCGAACACCTGCTGCTCGGAGAGCAGGTACCCACCGGTCGCTCCGGGGAGCGCGTAGAAGGCGCAGTAGTCGCACTTGGCGACACAGATATTGGTGTAGTTGACGATCGCCATGATCAGCCAGGTGGCCTTGTCGGGCGGGTGATGATGGGCCCGGACGGCGGTGGCCAGCTCGGAGAGTGCAGCGTCGTCGGCGTTTTTGTAGAGCCACGCCGCCTGTGTCCTGTCGATAGGGGAGCGGGCGTCGATCTGGCTGCGGATCTGGGCGAGCAAGCGGCCTCCATGGGCGGCGACGGGATGCCTGCGTAACATCCCCGCGAGGACCGAGACAGAGCCGTGTTTGGCGGGTGATTTTTGCACTCCTTACAATTTCTTGTGTCTTCATGGGCGCGTCGTCGGGAACGGTACGGCTACTCATGAGGTGAGTCTGGAGGCTCCATGCACGTCTTGTTCAGCGTTGCCCTTGCTGGAATCGATCCAATTGTCCTGCCGGTGGAGCAGACCGATGAGGTCATATCCCTTCGAGCCCCGGATGATTGGGAGTTCGACGACCGGGTCGTTGGGGGCGTTCTGGTTCCACGCGGCGAGTGGGATGACGCGGTCGGCGTGGTGATGGATGGGCAGTACGTGGGCTGCACGGGCACCCTGGTCGCATCCAATGTCGTGATCACCGCGGCGCACTGCGCGGGCTCGATCACCCACGTCATCGTGGGAACCAAGGACTGGTTTTCGAATCAGGGAGAGGTCCTGGAGGTCCAGAACACCTTCGTTCACCCCTCCTATAATGGTTCTGGGGGCTATGATATCGCCGTCCTCAAGCTCCGTGGAGAGAGCAGCTACCCGCCGCGGATCATCGGCAATGACTGTATTATCGACGACGAGCTCTTCGACGGCGCATCGGTAACCATCACCGGCTTCGGCAACACCCAGGTCAATGGGGAGGGGTCCACCAGCCGCCTTCGCACGGTCGACTCGATCGTCCGGGATGCGGACTGCAGCCAGAACCGGATCGATGGCATGCTCACGGGCTGCGTTCCCGAGATTCGCCCGGGAGGCGAGGTCGCTGCGGGGGGCCGTCTGGACTACGATGGCGATGGCACACTCGAGAACGCCGATGCCTGCTTTGGCGACTCGGGCGGGCCCTTGTACCTCAACACGACCCGAGGGGCCTTCGTGATCGGGGCGACCTCGCGCAGCTTTCTGGGTGTGAGCCAGAGCGCACCCTGTCGAGATGGCGGCATCTGGGTGCGTCCGGACGCGGTCATGCGCTTCATCGAGAGCAACACCAACGTCGTGATGGCGAGACCGCAGTGCAATGATGCCCCGATCGCGACCGTGCTTCCGATCATCGCCAAGCCTGGAGAGGTGGTCACGGCGACGGTCGAGGTCGATGATCCGGAGCAGCAGGCCTTCACGGTCGAGGTGCTGGGTGAAGCCACCCTCGGAACACTCACGGTGGATGGGTCCGGGCTGGTGTTCACTGCCTTCGATGGCGTCGAGGGCGACGAAGTGGTGACGATCGCGGTGACTGATGGTGGGCACCCTCTCTATGAGGGTAGCCCTCCGATCACGGTCGAGGTGCCCGTGGAGATCTCGGTTCGCCGGGGGCCGGCATGCGGATGCTCGGCTGGTAGCGGGCCGGTTGTACCGTTGGGAATGTTGGTGGGCTTGGTCGGAATGTTCTGGCGACGCCGCCGTTGAAGGGTATGATGACTTGCGTTTGACATTTTCCGTTTGGCGGGTCGCCCCGTCGATGGTGTATGTCAGGGTGTTCTTATCTGCGGGAGCTGTCCGATGAAAATTCGCACCATTGCCATGTGGCTCATGGCTGGAAGTATTGCCGCCCTCGTCGCATGCACCGGCGGCATCGCGAAGTACCCGGACAGTGATACGCCGGTCGTCGATAGCGACACGGACACGGACACCGATGCGGACTCCGATGTGGATACGGACGCCGACGCCGACGCCGACGCCGACGCCGACGCCGACGCGGATGCCGATGCCGATGCGGATTCCGACGCGGATGCGGACGCGGACGCGGACGCGGACTCGGATTCCGACTCGGACTCGGATTCCGACTCGGACTCGGATGCCGACAGCGACTCGGATGCTGACAGTGACTCCGACGCCGATGTGGACTCGGGCCTTGGTGGCGGTGACTCCGGCGGTGCGGGCGGTGATTCCGGCGGCGCGGGCGGTGGTGGCGACTCCGGCTTCTAGGACCAATGCCGGTCACTTAGGATGATTCCTCAGGTTGTCCGCTCGACTTCGTCGAGCGTTTCCCGCGGTTCCGCTTGTAGGCAGCAGGCTCGTACCCAGGGTCGACAATCGGGATCCACTCAGTTCTCACAGGGATTTCAGCTGCTGGAGTCTACCGGCGGATGACCGGCGTCTCCGGTTGTACACCTGGGGCTGGATGACATGATGGAGCGGCTGCTCTACACGGGAGCGCTGTGGCTCTCGGAGGGGCTCGAGGAGCAGCCTAAGGCTTTCGGGGCGATGGACCATGGCGATTGGCCTACCTCGGTGATGTCGACCTGGACAGGGCTTGGTGGGGTCGTTGAACGAGAACAACTGCCCCCGCGCGAGAGCTCGTGTGTACACCGCCGGTGTCCAAGGCCCCCGCCCCGTGCAGGGCGAACAGGACCTCGCGGACTTCGTCCAGGCTGAGGCTGAGCGGAGCGGGAGCACAGCCCTCGGCCAGCCAGAAACCCCAGCCGGGACCGGAGACGCCTTCGATCGCGCAGCCCGCCTTCCGGAGGCGCTCGATGTCGCGGTAGACGGTGCGAAGGCTGACCCCCATCGCGGCGGCGAGCTCGGCGGCGGAGTGCCGGTGTCGGAGTCGACGGTGGATGTGCATGCCTCTCTGTACCGAGGTGGGCGGACAGATTTTGTCCTCCTCCAAGAAAAGATCACGAGCCTCGATCTTTCGGGCCTATGAGATCGCTGTCGGCAAGTGTCAGGGATTCCATAGGCGCCGATTGTCAAGCGCCACGAGGTCCGCATCGAGTCTGCGGTTCGTCGGGAGATTGGGCATCACAGGGCGACGCCCCACTGCCCGCAGACCGAGACGTGCGGCATGACCAGAGAGGCTCTCCATCATCACGCCCTCCAGTAGGTGGAGGACTACTGATCCACGGGAGATCTGCTGTCCAGGCCAGCTTTCGGAGCTTCAGCGATAGGCGGCATTTGCCGATCCTTCTGATGTTATCTGATCGGCATTGGTCCTAGCGCTGCATGGCCCGCTGTGGACCGGGCAGCCTTTGGATCTTGGCGGTGCGTTGGTAGTGGACCTCGACGGTCTGGGCGGGCTCGGTACTGCCGACCGCGGATGCGGGGGCGTCGGGCAGGTCGACTTGGACGACGCGTCCGGAGGGGTGCACGGTGAAGGGGGTGTCGATCCCATCGACGGTGACGGACTCCACCGACTGGGCCTTGGAGCCAAGGGCGAAGACGGGCTTGATGGGCCGGGCGCCGTCGTCGAAGAGCTGGTCGAGGATGGGGCGGTAGTCCTCGGCGGTGCACATGTCGATGGTGGCGCCGCCGGTGGCATCGGCGACATCGAAGTAGGAAGCGCCGAGGTGGAACCACCGCTCTACACACTCGACCTCGGGTGCGATGGCGTGGAATCGAAGCGAGCTGATGACATTGTCGCGATCGACGAGTTCGATCAGCTCTTCGGCCGTGGGCCGGTCGGTGAGCAGATCGCCGGCGACTCGAGCACCGACCCCCGGATCGTGGGTGTCGCTGACGAACACGACATTGACAGCCGCTCCCGGGCGGAAGGTGAGCTGGCCCTCGTTGCGCTGGAGCAGCTGCTTGAAGGCGGTGAGCCCGGCCTCGGTTTCGGCAACCATGAGCGTGGACTGGGTGTGTGCGACCAAGCAGGACTCGCCGGCAGCATTGGTCTCGCCGGGGCGGAACCAGCCGTCATCACCACAACCTTCCATGGGGTACGAGCTTGCGAGGCGCTTGACCCGCTTGGCCCGCCGGATGGTCTTGGCGCTGACGAAGTGCCCGAACCCGGCGTCGTGGCGCAGGACCTTGGGCGGTACGGCGTTGTGGAGTCGGCTGAGGTCGTCGGGGTCGGCTGGCAGCGTGCTGAGCACGGCGATTCGCGTCTCGGGCGGGAAGGCGTCGGTGTCGAGGGACTCGAAGCCCTTGCGAACCTTGCCGATGACCGAGCGCATGGACACGGAGTTGTCGACGACGAACACGTAGTCTACGACCTGATTGCGTGCGCCCGCGCCCCAGTCGAAGGCCTCCAGGCGGCGGCCCTGGGCGTCTTCCCACGCGGCGTAGGCGTTGCCGCCGTCTCCCGTCACGTCGACTGAGACCATCTCGCTGGCGCAGCCGGATAGGGCGATGGCGAGGAAGAGAGTGGGTCGCACGGACACCTCCAAGACGTGTGCTGAACCCAGTCTACCGGGCGGCGTGGGCGGTTGCGTGTCTCGAAATGCCTGAAACCAGTGAATCCCAGATGACGGGGGGCAAGTCATGGCCCATCTCGGCGTGGACCTCGAGCCGACAGCCCAGGATTTGAGCCGTGCGGACACCGTAAGAGAGCGGAATCAGGGGATCCTGGGCGCCATGAATGACCAGGGCCGGGGTGCGGACCTCGCCGAGCAGTCGGGTCCGGCTCGGCTCCGAGAGGATGGCGGCGAAGTGGCGCGCGAAGCCTCCCGGTGAGGGGTCTCGCTCCCAGCAGCGCTCGGCCAGGATTCGCACCTCGCCCCAGGGCATCGGATGGGTCTGACTTCCGATGGCGAGGAAGGTCTCGACGAAGTTCTCGACATAGCCGAGCTTACCTGGCTGGGGGCGCTTCAGTAGGGCTCTCAGCGCCTTGACCCGGGGACGACTCGGCCCCGCGGCGGACATGATGGATACGAAGGACGAGGCTCGCTCGGGGTGATGGATGGCGATGCGCTGCACGATCATGCCGCCCATGCTCGCTCCGACGAAGCAGGCCTTGTGAATGCCGAGCCCGTCGATGACAGCGATGCCATCGGCGGCCATATCCGAGATGGCGTAGGGGGCCCGGACCGACATCCCGAGCTGGGATCGCAGCACGCCCATCGGCACGCTGGGCACACCGAGGTGGTCGAGCCGATCCGATAGCCCTACGTCGCGGTTGTCGTAGCGAATCACCCGGTGGCCTGCTGCGGCGAGCTGCTCGCAGAATGGCGTAGGCCACAGCAGCATCTGGGCGCCGAGACCCATCACCAGCACGATCGGCGGACCGTCACCGGGAAACTCCTCGACTGCGAGCTGATGGCTACCGCTGGGGACCCGTAGCAATGGCTATTCCCAGCCGCATTCGCGGTCTTTGTTCTGCTCCTCGAGCCAGCCCATCAGAGGCTGGTAGTACTCGATGAGCGCGGAAGCATCCATCTCACGCTGTCCGGTGGCCGCTTCCAGTGCATTGGGCCACGGCTCGCTCGCGCCCATGGCGAGCATCTTCTTGAGCCGATCACCGGCTTCGGTGCTGCCGTAGAAGCTGCAGGTGTGGAGCGGGCCCTCATGACCGGAGGCCTCGCACATGCCCTTGTAGAGCTGGTACTGAAGAACCTGAGCCAGGAAGTACCGCATATATGGAGTGTTTCCTGGGATATGGTACTTCGCTCCCGGGTCGAAGGCGTCGGATGGACGCTCGGCGGGTGGTGCGATGCCCTGGAAGTCCTTGCGGAGCTTCCACCAGTGCTCATTATACTGGTCTGCGGTGGCTTTTCCAGAGAATACATCCCATCGCCACTGGTCGATCATGCGGCCGAAGGGAAGGAAGGCGATGGCTCCCAGTGCGTTTTGGAGCTGCTTGTTGATCACGGCCTCGTCGGTGCTGCTGGCCTGCTCGAGCAGACCGATGGACTTGAGGTAGTCCGGGGTCACGGAGAGCATCACTGCATCGCCGATGGCTTCGTGGAATCCGTCGTTGGCTCCGGCCTGAAAGAGCACGGGTTTGGTGTAGTAGTAGTGGAAATAGTAGTTGTGCCCGAGCTCGTGGTGGAGGGTGTACAGGTCCTCCTGGGTGGGCTTGATGCACATCTTGATGCGCAGATCGTTCTGCATTCCGATATCCCAGGCGCTCGCATGGCATTCCACCTCGCGGTCATCGGGCTCGAGCAGCATGGAGCGCTCCCAGAAGCTCTCGGGCAGCGGGTCGAGACCCATGCTGACGAAGAAGGACTCGGCCGACTTGGTCATCCGGATGTGGTCCCAGTCCTGCTCGACGAGCTTCGCGGTGACATCGAGGGAGGGTTCTTTGGGGAAGGGCGTGAGGTCTGGGTAGAGGAGATCCCAGTTCTGGGCCCACATATTGCCCAAGAGATGGGCCGGGATCGGGCCCTTCGCGGGGACCACATCGTCGCCGTACTTCTCGTTGAGCTCGGCCCGCACATGGCAGTGGAGCTGCTCGTAGAGCGGGGAGACCTGCTCGTAGAGACGGTCGATCTCGGTAGAGAAGGCGTCGGGATCCATATCGTACCCGCTGCGCCACAGGTTGCCCATATCCTCGAATCCGAGGGACTGAGCCCCTTCATTGCCGAGGGCGGTGAACTCCTCGTACATCGGCTTCATCGGCACGCTGACCGTGCGCCAGCGCTCCCAGGCCTGCTGACGTTCGGCGGGCGTCTTGGACATGTCGCCGATGATGCCCTCGAGATCGCCGAGGTTGAGGCAGCCCTCGGAGTCCGTCGAGCCTTCGGGACACCACTTGCCCTTGCCATACATGCTGGCCATCTGGTTGCTGATCTCGGCCAGGCGGGCGCGCTTCTCGGGGTCTGCGGGGGCGGGCAGCCCAGCCGAGCGCTTGAGCAGATCGAGCTGCCGACGGACCTCGGGGGCGACCTCGATCCCGTCGAAGCGGGCGGCTTTGGGGATGACCTCGCTCATATAGGCCATGGAGGCCTCGTCTGCGGCGGCTGCGGCCTTCTCGTGGGCATCGGTGATATCCGTCGCCAGGGTCCACTGGGCGGACTCGGAGTCGGTCCATATCTTGCGCAAGCCGGCATCTACTTCGGCGATGAAGGCGGCCGCTTCCTCGGCGGTGGGCTGGGTGGCATCGGTTGACTGAGCAGCGGGCTCGGGGTGTGGAGTGGGCGTGCCAGCACAGCCGATGAGAGCGAGGAGGTAGAGGGCGCGATTCATAGGGGACTCCGTGTGGCGCGCTGTATATCGCCTCGCCGAGGAGCCTCGCACACATTCTGCCACACCCCGCAACACCGGCGGCATGGTTGGCCGGATATCTGGTGGTGAAGGAGACCCGATGCTCACTCTACTGGTGTTGACCGCCTGCCTCACTCGACAGAAGCCCCCGGTGGAGGTCGATAGCGACACCGATGTTGACACCGACACCGACACCGACACCGACACCGATACCGACTCGGATGTGGATGCCGACGCCGACGCCGACACCGATGCCGACACCGATGCCGACGCCGACGCCGACGCCGACGCCGACGCCGATACGGACGCCGATACGGACGCCGATACGGACGCCGATGCCGACACCGACACCGGACTGTGCCCGACGCCGGACTCCGACCTCGGCTCTCTCCTCGGCGCTGTGGCCTTTGGAAATACCTGTGCCGCCGCAGACGACTATGCACAGTCCTGTGGAACCGGGGGCACCGCGAATCCGGCTGGGGATAGGGCATACCGGTGGGTGGCGCCGAACTCGGGGACCTATCTGTTCAGCACCGAGGGCAGCGGCTTCGACACGGTCCTCACCCTCGAGACGCCATGCCCAGGCGGGGGGGAGCTGGCTTGCAATGACGACACCGGCGGGCAGAGCTTCGGCTCGATCAGCCGCGACTTCACGGCCGGAGAGGAGGTTGTCGTCGTGGTCCAGGGCTTCGGTACCGATTGTGGGAGCTATGCACTCCTCATCGAAGAGGTCGCGGTCGATACGGGCACCCCCGGCTGTGCGGTCGACTCCTTCGAGCCGAATGACAGCGTTGCGGCGGCTGTCCCTCTGGCCGAGGCCTACGATCTGACCACCAACACGGGAGATCCCGACTACTTCGAGATCGAGCTTGCAGCTCAGTCCTCCCTGGTCGTGGAGGCCTACTATCTGGATACCTCCGATCCCGACCTGACCCTCACGCTGTTCGACGGGGCTGGGAATCTGCTGCAGCAGAGCACGGGGAACGCAGCGGATGTGGGCCTCGAGAGCGTCACGGTCACAACCGGAGCGTCGGCGGAGACCTATGTGTTCGGGGTCACCGGCCCGGCGCAGTGCGTCCCGTACTACCTGTTGTACCGCCTGTCGCCCTTGGTCTGCGTAGATGACGGCTTCGAGCCCAATGAAGATGAGGGCGCGGCGACCCCACTGACTTCTGGGGTGGTGCAGGAGGCGATCGTCACGGACGCCAGTGAGGACTGGTGGTCGGTGGTCGTACCCGCGGGCGCCACCGTCACCGCGGATGTCTTGTTCACCAATGGTGGCGGGGATATCGACATCGAGCTGTTTGCGGACGGGCTCTCTGTGGACTCATCGGGAGGTATCGGGGATGCAGAGACGGCGAGCTGGACGAACCCGGGCGGAGAGACCACCGCGGCCGTGAGGATCTACCTCTACGACGGCACATGCAATGACTACACGCTCCAGTTCACGGTGAACTGATCCGGGCAGTCGAGTTAAGGCCGCTGCTTCATCTGGACGGCACCGTGACGGCAGAACTCGAAACTCTCGGCAAACAGCGGATCCTCGTGCTCGATGGGGCGATGGGCTCCCTCATTCAGAGCTACGGCCTCACCGAGGTCGACTTCCGGGGCGATCGGTTCGCCGACTGGAAGACCGATCTCGGCGGCAACAACGAGATGCTGACGCTCACCCGACCCGACATCCTCGAGGCCATCCACAAGGCTTACTTCGATGCGGGCGCGGATATCGTCACCACCAACACCTTCAACGCGAACGCGCTCTCCCAGGCGGAGTACGGCGCAGAAAGTCTCGTTGTCGAGATGAACCGGGAGGCCGCGAGGCTGGCTCGACGGGTCGCGGATGCCTGCAGCACCCCGGACCGGCCGCGCTTCGTCGCGGGGGCGCTCGGGCCCACGAGTCGCTCTGCGAGCGTGTCGGTCGATGTGAACGACCCGGGCAAGCGGAACGTCACCTTCGACGAGCTGGCCGAGGTCTATCTCGTGGCCGCTCGCGCCCTGGTGGAAGGGGGTGCCGACCTGATCATGGTCGAGACCTCTTTCGACACGCTCAACGCCAAGGCGGCTGGATATGCGGTGCTGCGGCTGTTCGACGAGATCGATCGGGAGCTCCCGATCATGATGTCCGCAAGCATCATCGATCGCGCGGGGAGGACGCTCTCGGGGCAGTCCATCGAGGCCTTCTTCAACAGTGTTCGGCACCTGCGCCCACTCACCGTTGGGATCAACTGCTCCCTCGGTGCAGACGATATGGCCGGCTATATCCGCGATCTGGCGCGCGTGTGCGACACCGGCATCCATGTTCACCCCAATGCAGGGCTGCCCAACGAGTTTGGCGGCTATGACGACGATGCCTCGTCGATGGCCGAGATCATGCGCGATCTCGCGGTGTCGGGAGCGGTCAATATCGTCGGGGGCTGCTGTGGCACGACCCCAGAGCATATCCGGGCCATCGCAGAGGCGGTCCAGGGCGTGCCTCCGCGGGTCATCCCAGACCTCCCTGTGGTCACCCGTCTGTCGGGGATGGAGGCGCTGTCGATCGGTGAAGACAGCCTGTTCGTGAACATCGGAGAGCGGACCAATGTCACGGGCTCGGCCCGGTTCCGGAAGCTCATCGAGGCCGAAGACTACGACACCGCTCTGCGGGTCGCTCGGCAGCAGGTCGACAACGGTGCTCAGCTCATCGATGTCAACATGGACGAGGGCATGCTGGACAGCGAGGCTGCGATGGTGAGGTTTCTCAACCTCGTCGGAAGCGAGCCGGACATCAGCCGGGTCCCCATCGTCATCGACTCCTCGAAGTGGTCGGTGATCCAGGCGGGGCTACGCTGCCTCCAGGGCAAGGGTGTGGTGAACTCGATCTCGCTGAAGGAGGGCCTCGAGCCGTTCTTGGAGCAGGCCCGCGAGATCCGCCGCTTCGGCGCGGCGGTCATCGTGATGGCCTTCGATACGGAGGGGCAGGCAGACACCGTTCAGCGGAAGCTCGAGATCTGCAAGCGCAGCTACGACATCCTGGTGGACGAGGTCGGCTTCCCCCCCGAAGACATCATCTTCGACCCCAACATCTTCGCCGTCGGTACGGGTATCGAAGAGCACGACCGCTATGCGCTCGACTTCATCGAGGCCGTGGCCCTGATCAAGGCGGCCTGTCCCCACGCGCTGATCAGCGGCGGAGTGTCGAATGTGAGCTTCAGCTTCCGCGGCAACAATGCCGTTCGGGAGGCGATTCACAGCGTGTTTCTGTACCACGCCATCGCCAACGGCATGGATATGGGCATCGTCAACGCCGGTGCGCTCGAGCCCTATGACCAGATCGAGTCCAACCTGCGCGAGCGCGTCGAGGATCTGGTGCTCGCGCGGCGCTCGGACGCGACGGAGCGCATCCTGGACATCGCAGACCAGGCCAAGGGCGGTCGCAAGCTCCGCAAGGCCGACCTGTCCTGGCGTGAGAAGTCGGTCGAAGAGCGAATCATCCACGCGATGGTGAACGGAATCTCCGACTTCGCGGCGCTCGATGCAGAAGAGGCACGGCTCGAGGCCGAACGGCCGATTCATGTCATCGAGGGCCCGCTGATGGACGGTATGAACGTGGTCGGGGACCTGTTCGGGGCGGGCAAGATGTTCCTGCCCCAGGTCGTGAAGAGCGCTCGCGTCATGAAGAAAGCGGTGGCGCACCTCATTCCCTTCATCGAGGCCGAGAAGCAGGGAGGGGCGTCCACCAAGGGCAAGGTTCTCATGGCGACGGTGAAGGGGGATGTCCATGACATCGGCAAGAACATCGTGGGCGTCGTGCTCCAGTGCAACAACTTCGAGGTCATCGACCTCGGGGTGATGGTGCCCGCCCAACGCATCCTCGACGCGGCTCGGGAGCATGAGGTCGACATCATCGGCCTGTCCGGGCTGATCACACCCTCCCTCGACGAGATGGTGCACGTGGCCAAGGAGATGCGCCGCCAGGGGTTCGAGATTCCGGTGATGATCGGCGGGGCCACGACCTCGAAGGTGCACACGGCGGTGAAGATCGACCCGCACTACGAACATCCCACTGTCCACGTGCTGGACGCATCGAGGGCGGTGGGCGTGGCCGCCGCGCTGTCGAGCCCCGATCAACGACCGGCTTTCGAGGGCTCGGTCAGCGACGAATACGAGGCCCTCCGCGAGAAGCGCAAGGGCAAGACTCAGCGCCGCACGCTGATCCCCCTGGAACGGGCCCGAGCGAATGCTGCGAAGCTGGACTATTCACCAGTGAAGCCAGGCTTTGTCGGCGTTCGGAGCGAGGACGCCGACCTGGGCTCGATCGCTGAGCTGATCGACTGGACGCCGTTCTTCCACACCTGGCAGCTGCGCGGGACCTGGCCCCGGATTCTCGACGACGGGCGGGTCGGGTCTCAGGCTAGAGAGCTGTTGGATGAAGGGCGGGCCCTGCTCAGCAAGCTCATCGGTCCCGGAGGCCTGTCTGGAAAGGCGGTGTACGGGATGTTCCCAGCCAATCGGGTGGGGGACGATATCGAGGTCTACACCGATGCGTCGCGCTCGGAGGTCCGGGTTCGACTCAGCCATCTTCGGCAGCAGATCGAGCGCCCGCCCGGACGGCCCAATCTTTGCCTCTCGGACTTCATTGCACCCCGTGGAACCCCCGACTGGATCGGGGGATTTGCGGTCACGACGGGGCTTGGAATCCAGGAGTGGGTCCAGAAATTCGAAGCGGATCACGACGACTACCACTCGATCATGGTCAAGGCTCTCGCAGACCGGCTTGCCGAGGCTTACGCGGAGGAACTCCATGGGCGCATACGGCGCGAGATTTGGGGCTATTCCCCGGAAGAGGACCTCGATCTTCAGGGCCTGATCAAGGAAAAATACGCGGGAATTCGGCCGGCGCCCGGCTACCCGGCTTGCCCCGACCACACTGAGAAGCTCAAGCTCTGGGAGCTGCTGGGTGCCCAGGACGCGGCCGGAATCGCCCTCACGGAGAGTATGGCGATGTTTCCCGCCGCATCCGTCAGTGGTTGGTATCTCGCACATCCAGAGGCCAAGTTCTTCGGTATTGGGCTGATCGCCCCGGATCAGGTCGTTGACTATGCAGCTAGAAAGGGGATGACGGTCGAGGAAGTGGAGCGCTGGCTCGCACCGCTCCTTCCCGGCTGATCTCTTCGATGGGATTCCGGCTGCGCCCGACCGATTCCGATGGTACTTTGCGCCGTGGTCGCCCGGTCTCGACGGGACGACTGGAGGGTGCACATGAGGTTCGGCTCGCTGCTCGCAGCTATGGTTCTGGTTTACGGGTGCAAGGGCGGAGACCCCGATCCCATTGTCGACCTCGATGGGGATGGGTTCGCCGAGGCGGAGGACTGTGATGATTCCGATCCGGGCGTGTTCCCAGCGGCGGTCGAGGTCTGTGACGGCATCGACCAGAACTGCGACGGTGAGATCGACGAGGGTCTGCTCACCGCGTACTTCCGCGATGGTGATAGCGACGGCTTTGGCGACCCCAACGACGCGGTCGATGAGTGCTCGAGGCCGGCTGGGTATGTGGAGGAGACCGGAGACTGCGACGACACGCGCACGGATGTCTTCCCGGGCAACTCAGAGCTTTGCGACCCGATCGACCATGACTGCGATGGCAGCAACACCGAGGGAGCGCCCGGAAACACCACCTTCTACCAAGACGCCGACAATGATGGATATGGCGACAGGCTGGTCACGGAGCGCGCCTGTGATGCACCCGCGGGGTATGTGGCCAATCCCTCCCTCGGGGACACCACGGTAATCAACGAAAACTTCGACTGTGACGACTCCGATGGTGCGGTCAACCCCGGTTCGGACGAGTACTGCGTCACCGCCTATGACGACAACTGCGACGGCCTTGTCAACGTACCCCCGGAGGGCGGTGCGGTTGCAGATGGCGTCGACTTCCCGGTCGATGCGGACGGAGATGGATTCGGCCACGAGACCGTCACCTACACCGCCTGTGTCGTCGGAACCGCGGTCGACACCACCGTGCCTCCGGACGGGATTCCGGAGTTTGTCACGGTCGACGTCGGTCTCAACACCGACTGCGACGACGGAAACTCGTCCATCAATCCGAACGCCCCCGAGGTCTGCAACGGCGTAGACGACGACTGCGACCCCGCCACAGACGAGAACCTCGTCGCCATCGACACCCTCACGTGGTTCATCGACTCCGATGGTGATGGAAGCGGACTCGATACCACGACGGCCCTCTCCTGTACGCAGCCCTCCGGATTCGCCCCGTCCGATGTGGGGCTGGACTGCAACGACAACGATGCCCTGGTCTCGCCTACCGGAGTCGAGCTCTGCGGAGATGGCATCGACAACAACTGCGACACCTTGATCGACGACCCCTCGGCAGCGGATGCGGTCCAGTACTGGACGGATATCGATGGAGATGGCTTCGGTGATCTGAACAATGCGTCGATCTTTCGATGCTCACAGCCCTCTGGTTTCGCAGACAACCCGTTCGATTGTGACGACCTCGAGAACACCATCGGCGCGCCACCGCCGCAATACCTCGATAGCGATGCCGATGGATACGGGGACCCCCTCGTGGAGCAGATCTCCTGCACAGCGCTCTCCGGCTACGTCGACAACGACCTGGACTGCGATGACACCAACCTGATCATCAACCCGGATACTCCGTGGTACCTCGACGGCGACGGCGATGGGTTCGGTCTGGACGGGTCGATCCTGAACCAGTGCCTGCAGCCGTCTGGCTACTCGGGCGCGTCGGGCGACTGCGATGACGGGGAGCCAACGACCAACCCCGACGCATTCGACATGTGCGACGGCATCGACAACAACTGCAATGGCGATGTCGATGAGGACTGCACCATCGAGCATTGTGGGACCATTGATGCCGACGAGACCTGGGCAACCGGCTTCATCCACCTGGTGACCTGCGACGTTCGCGTGCAGGGCTCTGCAGGGCCGATCCTCACCATCGAAGACGGCGCGGACGTGCGATTCCGCGATGGCACGCAGCTCCGAATCGGCGCCACGGTAGCGCAACCGGGCACGCTACAGGCCTACGGCAGCACCTTGGGTGTGCGGTTCCGGTCCGAGTTCCCGCTCACCCCGGGTGCCTGGGATGGCATCGAGATCGGGCCGGGCGCGGATGTCGCCGCCGTCTCGGTCATCGAGGGGGCGCTCATCGAGCACGCAAACGGCACGGCGATTCGCGTGGACAGCGTCGAGGTGGCGCTGGATGATGTCACCATCGATGGGGCGAATGGGGCGGCGATCACCCTGGATCGCACGGCCGTCCTGGGCATGGTCAACAGCTCCTTGATCAACAACGCGGGCCCAGGGGTCACCTCTTCTGCTGCGGCTCGACTGGGCACCTTCCAGAACAACATCATCACGGGCAACGCTGCAGAGCCATTGATCATCTCGGCGGCCTCGATCGGTGAGATCGACAACGCCAATACCTATGGTGGCAACGGGGTGCCGTTCATCGGCCTGCTCACGGGCGATGTCGACACCGACCAGAACCTCGCGCTGCTCGACGCAGACTACCGGGTCGATGGGACCGTGGCGGTTCGCGGGGGCAGCGCTCCGGTGCTCACCATCGACGATGGGGTGTTGGTCGAGTTCAGCGCTGGCACAGACCTCACGGTCGGCGATGGGGATCGGGGCGGGATTCAGATCAACGGCACCGGCGCCGGGGTCGAGTTCCGTGGAACCCAGGCCACCGAGGGCTACTGGGACGGGATGTATCTGGCCAGCGGCACCGAGGTCGCCACGGTCACTGGGCTGACCATCGCGCACGGCGGCGGCAATGGCTTTGGCAATATCCGCATGCAGGGCAACACAGGGGTGCCTGCGGACGAACGCTTGCTGGTCACTCTGGACAGCGTGGACAGCTCGCTCTCGTCGCAATCGGGCATCGACGCGCGCGATGTGAAGCTCGATATGATCAATAGCCGGCTCTTCGACAACCAAGAGCACGGCGCGGAGATCCTGGGCGTCACATTCTCCCAGTCTGATCTCAGCGGCAACGAGTTCTCCACCAACGCAGATAGTGGCGTTCGCATCTCCCCCGAGTTGGTCGAGCTGCTCACGGGCAACACCTACACGGGCAACGGTCTGCCCATCGAAGTGACCGGCGGGGTGGTGCCAGACAATGCCTCTTGGGTCCAGCTCTCCGAGGACTACTACATCACCGGCCGGATCGACGTAGAAGATGTAGACGCCCCCGTGTTGAGCCTCGAGGCCGGGGTCAGCTTGTACTTCGAGACCAGCGGGCAGCTGCGCGCAGGCGTGTCCGATCAGGGCTCGCTGATCTCCAATGGGGCGGTAGGCAACCCCGTGCGGTGGCTTCCCATCACGGAGTATCTCGGGAACCCCAGCACCCGCGGTGCGTATCGTGGGCTGGAGCTCGGGGCATTCCAGCGCCAGTCCCTGCTCAGCTACACCGAGATCCTGTACTCCGGTCAGGACAACACCCAAGGGGCTCTCTCCGTCACCGGCACCCATCCCAACCCGGTAGAGTTGGACGCCGTTCTGATTCAATACTCCGGCAGTCACGGACTCGTCGCGGGCAATGGCGCGGAGCTCTTCGTTCACGACTCCAGCTTCCTGGACAACGATGACTACGGCGTGCTGTTCACCTCCGACAACACCATCATGGAGCGCGGCACGGGCAACTATGGCTTCGAGTTCAACACCATCGAGGGGAACGGCCTGGAGCCGCTGGTGGTGTTCGCAACCGATGTGGGGCGTGTCAGCCTCAGCAACTTCCTCTCCGACGTGAACTCGCTGGTATCGGCCAACCCGTCCCGGGTGGTCGTGGCAGGGGGGCAGATGCTCCGCGACTCCACCTGGCCCGACCATGGGCTGCCCTATTGGTTGCTCGCGGATATGGATGTAGGCGGTCCGGCGGCACCGTTGTGGCAGATCGATCCCGGCGTCACCATCGAGGTCGAGCCTGGCCTCGAGGTAGGGATCCGCGTGGGTCGAGGCGACTTCCCATCGGGTATGCTCGCGATCGGAACCCCGGCAGATCCCATCGTCTTCACCTCTGCGGCCGCGTTCCCGGCGCGCGGAGACTGGGCGATGCTGGAGCTCGGCGAAGAGTGCGATGCCGAGAACGACAACTGTCGGCTCGACAATGTGGTCATCGAGTATGGCGGGGCCCGTGCTGACGAGGCCTCACTCTCGGTGGTCTTCCGGCAGGTATCCCTCGGTGAGACCAAACCCGTCGTCGTGCAGAACACGCTCGTCCGGGAGAGTGGCGCGAACGGCATCATGTTCGCGTTCTACAACGGCATCGTCACGCCCACTCCCGACCCCGGAATCATCGTGCCGGTGATGTGTGAGGATCTGGACTACGACTACGTGTGCGACGCGGCCAACTACGTCAACCCAAGCGACTCTGTAGACTGGCCGGATGGCTATGACTTCTGCTACGCGGGCGGGTTCCACGGTCAGTCGAACACCTTCTGCGCGTCGAACAACTCGAATGTGTTCGCCCGGAACTTCAGCAATCCCTATATGCCCCGGCGTTGCGAGGACGTGGGCTTGTCGGATGGTCCGCAGACCTGTCCCTGATCCCCGCTGGGAGGCTCCGTGGAGCGTATTGGTGTCGTGAAGGAGGTCGGTGGCGCGGCGCGGGTCATCGACTCATTTGGTGACCGGCGGGCGCTTCGCGCCATGCCCGAGGCACCGGTCGGTAGCTGGGTGTTGGCTCGGGATGGGGAAGTGGTGCAGCTGCTCGCCGAGCCGGGTTCTGGGCTCGCGGACCTGTACGCCATCGCCGCTCGGGCGGGCATCTCTCCGCTCCACGACGAAGCCTGTCTGGCCGAGGCCAGCGCTCTGGTCGGTGCTCCTGGCATCGACGACCCCGCTCTGGTCGATCTCAGCGCTCTGCCTCTGGTGACCATCGATGAGGTCAGCAGCAAGGACCTCGATCAGGCCGTGTGTATCGAAGCATCCGGAGACGGATTCGTGGTCTGGTATGCCCTGGCAGATGCGAGCTGGTTCATTCGGCCGGGTATGGCTCTGTACGAAGCGGCGCTGGCCCGGGGCAGCTCCTACTACCTGCCCGGGTTGGTACTGCCGATGCTGCCCGCCGTGCTCTCGGAGGATCTCATCAGCCTCAACCCGGCGGTCGACCGTCGGGCCATGGTCTTCGAGCTGCACCTCGACTCGGCCGGAAGGCTCAGCGAGAAGCGCCTCCACCGAGCTCGTGTCCGTTGCCGACACAAGCTCGCCTTCGATTGGGTTCAGAGCTTCCTGGATGGCGAACCGGTCGACTGGGATGCGGATGTTCAGGCCAGCCTTCGCCTGCTTCGGGAGGTGGGCGAGCGGCGGATCCGCCTGGCAGAGGAGCGCAATGTCATCCGCTACCGAAGGGCCGAGGTCGATGTTCATCTGGACGGACGCAGCTTCATCGCCCTGGACGGGCCTCGGAATGATGTGGAGCGCTACAACGAACAGATCTCCTTGCTCACCAATATCGAAGGGGCACGATTCCTGCTGGCCGGAGACACCGACGACGATCACATCCAGCCGATCTACCGGGTCCACGAGGCCCCCGGAGAGGAGCGCTTTGCAGAGCTCCGCGCTTCGATCACCGAGATCACTCGGCTTCACGGGCTCGATGCGAAGATCTGGGTCTGGGAACCCGACTCCGAGGGCCTCAATGCCTACCTCGAGCGCTTGCCGGACACCGCGGTCGCACGGGCGATCCATCGCCAGGCCATGATCGCCAATCGGCCCTCCCACTACGCAAGCACACCGGGCCTGCACTACGGAGTCGGCGCGGATGTCTATGGTCGATTCACAGCACCTATGCGCGAGGTTGTGGGGATCTTTCTGCACAACGAGGCCTGGGAGAAGCTGCGCGGGGCACCTTTCGACGTGCCAGCCGGCTACGAAGGAGATGCGCTTCGGGAACGGGTGATCGCATCTTCGAACAAGGCCCGGATGCTGCAGCGAAAGTTCGACAGAGAGGCCAACCGCCTCGTGCTGGATGACTTGTTTGCAGAGGCCAAGTCCAGCGGACGCCTCGAAGAAGGCACCGTCCTGGGGGTCACCTCCACTCGGGTACATGTGCAGCTGGACTCGCCGCGGATCGATGTGAAGGTCTATGTGCCCCACATCGAGAAGCAGTGGTCCGTAGAGCTTTCGGCCTCCAAGGCGAAGACCGCACTGCTCGACTCAGCGGGAGAGGTCAGGCTTCGAATCGGAGATCGCGTGCGCCTTGGGGTCACGGGCCGTGACCATAAGCGAGATCGCTGGGAGCTCGATCTGAAGCGGCTGGGTACAGAGGCTTGAGCCTCAGTCGAGGCCGCCCTCGCTGATGAAGCTGTCGGTGGCATCGAATACATTGGCCATACCACTGGCGAGAGCCGCGATGCGCAGGTCGTCCCCGATGACACCATCGAGAGAGCTGGTCACCTCGCTCCAGGTGGAGGTGAAGCGAATCGTCTCGCCGGGAGTGGCCTCGTACCAGAGGTCGATGGAGAAGGAGAGCTGCAGGCAGTTCTCGCCGGACTCGTTGCAGCCTACTTCTGGAATCCAGCTACGCGCGATGATGGCGGGGCCGATGTCGCGGGCGTAGACCCACTTGTAGTCCTTGTTGAGGGTGTACGGAATGGTGACGCCGAAGTTGCTGGTAGTGATGTCGTTCACGGTGTCGACGCGCCCTTCTTCCGCATCGGTGAACAGGGTGGCGTCCCCGCTGACAGACCGGAGATAGGCTTCGTAGTTGCGGGGATTGCTGAATACCTGGTCGTCGAGCACCATCGTCTGGGCATGGACCTGGATGTCATGGGGAGAGACCCCCGCGACGGCGGCTCCGAGGAGTCCATCGAAGACCCGCTCGGGATGATCGAGGGTGGCGACGTTCTCGGCGGGAAGAGGGGTGAGCCGGTAGCCGTCCTGGGCGTCCTCTGCGGTGGAGTTCTCCTCGAGCCATGGTGCGAGGTTGACCATGGCGTCTTCGAGGCTGCGATCGTCTTCCCAGACGGAGAGCATGAACGAAGCGATCTGTTCCATCTCGGCGGGGGCGGGCTCGCGCTTGCGGGCGCAGCCGATACTGGCGAGGCTCGCGAGGAGCAGGGTGGACCGCATCATGGGGAGCACTCGAGGGGACGGTCGGCTGCGGCCATGCACAGGGCATTGGGGAGCTCGGCGCTCTGACCGGCGGCTTCGGCCCAAGCGACCCATTCCGAAGCGATGGATGCGGAGTCTCTTCGGAATTTTTCTGCTTTTATCTTATTTTTTCGGGTGGGTGTGTCGAGCCAGGTGAGCTCCCATTGTTGCCAGCGGAGGTGGTATGCGAGAGCGCGCACGCGATACAGATCGTCGATCAGCCCGACGTATGCATCGCCCGTCGTGGTGTGGGCCTCGAGGGAGGCGATATCTGCCCACTGGAGTGCGGCGTCGAACTGTTCGGGACCTTGGGAGAGCAGGAGCTCGGCGAACCCGGCGGTGAGCTGCGGGTCGGCGTCGCGGAGGTCGCCGAGCCGGCGGATGGTCGCGGGATCCAGGCTGACTGGGCGGGTGGCGGCTGGGGTGAACAGCGCGACCCCGTTGTCTTGGGCATCGGAGTCGCAGTTGGCCCGTGAGACGGCCAACAAGGTCGCCACATCGAACTGAGGAGAGTTCACATCGGCGGTGGTCCCGCCGAGGGACTGGATGGGAACCTGAACCAAGTTTCTCTGCGGGTGGATCTGGTAGCGGACGGTGCGTGGGATGTGGCCAGGCGCTGCGACCGTGATGCTGAGGACCTGCCCGGCTACGAAAGGGGCGGGGAGTTGATCTTGAGGATAGATCGACCGGCCCGACCACTTGCCGGTGCGGTGATTCACCCGGTGCCGCAGATTCTCATCATCGATGCGAACGAACGCGGTGGGAACGACCTTATCGGCGTCGTCGACCACCTGCACGATGAGCTTCAACCCGTCGCTGGGTGCGGCGAGTGCAGACGACACCAGAGTGAGCAGCGCGAGGAACATGCGGTATCCGGGTGGTAGAGGGACAGGTTTGCAGCATATCATCGCCTGAGTGCGACCCGGAAGAAGAGTCTGTGCTCCGGTGTAGGGTCGAGGTGGAGGTCGGATGTTGGTACTCGCGATTGCGGCGCAGGCGTTCACGCCGGACGAGGTCGTTCAGCGCGTCGCCGAGACCCGTGGGCTGCGCTCAAAGAGCATGATGGCGGCCGAGATGCCGACGATTCCCGAGGACGCCTACAGGAAGGCTGCGGAAGGGAAGACCGAGACCGGGCTGGTCTCGGTCGATGGCTACAAAGCGAAGAAGGCCTGGGGCGTCGGGGTGGTCAGTCGCTCGATCGCGAGCTTTTATGCGGCCGTCAACGACGATGCCAGCAAGCCGAGATACGGTCGGCTGTCCTTCACGGAGGTACTCTCCGGAGGCCTCTGCGGCGAGGACCGCGTCGTGTTCATGTACCTGCCGGTGACCATGCTCACAGACCGCTACTGGGTCTCCGATGTTCGGCAGAATATGGCGCTGATGGATGCCTCCAGCGGAGCCGTGCGCGAGATGACCTGGGCCACCCGGGATCCCGTGGTACCCGCGGGGAAGCGAGCACGGGACTTCATGCAGAAGGGCATGCCCATCGCGTTCGCAAAGGGAGCTTGGTACCTCACCGAGCTCGACGCGGATCACACCCTTGTGGAATATTGGACTTGGACCGACCCTGGGGGCTACGTGCCGGCAGGACTCGCCAGCAGCTTTGCGGCGGGGGGCATCAAGGACACGATCGAGTCGATGGCTCGGCTCGCTGGGGATGGGCCACGCTGCGCGGTGAAGTAGCCCGATTATTCCTGCTGGGCGGGCTCCTGATCGCCCTGACGGGGTGCTTCGAGGGGTTCGTCGGGCTGCACACCCGGGTCCTGTACGACGTCGGGAGCCAGTCCTTTCGGGTGGAGCGCCGTCTACAGGGCGTGAGCGCGGTGTTTCTGGGGTGCTCCGAGGCTGAGGATTGTGTTCGGGCCATCGACAGAGCGGTGAAGCTGGAGTCCACGGCCGCGGATCGAGCACTCTCCGACAGGTTGGCGCAGCGGCTGGTGGATTCTGGTGCGGTTGACGTGCGGATGAGCCTCGAACGCATCGGGGATTCCCTCGATGTGGTGGTCGAGTACTCGGCTCCGGTGGGCTCCAAGGCTGCGATCGATACCTTCATCCGTCCGGAGTGGGTTGGGGTCGGTGACAAAGGCTCCTATCGGTTGGTGGTCGATGCGCAGGACTCCATGGGAGAGGTGCCCGCGGGGGTCGAGATCAGGCGCACACCGGTCGACTCCAATGGCACATGGAAGACGGCTTGGGTGTACGGGAAGCGGGTTCGGGATGTGGCCTATCGGATGGGCGTCGACGAGCAGGTCGAGCCCATCTTCTCTCGAGTTCCGAAGCTCGCGAGGCAGCTCGAGCGGGCGGGGCTGCTGGACACTCCCGAAGGCTCGGAGGTCCGGATCGCCACATCCAAGTCCACGAAGCCCACCAAGCCCGCCAAGCGGCCGAAGGAGCCGGTTGCTGCAGTCCCGGATCAACCCGAACAGGCCCCGCCGCAGACGGTTGGCCAGATGTTCATCTACGCGCCGAGAATCCAGGGCGCACTCTCCGAGGCCATCGCTACCACGGCCTCGCGGGCACTCGAGCCCGGTGTGCGTAGGTGCCATCAAGCCAGACTGGACGCGGGCGTGGTGCCGCAGGGCTACGCCTTCGCCGATGCGACGGTCCGGGCGGATGGGTGGCTGCTCTCCTACAGCGTCTATGGAGAGGTCGACGATCCCGTGCTGATCTCCTGTATGACGAGTCTGATGGACGATTGGTCCTTCCCTGGCTGGGACGGTCCAGACGGGTCGGTGGCAGAGGTGAGTGTGCCTTTTCAGTTCCGAGGCGAAGCCGAACCGGCTCGAAAGCGGCGGACGCGGTAGAGTGCTGTGCGGAACACGATGCCTCCGTGGGGCGTTGTGCGCTCGAACAGGAGAGAGCGGTTGGCCATGCGCTTTTGGATATTCTGGTTGTTCGCCACGGGGGCATCTCCCATGGCGCTGGCCGGGAAGAAGGATCAGCCCTCGCTTAGCTCGGAGGAAGCGGGCGCCGAGCTGTACCGGTTGCGAGAGGAGATGGATGGCCTCGCCAAGCGCACACAATGGGCCGGTGTCGAGCGCGCGTATGCACGCATGCTCCAACTCCAGGTCCCACTCACCACACACTCCCACTACACGGCGGCTCTAGCGGCAGAGGCCAGGGGGGATATGCGCGAGTCTTGGGTACGGCTCGTGCGTGCATTGAGAGAGCAGGCGAGCCCAGAGATGGTCGGTCCCGATGGGGGGGTGTTCATCGAGAACACGCTTCCGGAAGTCGTCGATGTCGACAGCGAGTCCGGTCAGGCGGCCCGGGCCGCATATGATCAGCTGCGCACTCGCTATGGCCGGGTTCAGATCACCGTCCACAAGACCCGCCTACCGGCGTTGATCCGGGTCGGAGCCAAGCCCTTCTCCAAGACCGAGCGGGGGGCGATCGAGCGTGGACAGCGGTCGCTCTCCGCGCGCTTCGAGTACGCCGGGCTGCTGCCCGTGGGCCGGTATATGGTGGATGGGGAGTTCTTCGAGGTCCAGGCCGGAGAGGTCTACGAGGTCAAGGTCTCGAAGCGCTGATCAACGCGGCGTTGTCTTCAGCGGTCGAGTAGTGCAACCACTTCGGCGCCTCCCACTCGACGCGAGGGTGGTCATCGGTGTTGAGCCAGCCTGTTCCTGCAAGGCGCCGGACTCCATCGGGGTCGAGGGTGGGCTCGATGGGCATTCCGGAGGGAGGCTTTGGGCCGGAGACCAGGAGCACATCCGACCCAGGAATCGTCTCGTAGAGCCAGACGTCGCCCATCACAGCCTGGAAGGTGCGAACCAGTCCGCGGAACTCCTCTGGGCCCATGCCGTACAGTTGTACCCACTGGCAGAACACGCCTCCCTGCCGCAGACGGGATCTCCCGAGCGCCCAGTATTCGACGGTGAATAGGCTGGAGACTCCTGAGATCCAGGGGTTGCTGGGCTCGCTGATGATCACGTCGTACAGTCGTGATTCCCGTTGTAGGATCGCACGTGCATCGTCCACGACAAGGGTGGTCCGTGGGTCGTCGAGGGGGCGGCCGTTGGCGTGATCGAAGTAGTGGCTGGCCGTGACGACGGAGGGCTCGAGCTCGAAGATGACGAGCTCCTCTACGCGGGGGTCCCGGAGCACCGAACCGGCAGTGACCCCCGAGGCCAGCCCTACGACAGCGACGCTCGTGGGATCCCGTGCGAGGGTGACGGGGATCTCCCCAGAGAGGATCTGAGTGGGCATATCGTCGCCGGTGCTGGCATCGAACTTCCCGTTGATGGATAGCCACACATTGCCCGTCGCTTGAGACCGGCCGACCGCTACCGCCGCAGTCTTCCCATGATCGTAGTAGAGCAGATCCCAGTTTTGGGATGCGTACTGGCGGATCGCCTCGGGGCTCGGGTCCACGAAGTCCGACACGCGGAGGTGGACGCCGACCGCGTAGATGCGGGCATCCCAGGATGGGAGCAGGGTGCCGAGGCACAACAGGAGCAGCGGGGCGGCGAGCCAGCGACGCCCCCCCACCCAGACCGCGGCGCCCGCGGCGGACACGGCGAGCACGACCACCGTCGTGCGGGGTTCGAGGACCGGGAGCAGGAAGAGACCGCCGAGCAGCGCCCCGGCCGTAGAGCCCAGCGCGTTGGAGCCGTAGAGCCAAGCGCTCGCGCTGCCGGTGGTCGAGTTCGATGCCATACGCATGAGCCCCGCGAAGGCGAGCCCGCTGGCAGCCGGAGCCCCGGCCATCCAGGCTGCGGCGAGGGCGGCGTTTCCCATCCACAGGTACTCCGGGCCGAGGATCCTGTACGCGAATCCGAGGCCATAAGGAAGGAATGGCCAGGTGATCGCTCCGAGAAGGGCGAGCGCTCCCAGTCCAACCAGTCCGGTACATGCGGCCCGTACCGGATCAGCCGGCCAGGCCCGTCCCACGGCGCTGCCCACTGCGATCGTCCCAAGAAATACGGCGAGGACGAGCCCCATGGTCTGGACCGTAGCCCCAAGGGCGACGGATGCCAGGCGCATCCACACGACCTCGAGGCCGAGCGCGACGAACCCCGCTGTGGCAGCTGCACCGAGGAGTGCGAGAGGGGGGCGAGCGGGCGGCCGTGGATCATTGCGAGCCCAGGGGCCTGCGATCAGTGCCGCGATGGCGGCCGAAGCGCCGAGCCCCGCAGCGACCAGCTCGGCCCCGCGCAGGCCTAGACTGGGGAGGGTGACAAAAGTCGTGAGGAGCACGCCGAGCACAGCGCCGGCGGTGTTTGCGACGTACAGCGTGAGCGCCGACCGGGCGGGGAGAGCGCGCGCCAACACCGGCCAGGTCGCGCCGAGGGCGAAGGATGCCGGGAGAGGAGTGAAGGCCGCGAGTCCGGTCGGTATCCCGGACAGGACGAAGGGGAAGCACAGCGCCCATGCTGCGGCGAACAACTCCAGCGCCGCGTAGGAGTGAGGCACGCGTCGGGTGTCTCGGGGCGCCCATTGCGCTGCGAGCCCGCCAAGCGCCATGCCGAGCATGAACGTACCGAGGGTCCAGGCTGCCGCGATCGCGCTTCCGCCGAGGACGACAGAGAGCCGGCGGAGCCAGGCTGATTCGTAGCTGAGAGCCGCCGCACCGGACGCCAATGCGATCGTGCTCCACGTGAGCGCACTTTTGGACATGGAGGCGCGGTATAACGGTGCCGCATCTGGAGGAGGGGCGGATTCTCCTATCCCTGCTGTTCCCCGTCATCGCTGCCGAGCCCGGATTCGACGCTCACGGTCCCAAGCTGGCCGCGCACGATGCCGATCTTCGTGACCCGCTGTATGTACAGCGCCCCGGGCTCATGCGCGCGGGCGACTACTTCGGCGCCGTGGTCTTCGAGTACGCCGAGGCTCCATTGGTCCAGGCCGTCCAGGGAGATCTGGGGGTCATCGCCGAGAACCCTGTCGTAGACGACCTCGTGGCGGGCCAGATATCCATCGGAGGTGCATTTCACGAACGCCTCCGACTCGACCTGCTCGCGCCGGTCTATCTCACATCTCTGGGGCTCGATGGACGGCAGGGTCCAGCGATGGGAGATGTGCGGCTGTCAACGATGGTCAGCTTGCTCGCCCCGGAAGATGTACCCACCGGATCCGGTGGGCTCGGGTTGGGCCTCATCGGCCAGCTCGATCTTCCCAGTGGTGACCACGACCGCTTCTTGGGTCGAGGAGTGGCGACGGGCGGTGGCAAGCTCGCCGCGACCTGGGAGTTCCGTCGGGCAACCATCACGGCCGATGGCGGTGTGGAGGGGGCTCCTTCTGTGGGTCTCGACAACCTCACCGGAGGGCCGCTTGGCGTCGGTGGTCTGGCCTTCGGCATATTGGTTCGAGACGAGGCCAGCCTCAATGTCGAGGTGATCGCGCGTGCTCCATTCACCCCATCCACCGTCCCGCGAACGGGGTTCCACTCCGAGGCCGTGGTGTCGGTTCGGGGGCGCTCCGACAAGGGCGTGGGCTGGGTTGTCGGTGGTGCGGGTGGCCTCACAGAGGGTGTGGGGGTCCCGGCATTCCGTGCCTTCCTCGGCTTTGGCTTTGGGCATCATGAGCCCCCAGAGCTCGCTGATGTCGACACCGAGGGGCGGCTCACCATACGGGATCAGTGCCCGCTCCAGCCCGAAACAGTCAATGGCTGGAAGGACGAGGACGGCTGCCCAGACACCCTCGGTGCGATGTCGGTCGACGTGCAGTTCCGGGGGCGTAGCTGGCCCTCACAGGTCGAGATCACGGGTCCCGATGGCGTGCAGACCGTACAGGTCGGGGAAGACGGTCTCGTTCTCGATGCACTGCCCGGTACGGCCTGGTCCGCACGGGCGGTCACCGATGACTGCCTCGCGGGCACGGGCAGCGCGGTCGCGAAGGAGGGCGGAACCGCTCTCTCCGTCGAGCTTCAGACGGTCTTCGATGCTCGCATACGGGCTGTCGTGTTGACGCCCACCGGCGAACCGGTGCCCAGCGCGGTGGCGGTATGGCGAAGCGAGTCCCGGCCACACTGCGTGCCCGAAGGGGTCCAGGAGGTGGAGGAGGGCGTGCTCGAACAGAGCGTGGGTCCGGGTCAGCATGTGCTCAGCGTCACCGCCGAGGGGTACACCTCCGCCGAGACCCTGTTCAATGCACGCTCGGATGCCGTGGAAGAGGTGGTCATCCTCCTGAACGAGACCCGTGTGCGGGTGGAGGCGCAGCGCATCGTCATCACCGACAAGGTCTTCTTCGAGACGGGCAAGGCTGCGATCAAGCCCGAATCGTTTGGACTCCTGGACGAGGTCGCGACGACCATCCTGACCAACCCACAGGTCGGGCGGGTAGAGATTGCGGGTCACACCGACAACCAAGGTTCTGAGACCTACAACCAGCGTCTATCACAGCAGAGGGCGGAGTCCGTTCGAGACTATCTGGTCGCCAAGGGCGTGGTCTCCAAGCGCCTGGTTGCTTCGGGCTACGGGGAGACCCGGCCGGTCGACACCAACCGGACTACGAGCGGTCGTGAGCGCAACCGGCGTGTGGAGTTCAACCTGCTCGATGCACCAGAGGAGCCCTGATGATCGCTCTACTCGGGACCCTCGCGCTCGCGGATGATGCGGTGGAGCTTCGACGCCTGGAGCTCTCGGTGTCGGAGTCCCGAGGTCGCAATGGCGGTGTGGTCATCTTCTGGCCCCGGGTCATTCCGGCTACGCTCGACAACGAGGTCTCCTCGCTGGCTGCAGAGCTACAGGCCAGGCTGATCGACGTGGCCACCCGCGCTACGCCGCTCGCCCACCGAGATATCCGTCCGAGCCCAGAGCGGGTCTGCCCGAGGGACCGGGGGTGCAAAGCGGTATCCCTCGGCGTGCTGATCGGGCAACAGGATGGCGGCTGTGTGGCGGTAGCCGTGCTCGGTCCGCCAGGTGTCGCCGACCTGGAGCTGATACCGCTCGCCGGTGTGGTCGAGCTGGCCGCAACCCAGGTTCCGTTCCGTTCCCCCCCAGAGGATGTAGTGACGATTCGGGAATTCGTCCCCTGCTCCACTCTCCCAGAGGTCCTCGACGACTCGGGGCTCGTGATGCGCGTGCGCGAGGCCCTTCGCCAGTAGTCAGTGCGTGGACTTCGCGCCGGAGAGACGGCCCTTCTGGAACCACTGGGACTCCTCTGGCGTGGTCGCTGGCGCGCTGTACTGGAGATAGTTGTCCGAGCTGCCCCAGTCCTGCCAGGTGAGGCTCACGACGTCCTCGATGGGAATCTCGATCTCCTCGGGGCCCATCGGCATGGCCAGCTCGAAGGTCTTGTACTGGAGGGGGCCGATCAGCACGGTCCCGGATGCGAGCTCGACGCGCCAGTCGCCGCTGGGGTCTCCGATGGGGGCGATGCTGCGGCACTCGCTTAGCCAGGGGGCGAAGGTCCCCATGGAATTGGTGAGGGTCACGCGGGTGCTCTCGGGGTCGATGAGCAGGTCGTCGCCGTGGGTGGTCTTCACCCGGAACACCTGGGAGTCTGGCCAGTCCTCGGCGCCGGGCGTCTGAAATCTCCCCATATGGTTCATGTCCAGATCGATGGTCACCAGCTCGTTCCCCATCGACAGACCCATCTGGAGTTCGGGGTCCGTCCATCGCCCGCGCAACTCGGTCCCGTTGCGAAGCCACACGGTCACGAATCCGTTGCTGGCGTCGAGGTCATGACCCTCTACTGGAACCACTTCTCCAACATCTTCCAGGGGAATCGCGATCACCCCGAGGGCTCCGTCGAGCTGCAGCACCTCGGTCCAGACCTCGCCCACCATCACCTGAGAATCATCGAGGGTGACCCGGACTGAGGCGCCATCAGAAGATCCCATACAACCTGTGAATAGTAGCCACACGAGCATCGCTTGACCCCGCATTGTTCTACCTCTCGAGCGCTTGTGAGAGGTCAGAAACCGGGGGCCGCGTCTGGTTCGTCACAGGATGTCTCAGGGGAATCGAAACTGGACGATGAGTCAGAACTCAAGCTACGCTTATTCTGGCCGATGGGTCAGAACAGCCTGGGGGGCTGGGATGTACAACTTCGATGCGTACTACTACGCCATCATCGAAATACTTAGGACAGCGGACGAGGAAGCGGCTCTTGGGCTGCTGGGTATGTCTGGCGAGGCCGAGCTGGTCATGCTGCTAGAAGGACAGACCACAGCTGCAGAGGCCCTGGCCTATGCCAAGCTCATGTTCGAGATCGGCATGGACGAGGTCGCCCATGAGGTCGTGCGCGCTGTGATGTCCGCGTCGATTCGACCGACCGTTCGGGTCGAGGCGGGGCTGCTGGCTACCGCCTGAACCGGGGGGCCGGCATCCACCCTACGGGACGTAGATGGTGGTGAAGGTGTAGCTGAAGTCCGGCGCGGTGTAGTCGCTGGTGGCGTTGATCGGCACCCATGCGCTGTCGACGCTCGAGTAGGCCATCATGAACGCGCCGTAGGAGGTGCCGTTGTACTGGAAGTCCGAGTGGTAGCCGTAGCCAGCGGTGCCCTGGAAGTCTGTGGGTACCGTGATGCCGAAGCTTGCGCACTGACCGGCGGGCGTCCACTCGATCAGGTTGTCGCCGAAGAGAACCGCCATGCCGAAGTCGCAGGGGTTACCGTCGTCATCGACACAGGTTCGGGGCAGCGGGTCCGGGGTGATGCCGGCGGAGACCGCGTCGACCGCGTCGTAGGTGACCTGGCACAACGCATGGGTGGCGTCGCTCTGGTAGTTGATCTCGAAGATCTCGACTCCGTCGTAGGTCTGGGTGGCCGGGTCCGCACCGGTGATGGTAGCGGCTCCCCGGAAGCTGTGGGGGCTGCCGCTGGGCGCCGGGGCATCACAGTCGCCGTTGTCGTTGCCGAACCCGTTGCAGCTGGCGAAGTCGGGGTAGCCCCAGGTCCGGAAGGCCCCGTTGTCACAGCTGCCGTCTCCGATGTAGCTGGTCGGATAGCAGTTGGACTGGCAGTCCACCGTACCGTCGCCCACCGCTGTGAAGTCACAGAGATCGCCAATGTCGAGAATGGTGGGGCAGGCGCCTGGGGTTGCGACGGACACGTCTGTGTCGATGGCCCACTGGTTGATGTCGAAGAAGGTGCCCACACCGGTGGTCGCGTATCCCTGGCGCATTGCGACGCTGTTGGTGTACTCCCAGAGCTCGCCCGTGCCATCGACGCCGGCCTCACCGTACTCATCGAGGACGGTGGTCGCGGGGTCGAAGAGCTGGTAGGTATCGTCGCCATTGCCGGAGATGGTGACGCCGTTGGCGAGGTCTGCTGCAAAACCGTACTCGGCGGTGAACAGAGCCTGATCCCGTGCGATCACGTAGGCGTCGCCGGGCTGGAGCACGACCGCGCCAAGTGTGAGGTTGGATGAGGTCGTGTTGGCATTGGCGAACCGGCGGATCTCGAGCCCGTTGAGGTTGACGGGCACAGAGCCCTGGTTGCACAGCTCGATGTACTTGATGTCCGGCGTGGTGGGGTGGTCCATGACCTCGCTGATGATCAGGTTGGTGTAGTCGGTGAAGACCGGGTCGGTGTCGGCGTCTGCATCGGAATCTGCGTCCGCGTCGGTGTCTGCGTCGGCGTCTGTATCGGCATCCGCGTCCGAGTCTGCGTCCGCGTCGGTGTCGGCATCTGCGTCGGTGTCGGCGTCTGCATCCGAGTCTGCGTCCGCGTCGGTGTCTGCATCCGCGTCGGTGTCTGCATCCGCATCCGTGTCGGCGTCTGCATCCGAGTCTGCGTCCGCGTCGGTGTCTGCATCTGCGTCGGTGTCGGCATCCGCATCCGAGTCTGCGTCCGCGTCCGTGTCTGCGTCCGCGTCCGTGTCTGCGTCCGCATCCGTGTCGGCATCTGCGTCCGTGTCTGCATCTGCGTCCGTGTCCGTGTCGGCATCTGCATCCGCGTCGGTATCGGCGTCGGTATCCGAGTCCGTATCTGCATCTGCATCGGTGTCCGCGTCTGCATCCGAGTCTGCGTCTGCGTCGGTATCCGAGTCGGAATCCGCGTCTGCGTCGGTATCCGTGTCGGAATCCGTGTCGGTGTCGGTGTCGGTGTCGGTGTCGGTGTCGGTGTCGGTGTCGACTTCGATGACCGGGGTGTTGGGCTTGCTTCCCGTACAGGCCGAGACGACGAAGAGGATGCTGAAGAGTGGGATGGAGCGCATGGTCACCTCGAGTCCGTGAGCCGGACGTTCAGAAGTGCCCAAGTAGCCCGAGTTCGGAGCGTGTCAACGGAGGATTCAGAGGGCCGTGTCGCTGCCTGCGGTGTCGCTCTGCGCGGTGTCCGATGTCCCGGTGTCGGGAGGTGTACAGTCGCCCCCGTCGAAGGCGAAGGCGGCGCAGTTGAAGTTGGCGAATGGGAAGATGGATCCTTCGTCGCAGGTCCCGTCGCCGACGAGAGCACCGGAAGCACAGGCACCATCGCAGTCCAGACCGAGCTGAAGAGCCGTGTCGCAGATCTCAGGTGCAGTATCTACGGAGCCTGAGTCGGGGCCGCCTGAGTCGGGGCCGCCTGAGTCGGGGCCGCCTGAGTCGGGGCCGCCTGAGTCGGGGCCGCCTGAGTCGGGGCCGCCTGAGTCGGGCGCACCGGAGTCTGGGGTGCCGGAGTCGCCGCCCGAGTCCGCATCGGTGTCGGCGTCGGTATCGGCATCTGCGTCCGTATCGGCGTCGGTATCCGTGTCGACATCGGTGTCGGTGTCGGTGTCGGTGTCGGTCTCTGTGTCGGGTGGAGTGCTCTTGCACGAGGGCCCGAACATCAGCAGAATCGCGGCGGTCCATACGAGTGTGCGCATTGTCTCTCCGTGGACAGCAACCTACGCGGTCGCGCGGCGACTGTCACCCGGTGTCACCTGTTGCGGAGGGAGCGGGGCAATCTCCGCCATCCCAGCCGAACTGCGAGCAGTTGAAGTCCGGGGCACCCCAGGGCCGCGGTGTGCCGTCGTCACAGAAGACCCCGTCGCCGATGTAGTCGGTTGGCCAGCAGACTCCGTTGCAGTCGGCCGTACCGTTGGAGGCGGGATCTGCCGTATCGCAGGTGATGGCGAATAGACCGGTCTCGATGGTGCCGCTATCCGTGGCAGGTGCGGTGTCGAAGCCCGCCGTCGCCGTGTCGGCCGTGGTTTGGGTATCCGTGTCGGCGTCCGCGTCCGTGTCCGCGTCGGCATCCGCGTCCGCGTCTGCGTCTGTGTCCGCGTCGGTATCGGTCTCGACCGGCACCGTGGCGGGTCGAGGGCAGCCGACCAGGAGCAGCGCGAGCAGCCCGCCCCTCAGATCGACACCATCAGGCCTGTGGTGTTGTCCTTTCCGCCCGCATCATTGGACGCGTTGACCAGAACTCGGACCTGACGGCGGATGTCGAGAGATTTGTCGGTCAGCTCGGCGAGATGGGTCTCCGGAATCTCTCCCCACAGGCCATCGGTGCAGAGGAGGACCCGGTCGCCTGGCTTCAGATCGGCCTGGAACACGTCTGGATCGGCGTCGCCCTTGTTCCCGAGGAATTGCAGCAAGACATTGCTTCGGGAGTGCGTGCGTGCCTCTTCGCGGGTGAGCTTTCCGGCCTCGACCATCGCGGAGACCATGGAGTGATCTTCGGTCAGTGGCGTGAGTTTTCCATCGCGGATTCGGTAGGCTCGAGAGTCTCCGACGTGGCCGATCCAGGCGCTACCGTCGGACCAGAGGAGGAGCACCACCAGGGTGGTTCCGGTGGGACGTGCTTTGTCCTTGGAGAGCTGCTGGACGGCGTAGTTCGCCGTCTCGATGACCTCACGGAGCGTAGACTCGACCTCCTTGGGCTTGGGATGTGAGCGCGCGAGCAAGGTAGCAGCGGCTCGGATCGTGGTCTCGACCGCCGTAGCGCTTGCGACTTCCCCAGCGGCGTATCCCCCCATGCCATCGGCCACAGCGAACACATCCGCGTCGCCGACACGCCGCCATCCCCAGCAGTCTTCGTTGCCAGAGCGTTTGCGCCCCACGCTGGAGAGCGCAGATGCCCGACGCACCGTCTTCTTGAGCTGCAGGGAGCGCGCGAAGCCGCGAAGCTGCCGCTGGAAGGTCGTGATCTCGGGAAATCCCCCGACGGAGGCTTCCTGGAAGAAGGCGATGGTGTCGGTCTGATCGAGTGGTACATAGGGCAGCAGGAGCGAGCCGAGCATCCGGGCGGCGTCGTGAGCTACGGGATCGCGCGGATGTACAGGTCGGGGACGGGCTTCGCGGATGTCCAGATCCCAGAGTCGAGACCCGTTGACCCCCACGAGCACGTGCTCGGGGCCGAGCCGGTCGAGCACGAACCCGTTCGAGAGGAGCTCGATGATTCCGGCTGCGAGCGTCCATGCTCCCGATAGCAAGGTGCGCGGCCGGAGCGGGGCCGGCTCGTCGACGAGCAGGGCTTCTTCAGCGATCTCGTGGAAGGCGAGGAGCTGCTCGCGATAGCGGTAGAGCACGATCGGACTGTTGATCGCCGGGTGTTCGATCTGGGCGGCCGCGAAGCTGTGGAAGGACTCGTTTCCCACGGAATTCCAGCGGGAGGAGAGGAGAAAGCGACGCTTCGTGATGGGTTGCTGGCAGTACTCGCAGCTGGGCGAGTTGGGTGGATTGTGCTTGTTCCCGCAGTTCCAGCAGATGAGGGTGTACCAGCGCGGCTTGCGGTTGTGGGCCAGGTAGTAGGTGCGGCCTGGACCCATGGAGAGCAGTCGCTCGACGGTGAGGTGCAGTCCGATCGCCATGCCGGGCGCGAAGTTCTTGGGGCGGGCGGGGGAGCTCTCCATGCCTTCCTTCATCAGTCCTGGATGTATCCGAGTTCGCGGAGCATTTGCTGTTCTTCGTCGGTGAGTTCCACGCCGATGTTGCCCCAGGTGGGCCCAGCGTACGTGAGTTCGGATTCCGGCGCAGGCATGGGGCCCTTGAGAGCGGAGAAGGGGCCCCAGTCTCTCGTGGCCGTTCGAAGTCGCACGGAGCCGTCGGGCGGCACGACGGAGAAGCGTGTGCCCGCCTCTACCTTGGCGGAGCGAGCAGTGGGCCCATCGAACCAGAGGACCCCGCCGTCGCTCGTCCGTAGGTCCCCCGCCGCAGTCGCGGTCCACGGGGCGCCGAGCCGAGCCGTGAGTACAGACAGGAGCTCTTTGAGTGTATCGGGATCGGGAGTGAGATCCCCCTCACAGCGGGGATCGGTGCCCAGGTCGCAGACCTCGAAAGCCCCCTTGCGCACATCGACGATCAGGTCGCGTCCGCGGTGGTGGATGCGCATCTGCAGGGTCTCGAACCGGGAGGTCTCGGCGTACCGACCGCTGGTCCCAAGAAGCCCGCCGGAGGCGAGCTGAGCGCGCCGATCTCGCCCTTCGTCTTGGGGGTGCTGGGTGCCGCCGAGAGCTGCGAGGGTGGGGGCGATATCCTCGGTGCCGGACCGTTCGCTCACGACCTGGGCGCGAATGCCGGGGCCCGAGACCACCAGGGGCACGTGGAGCTGTTCTGGGTAGAGGGTGTGAGCATGGCCCCAGGAGCCGCGCTCGCCGAACTCCTCGCCATGATCGGCGGTGACCATGACGATGAGCTGTCGTCCCGAAGCACGCCAGCGCTCGACATATTGGCGCAGCTGGTCGTCCACATACGCGATCTCCTCGTCGTACTGGGCGATCTGGTGTGCGAGCTGCTCGTCGTCGATCATCCGCTTCTTGTAGGAGCGGTAGTTCTTGTAGACGGCGTCACCGGGCTTGGCTGGGCGGTCGAAGCGGGTGTTGAAGGGCTCCGGCGCGTTGTAGGTGTAGTGCACATCGTAGAGGTGGACGAAGGTGAACAGCGGGGAACCGTCGGGCTGTTGTTGGGCCCAATGGAGCGCGTTTGAGAACACCTCCTCCGCGTCGACCACGCCGCTGTTGTTCGCTTTCGGGTTGGTGATTCCGAAGTCCTGAAAGTAGTCGAAACCACGTTCAAACCCAAACTTACGGGACACGAATAGCGTGGAGACGACCCCGGCTGTCCGGTAGCCACTCTCCGAGAGGGTCTGTTGAAGGAGCGGGATGCCGGGACCGATGCGTACCTCATCCTCGATGGCGCCATGTCGGTCGGGGAGCAGACCGGAGAGCATCGTGGTGTGGGATGGCAGGGTCCACGGAGCGGGGGACCAGAAGTCGGAGTACCGGGTACCCTCGCGGGCCAGAGCGTCGATGAAGGGCGAAGTGGGCCGCTCGTATCCGTAGCAACCGAGGTGATCCGCACGGAGCGTGTCGATGGAGACCAGGAGGATATCGGGCCGCTCCGATGGGGCGGGAAGCGGAGCGTCGGGTGTGTAGCCCTTGGGCAGGTGAGTGGGGGGAGACAGCTTCCACGGGCGGGTGGCGCGGTCGACCGTCGCGCGGAGCATGGCGACCTCGGCGCGGCGCTGCTCGACGCGGACCTCCAGATGATCCACATCCTCTTGGAGCTTCTGCAGCCGCGCGGGTGCGCAGGCCACCAGTCCGAGCAGCATCAGCCGCCTCGTTGGGAACGCCACGCGCGACCTCCGGTGATCACGACCGCGTTGTCGGGGTTTCCGATGGTGAGAGCATCCAATAGCACATAGGGGCCGCCCTTCGGGGAACTCACCCGAATCTCGAATGGACCACTGCCTTCGAACTGATGTTCAACGGTGGCTGGACCGGCGGCGAACTGAGTGGTATCGCCGAGGGTGAAACTGGCCTGTCCGGGACCAGAGACCAGCGCCGCCAGGTAGCTCTTCGCCGGCCCCCAGGAGGGATCCCAGGTCTCGACCTGGATGACGAGCTCGGTTCCTGGGTACACCCAGTACATCGGGCGGCCATCTGCACGGGGCATGGGGACGCGGGAGTCGAGGGTGAGAGCGAGCTCATGTCCCGCCAACTCCACCTGGTCCGGAGGAGAGAAGAGCAGGGCGGTGCCCGCATGTCGAAATGCCCCCCCGCACTGCTTCTCGTAGTCGGCTGGGAAGGCGTGTGGGGTGAGTGGAGTCCCGTCGAATTCGAGCACGACCGGGCCGGACTTTCCGAGGCCACGGCTGTTGAGCGCGTAGTCCGAGATGGACTTGAGCGCAGGCAGGTCGAGCCTGAAGCCGCACTCGGTCTCCGTGCGCTTAGCGGTGTCAGGGTTGGATAGGGTGGGGGCCTCGCCGGACCGGGTAGCCGTGACCACCGCCTGTGCGGTGCGGTCGTTCGCGGGCGTCTGCTCGCCGCCCACGGGTGGGTGGGCCTTGTTCTTGGAACGACCGGATTTGGCTTTGCCGCGGCGGTTCTTTCCCCGGTTCGCGGCGCGGGGTTTGAGGACGATGCCCGCGTCGGTGAGCGCTGTGCGGAGCTCGCGGACTTCCCGGTCCAAGGCAGCGAGTTCGCCTTCTAGAGCTCTCTGGCGTTGCTCGGTAGCGGTGATGTCCGGCGCACACGCGGCCAGACCCAGCAGCAGGAAAAATCTCATGGCGTCTTGGGTAACCCCGCGCGAGCGAACACTCGGGTGAAATCCTTCTTCTCCTGAACGGCCGTCCATATGGGGGGATTTCGGGCTGCCACGGTCAGCAGCGCAAGGGCCGCACTGGACCGGAAGATCGGCCCGGGCGCATAGTAGCGGAAGCCCACCCCGATGGTCGCGGTGAGGTTGCGAACCTGATGCCAATAGAACGGTGGGTTGTAGAGCACATCGCCGGGCTCGAGGATGGTCTCCCAGCCCGAGACGCCCCGGAGATTGGGTGAATCGAGGTCGAGGGGGCTGAAGAAATACGGGGATCGCTGCATGGCGGGGTGGAGGCGCTGGGTGAACCGCGTGCTCACGATGCGCCATCGCTTTCGGCCGTGGACCTGGACGAACAAGTTGCTGCCCATGGCCGTATGGAGTGCTGTGTTGGACCCCGGGCCGCCGATGAAGAGCTGGTAGTTACGACCTGTGGAGACGGAGTTGCGTAGCCCCGCGAGCCAGGTCTCGTCGAAGTCTGCTGCGAGCCCAGGGAAGTCGTGTAGCAGTGGAAGGAAGCGACTGTAGAGGTCCGATCCACGCGTGATCGTTTCGATGACCTCACGGAGCGAAAGGGTCTGCTCTACGGGCCTCCAGTCTGGACGAGCGATGTCCTCGACGGCGGCATTGAGCAAGCGCACCTCATGGTCCCCGAACCGATCGGCGAACCAATCCGGGGTCCACTTGGCCACCGCAGGCCAGTCGCGCGCGGCCCCTGCCAACACGACGGGCGTGTCGGTCTGGACGTAGCTGGAGAGGAACGAAGCTCGGTCGAGCCCCTCGACGCGGGGGACGGGAGTGAACCGCGCCTGTTCGCGCGGTGCCGCATTGGCGATTTGACCCCGCATGGCCTGCGCGCGGCGGGCGATCGGACTCGAGCCGGTGAAATGCTCGATTGCATAGAGGGCCGTCCAGGCCCATCTTGTACGGCGTGTGGGTGCGGCGGACATCGGCAGTTCGGGTCTCATGCTGTGCACGACGGCCCTCCTTGGGTAACGTAGCGGTCCTTGTGGTGGGAGGTCGGGCGTGTCGGTCTGGATGCTGGCGATCATGTCGGCGGTCGCTCAGGACGTCGATGCGCACGGGTTCGTGCTCGCTGCGTACGACGCGGATGCCCGGGATCCGATCCGGGTCCAGCGGCCCGGTGACTTCGAGGGAGGTAGCGCCTTCGCCGGCGCGCTCTTCGAGTACGGCAGGGCGCCACTCGTCGCGATTGATCCGCGTAACTCCGAGAGAATTCCCCTCATTGACAACCTGTTTTCACTCGACATCTCTGCGGGGTTCGCTCCCCACGAGCGCGTCCGGATCGACGTGACTGCCCCGCTGTACGGGTTCACTGGGGTGGGCTTCGATCGCAGCACGACCTCCGGTTTTGGGGTGGGCGATACCCGGGTCACGGTGATGGGAGTGCTGCTACGAGGAGAGTCGACGGGCGGCCTGGGCCTCGCGCTCGTTCCCCATGTGGACATCCCGACAGGGGTCTTCGACTCGTACCTGGGGCGCAATGCCCTCGCGGGCGGGGGCGTGTTGGCGGCGACCTGGGAGAGCGGCGCGCTCACCCTGACCGGCAATGGGGGCTACCAGGTCCAGCGTTCAATCGACCTCGGCAACCTCAACAGCTCCGACGCCATCCTCATGGGGGCGGCGGTGGGGTACATGCTCGACGAAGAGCTGGGGCTCAACGCAGAGGTCGCGGGGTCGCTTCCCACGGTCTCCACGGGCGTGGGAACGACGGGCTCCCCATTCGAGGTGCTCGGTACGCTCCGCTATGCGGGCGAAGAGGGAGCCCACTTCACGGCGGGCGGGGCCGCAGCGATCACTCAAGGCGCCGGGGCCGCCCAGTTCCGGGTGTTCGTCGGGGGTGGATTTGGAGCGAGCGGAGGCCCTCGGGATGCCGATGGGGACGGCTTCGTCGACTCTGAGGACGCATGCCCCGCAGAACCGGAGGTAAGGAACGGATACGAAGACGAGGATGGATGTCCCGACTTCCGGCCCACGCTGTCCGCCTGGGCCTCCTTCAACGGCGCGCCGATTCTCGGGGCGGATCTCCAGGTCGAGGGTGCGGTCACAAGGCGCATCACCACCACCGCGGAGCCCTTCTCACTCGAGGTCGACCCGGACTCGACCTGGAAGGGCTCTGCAAGCTACGGCGCATGCCTGGTAGGGGAGAAGGTCGTGACCGTGGGCGATACCAACACCGACCTGGTGGTCGAGCTCGAGCTCGAGATGTACGGCGAGGTAGAGCTCGTCGTGCTCGATCCAGAGGGGGACAGCTTCGACCAGGCTGTGGTGGAGTTCAGCTCTGCGGAGCCGTCGTGTGTGCCCGACAAGGCCACGCGCACCGATCCGGACGGCCGGGTCACGGTCGGCGTGGGGCGTGGCACCCACACCATTCGTGTGCGCTCCCGCGAGAAGCATGCCGAGGTGGAGTTCACCGCGGTCGAAGGCAAGACCCTCGAGGTGGTCGTGATGTTGGGCCTATGAGCCCGCAGTCGACGTGGAAGGTGCTGTGCCTCGGCGTGGCCGTGGTCTTCATCATCTTCGCCGGTGTCCAGCTCAACGACCCCGATCCCTTCGGGTGGATTGCAGTCTATGGGACGGCGGGCCTCTACACCGCTGTTGTGGGCTTCCGCAAGCTGCCACCGATCGGCCCGGCGCTCTACGGCGCGCTCTGCGGGGCACTCGGAATCGCACATTTTCTGCTCTGGGACGGGAGCTCGAATCCCATGGGCGCCATCGAGCAGGGGATCTTCGCAGAGGAGGTCGTGCGCGAGTCGCTTGGGCTTCTCCTGGTCGCAGCCTGGATGGCGATCGTCGCCGTTCAGCAGCGTCGATCTGGCATTGTGGAATAGCGATTCCGAAGATGGGGTTTCGTCAGTCCACGTCCACTGCTAGGCTCCGCTTCATGTTCCAGACCTTATTGATTCTGTCTTCCATCCTGTTCACCCCAGCCCATGCTGCAGAGCTCGCGGGGGTGTCCATGCCGGACTCCGCGACTGTCGGGGGCAAGTCTCTCGTGCTCAACGGAATGGGGCTTCGTGAGAAGTACTTCATCGACGTGTACGTGGGCGGCTTGTACATGCCGTCGAAGTCTTCCGATGCGGGGGGAATCATCGCGCAGGACGTGCCCAAGCGCATCGTCATGCACTTCGTGTACAGCGAGGTCGGCAAGGCCAAGCTCACGGGCGCATTCGACGAGGGCTTCGCGTCGGTCAAGGCTCAATCTTCCCAAGCGGACGGGCTCTCCAAGCTCAATGCGATGATGCAGACCGTGCAGAAGGGCGACAAGATCGTGTTCGACTATGTGCCCGGTACCGGTACGACCGTCATGGTCAAGGGCGTGAAGAAGGGCACCATCCCCGGTGTGGAGTTCATGAAGGCTCTGTGGGGTGTGTACCTCGGGCCCTCGCCCCCCACCGGCGCCTTGAAGAGGGGCATGCTGGGCCGATAGCTCAGCGGAATCGCGGCACCCGCTCGATGAGGCGCTCGTCACCGAGTCGTCGGCACAGCGCCTCGAGCCGAGGACGGTCTGCGCCTCGCCACTCGAGCTCGGCAGGCGTGCACTTCAGGTCTACGTCCAGGACCAGTGTAGCGAGCTTCCGATAGAGCATCGCCTCTTGGCGCTGGCTCGCCAGGTTTGCTGCCAGCGCGGTAGCTCCACGGACCTTGACGGACCAGCTCGATGGGTCGTCGGGAATGGAATCGAGGTGGCCGTAGTGGGCGAGCACCGTCGCCGTGGACTTGGCTCCCCATCGCGGGATGCCCGGGATCCCGTCGGCGGTGTCGCCGACCAGGGCGAGCCAGTCGGGAATGGAGGACGGCAGGACGCCCCACTTCTCGAAGACCCCTGGCTCATCGATGGTCAGACCTCTGCGGCGATCTCTCATCACGACGCGGTCTCGGACCACGCACTGGGCGAAGTCCTTGTCGGGGCTACAGAGGACCACCTGATCGAAGTGTGGGGAGAATTGAGAGGCCGCAGAGGCGAGGGCATCGTCGGTCTCGAACTCCACCATCGGCCAGACGACCAGTCCAAGCGCGGATGCGGCCTCGATCGCGAGAGGTTGCTGATTCCACAGCGCGGGATCGATGCCATCGCCCGTCTTGTAGCCGGAGAAGAGGTCGTTGCGGAACGACTCGATCACCTGATCGAAGGCGATCGCCACGTGGGTCACATCGTCTTCGCCGAGGAGCGACAGCAGCGTCCTGAGCATCCCGCGCACCGCGCCGATCTCCATCCCTTCGGGCCCGATCGTGCCGGGACGCCCGTAGAATTGACGGAAGAGCTCGTAGGTTCCATCGACGAGGTGAAGCTTCAAGTGCATACGCTCCTGGCATGGTCGGGAGGGATTCGGCTATAACGGCCCGATGTCGGATGACGAATCCACCGAGATCCAGTACGTGCGTGGGCTCCGCCCTGAGGACGCGACGCCTTGCATCGTTGTCCTCACGGGGCGATCGGTCGGGCGGGTCTACAAGCTACGACCTGTCGGCACCGTGCTCGGCCGTGCGGGCGACACGGATGTCGTGCTCGATGAGGATGGCGTATCGCGCGTACATTGCATGCTGCTCCTGCAGAATGGGCGGTGGAGGGTTCGGGATCTCGGCTCTACCAACGGCACATTCGTCGGAGAGCGTACGGTCGGAACGACTCCTCTCACGTTGGAGGATGGGGACCGTATTCGCCTCGGTTCAGACCTCATCCTACGCTTTGGAAACCAGGACGAGATCGAGAGGCAGTTCCTCGACCACCTCTACAAGTCGGCCACTCGCGACGCGCTGACCGGGCTCTCCAATCGACGGCTGTTCCAGGACCGCCTGGAGTCCGAGATCTCGTGGCATCGCCGCCACGAACAACCGCTCAGCCTGCTCTTCGTCGACATCGATCACTTCAAGGTCGTCAACGACCAGCACGGCCACGTGATCGGCGATGAGGTGCTCTGCGAGATCGCTCGAATCTTCGAGGATGTGAGCCGCCACGAGGATATCGTGGCGCGTTGGGGCGGCGAGGAGTTCGTGCTCATGCTGCGGCAGACCGGCCAACAGCCGGCGCGAATGGCCGCCGAGCGCCTGCGTGCAGCGGTGCAGGCAAACACCTTCTCTGGGGCCAACGGGCCCTTCGGGCTCACGGTCTCCGTAGGGGTCGCCACTCGGGTCGGCGAGGCCCTCACCAGCGGCCATGATCTGGTGCGCGAGGCGGATACATTCCTCTACTTGGCCAAGGGGCGCGGGCGGAACCAGGTCGTACCTGCTCCGGAGTCCTGATTTCGCTGCGCGGCGCAGAGCGAGACCCCCCACAGGAGGGCCCGCCTTGTTGGCCTGGTGACTATCCGCCGAAGGAGCTGCGGACGTCCTTGGCGAGTGTGCCCACTTCTTCGGCGAGGCTCTTGGTGAGCTCGATGCCGGACTTGAGCTTCTTGATGTTCTTGTTGGCCTTGCTGGTGGCCTTGGGAATCTGAGTGGCCTTCAGGCCGAGATCCTTGGGCTTGCTGACCAGATTGGCCGCCTCTCCGGCTGCCTCTCCGAGCTGCGTGCCGGCGGTGACGAGCTTGTCACCGGCATCGCCCAGCTTGCCGAAGCTGCTGTTGAGGGCGTCGATGGAGGTCTTGACGTTCTCGGGGCAGCCCTCTGCGGCCTCGAACTTGGGCATCTTGTTGTCTTCGAAGGCCACGTTGATCTTGCCTTCTGCCTTGGACTGCAGATCGGCGAGAGCATCGGCGAACGGGGTGCCGTCCTTGAGGCCGAGGGCGGTCACGAGGCCCGTGTTGACGGCCTTCACGTCGGCGTTGATGGTAGCGATGGTCTCGAGTGGCGTCTCGGACTTCTTGAAGACGGCGTCGAGGGAGGCACTACCCGTCTCCTCCATCACGATATCAAAGGCCTCTTCGCCGTCGGCTGCCTCTTCGGTGTCCTTCTTCCCGGCCCATGCCATTTCGGGGAGCAGGGTCGACCCTGCGAACAGGCCGAGTGCGGCCAGGATGATGATCTTGCGCATTGGTTCCTCCAAGAATCGTGTAAACGCGAGGGGAGGCTACGGCTCCAGGCTCTTGGGGTCAACCCTCGGATCGGTAGTTCCGACCGTTTGGTGAGCCGGGGGACGGGTTGTCCAGGTTGGTGGATGGAACAAAGCAGGTTGCGTGTTCGACTCCCCAAGTGGGTCAGAGTGGTGTACTCTACGCACCCTGGAGGGCGCCCTTGACGGTGGCGATCCGGGGCGAGATCGCCCTCCCCACGAACCCCAATTGCATCCTGTACGCCTGCTCCATGTCTCATGCCGTGGCCGCAGGTTGGCGTACGCTCCAGCGAACCGCCTGGTCTGGGCTCGAGCAGTTCTACAGCTCGTCTGGGATCGACTGTGTGGCGTACTTCGGCCGGAGAGCATGGCTCAACCGGCGAAATGAGCCGGTCGATCAGATGTTGCTGATGTACGTGATGGATGGGCCGGCTTCTTCGAGCGATCTCAAGTTGCTCGAGAAAGCCATCCGCGCTTCGCCGATCCATTGGTCCGAGGGATCGATGGAGTCCATGCCCCCAGATGCCTTCCCCTCGCTCTCCGTCAAGTCCGGAAAGATGTACCAGCTGTGGTCGAAGATCGATGACAAGCTGAAGTCGCTGTCCTACGAGCGAATGAAGGGGCGCGTGGTGGTCGTCGGCACCTCTCCCGAGCAGGGGACGGCTGCCGACTACCTCCCCTATGTGCGCCACGTCACGGTCGCGCGTCGCAAGGTCAGGGATGAAGATTGGCGCATGGAGAGGATGCGCATCGCATTTGCTCACCACTTCAGCCGGCAGATCGTCGAGGCGGATGGTGTCCTGCATGCGGACGAGCGCGAGTTCATGCACCGGGTGTTTCCGCCGGACGTGATGACCAGCATGGGGATGGACGATCACGCGGCGTACCAATCCGCTCTCAAGGACGCCATGGTCGAGCTTCCCATGTTGCTGGGCTACCATGACAAGCTCGCGATGGTGGGCCTGTTCTTCAGCGTGTGCCACTCGGATGGCAAGCTCGACCCGCGCGAGATGAAGGTACTGAAGGATGCGGCGACCGTTCTCGGCCTCGAGGGCAACGAGGTCGTGGGCTACCTCACCAAGCTCTGGTAGTGCGCTACTGCGGGTCGGTATCGCTCGGCCCGCCGCCGGGCGCGTAGACCTTGCAGTTGTACATGTCTTCGCAGGCTGTATCGGCGACGCAGATCCGAAAAGAGCCGTGCTGCTCGTCGTCGCAGGCGGCGATGCATGCATCGAGGTCATTCTCGAGGACCCCGCCGCATTCCCATGCGGTCTGGCAGGTCTCGCCGCAGGCGGGGGTATCCCTTGGGACCTTGGGGGTCCGGTCGGGGCTGCACGCGAGCAGCGCTACGACCAACCCTGCCAGTCCGCTCATTCCAGCGATGCGTACGATCATCCTTCCTCCGCCGAGCCCGCGGAGAGGATATCCGGACCGGGTCTGATTTCCCAGAGCGGTTCACCGATCCGTCGACATCGAGCCGCCATCGGGGCTCCGTCTCCTGGGTTTGGTGGAGGCGTAGGATGTTGCCGTGGACCATTCGCCGTTGGTTGGGGCTGCCCGATCCGGAAAACGACCACACGCCGGTTCGAGCCGCCCCGGTTCGGCCGCCCAATCCGGCCTGGGATCACTCGCTTGCCGCTGCGATTCGCGCGGACCGGGACGCCGTGGAGCCCTACGCTGCCTATGCCCAGTGGCTCAGCGCCAACAACGACCCGCGGGGCGCCCTGATCGAAGGCGATGAGGCGATGATCGAGAGGCATCGCCACCACTTCTTGGGGCCTCTCGCGCGCGCCGATGGAGTCCGGGTGACCTGGCGCCTTGGCTTCTGGGAGTCGGTGGTGATCGAGCGCGACTGGGATGCACGCGAGATTCCGTCGCTGGTGGCCGAGGCGCTCCGCCACCCCAGCGCGCTGGTGCTCGATCGCCTGGAGGTGCGCGCCGACTGCATCCCCGACCTCGCCGACCGACTCGCGGATGGCGAGGTGCTGCCGCTGCGGACTCTTCATGTCGACGCGCGAGGTGGCTTGCTGGGCGCCTGGGCCGCTGTCTGGTCTCGGACTCCCGAGCTTCGACGGCTGGAGATGATCGGGAATGCCCCGTCACTGGGGGACATCGATCTTCCTTCGCTCGAGGACTTGCGCATTGATGGACGGCTCGATGAGTCCTCCCAGTGGTCTCTCGCGAGGATGGCGGCGCCAGCGCTTCAGCGTGTCGAGCTCACCGGGGAGCTTGGCCCCGAGCCCGCCGAGCAGCTCGCTCGCCGGTTCCCGAACATAGGCCACAGCTGCTGATTCTTTCGCGATGGGGGTCGCTGGTGCTACACTGCTGCCAGAGCGGGCTCTCTCGCTCTGGCCGTTCCCTCGCGGCCTTGGAGGTCTTCTATGCCGCCCGCTGCCCGAATCGGCGACTATCACGCCTGTCCAGCATACTCTGGCCCTGTTCCGCATATTGGTGGGCCCATCATCAAGGGTGATGTGACCGTGCTCACCGGGGGCATGCCCCAGGCCCGCGTGTCGGATCAGGCCACCTGCAACGGCCCGACCGATATCATCGCGAAGGGCTCCATGGGCGTCATGGTGGGCGGCATGCCTGCGGCCAGAATGGGAGATATCACCGCTCATGGTGGGAATATCGCCGTCGGTCTTCCTACGGTGATGATCGGTGAGTCGGGCGGTGGTGGCGGTGGTGTGGCTGGCCTTGGCGGCGGCTTGCCAGGGGTCAGCAGCCTCGGGGGTCTCGCAGGGGGCCTGGGCGGCGCGGCCGGGGGCTTGGGTGGCCTGGGCGATATGGCCGGTCAGCTTGGCCAGCTGGGCGATATGGCCGGTCAGCTTGGCCAGCTGGGCGATATGGCTGGCCAGCTGGGGCAGCTGGGGCAGCTGGGCGACTTGGCGGGCCAGCTGGGCGACCTGGGCCAGCTGGGCGATCTTGCGGGCCAGTTGGGTGATCTGGGTCAGCTGGGTGATCTCGCAGGTCAGCTTGGGGACCTTCAGGGCCAGCTCGGCGATCTTCAAAGTCAACTCGGTCAGCTCGGTGACCTGGCTTCTCAGATTCAGAGCGGAGACATCGCCGGGCTGGCAGAATCCCTTGGAGTCGATCTCAACGGGCTCGGAAGTCAGCTCGGCCTGGATGGGCTGGGCGCGTCGCTCGGGCCGGATGGTCTGTCCCTGGGACAGAGCCTGGGACCTATCGATATCAACGCCAACATCAGCTGGGATGGAGACGTAACCGGCGATATCGGCGGCGACGCGAACATCGCTGGGGTGGATGTCGCGGGATCCATCAATCAGGACGGGGACTTCAACGCCAGCGCCAGCGGGGACAACTTCAACGTCGGCGCAGAGGGCAATGCGGCCGATGGCACCTTCAATGTCACGGGCGATGTGGGCTCGGGGGACAACAAGCTCTCCGGCGGCTTCGACAGCGATGGCAACTACACGGCCAACGCCACCAACGGAAACCTGAACATGAACGCCGTGGGAAACACGGACGGCACCTTCAAGGTGGGTGGCGGCTACACCAGCGACAGCGGTACCAAGTACGGTGGCGGCCTCGATAGCGACGGCAACTACAGCGCCAACGCCAGCGGCGACAACTTCAACGCGGGGGTTCAGGGCAATACTGAGACCGGCGACTTCTCTGCGAGCGGAAACTACGCGGACGACAGCGGGAACAAGTACGGGGGCGGCCTCGACAGCGATGGCAACTTCGCGGCCAAGGCCAGCGGCGACAACTTCAACGCCGGCGTCCAGGGCAACACGGAGTCGGGGGACTGGTCGGCGAGCGGCGACTACACCGACGGCGAGAACTCGTTCAGCGGCTCGGCGGATAGCGACGGCAACTTCGCGGGCAGCGCTTCGGGCGAGAACTACAACGCCAAGGTCGCGGGCAACACCGAGACCGGCGACTTCAAGGCTGCGGGTAGCTACACCGACGGCGAGAACTCGTTCAGCGGCTCGGCGGATAGCGACGGCAACTTCGCGGGCAGCGCTTCGGGCGAGAACTACAACGCCAAGGTCGCGGGCAATACGGAATCGGGGGACTGGTCGGCGAGCGGGAAGTACTCGGATGGCGACAATTCCTTCAGTGGCGGCGCGGATAGCGAGGGCAACTACGCGGGCAGCGCCTCGGGCGAGAACTACGACGCGAAGGTGGCTGGCAATACCCAGAGCGGGGACTTCAAGGCCGAGGGCAGCTACACCGACGGCGAGAACTCGTACAGTGGTTCGGCGGATAGCGAGGGCAACTACGCGGGCAGCGCCTCGGGCGAGAACTACGACGCGAAGGTGGCTGGCAATACCCAGAGCGGGGACTTCAAGGCCGAGGGCAGCTACACCGACGGCGAGAACTCGTACA